>ERZ772807.351-NODE-351-length-28664-cov-12.454053_pt1 | contig 28664 bp, 33 predicted proteins | sample MGYA00511472_ERZ772807 | MGnify/ENA primary metagenome ERZ772807 (study PRJEB29015, sample SAMEA2737947) | human oral metagenome | biome: human oral; feature: human-associated habitat; material: dental | place: China | collected 2039 ... | reverse complement strand
GGTAGTACGTCAAGGCGAGCCAACGCCGTATCATTGCGATTTTAATCCACTATAATCATCGGTAATGTGCAGGCTGCCTGAAACCCAAAGCAGCCTGCACTTTAAAAAACAACACCACATAAAAATAATTCATTGAAAAATTTAGGAAATCATATGCAACCCGAACAAATTAACCAACTGAACAACCAGCTGGACGACCTGGCGCAACGCAACACCGACATCCGCGCCTATATGGATTACCAAGGCAAAAAAGAACGCTTGGAAGAAGTGGTCGGCCTGTCCGAAGACCCGGAGCTGTGGAACGACCCCAAGCGCGCCCAAGACATCGGCAAAGAGCGCAAACTGTTGGAAGGCATCGTATTGACGTTGGACAATATTGAAAACGGCATTGCCGACAACCGCGAACTCATCGACATGGTGGTGGAAGAGAATGACGAAGACGGTTTTGCCGCCATCGTTGCCGATGTGGCCGGGCTGGAAAAACAGATGGCGGATTTGGAATTCAAGCGCATGTTCAACCAGCCTGCCGACCCGAACAACTGCTTTATCGACATTACCGCAGGCGCGGGCGGCACGGAAGCCGAAGACTGGGCAGGCATGCTGTTGCGCATGTATCTGCGCTATGCCGAGCGCAAAGGCTTCAAAGTGGAAGTGGTGGAACAGGACGACGGCGAAATTGCCGGCATCAACAACGCCACCATCCGCTTGGAAGGCGAATATGCCTATGGCCTGCTGCGTACCGAAACCGGTGTGCACCGTCTGGTGCGTTATTCGCCGTTCGATTCGAACAACAAACGCCACACGTCGTTCGCGTCCGTGTTCGTGTATCCCGAAGTGGACGACAGCTTTGAAGTAGAAATCAACCCCGCCGACGTGCGCACCGACACCTACCGCGCATCGGGTGCGGGCGGCCAGCACATTAACAAAACCGATTCCGCCGTGCGTATGACGCATATTCCGACCGGCATCGTGGTGCAGTCGCAAAACAGCCGCTCGCAACACGAAAACCGCCGCGTCTGCGAAGAAATGCTGCGTGCCAAATTGTTCGAGCTGGAAATGCGCAAGCGCAACGAGGAAAAACAGGCGCTGGAAGAAGGCAAGTCGGACGTGGGTTGGGGCAGCCAAATCCGTTCGTATGTGTTGGATTCTTCGCGGATTAAGGATTTGCGCACGGGTTATGAAGTCGGCAATACCAAAGCGGTGTTGGACGGCGATTTGGACGGATTTATTGAAGCGAGCCTGAAACAGGGCGTGTAAAGAGGTAAAAAAGCAGCCTGCACTTTCGTTTTCAGGGGTGCAGGCTGCTTTTGGAAACGGTCGGATTATCCGGCAAACGGCGGAATGCAGACGGTTTCGCCCGCCGCTTCGCTCAATGCCGTGTTCAATACGGCAAAGAAATCGCTGTTGTCGCGCGTGGCGAGCCATTTCCCTTCGCGATAGGCGAAATGGTAGCCGCCGCTTTTGGCCGCAATCCACAGTTCCTGATTGGGCGTGTGGCGGTTCACGATAATCTGCGTGCCGTTTTCGGCTTCAATCGTCAGCACGTTGCCGGCGTACAGGCAGTCGAAATCGTATGAGTCCAATTCGTTTTCGATATGGGCGAACAAGGTGTCGGAATGTTGCAGGAATTCGGTTTCGGTCATGGTGTGTGTCTCTTTGCAAATGAATCGGCGCGTATTGTGCCAGTTTTAAAAGCAGCCTGCACCTTTTTATTGTGGGATAAAGGATATGAAGAACATAATGATGATGGCACTGCTGTGCAGCGTGGGCGCCTGCGGCTTCAAGGGCGATTTGTATTTGCCGCGCGAAAAAGACCATGCCCGCTTCGGCGTGGTCCAAACCGGCATCGATTTCAAACGCACGCCGCCGCAAGATGCAGCGAAACCCAAGGAAAATACGCATGAAAACCATTGAAAAGATTGAATTCGGACAACTGGCGGCGCAATTCGGCACGCCGCTGTATGTGTATAGCGAAAACGAACTGACGCAGGCCTATGCGCGTTACCAAACCGCCTTTGCCGCGCTCAACCCGCTGATTTGCTATGCCGTCAAAGCTAACAGCAACCTGAGCATCATCCGGCATTTCGCACGGCTGGGCAGCGGTTTCGATACCGTATCGGGCGGCGAAATTGCACGGGTGCTGGCGGCGGGCGGCAGCGCGGACAAAATCATTTTTTCGGGCGTGGGCAAAAGCGAGATGGAAATCGAATTTGCGCTGAATGCCGGCATTAAGTGCTTCAACGTGGAAAGCCTGCCCGAGTTGGACAGAATCAACGCCGTGGCGCAACGGCTGGGCAAAACCGCGCCGGTTTCGCTGCGCATCAATCCCGATGTGGACGCCAAAACTCATCCGTATATTTCCACCGGCCTGAAAGCCAACAAATTCGGTATCGCCATGGCGGATGCAGAGCAGGCATACCGGCACGCAGGCAGCCTGCACCATTTGCGTATTGTCGGGATTGACTGCCACATCGGTTCGCAGCTGATGGATTTGTCGCCCTTAATTGAAGCCTGTGAACGCCTGCTGCAACTGACCGACCGCTTGGCAGGGCAGGGCATTGTATTGGAACACATCGATTTGGGCGGTGGCATCGGTATTGCTTATCAAAACGAACAAAGCCCCGATTTGGCCGCATACGCCGCCGCCGTGCAAACGCTTTTGGCCGGTCGGCCGCAATCGCTGGTGTTGGAACCCGGCCGCAGTTTGGTCGGCAATGCCGGCACGCTGCTGACACGCGTGGAGTATGTGAAACGCGGCGAAGAGAAAAATTTTGTGATTGTCGATGCCGCCATGAACGACTTGATGCGCCCCGCGCTGTATCAGGCGTATCACTATATCGAAAATGCCGAAACTTCTGAACGGCAGGCCGTGTTTTTGGCGGATATTGTCGGCCCGATTTGCGAAACGGGCGATTTTCTGGCGCGCGACCGCATGATTTCCGCCCAAGCCGGCGATTTGCTATTGGTGCGCAGCGCAGGTGCATACGCGTCCAGCATGGCCAGCAATTACAACACGCGCGGCAGGGCGGCGGAAGTGCTCGTGTCGGGCGATAAGGCACGCCTGATCCGCCCGCGCGAAACGTGGGAAGACGTATTTGCTTCGGAAAAAAGCGTATTGGCGTGAACGTTAAAAATGCAGGCTGCTTTCTTTTCGTGCGTCAAAAGCAGCCTGCACTGCGATTGTGTTGTGTAGATGAAACGCGAACGAAGCAAAAACTTTACATTTGTTGCATTCCGTTAATTAGACACACATAATCTTGTATAATTGTAAGATTATTGACGATATAGTCCCGTATCGGCAGCCGCATTGCAGCCGTTTGGACAAAGAAATAGGATATTGTATGAGCGTCGGCTTATTGCGCGTATTGGTGCAGAAAAAATTAGTTCCACAAGAAAACCTCGCAAAATATCAAGAAGCTATTAAAAAAGAAAAACCGATTCTGCCCCTGGTGTTCAGCGACAAAATCATTACGCCGGATGCGTTGGCGCAACTGTGCTCCGACGTTTTCAACTATCCGATGCTGGATTTGAATTTTTTCCCGCGTTCGCGCATTGTTCCCGACGTATTGACCGAAGAGCAAATGCAGGAATTGCGCTGCATACCGCTGCATAAACGCGGTAAAAAACTGTATGTGGCCGTTTCCGATCCGACCAATCTGCAAAATATCCAAAAGGCGGTTTTCAGTACCGGTTTGTCGGCCGATTTGGTTGTGGTACGTGATGATCAGTTAAGCACCGTTTTGGAATGGTTTGGTCAAAGCAACACCGCTCTGTTGAAAGAAATGGGCATGGATGTGCAGAAAGAAGAGTCTGCGCAAACCATGATTGTGGATGGCGAAGAGGAAGAGGATGGTCCGGTAGCGCGTTTCATCCAAAAAATCCTGCATGATGCCGTCACTTCCGGTGCATCCGATATTCACTTTGAGTTTTACGAATTTATGGCACGCGTGCGTTTCCGTACCGACGGCCAGTTGCGCGAAATCGTACAGCCGCCTTTGGCATTGCGCAGCCAGTTGGCATCGCGTATCAAGGTAATGGCAAAATTGGATATTTCCGAGAAACGCGTTCCGCAGGACGGACGTATCCAGTTGCAGTTTTCCAAAAATACCAAAGCCATCGACTTTCGTGTGAATACCATGCCCTGCCTGTTTGGCGAAAAAGTCGTGATGCGTATTCTGAATTCCGATGCCGCCAGCTTGAATATCGACCAATTGGGCTTTGAAGATTTCCAAAAAGAGATGATTATGGAGGCGATTCATCGCCCGTACGGCATGGTGTTGGTAACAGGGCCTACCGGTTCGGGTAAAACCGTATCGCTTTATACCTGCCTGAATATTCTGAATACGGACGATGTGAATATTTCGACTGCAGAAGACCCGGCAGAGATTAACTTGCCCGGCATTAACCAGGTGAACGTGAACGATAAACAAGGCCTGACGTTTGAAGCGGCGCTGAAAGCATTCCTCCGCCAAGACCCGGATATTATCATGATTGGTGAGATTCGCGACTTGGGTACTGCCGATATTGCGATTAAAGCCGCACAAACAGGCCACATGGTGTTCTCTACCTTGCACACGAACAATGCACCGGCCACATTGTCGCGTATGCTGAATATGGGTGTGGCGCCGTTTAATATTGCATCGGCGGTCAATCTGATTATGGCGCAACGTTTGGCGCGCCGATTGTGTTCGGCCTGTAAAGCGCCAATGGAACGTCCGCCCGAGCAGGCTTTGCGGCAGGCAGGTTTTACCGACGAAGATTTGGCAAAAGATTGGACCATGTATCGCGCTGTAGGTTGCGATGCCTGCAAAGGTAAAGGTTATAAAGGGCGTGCAGGTTTGTATGAAGTTATGCCGATGACGGAAAAAATGAAAGCCGTTATTATGAAAGGCGGTACTGAAGTCGATATTGCGAATATCGCCTATGAAGAAGGATTGTGTGATTTGCGTCGTTCAGGCTTGTTGAAAGTCATGCAGGGCATTACGACGTTAGAGGAAGTGATTGCCACAACCAACGAGTAATTTCGGTTGTTTGGAACAGATAATTTATTTAAAGGAAATACAATGGCTGAAAGAAAACCAGCAAGAAAGGTGGCTTCTAAAAAAGCACCTGTGAAAAAAGCGGCAAGACCGGAGAAGAAAGAAAAGGGCAACCGCTATCAGTTTGAAGGTCGCAATTTAAGCACGGATTCCATTGTTCGCGGCGAAGTGGTTGCCAAAAACGAAGAGGATGCACGTCAAAAATTGGCGCGCCGTCAGATTCGTGTTTTGCAATTGAACAAAATGAAAAGCGCCCGTGAGAAAAAAATCACGCAACAGGATATTACTGTGTTCACGCGCCAACTGTCTACCATGATGAAAGCCGGTCTTCCATTGATGCAGGCATTCGATATTGTGGCGAAAGGCCATAGTAATGCTGCTGTTACCCGATTGCTGACAGAGATCCGCAATGATGTGGAGCAAGGCGAATCGCTGGGTACTGCTTTCTCCAGACACCCTAAGTATTTCGATAAGTTTTATTGCAATTTGGTTGCCGCAGGTGAAGCAGGTGGTGTATTGGAAGGACTGTTGGACAAGCTGGCACTTTATAAAGAAAAAACCCAAGCCATCAAGAAAAAAGTGAAATCGGCACTGACTTATCCGATTGCCATTGTGGTGGTGGCCGTGGTTTTGGTTATTGTGATGATGATGTTCGTGCTGCCGGAATTTGGTAAGGTATACAGCAGCATGGGCGCGGAATTGCCACCATTGACACAGTTTATGATGAATATTTCTAACGCATTTGTGGATTATGGCTGGTTGATTATTCTTGGCCTGATCGGTGGTGTGGTCGGTTTGATTAAATTCCATCAAAAATCTCCGGCGTTCCAGAAAAAAGTCGATTCTTGGTTGCTGAAATTACCTATTTTCGGTGCCATTGTACGGAAAGCAACGCTGGCACGCTGGGCGCGGACCACGGCAACCCTGTTCGCGGCAGGTGTGCCATTGGTGGAAGTATTGGAGTCTGTGGCAGGTGCTTCAGGTAATATCATTTACGAAGAGGCTACGATGGTTATCCGTTCCAAAGTGAACCAAGGTCTTTCTTTGACTTCCGGCTTGCAAGGTGCCGGTCCCGATATGTTCCCCAATATGATGGTACAGATGACCTCGATTGGTGAAGAATCGGGTGCACTGGACGATATGCTGAATAAAATTGCCGAATTTTACGAAGAAGAAGTGGATGCTGCGGTAGCGAGCTTGTCTTCTTTGATGGAACCGGTCATCATGGTAGTACTGGGCGTTATCATCGGTACTATCTTGGTGGCGATGTACTTGCCGTTGTTCAATTTGGGTAACGTAGTCGGTTAACCGTTATTAAAGGGCAGCTGCATCTTCAAGGTGCAGGCTGCTTGTATTTTCGCATGAATGGAGAAATCAACATTCATGCGAAATTTATCTTGAAACCATCCTTTATAGAATCGAAGCAAAATATGGACATACCAGCCATTGTTTTGGCCTTTATTTTCGGGCTGCTCATCGGCAGTTTTCTCAATGTCGTGATTTACCGCCTACCGGTCATGCTGCATCAAGAATCGCGTCAGGCGGCGCAGGAATACTTGGGGCTACCGGTGGAAACATTACCGACATTTAATCTGATGACACCACCGTCGCGTTGCGGTCATTGCGGTGCGCGCGTAAAACCATGGCAGAATATCCCGATTATCAGCTGGTTGCTATTGCGTGGGCGATGTGCAGGCTGCCATACCAAAATCAGCATCCGCTATCCGTTAGTTGAACTACTGACCGGTATTTTGTTTGCGCTGGTGGCTTGGCGGTACGGTTGGACGTGGTATACGGTCGGTGCGTGCCTGTTTACGGCGTATGTGGTGGCGATGACGTTTATCGATGCCGATACGCAGTTGCTGCCCGATGAATTGACTGTTCCCCTGATTCGTTGGGGTTTGCTGTTCAATCTGCTGACGGGGTTCGTTTCGCTGCAACAAGCCGTTTGGGGCGCGTTGGTGGGTTATATGAGCCTGTGGCTGATGTCCAAAACCTACAAACTGCTGCGCGGAGTGGACGGCATGGGCGGTGGCGATTTCCAAATGCTTTCGGCTTTGGGCGCATGGCTCGGCGTGTCCACCATTCCGATTATTGTGTTTTCAGCGGCCATCGTGGGGATTATTGCGGCTTTAATCAAACGCGTGGCCAAGCAGCAGCCGATGGCGTTCGGGCCTTGTCTGGCGGTGGCCGGCTGGGTGGTGTTCCTGTTCCACGATTCCGTGATGCAGGGCATGGCTTGGTATTTGGCAAAATCGGGGTTTTAAACCATGACGGCGTGGGTGGGACTCACCGGCGGTATCGGCAGCGGCAAATCACAGGCCGCTGCCTGTTTTGCCTTATTGGGCGTGCCGGTAATTGATGCGGACGCGGTGTCCAGAATATTGATGCAAACGCCGGATAGCGAAGCATTGCGCCGGATACGGAAAACCTTCGGCGATGCGGTTATCGACAGTGCAGGCTGCCTGAACCGTGCCGCCATGCGCGAATATGTGTTCGCCGACGAACAGGCACGGCAGCGTTTGGAAGCGATTCTGCATCCGTTGATTTACCGCGAAATCGAACGGCAAAAAGCAGCCTGCACCGCTGCGCCATACGGCATTATCGAGCTGCCGACTTTGGCGGAACACCCGGTTTTCCGACGTTTGGTGCAGCGTGTTTTGCTGGTGCAGTGCGATGAAAAAACGCGCGTGCAGCGGGTGATGGCGCGCAACGGTTTGACAGAAGCGGCAGTTCGCGCCATTATGCAAGCCCAAGCCGGCGATGAACAAAGGCTTGCATTGGCAGACGATTGTCTGGTCAATCAAGGTTCGCCGGAAGATTTATCACAGGCAGTGCAAAGGCAGCACCGCATTTATCTGCAAAAATGGTCGCTTTAAAATCAAGGCATTGGATATTCCGTTGATGCCGCATAAAGACCGCGCCTTGCCCGAAGGGCAGCCTGCACTGCACGCATTAAGGAAGTTTTCATGTTGAGTTTTGACCACCCTTTGTCTGAACGTGTTCGCAGTTTGATTCGGATTGACCATCTGTTTAACCGTTTCAATCACAACACGGGCAGTGATGACAAATGGTCGCACCATGTGGCATTGAGCAGTTTGTTTGAAATTATGGAGTGTTCGTCGCGTGCCGAATTGAAATTGGATATTTTGCAGGAATTGGAACGGCAGCGGCAGGCCGTCCGCCATCGCGACAATCCCGATATTTTGGACAGAATCCAGCGTGCATCGCAGGATTTGCAGGACGTGCAGCAGAAATTCGGGCAGCACCTTCGCGAAAACGAATGGCTGATGTCGTTGAAACAGCGCATTGTGATGGCGGGCGGCACAACGCCTGTCGAATTGCCCAGCTATTATTATTGGCAAAAGCAGCCTGCAGACCTGCGTCGCGCCGATTTGCAGCGTTGGAGCCAAGTCATGATGCCGACATACCACGCCACCAAGTTGCTGCTGGAGATTTTGCGCAGCAACCAGCGTGTGATGATGTGCAAAACCCAAAAAGCCAATTACGAGCACACCAGTCTGGCGAAAAATATCCACTTACTGACGGTTGAAATCCCGCAGGCGGCTGGCGTTTTGCCCGAAGTTTCCGCCAACAAATATTTCACGCACATCCGCTTTGTGCAGGCCAATCAGGAAAGTATGCGCGGCAAACCGGTGGAAAAAGATTTGGAATTTAAGATGATGATTTGCAGTTTTGACAGCGAAGCAGTTGCCTGACCCATGGAGAAGACAGCCCAAATGAGCCGAATCGAATACATTGCCCAAGCCCTTACCGAGAGAAAACAGACCGTTACCTGCGCGGAATCGTGCACGGGCGGTTTGCTGGCGGCCGCATTGACCAGCATTCCCGGCAGTTCCGCATTTTTCGAGCGCAGTTTCGTGACGTATTCCAACCAGGCCAAAAAGCAGTTGTTGAACGTGACCGAGGAAACGCTGCGCCATTATGGTGCGGTGAGCGAGGAAACGGTGCGCGAAATGGCGTTGGGCGCGTTGATTGCCGCCAAATCGGATTATGCGTTGAGCATTTCGGGCATTGCAGGACCGGACGGCGGCACGGCGGAAAAACCCGTGGGCTTGGTGTGGTTCGGCTTCGCCACCAAGCAGCGGATTTGGGCGAAGCATTACCAATTTTCCGGCAGCCGCGAAGAAATCCGCCGCCAAGCCGTGCAATACGCCTTGGCCATTATGGAACATTATTTGAAAACAAATGCTTGATATAGTGCAGGCTGCTTTTGGGCCGGCACAGCAAAGGAACACACATGGCGCAACTATTTGCCATTCACCCCGATAATCCGCAGGAAAGGCTGGTCAAACAAGTGGCCGAGCAAATTAAACAAGGCAAAATCCTGGTATTGCCCACCGATGCCTGCTACGTTTTGTGTTGCCATTTGGGCGACAAAACCGCCATGGAACGCATTTTGGCAATTCGGCAGATTGACCTGAAACACCACCTTACCCTTCTGTGCGCCGATTTGAGCGAACTGGGCACTTATGCCAAAGTGGACAACAGCCAGTTCCGCCTGCTCAAAGCCGCCACGCCCGGCGCATACACCTTCATCCTGCCCGCCACCAAAGAAGTGCCCAACCGCACGCTGCATCCCAAACGCAAAACTATCGGCCTGCGCGTGCCCGACAACGCCATCGCATTGGCCGTGTTGCGAGAACTGGGCGAGCCCTTACTCTCCTGCACCCTCATGCTGCCCGAAGACGAAGAACCGCTGACCGACCCCTACGAAATCCAAGACCGGCTGGACCATGCGGTCGATGTTATCATCGACGGCGGCTGGTGCGGCAGCGAGCCCACCACCGTGGTGGACATGACGGACGGCATCGAACTCGTGCGGCAGGGCAAAGGCGACACCGCGCTGCTGGGTTTGTAACGCCAAAGCAGCCTGCACTTTGCCCAACGGTGTGCAGGCTGCTTTTGATACGGTCATATCCGCTCCGCCCCCTAATTCGGCTGAACTTTGACGGTTGGCATGGCGTTGCGCCGCCATACCCACGCCGCCGCAGCCCACCGTTTGCCGCCCATTCCAAAGTGCAGGCTGCTTTTGAAAGCGAAAAAAGCAGCCTGCACCGTTTCCATTTTCATTCATCCACCCATTCATTCGCAATTCCAAGGACATATCATGGCATACCAACGCACCGGCCGCGCCGCAGACGCATTGCGCCCCATCACCATCACCCCAAACTTCCTGCCGCACGCCGACGGCTCCGTGCTGATGGCCTGCGGCAACACCAAAGTCATCTGCACCGCCACGATAGACGAAAATATCCCGCCGTTTTTGCGCGGCAAAGGGCAGGGCTGGGTCACGGCGGAATACGGCATGCTGCCCGCCTCCACCCAATCGCGCATGAAACGCGAAGCCGCCGCCGGAAAACAGTCCGGGCGCACGCAGGAAATCCAGCGGCTGATCGGACGCAGCCTGCGCGCCGCCGTAGACATGACGAAGCTGGGCGAACGGCAAATCCTCATCGACTGCGACGTGATTCAGGCGGACGGCGGCACGCGCACCGCCAGCATCACCGGTGCATTTGTTGCGCTGCAAATCGCCGTGCGCAAACTGCTGGCCGACGGCAGAATCGCTGAAAACCCGCTGGTGGGCAGCGTGGCCGCCATTTCCGTGGGCGTGGTGGGCGGTGTGCCGCTGCTGGATTTGGATTATCCCGAAGATTCCGGCTGCGACAGCGATATCAACCTGGTTATGCTCAATGCCGACAAAATCATCGAAATCCAAGGCACGGCGGAAGGCGCGGCGTTCGGCATGGACGAATTGCAGCAGCTGGTTGCGCTGGGGCAGAAAGGCATTCGCGAATTGGCCGAATTGCAGCGGCAGGCGGTGCAGGCTGCTTTTTAAAGCACGCTGCCGTTTTCATTGCATAAATTCAAAAGCAGCCTGCACTCTAGTTTCCGAGTGTGCAGGCTGCTTTTTATAGCGGATTAAAATCGCAATGCTACGGCGTTGGCTCGCCTTGACGTACTATTTGTACGCCTTGCGGCTCGCCGCCTTGCATCATTTTTATTTTAATCCGCTATATATTGCGTTCGCTTGGCAGATGGCCAGCAAGCGCACAGGCAAAAGAAAGACCACCTGAATTTCTTCAAGTGGTCTTTGTTTGTATTGTGCAGGGCGGTTTGCCTGCTCAATTAAAATTTGCTTTTGATGTCGTTCACCAAATTTTCGGCTTTTTCTTTGGCTTCGGCGGCCAGGTGTTCGGCAGTTTCCTTGCCTTTTTCCAGTGCATTCTCCGCTTGTTTTTCCAAATTGGCGGCAACTTCTTTGGCTTTGCCCACACCTTCTTGAATCAGGCCTTCGGCTTGCAGTTTGCTGTTGCCGATAGCGTCGCCGACTTCTTTTTTCACGTTGCCTACGATTTCATCGAAATTGCTCATTTTCATGCTCCTGGTTTGTGTGTTAAGGAAGTGGACACTGTAACTGTTTATATCGGCAGAGTAAAACGGTTTAACCTTTCTTTACGGCGGCAGGCTGCCTTTCGCCAATAATGGGGCGTGCCGATAAAAAAGCAGCCTGCACTTTGAAAACGGAAGTGCAGGCTGCTTTTGGCATCGTGGGATTCGGCTGCTCACGAATCGAATGTGTTGCATTGCGCGGGGTCGCCGCTTTGCAGGCCGCGGCGGAACCATTGCAGGCGCTGGGCGGATGTGCCGTGCGTGAAGCTGTCGGGCACGGCATAACCGCGGCTGCTCTCTTGCAGGCGGTCGTCGCCCACGGCTTCGGCGGCGTTAAAGGCTTCTTCCAAATCGCCCGTTTCAAACAGTTGGCGCTCTTGCGCGCGGTTGGCCCACACGCCGGCCAGGCAGTCTGCCTGCAATTCGAGCTTGACCGACAAACGGTTGGATTCGCTTTCGCCGGCATATTGGCGCGCGCGGTTCACCTGTGCCATCGAGCCGGTCAGGTTTTGCACATGGTGGCCGACTTCGTGGGCAATCACATAGGCGAACGCCGCATCGCCCGCCGCGCCGAGTTTGTTTTTCATGTCATCGTAAAACGATAAATCCAAATAGATTTTTTGGTCGGCGGGGCAGTAGAACGGGCCCATGGCCGCTTGGCCTTGCCCGCAGGAAGTGTAGGTGCTGCCGCGATACAACACCATGGTAGGCTGCACATATTGGCGGCCTTGGCGGCGGAAATATTCGCCCCATGCGTCTTCCGTGGTGGCCAGAATCTTGCGGGCAAATTGTTTCAGCTGTTCTTCTTCGCGGCTGGCGTAAACGGGGCGGCTCTGCTGTTGTTGCGGCTGTGTCTGTTGCACGGCCATGCCTCCGGCCAGACCGCTCAAATCGATGCCGTAATACGCGCCGACCAGCATGATAATCAGGCCGGCAATACCGCCGATTTTTCCGCCGCCGCCACCGCCACCCGAGCCGGAACCGCGTCGGTCTTCGATATTGTTGCTGCTGCGCTCGTTGTCCAGTTTCATGGTGATTCCTTTAATTCAATGGATAAATAATATGTTGCGCGGGATTATACAGTAGGAAACGGTATGCAAGCGATTTTGGGCGGGTGCAGGCTGCTTTGCGGCGGTGAAAAAGCAGCCTGCACTTTAATATTTCCTTTTGGTTTAAATGTTTATCTATCCATCGCAAAAAAAATGCGCCGCCTGCCTTGAACTTTGTGCAGGCTGCCTTTATCTAGCAGCCATACAGTGTATTACTGTACTTTTTTTCGTCAATTTTATTTTGGGAGCTATTTATGAACATTCGTCCGTTACATGACCGCGTCGTTATCAAACGCTTAGAAGCTGAAGAAAAAACCTCGTCTGGCATCATCCTTGCCCCCTCCGCCACCGAAAAACCCGACATGGGCGAAGTGGTTGCCGTGGGTGCGGGCAAAATCGGCAAAGACGGCAGCCGCCGCGCTTTGGACGTGAAAGTGGGCGACAAAGTGATTTTCGGCAAATACAGCGGCCAAACCGTGAAAGCCGACGGCGTGGAACTGCTGGTGATGCGCGAAGAAGACATCTTCGGCATCGTGGAATAAGTTTCAGGCAGCCTGCACGTCTTTTTCGCAATTTAATCAGGAGTTTATGAAATGAAAAAAATCACGCTTTATACCAACCCCAATTCGCGCGGCCGGACTATCCGCTGGCTGCTGGAAGAATGCGGTGCGGATTATGAAGTTATCCCCGTGTCTTACGGCGAAAACGGCACCAAATCCGCCGACTATCTCGCTGTCAATCCCATGGGCAAACTGCCTGCGGTGAAATACGGCGATGCAGTGATTACCGAAGTTGCCGCGCTGATAACTTTTCTGGCGGAACTCTTCCTGGAGAAAAACCTGATTCCCGCCGCCGGCACCGCAGAACGCGGCGAGTTTTACCGCTGGCTGATATTTGCCCTGCACGCCGAATACGCCTTTATGGATAAACGGTTCGGCATTCCCGAAACACCGGAACGCAAATACAGCATCGGCTACGGCAGCTTTGACGAAGTCGTCGCCACGCTGACCAAGTTCCTGCGCGGCAAAGAATACGCGCTGGGCGGCCATTTCACCGCGCTGGACGTGTATTTGAGCGGCCTGATTGCTTGGAACATTATGGGGACACAAGTGCTGCCCGCAGATGGGGAACTCGCGGCCTACATAAAACGCCACATGGCGCGTCCTGCCTTTGCCAAATCGCAGGCGCTGGATGCGGAACTCGCGAAACAGATGGGCTTGGAATAAAAGCAGCCTGCACCCGTTTGACCCAGTTTTAATACAGGAAACACACTATGCACGCACAATGTTTATGCGGCGCAGTAACGCTAGAAGTGCCCGAAACGCACGAACTGCACGCCTGTCACTGCGGCAAATGCCGTACTTGGAACGGCGGTGCATCGTTCACGCTGACGGCGCAGTCGCCCAAAATTTCAGGCAGCGAACACATCGGGCGTTATCAATCGTCCGAATGGGCGCAACGCTGCTTCTGCAAAGAATGCGGCACGCACCTGTTCGTTCAGGTCGGCAACGATTACTACATCAACGCCGGTCTGTTCTCAGACAACGCAGATTTCCGTACCGCATCGCAAATCTTCATCGACTGCAAAGCCCCGTATTACGATTTGGCAAACGACACACCCAAGCTGACCGAAGCCGAGTTTTTGGCAATGGTTGGCGCGGCGCAATAAGGTTTGCCGTTGCGGAACTTGAATATCACGTCCGGCAACCCAATTTATGCGCTGTACGAAAAGCAGCCTGCACTGTTCAGGCAGCTTGAAAACATCTGATTTTTTGTAAACATTTATTTTTCATTTCATAAGGAAACCAATCATGGCAGCAAAAGAAGTTCAATTTGGCACAGAAGTACGTCAAAAAATGGTCAACGGCGTGAACGTGTTGGCCAACGCGGTGAAAGTTACCCTGGGCCCCAAAGGCCGCAATGTGGTGCTTGACCGTTCGTTCGGCGGCCCGCACATCACCAAAGACGGCGTGACCGTGGCCAAAGAAATTGAATTGAAAGACAAATTTGAAAACATGGGCGCGCAAATGCTGAAAGAAGTGGCGTCCAAAACCAACGACGTGGCTGGCGACGGTACAACAACGGCAACTGTTTTGGCACAAGCCATCGTGGCCGAAGGCATGAAATACGTTACCGCCGGCATGAACCCGACCGACCTGAAACGCGGCATCGACAAAGCCGTGAATGCGCTGGTGGGCGAATTGGCCAACATTTCCAAACCTTGCGAAACCTACGAGCAAATCGCGCAAGTGGGCGCCATCTCTGCCAACTCTGACGAACAAGTCGGCAAAATCATTGCAGACGCGATGCAGGAAGTGGGCAAAGAAGGCGTGATTACCGTGGAAGACGGCAAATCGCTGGAAAACGAATTGGAAGTGGTGAAAGGCATGCAGTTTGACCGCGGCTACCTGTCGCCTTACTTCGTGAACGATGTGGAAAAACAAATCGCCGGTTTGGACAACCCGTTCGTGCTGTTGTTTGACAAAAAAATCAGCAATATCCGCGATTTGCTGCCCGTGCTGGAACAAGTGGCGAAAACATCACGCCCATTGCTGATTATCGCGGAAGACGTGGAAGGCGAAGCCTTGGCGACTTTGGTGGTGAACAGCATCCGCGGTATTCTGAAAACCGTGGCTGTGAAAGCGCCGGGCTTCGGCGACCGCCGCAAAGCCATGCTGCATGACATCGCCATCCTGACCGGCGGCACTGTGATTGCCGAAGAAGTGGGCCTGACTTTGGAACAGGCAACTTTGGAGCACTTGGGTCAAGCCAAACGCATTGAAATTTCTAAAGAAAACACCACTATTATCGACGGATACGGCGACAAAGCGGCCGTTGAGGCGCGTGTGGGCGAAATCCGCAAACAAATCGAAGTGGCCACCAGCGACTACGACAAAGAAAAACTGCAAGAGCGCGTGGCCAAACTGGCCGGCGGCGTGGCAGTGATTAAAGTGGGCGCGGCCACCGAAGTGGAAATGAAAGAGAAAAAAGACCGCGTGGACGACGCGCTGCACGCCACCCGTGCCGCCGTTGAAGAAGGCGTGGTGGCCGGCGGCGGCGTGGCTCTGCTGCGTGCCCGTGCGGCGTTGAAATCGGTGGAAACCGCCAATGCCGACCAAGAAGCCGGCGTGAAAATCGTGCTGCGCGCGATTGAAGCGCCGCTGCGCCAAATCGTGGCCAATGCCGGCGGCGAGCCCAGCGTGGTGGTGAACAAAGTCTTGGAAGGCAAAGACAATTTCGGTTACAACGCCGGCAGCGACACTTACGGCGACATGATTCAAATGGGCGTGCTCGACCCTGCCAAAGTAACGCGTTCCGCATTGCAACACGCTGCGTCTATCGCGGGTCTGATGCTGACCACAGAGTGCATGATTGCCGATATTCCAGAAGACAAACCTGCTGCAATGCCTGATATGGGCGGCATGGGTGGAATGGGCGGCATGGGCGGTTTCTAACCGTCCGTCCGAAACGGCAGGGCGCACTTTAACGGTGCCCTGCCGCCCGACACAAAAAGCAGCCTGCACTTTGAAAACGGAAGTGCAGGCTGCTTTTCAATGGCCAAACAGCAGGAGGACAGGATGAAAACATGGACAGACGTATTGGGGCAGGAAAAGCAAAAGCCGTATTTCCAGGCCGTGTTGCAGCAGGTGCGGGCGGAACGCGCGGCAGGGCAGACCGTGTATCCGCCGGAAAAAGAGGTGTTTAATGCGTTCCGCTACACGCCGTGGGACAAGGTGAAGGTGGTGATTTTGGGGCAGGACCCGTACCACAACGAACATCAGGCGCACGGTTTGGCGTTTTCGGTGCAGAAAGGCTGCGATATTCCGCCGTCTTTGGCGAATATATACAAAGAGTTGTCGAACGATATTGCCGGGTTTCAAATGCCGTCGCACGGTTGCCTGACGGATTGGGCGGAGCAGGGCGTTTTGCTGCTGAACACGGTTCTAACGGTGCGCGCGCATCAGGCGCATTCCCACGCGGGCTTGGGCTGGGAAACGTTCACGGACACGGTGATTCGTGCGCTGAACGAATACGGCAGCCATTTGGTGTTCCTGCTTTGGGGCAGCCACGCGCAGAAAAAAGCGGCCTGGCTGGAAGAATCGCGCCATTTGGTGCTGCGTGCGCCGCATCCTTCGCCGTTGTCGGCTTATCGCGGCTTTTTCGGCTGCCGCCATTTCTCGCAGGCCAATGCGTATTTGCAGGCGCACGGCTTGACACCGATTGATTGGCAGATTCGTTGAAAATACGGTGAAAATACGGCGAAAAAAGCAGCCTGCACCTTTGAACATGGGGTGCAGGCTGCTTTTTCGTGTTGGTCAGATGGAATAATCGTCTTTCAGCAAATGTTTGTAGGCATGCAGATAGGACGCGGCTACAAATGCCGTGCCACCCGCCACGTTACCCAAAAATACGGGAATCATGTTGGCGAAAAACTGCCCCCACGTCACATTTGCGCCCGCAAAAATACCGGCGGGAATGATGAACATATTGGCCACAAAGTGTTGCAGGCCAATCAGCACGAACGTCATCACGGGAAACCACATGGCGAGAATCCGACCGGAAGTCTGCTTCGCGCCGAAATAAAACCAAATGCCCATGCACACCATCCAGTTGCAGGCGATGGCGGAGATGAACGAACGGCCGAAACTCATGCCGACTTTGGCTTCGGCAATGGCGATGGTTTTGGCGGCCGCCACCCCTTCGGACAGGCCCACGTAATGGCCGAGGAAATACGCCATGAACAAAGCGCCGGCCAAATTGCCGAGGCTCACAATCAGCCAGTTGCGCATCAGGTGGGAGATGTTGATTTTTTTGCCGAACCAGCCCAGCCCCATCAGCATCATGTTGCCCGTGGCCAGTTCGCCGCCGCCAATCAGGATGCAAATCAGGCAGATGGGGAATACCGAAGCGCCCAGCAGGTTGCCCAGCCCTGACCATTCAGGCGGAATGCCGGTGACCACTTTTAAAAACGCCAGATAGCCGAAGCCGACGTAACCGCCGCCCAAAAAGCTCAAAATGACCAGCGTTTTCAGGCTTGAGCCGGATTTGGCCTGCGATTTCTGCAAGGAATCCTGCAAAATTTCATGGGGATAAAAGTCGCGCAAATGCTCTGGTTTGACTGGGTTCATGGGCCGTCCTTGTGGGTGATGGTTAAAATTGACGGACTGTATCAAATGCGCGGTTTTTTGTGAAAGAACGATTCATTTTATGGGAAATTGCCCGAAGTTATAAGCAGCGGGCAAACGAAAGCAGCCTGCACTCGGAAGGATGGAAGTGCAGGCTGCTTTTCCACTGGTTTTTGCGCGGTTGTCGGGCAATATTTTGTTTTGTATCCGTGTCATGCCGTTAAAACCGCTCGTCGGGCGATAGATAACGCCATTTGCCCGGCGGCAGCGCGCCCAGCTTAATCCGCCCGATGCGGACGCGCTTCAAACCGACCACCCGCAGCCCCACCAGTTCGCACATGCGGCGGATTTGGCGTTTTTTGCCCTGCGTCAGGATAAAGCGCAGTTGGTCTTCGTTCTGCCAGCTCACTTTGGCGGGGCGCAGTGGCTGCCCGTCCAAATGCAGGCCGTGGTTGAGCAAATTCAAGCCGTTTTCGATGATTTTGCCGCGCACGCGCACCAGATATTCTTTTTCGCGCGAATCCTGTTCGCCGACCAACTGCTTAGCCACGCGGCCGTCTTGCGTCAGCACCAGCAGCCCCACCGAATCGATGTCCAGCCGGCCGGCGGGTGCCAATCCGCGCAAATGCTGCGGCTGGAAGGCAATGCGGCTTTGATCGCCCTCCCAATGGTTTTCTGGCGTAATCAGTTCCACGGCGGCCTTATAGCCTTTTTCCGGCTGCCCACTGACGTATCCCACGGGTTTGTTGAGCAGCACGGTCACGCGCCCTGCCTGTTGTTGGTGGGCGTTTTTGTCCAAATCGATGCGGTCGCCGGGCAGCACTTTCTGTCCCAGCACCGCCACTTCGCCATTGACCTTCACCCAGCCTTGTTCGATGTAGTGGTCGGCTTCACGGCGCGAGCACAGGCCCAGTTGCGCCATTTGTTTGGAGAGTCGGATGGGTTCGGACATGGTGTTCTTTCTGAAATTTTGAGTATTTTGGGATAGTGAAAAAAGTGCAGGCTGCTTTTATCGCGGCAACGAAAAAGCAGCCTGCACCCGATGGGCCGTTTAGTGTTCGGCCGTTTCGTCCATGGCGGACAATGCCAAACGGCGCTGTTCTTGCGCATCGTTGTGGCGCTGGCTTTGCTCGAAAACTTTGGCCAGCGTCAAACGCGCGTGCACGGTGGGTTCCAAACGCAGGCTGGCTTCCAGATAGCCTTGCGCCTTGCCCCATAATTGGCGGTGGTAGGCCAAATCGCCCAGCGCGGCCAACAGTTTCGGGTCGTTCGGGTTTTGGCGCAGCCAGGCATCGGCCGTGTCAATGGCTTTCTGCTGGCCGTACTCGTCCAAATATTGCGCGCTTTGCACAAAAACGGACAGCAAATCGGCGCGGTGGTTTTGCGGATAATATTGGTTGACCCAGGCGACTGCTTTGTCGTACAGGCCCAATTCCGCGTATTTTTGCGCGATGGCGGCACTGAGCGCGCCTGCTTTCAGCGAATCGGGAATGCGTTTCAGGCAGGCTTTCAAACCGGCCGCATCTTGCGCCAGCGACAACAATTGGGCATAGGCGCGTTCGGAGAGCTGCTCGGCTTCGTTGTCGTTCATTGCCCCCGCGCGGCGCAGTTTGTCCACTTTGTCCAAAATTTCCAATGCGTTGCCTTTGTCCAGCGCATGGCGCAGTTGCAGGCGCACCAATCGGGTCAGGCGCGGATTGATTTGCGCCGCCGCTTTCAGGTGGTTTTCCGCTTCTTCGTCATTTTGCTGGTTGATGGCGCTTTCCGCCAGCAGCAGATGGCGCGACAGCTGTGTTTTTTCGGGCAGTTTTTCAATGTCGTGCAGGTATTGGTCGCGCGCTTCGGCATTGCCGCTTTGGTCGGCCGCGTGTGCCGCCAGCATCAATGCCAAAATGCGTTTGTCGCCCGCTTCTTTGTTGGCCAACACTTTATCGGCCTGCGCTTGGGCTTCTTGGAATTTGCCTTCAAAATAGGCCAAGCCGGCTGCGTTGAGCGATTGGGTGGCTTTGCGGTTGCGTCTGCCCACGCCGAAGCGGCTCAGCTTGTCGGGCGTGCTCAAAATGCCGGCAATCAGGCGCACCAATATATACAGCGCCACCACGGAAGCCACCAAACCCAGCACGAACAGGTGCAGGTTCACGCGAATCATGGTGTGTTCGATGACCAGATATACGTTGCCCGTGTAGGTGCGTGTGGCAACGGCTACACCGATGGCCAGCGCGAATAAGATGATAATCCACAGCAGCTGTTTCATACCGCACCCCCTTTACGGGTGGTTTCAGGCTGGCTGGCCGATTTTGCAGGGGCAGGCGCGGCGGTCGGTGCGGAAGCGGCTTCGCTGGCGGCTTTCGGTGCCGGCTGGCTGGCTGCGGCAGGTGTTTGTGCGGCAGCGGAAGAAGCAGCCTGCACCGGTGCGGCGGCAGGCGTTGAAGCCGCGCGCGGTTCTACGGCCGGCAAGTCCACAGGCATGGCGGTGCGGGCATTGTTTTGGTATGTGCGCACCGCAGAAATGCTGGCTTTGAGCACGTCGTCGCCAATCATGCGGATTTCCAGGCTTTTCAGTTCGTTCAATTCTTTCAGCCATGCTTGGGTGGCGGCAGACTGCACATCGTAATACTGCTTTACGGTGGCTTCGACCGCGTTCAAATCGTTTTGGTAGATTTCACCGTTGTGCTGCAACAGCGCCAAGCGCGCATCCAGCAGGTACAGGCGCAGGTTTTCGCGCACGAAATAGGCTTGTTCGGGGGCGATGAGCATGGCGTCGTTGTTGTCTAATTTACGCACTTCCACCATGCTTTTGAGCAGGCTCACGGTGCTGTCCACCGTGCGCGTCCACCAGTTGCCGGCTTGGGAAACGGGTTCGGGCGCGGCATTGCCTTCTTTCAGTGTGCCGTCCACCAGCAAAGGCAGGCTCGGAATCGCATTTTGCAGGCGTTCCAAGTGCAGCGTGGTGGCGGGGATGTTCAGGTACGGACGGTTTTTCAATGCCGCCAAATCTTGGCTGACGGCTTGTTGAATCGGCAGCAGTTCGGGTTGCTCGAAGCGGCTCAACCGCTGTTCCAAGCTTTCCAGCACGTTGATGGCGACGGGGATATTGCCCGACAGCAGCAGTTGTTGCGATGCGAGGTTCAGTGTCACTTCCACTTCGTCCACCAGCCAGTTCACGCGGCCTTTGAGCAATTCGCCGTATGCGCGTTGCACGCTTTCCAACGACTGCTGGCTTTGCTGTTGCATGGTGGATATTTTGGCCAGTTCCTGTTCGATTTTTTCTTGGCGCAACAAGGTGTTTTGCAGCAGGACGGCATTTTGGCTGTTGCCCAGTCCGGCTTTGTCCAATTCTTGTTCCAGTTGCAGTTTTTGCGTGTTCAGCAGATTTTGCCCCTGCACGAACAGGAAGCCGCTGGCGCCCAGTCCCAGCAAGGACAACACCAGCGCACCCACCGCCAAGCCTTTGCCGCCCGATGTTTTTTGCTCAATCACAATGGGCGCGGAGGTTGGCGCGGGGGCGGCAGAAGAAGCAGCCTGTACCTCTTCCGCAGGCACAGCGGCGGATTCGTTTTCGGTGGGCGTTGTCGGTGTGTTTTCAGCGGTTTCTTCAGGTTTTTGGGGTTGTTGCGCTTCGGTCATGGGAGGGTCTCCGTGTAAACGTTTGGGGCATTGCCGTGTAAGGCGGCGGCCAGATTCGGGTAAACCGACACTTTAGCTGCGCCGTATTGCTGCAATGTTCGGGCAATGCGTTCATGATGGGTTAAGTATAGCAAGGATTTGAGCTTTTGCGTACACGCTGACGGTGCTTGTGTAAAGAGTGCGCGCGCCATTTCGGAGGAGGTAACCCAGGCAGCCTGCACATTTTGCCGCATGAAGGCCGGCCAATCCAGCGGTAGGGCAAGGCTTTGGTAAGCGGCGGCGGCGTGTACGCGGAAGCCGCGCAGGCGCAGTTGTTCGGCCAGATATTCGCGGCCGCCCTGACCGCGGATGATGACGATGCCTGAATGCGGCGGCAGCTGCTGCCACACGGGCAGGGTTAAAACGGCTTCGCTGTCGTTCTGTTGTTCGGGCGCGTGAACGGGAAAGCAGCCTGCACGTTCCAATGCGCGCGCGGTGGCTTGGCCGACGGCGATATGGGCGATACGGGTGTGCGTGCGGAGATGCGGCACGGCCATTTCCACGGCGGTGGGGCTGACCCAGAACACGGCGGCGGCATCGGGCAGGCAGGCGGCGAGTTGTTCGGGCAGGGTGGGGTCGGCGGCCAGGCGGACGGGGGCGAAGGGCAGCACGTTCCAGCCGGCGCGCTCGGCAATGCGGCGGTCTTCGGCTTGGCGGTTTTTGGGGCGGACGAGGAGCAGGGTGGGCATCATAACGGGATGGGGTTCGGTTTCGGGGTGCAGGCTGCTTTTGGCGAAGGGACTGTGTTCGGGCGGTGTTCATGGCGTTACGCCGCCATACCCGCGCTTGGGGCGGCCGCACATGGCAAAAGCAGCCTGCGCGTTCCAATCCGCTGCGGGACAAAACTGCCGCTGTTCGGCAATGGGGTTTGCGCTGCCCGCAGAAAACTCTCTTTCAGAAGCGGGGGCGGTCGGGCTGCGGGCTTGGAAAGGCAGCCTGCGGGGCGGGCAGCTACCCACAAGCGTGGGTATGGCGGTGCAACGCCATGAAAACTTTGCGGATGCGTTATTCGAGCGTGCAGGCTGCTTTCGGTATATTTTCATCCGGCGGTTTCGCAATGCTGCCGCTTTGGGTTTTGCCAAGGGTGCAGGCTGCTTTTTGCATTCACAGCAGCCGTTCAATCGGCAGCCAGGAGAAAATCTTGCTCAACAGGCGTTTCCATAGCGGTGCGTCGGGTTCTTTCGGGCTGGCGGTCTGTGTTTGCGGGTCGTACCATTGCATGCGGCCTTGCGGGTCGAGCCGGACGTGGTAGGCGCCGGATTCGGCGGTGCGCTGCAATTCGCCCTGCATCAGTTGCGCCAGCGCGGGGGAGTGGATGACCAGTCCCATTTCGGTGTTGAGTCGGGCGGAGCGGGGGTCGAGGTTGAACGAGCCGATGAAGACGCGTTCTTGGTCGACGATGAAGGTTTTGGCGTGCAGGCTGGTGATGGAGCTGCCGGTCAGACCCCGGTCGCGCAGGCCTTTGACGGCGGTGTCGCCTTTGAATTCATATAATTGCACGCCGGCGTGCAACAGGGCGCGGCGGTAGCGGGTATAGCCCGAATGCACGGCGGCCACGTCGGTGGCGTTCAGCGAGTTGGTGAACACGGTGGTGCGCACGCCTTGCCCGCCCAGTTGGCGGAAGACTTGGATGCCGGTGCGTGTGGGTACGAAATACGGGCTGACCAGATAAATTTCGCGTTTGGGTTCGCCCAAAGCAGCCTGCATGCTTTCGGCAATATCGACCCGTGTCCTGCGGTTCAATGCTTTGGCGGGGTCGTCGCTAATCAGTTCAGTGGCGGCGCGGATATGCGGAATCAGGCGCAATGCGGACGCATTGTCATCGGCATCGGCACTGTCGGCGGCGGAGGGGTGCAGGCTGCTTTTGAGCCGTTCCAACCCGGCAGCGATATCCGCACGGCGGACGATGCGTTCCAACGGATAGGCGGAATGGCTTTGCCAATAACGGTCGAAGTCCTGCGAAATCTGCGGCACGATGGCGCCGCTCACCATCACGTCGGTGTCGGCAAAGGTGTGTTCGCGGTGGATGTCGAAATATTCGTCGCCGATATTGCGCCCGCCGATAATGCTGACGCGGTTGTCGGCAATCAGGGCTTTGTTGTGCATCCGGCGGTTCAGTCGCGAAAAATCGGTCAGATAGCCGATAAACCGCCATTTGCGGTATAAAAATGGGTTGAATAGGCGGATTTGGATATTGGGGTGGCTGTTGAGCGCGGACAGGATGGTGTCCATGCCGTGCGTGTTGTTGTCGTCCAGCAACAGGCGCACGCGCACGCCGCGTTCCGCCGCCTGCCAGAGTTTTTGCAGCAATGCCAAGCCGGAGGTGTCGTCGCGCCAAATATAATATTGCGCGTCTATCGACACGGCGGCGTTGTCGAGCAAAACCGCGCGGGCGTGATAGGCGGCACGTGCGCCGTTGAGCAGCTGCACATCGGTCGGATAGGCGGTGTTCGGATAGGCAGTGTTCTCGTCGTCCGGCTCTGTTTCGGGCGGTTGGGGTGCGGATGCTTCGGAAGCGGCGGCCGGCAGGTTGAGCGCTTGTTCGAGCCGCGGCGCGCTTTGGGTGGGAATATAAAGGCTGGTTTCGCGGTCGTCCAAATTGGGCAGGCTGCGGCAGGCATTGAGCATTAAGCAGAATAAGAGCAGCCAGAAACGGTTTCGGGTCATGATGCGGTGATGTGTGTGCCGCGCGCACGGCAGTGCCAGACGGCGTGTTCGGCGTGTAATGCCTGTTGTAGGAATTGTGCGGCGGTTTGCGGATTTTTTTGCCCGCACAGGAAAATATCGACGGCAGCAAAGCGGTGCTCCGCCCAGGTGTGGATGCTGATGTGCGATTCCGCCAGCAGCAGCACGCCGGTCACGCCGCTGCCTTCGCCGAAATGGTGGAAGTGGCTGAACAAAATGGTGGCGTTGGCCAAATGCGCGGCGTGTTCAAGGGCGCGTTGCAGGCTGCTTGGGTCGGACAGGAGTTCCGGCGGGCAGCCGTACAAATCCAGCAAGCCGTGTTGCCCGGGCAGATACAGCGGTTCGGTCATTATTTGTGCCCGCCCGAAAAGCCGCCGTATCCGCCGTAGGAGCTGCCGTAGCCGCGGCTGCCGCTGCCGTCATTGACCATTGAATAATTGATGCCCGTGCCGATTAGGCCCAGTATGATGGCACAGATAATATAAGTGTTCCGATTCATCAACAAATCCTTTCGTGCAGGCTACATGCGCCACAGCAAACTCACAATAATCAGAGAAATAAACAGCGACGGTACGAGCGAGCCTGCCTCCATATTCGTCCATGCGCCCAAATTCCAGAAGACAAACAACCCGATGGCGGTGAGCCGCAGGGTGGTGGAGACCGTTCCGTCATCCTCGTCCACGGGCGTTTGGTCGCGGGAAAGCAGGTTGTTCACTTTCAAATTGAACGCGTTGGCCAGTACATTGCGCGGAACGGGCGTGCTTAAACTCCATGCCATCTCGTGGTTGGAAATTTCGGCGGACAAAATGCCTTTGCCGGTTTCGTAGTCGCGGTAAATCTGCGTATCGCCCGCGTGGATTTGCCAGTAAAATGCGCCTGCCGCAAAGCCGACGCGGCCGCCGTAATCGTATAAAAACCGGCCTTGCTGCGGCTCGCCGTGTTGGTTCATGGGCGGAAAAGCAGCCTGCGTTTGCGACAGTTTCCAGCCGTCTTCGGTTTCCACCAGCCATGCAAAGCCGTGTTGTGTCGAATACAGCAGGTATTCGCGCCACCAGCCTTGCGGCACGATGCCGTTGCGCGGCGAAAAACCGCCCATGAGCAGGCGTGCGTCGTCGCCGGAAATTTCATCGCGGTACACCGCGCCGATCACGGTATAGGATTTGCCGTACAACGTACCTTTCGTGCCCAAGGGCAGCGGCAGGGCTTCTTGTTGGGCATCGCGCATGATGCCGGCGGCGCGCAGCTGCGCCTTGCCTTCGCTCATTTCGATTTCGCTGCGGCAGCTGGGGCAGATTACGTGGTTGGTCAATCCGCCAATCCATTGGATACTTGAACCGCAGTGCGGACATTTTTCCGCTTGCCGCGAGCCGCGCAGGCAGCCTGCACTTTGTCGGATTTGTTCGGCATCGCGCGTGAATTGGAGCGATAAATTATCCAGTGATACGGTGCTGCCCAAGAATGCGGCGGGCGGCGTGTCGGCATAGTCCAGCGTGAGGAAATGTTCGCCGCTGCGGAAGTCTGCCACGCGGTTCTCCAAACGTTCCGGCACGGCGAAGGGCAGTTCGCCCTGTACTTGGGCACGTTCCAGCACGATTTCGCGCACGTCGGCGGCAATGAAGTTTTTGCCTTGTATGGTGAGTAGGGTTTCGGCGGCGCGAATGCTGTCGAATTCGGGCAGGGCTTCGGAAAGCTGCACTGCGCGGACGAGGACGTATAAATCGCCGGCTTCGGACAGCCAGCCGTCGCTACCGTCTTGGAAGCGTATCCACCATTCGTTCCATTCGCCGGCATCGTATTGCGCTTTGAGCCGACCGATGACGGCAAACGGGATTTTTTGCCAAACGCCGGTCGTGCCGATTTGTATGGGCGAAAAATCATGCAGGACGGCACTGTCGCGCCCCGTATCGCGCAGGCTGCTGTCTTGATAGACCAGCATGCTGTTGCAATATGAACACACTACGGTTACGGCGGTGGCCGAGTGGAGTTCGACGGGGGCGCCGCAGCTGGGGCAGTCGGTATGGAAGAAGGCTTCGGTCATGGCGGTTTAGGGCGACGGGTTGGTGGGAGGCAGCATTTTATCGCGTGCCACTTGGCGGATGCAGAAGGCCAGCGAGGTGATTTGCCCGAAGGCGGCGGCAAAGGCGAACAAGAAGGCGGCCACGCCGAACGATTTGCTGTGAATCGACAGCAGGTAGCTGCCTGCGGCCACCAGTGCGATGAACAGCAGGGAAAACAGAATAGTCAGCAATAAAAAACAGCGGCGGCGGGTCATGGGCGGCTTTCGGGCGGATTGGTCAAAGGTGCAGGCTGCTTTTTGCCGTCAGGCGGGCGGCAGGGCGTGTTCTTCCAGTGCGGGGAAGAGTTCGCGTTCTTCAAAGCGGGCATGGTCGCGCAACAGGGTGGCGAATTCGGTGTTCCATGCCGCATCGTTCCATTGGGCGTGGTGAAAGAGTTCGCGCAGGCGTGCGTGTTCCTGCTCGAAGCGGCTGCGCAAATCGGCGCGGTCCAGCTTGTCCCACAGTGGGGCGAACATGGTTTCTTCTTTGGCGAAATGTTTTTCCAAATCGATGAAATGCTCGGTAATGTCGTGGCGGTGGTCGGTTTCCGGCGCGCGCAGAATCCGCACGCACAAAGCCAGCGTGTGGTGGTGTTCTTGGGAAAGTTCAATCAGCAAAGGATGGCGTTTCATTTTTTTACTCTTCTTTCTGGATTGTGATTCGGTTCTTTAAAGTATAATAGCGGCCAAAAGGGCGCACAGGCGCGTCCGGATTCCAAAAGCAGCCTGCATATTGTATAGCGGATTCGCTATATCGAATGATTTTACATCACAGACCATTATCATGCACCTGACACAACAAACCGATTATGCCCTGCGCGTGTTAATTTATACCGCCATCAACAACGAAGGCTTGGTCAATATTGCCGAAATTGCAAAAACCTACGACATTTCCAAAAGCCATTTGATGAAAGTGGTAACCGCATTGGTGAAAGGCGGCTTTTTGCACAGCGTGCGCGGCAAAGGCGGCGGATTGCGCTTGGGTAAAGAGCCCGAACAAATACGCGTGGGCGACGTGGTGCGGCTGACCGAACCGATGGTGATTGCCGAATGCTTCGGCGAAAACAACGAATGCATCATTTCGCCGCATTGCCGCCTGGCCAATATTTTAAACTCCGGCCTGAAACTTTTCCTCACACATTTGGACAATTATACGCTGGCCGATTTGCTCAATGCCGGCACTCAGAAAATTCTGTATCGCATCGATATGCCGATTCAGCCGGAATAACCCGTCATTCATTTAATTTAACGCCAAAAAAGCAGCCTGCACTTTCTCCACCGGCGTGCAGGCTGCTTTTTGCGGCACCGTTTGAAATCCCACAGGAAACACCATGAACATTCCGCAAAAACTCACCATCGCCAGCCGCGAAAGCGCATTGGCCATGTGGCAGGCCGAACACATTCAGGCGAAATTGCAGGCGCTGTATCCAAGCTGCACGGTCGATATTTTGGGCATGACCACGCAGGGCGACCAGATTTTGGACAAAACTCTGTCCAAAATCGGCGGTAAAGGCCTGTTTATCAAAGAGCTGGAAACCGCATTGCAGGAAAACCGCGCCGATTTGGCAGTGCATTCGCTCAAAGACGTGCCGATGGATTTGCCCGAAGGCTTTGTTTTGGTGGCGGTGGGCGAGCGTGCCAACCCGTTTGACGCGCTGGTGTCCAACCGCTACGAACGGCTGGAAGAATTGCCCGAAGGCGCGGTGGTCGGCACATCCAGCCTGCGCCGCGAAGCCCAGTTGCGCGCGCGTTTCCCGCATTTGCAAGTGAAACCATTGCGCGGCAACGTGCAAACCCGTCTGGCCAAACTGGACAACGGCGATTATGACGCGATTATTCTGGCGGCCGCCGGCTTGGAACGTTTGCAGTTGCACGGCCGCATCCGCAGCCTGCTACCGCCGTCCGACAGCCTGCCGGCGGCGGGGCAGGGCGCACTGGGCATCGAAATTGCCGCGCACCGCACCGATTTGGTAGACATCCTTTTGCCGCTCAACCATGCGCAAACCGCCGCCTGCGTTACCGCCGAGCGTGCGTTGGCACGGGCGTTGGGCGGCAGCTGCCAAGTGCCGCTGGGCGCGTATTGCACGGCAGACGAACACGGCCTGCTGACGCTGCACGGCCTAGTGGCGCACCCCGACGGTTCCGTGGTGCTGACGGCAAACGCGCAAGCACCCGCGCCTTACGCGGACGCGCTGGGACGGGCGGTGGCAAAAAAACTGTCGGACGACGGGGCGCGGGAAGTGATTGCGGCAGTGTTGTCCGAAACGCATTGAGCAAGCCTGCCCGCCTTTATTGAAATATTAAAAGGGTTAGTAATAAGATTAACTAAAAACCAGTAGAATATGCTTACAAAATAACTATGGAAGCATTGTGGGTTAAAATAAAAATAAGGCAAGTCTGCGAGCTACTACCAATGTGAGGTGTAACCTTATGAAGTACGTTTTTTCCGTATCGTCTATATTTGTTATTTCTTTTCTTATTGGTTGCTCTGATGGAAGAATCCAAGAGAATCAAGATCAAATAGTACAAAACCAGTCGGCTTCATCTGAGTTGAAGCAAGCTGGCGAATCAAACCAACCTATGGCGGAATGGCATGAAAAATTGCTTACAAGTTTACAAGCAAACCATG
>ERZ772807.348-NODE-348-length-28823-cov-8.122184_pt1 | contig 28823 bp, 38 predicted proteins | sample MGYA00511472_ERZ772807 | MGnify/ENA primary metagenome ERZ772807 (study PRJEB29015, sample SAMEA2737947) | human oral metagenome | biome: human oral; feature: human-associated habitat; material: dental | place: China | collected 2039 ... | reverse complement strand
GGCGCAGGATGTAGTGCGGCTGGCCGATGAGGTCTTCTTTGTCCCAGCCACTGGCTTCGATGAAGGGCAGGTTGACGCTGGTGATGAACCCTTTGGTGTCGGTGCGCGAGAAGATCATCATGGTGTTGGTGAGGTAGAACTGCGCGTCGGTCACATATACGCGGCGTTTGTGGCCGTCGTAGTAGGTGAGGTCATAGGCTTCGGACTGGCCGGACGGCTTTTCCATATCGGGTATGGGATTCATGGTTTTCCTTTGTTCTGGAAGGGGTTTCTTGGTTATTCCCGTCACGGAAGAACGCGACGATTGTCTTTATTGAAGCACGTTCTGTGCCATGTCGGGCGAGGGGTTATTGCTGGTAAAACTCCAGCGGCAGGCCGTCCGGGTCTTTGATGAAAAATAGCTGCTTGCCGGTGTATTCGTCGATGCGGATAGCTTCGCAGGCGACGCCCCGCGCTTGCAATTCGGCGCGTTTGCCGGGGATGTCGGCAACGGCAAAGGCGAGATGGCGCAGGCCGCAGGCTTCGGGCGCACCATCCGCGCTGCCTGGCCGTGGCGGCGGGTTGGGGAAGGAAAAGAGTTCGACGACGTACTGGCCGTTCAGACCAAGGTCAAGTTTCCACGAGTCGCGCGCGGCGCGGTAATGCTCGGCCAGTATTTCCAGGCCGAGGGTTTCGGTGTAGAAGCGCTTGCTGCGCGCGTAGTCGGAGACGATGAGGGCGGTGTGATGGATGTGCATTTAGAGCCTGTTCAATATTCCGGTGCGAGGCGGGTGTGTGCGGGTTGGGATGGGATGCAAGGCGCAAAACGCAGGCAATGTGGGCTACCTTGCCAAGTTTTGCAACGCCGCAGACCGCCCAATCCCGCGCACATCCCGACCGTCACGGGATTTTGAACAAACCGTTAGATTGTCCATCTGTGCTTTTATAAACCCGTCGTTGCAACGGATTGGCTTGTCAGAGAAGGGATTTTTGGAGAGAAATGTACCGTTTGAACTGTTCATAACTGTACTGCTTTCACATTGGCTTTGCAAGCCTTCTTTGTTGTCCGTAACTCCTTGAACGGGTTGATACCTTCCGGGCAAAAGACGTAAATACGGGCGACACGGATATGGGGTTTGCCGCCCGGGATTCCCGCCATGGTAGTGCACTTTGTTGTGTCGCATAACTGTTTGATCTTGTTTCATTCTGCCCGGCAACATGGGCGCGTCTACGATACGGGTATTTGTGATGCGACCGTTCATGCGCTGCCTCCCGCCTTTTTGGCGGGTTTCTTTTTTCCCGCCCCGTCCTTGTTCTTCGGTGTTGCCGGTTCGAGGTTGCCGTTGGTCGGCACGCTGTCGATGATGGCTTTGACTGCCGTGTCATCGCCCGCAAATTTTTCAATCTCAAATAGGTAGAAGCTCAGTGTGCTGTGTCCGCCGAGCGGGTTGTTTTCGGATTTTTTGATTTGGTAGCGGTGGATTTGTCCGGCAGGCGCGGGGATGTTGCTTTTGTTTTTGTGCAGCACGCTCTGGATGCGCGTCGCCGTGCTTTTGTCCTGTGCCAGGCCGAGGGTGTCGCCAAAGAGGAAGTAGGTGCGCGGGGTGACGGCGGCGATGACGTCGCGTCCCTGGTAGCGCACTTTGTTGATGACGCTGTTGCTTTCGTTGATGACGATGTTCCGCGCGCAGATTTGTGCCCTGCACCAGGCGAGGAAGCGTTCGCCCAGATCGGCCGCTGTGCCGCCTGTTGCAGGTTCTGCCGCCTGGCCCGCGTCTGTTGCAGGCGGGGGTGCGGTCTTTCCTGCGGCAGCTTCCGGCGCGGCTGCGGTTGCCGCAAACGGGTCTTCGTCTGCCGCAGCCGTGGCGGTGTCGGCGGCAGTGGCGGGAGTATTTGCCCCGCCTGTTGCAGGTACAGGAGGTGTTGTGCTGCCTGTTGCAGGGTCAGCGAAGGGTTCTCCAGCTGTTGCAGGGTCGGCGAACGGGTCGTCCGCGCTGGCGGCAGGCGGTAGTGTTTCGCTGCCTGGCGGGTCGGCAAAGGGATCGTCTGCCGGGGCAGGTGCCGCCCCTGTTGCAGGTACGGGCGTTTGTGCCGCTGTTGCAGGTGCGGGTTGTGGCGGCGTGGCGGCCTCATCCCACGGGAAGGTGGTATCGCTGAAGGTGTCCGGCGGTTCCGGCGCGGTTGCAGGCGCAGGCGGTGGTGCGGCAGCCGGAGCCGGTTTTTGTCCGCCTGTCACAGCTGTCCGCGCGGTTTTTGCCGCAGCCGTGTAGGCGGGAGCGCTTTCTTCGCGGCCGGCCACTTCGGCCAGGTCGCCGGGGAAGGGCGGCGGTTGGGTGGTGAGCAGGCGCGCGGTGCGGAATTTGAGCACGGTGTAGGTGTCGCTTTTGCCTTGCAGGGTACGCTTGAGGTAGTGCATCACTTTGCCGTCGGCGTTGCGTTCGGCGAATCCGTGTTCGCCCAATATGTCGAAGATGCGGTTGTTGTCGTGCGGGATGTCGGTCTGGCCGTCTTCGATGAGGCTCTGGCGCAGGGTGTCGGCCAGGGTCTTGCTGAGAATCCAGGTGTAGCCGCTGTAGTAGTCGCCGGTGGTGTAAACGTTGCCGTTGCGTGTGTTGATGGCGAAGCGGTTGTCGGCCAGCAGATGGCGCAGCCGGGTCATCAGCCGCTCGCCGATGTTTTCCAGGGTGGCACCCTTGAACTGGCGTGCCGGGATGTGTTGCAGGCTTTCGCCGGTGGATTTTTGGTCGGCTTCGCGCACGATTTTGCCGATGATGTCGGCGGCGTCCGGGTTGCCGTGGATATGCCCCATCAGTTGTTGCATCACGTGCAGGCGCGGCAGGATGAAGTCCTGCGCCAGCGGCGGCAGCAGGTGGCCGACGAAGGCAAGGCCGATTTGTTCGTGCAGGGCGTGGTATTTGGGGTCGTTGAAGACGATGCGGTAGTGCCGCCCGGCGAGTGTTGTCGGGTTGCCGGAAAACGGCGGCAGTTCGCGCCCATCGTCGAGGATGAGGCGGCAGAGGGTGAGGCGCTTGCCGACGTCGTGCAGGATGGCGGCGAGGAAGACGGCGTAGGTCCAGAGGTGGCGTTCGTCTTCCTGCTGTTTTTCGCTGGCAAACAGCGGCAGTTTGTATTGTTGCCGCCCGGTCAGCGCGTATTCGAGCACTTCCAGGGTGTGCACGAAAAGGCCGCCCGGCACGGCATGGTGGTGTGCCTGCGAGGCGGGCATGAGCTGCACCAGTTCGGCGAAGCGCTCTATCACCTCCTGGTACAGCATCTGCCAGGTCGCATCATCGATCTGCACGATACGCTTGATGTGGGCGAGACGGCCATACTGCCCGGTAAGTTCTATCAGCCCGCGCGCGGAAAGCAGCGGCAGGCGGTCAAAATCGAGCTTGTCCGCCGCCGGGGGTTTTGCCGTCTTGTTGCCGGGCAGCCGCTTCAACCAGTTCAGCATGGTCAGGCATCCCGGGCGAGGGGTTCGTGCAATTGGCGTGCGACCCAGTCGGCGATGAGGTCTTCCGTCGGATAGGCGCGGTCAGTGTCGCGGTAGCGCAGCTCGCCGCCGCTGTGCTGTTGCAGCCACGCCTTCAGTGGCAGCTCCAGCGGGTTCCAGACGCTGACCCGTCCGTCGGCGGCGGTGTGGATGACGCGGTATTTGAAGCAGGAAAGGCGCTGGATTTGCGCCCAGATGGCCAGCTTGATGCGCAGGTGCGACGAGTCGGGGTAGTTGATGTCCAGCCGCGCGAGGAAAGGCTCCAGTTCTGCCGCAGGCAGTTCGTCTTTCTCCACCCAGTGGGTCGAGAAGCCTTCATAGTGCCGGTACAGCGCGTCTATCGCCGGGCGCATCGCCGCGATCGCCTTCTGGTAGTGCGGTGCCAGTGTGTCTGTCATCGTTGTGTCCTTTAACCGTTAGGAACCGTTAAAACCGTTAAACCGTTAAAACCCTTCGCGATAACCGCGCAGCGGTTATCGCCCCTTGTGGCCTTTCGCCCCTTGGGCTCCCTTTCCCTTGACCGTTAACAGCCGTCCCCCGACAGGGGGCGGCTTCCTTTAGGGGCAGGAGCCCTTCAGGCCCTTCAAAAACATCCGGTGGCGCGTCAAGACGCGCCCCGCGCGGCTTGACGGGTGGACGGATGCCCTTTAAGGGTTCCGGGATTTGCGCATTGTCAATGCTTTGCGCCGCCGCGTCAGCGGATATGGTGCAATTTATCGCGCTAATTTGTGCCATATTTCCTGACGTGCCGCTTGCCGCGCCGAATAATTCCGCCAGTTTTGGCATTCGGAGTACGCATGAAGCGGCTTTTGTTTCTCCCGGCGCTCGCCCCCGCCCTTGGCATGGGGGTACTGGCGCAGACCTATTACGGCAACGGCTACACCATTGTTGAGCCGGAAGCGGTCGATGACCGTCTCTCCGGGCTGGATGCGATGGTGTTCAAGACGGTGGATGCCTACAGCGTGCAGGAAGGACTGGAGCAGTTGCTGCAAGGCAGCGGCTGGGCACTCGCCGGTGCCGACAATGCCGACCCGCAAATCTGGCGGCTCTACCGCCAGCCGTGGCCGGACAACAAGCGCACCCTCAACCCGATGCCACTGGCCCGTGCCTTGGAATGGGTCGCAGGCGACGGCTGGGCGCTCGTCGTCGATCCGGTCAACCGCCTCGTTTCCTTTGAGGTCAATGCGCGCTATGCCGCCCGGCCGACCCCGGCGGCGGCAACGGTTGCCAATGCTCCGGCGGATGCCGCGCTGCCGCCTGCCACAGGCTACACCCGCGTCAGCCCGACCAATCCCTATACCGCGACCGTCTCCTACGCGGACTCCCCCAGCTATGCCGCCAGTCACGGCGGCAGCTTCCACGACAGCAGTTATACCGCCTCCGCCAACGCGCTGATGGTCAGTCCGCCGGACTACCACGACGGCTACAACCCGCCGCCGCACCAGACCGCGCGCGATGCAAAACCGTTGCGTCCTGCGGCGACCCATCTCGCAGACCTGAAAACTGTTTCGGCGGGTGCTGGCACAGGTAAAGCCCCGTCTGCCTCAGGCAAAAACCGCCGCAAGGCTGCCGCTGCCGATACCCCGGCACTGTTGCCCGTTGAAAAAACCACCGCGCGCACGACCTCTCGCACTCAGCAAAGCGCGGGGGCTGCGACAGCGGCGAATCCCGTCGATACCAGTACGACTGGCAAAAAGTCCACCGCTGCTACGGGCAAGAAGACATCTACCACACCTGCTACAGCCCCGAAAAGCACCGCTGCCACTGCTACAGACACCGCGAAAAAGCCCGCTGCGGACAACACGGCAAAAACTGCTGCCGCTTCCGGCAAAACAGTGGCTCCAGCGACAGAGCCCGTGAAGAAAGGGGCGACCGGTGCGCCGGATGCTGCCGCTCCCGCTGCGACAGCACAGAAAACCGCGACCACGCCTGCGACAGGGACAAAAACCGGTGCACCTGCGCTTCTGCATAACAAACCGTCCGCCGCTCCGGCGCAGACGACCACAACCGACAGCAACAGCGGGGAGAACCGTCCATGAAAACCTTCCTCCTCCCGCTGGCTGCCGCTTGCCTGCTCACCGCCTGCACCAGCCTCCCCGGCAGCCGCGCCGATGGCGGTTGCCAGTACCGCGAGCGCGATTTGACCGTGAACTGGTATGCGCGCAGCTACTGGTGTGTGCCCGACAGGCGCGCACCGCATCCCGTGCGCAAAACCGCCAGCGGGCAGTAACAGGGAACCGTCATGGAGTGCCGTACCGTGTTGCTGTTGACTGCCTTTGCCCTGTTGTTGTCAGCCTGTAGCGACAGCAAGAAGAAAATTGCCAAACAGGTTGAAGCCGGACGCAGTACCGCTGCCGGGGAAGCCATGCCGGGCTACAACGGCGTCATGGCAGGCAGTTATGGCGCACCACCTGCCCATGTGCAGGTGAGCGGCTCCATGCGCGAGCGGCAGGTGCAACTGTCGGGGCGGATCAATGCAGAGATTAACCGGGTTGGCGGCATCGAACCGCATTTTGTCCACGCGGTTATCTCTACCGAGTCTTCCTACAAACCGGACGCACGCTCCCATGCTGGCGCAATGGGACTGATGCAGATGATGCCCGGCACCGCGAAACGCTTCGGGGTAACGGATGCCTACGATGTCGAACAAAGCGTGCGCGGCGGCTCGACTTACCTCAAATGGTTGCTCAACGAATTCGGTCAAAGCAAGGAACTGGCGTCAGCAGGCTACAACGCCGGCGAAGGCAACGTCAAAAAATACGGTCGCCGTATTCCGCCCTTCAAGGAAACCCAGGCCTATGTCCCCAAGGTCATGAGCTATTACCACAAGTACAAACGCGAGCCGCATCTGATCGGTCTCGGTGCCGAGAACGAACCGGCAGCTTCCGAACGCGATGCCCGGGGGATGGACTGATGCGCCGCACCCTCCTCTCCCTTTGCGCGCTGCTTGCGCTGGCTGCCTCCGCCGCGCCGCCCGTCCCTGACCTGTGGCAGCAAATTGCCGCACGCCACGGCGTACCGGCCGGGCAACTGTACCAGCGCGCGCTGCAACGCAGCGGCTGGGTCAACGAGTACCGGCAGCAGATCGCCTGGCCGTGGACGGTGCAGATGGACGGCAGACGCTACCAGTTCCGTGACCGCCTCGCCATGTTCAACTGGCTCGCCGACAAACGCGGCAGCGGCCAGCGCATCCTGTTTGGTCTGGACGCGCGCCCGCTCGGCCTGCAAACACGCGAGCAGTTGTGGGCGGAGCTGGATGTGGTCGCCATGATTGACCGCAGCGCCCGCCTGCTCGGCGCGGAGCTGCATCCGCCGGTACAGTCCCCGTTGCCACGTCTGCCTGCGACCGGCGTACCGGTATCCACCGCCTTGCAGCCGCTGGTGCGTCAGGTCAGCCGCGAGACCGGCGTTGACGAGCTGCTGCTGCACGCAGTCATCAACCAGGAGTCCTCCGGCAACCGCTGGGCGCGCTCACCGAAAGGGGCAATGGGGCTGATGCAGCTCATGCCCGGCACCGCGCGCAGCCTCGGCCTCAGCCCGGCGCAGTTCTATGAACCCTATTTCAACCTGCGCGGTGGTGCGACTTACCTGAAGCAGCAGTTGCTGGATTTTGGCTCGCTGGAGCTGGCACTCGCCGCCTACAACGCCGGGCCGGAAGCGGTGCGCCGTCACGGCGGCATCCCGCCCTACCGCGAGACGCGCAATTACGTCAGCCGCATTACCGGCCGCTATCAGGTGCTGCAACAGGCGCATGGCCGCCCTGTCACGGGTGCAGTCCGCACCCCGGCGGCACGCCGGGTGAATGCTGCCTTCCTGCCGCAGACGCAGGCCGTTGCGCCTGCGCAGCGCTCAACAGTGCGCAAAGTCCCGGCACGGCAACGGGTTGTCATCGCCGAGAAGCGACCGACACCGACAAAAAAATCACGCAAGGTACGCCAATGAGTGACCAGCCGAAAGAAGTGCTGCTGCGCGACATTTACGAGTACGTCCCCGCCTCGGCCTACGTCCTCGCCGCCGTCTTTTTGCTGCTCGCCTCGGAGCTGGCGTTTGTCATCCCCACCGTCGCCTTCGCCCTCTCCGCCCTCTTTTTCCTGCGCGCCGCTGTCCTTTTCCGTCGCGGCTGGCGGGTGAAGCGCTACCAGAAGCGGCTGGTCAACCTGCCGGTGTACCGGATGCGCGTCAGCGAGCTGCCGGTCTCCAACAAGGTGCAGTATTTGGGACTGGGCTTTGCCTGGACCGGCGTGCACACCCAGCGCGTCTATGACCTGACCCAGAGCGAGAACAGCAAATACACTGCGAAGTCACGTGGTTACGAACGGGCGCGCAATCTTGAGGTCAAGCTCGAACACTCACGCTGGTGGCACTGGATTGCCGCCTTCACCTCGTCCGCGCGGCACGACCCCAAACCGCTCTGCATCGGTTTCCTCTGCTTCAAGATTGCGCTGTGGCGGTTGAACCCGTGGGAGCCGGTGCCGCCGCTCGAAGGCGATGCCTGGCTGCACTCGGTCGGTCTCTATGAAGGTGAGGGACCCATCTGGCAGGATTTGGGCAACCGCGTCGGCCACACCCTGGTTGAAGGCACTACCCGCGTCGGCAAGACGCGCCTCGCTGAAGTCATTATCTGCCAGGACATCCTGCGCGGTGACGTGGTGATCGTCATTGACCCCAAGGGCGACGCCGACCTCCTGCTCAATATGTACGCCGCCGCCATCCGTGCCGGACGCGCCGACAAGTTTTTTTTCTTCCACCTCGGCTACCCGGAAATCTCCGCCCAGTACAACCCCATCGGCAGCTATGGCCGCATCACCGAAGTGGCGACACGCATCGCCTCGCAGATGCCGGGTGAGGGGCAGTCCGCCGCCTTCCGCGAGTTCGTTTGGGGTTACGTCAACCAGGTCGCCAAGGGATTGACCGGCATCGGCGAAGTGCCGAACTACCCGCTGATCAAGCAGTACAGCCAACACCTGGAGCCGCTCTACATCCGCCTGATCGACAAGCTGCTCGGCGACAAGATGCCTGGTTATCAGGCGGAACTTGCACGCTATCAGGAGATCATGCGGCTGGAGAAGGCGGAACAGCGCCGTGCCGCCGGCCTCATGGACGACTACTCGCAGATCAAGCGCGACCGCGATGCCATCGCCCGCTACCTGCTGTTCAAACACCACGCTGACAAGCTGCCGCTCTCCGATGTGGAACGCGATACTGCGCAATCGCTGACCAAGGCCTTTATCACCGACCAGCAGTACCTCAACAAGCTGATCGCCTCGCTCGACCCCTTCCTCGAAAAAATGACCACCGGCGCGGTGGCGAAGCTGATTGCCCCCGATTTTCTCGACCCCTCGCGCGATGTCTTCGATTGGACCGGCATCATGCTTTCCGGCGGCATCGTCTATGTCGGCCTGGATGCGCTGTCGGATCAGGAAGTGGCGCGTACCGTTGGCTCCTCCATGCTCGCCGACCTTACTTCGCAATACGGGCGGATTTACAAAGAAGGGCGCAGCCAGGGGCTGCCGGACATTCCTGGCGCGCGCCGCGACCGCCCTATCCGCGTCCACATCGACGAAGCCAATGAACCGGCGGACAAGAACCTCATTCCCTCGCTCAACAAGGCCGGTGGTGCCAACGTCTCTGTCACCGCCTACACCCAGACCTCCTCCGATTTTGAGGCACGCCTCGGCAACAAGGCCTATGCCGCGCAGATGCTCGGCAACTTCAACACCCTCATTTTCTTCCGCGTCCAAGACGAAGCGACCGCCAAAATCCTGATCGAAAAACAGCGCAAGGTGAACGTCGGCCACGTCCTCACCTACTCCGGCGCGACCGACAGCTCGGACGTGCACTCCGATGTGCATTTCATCTCCTCAACCCAGTCGCGCGAACAGCGGCAGCAGATGGAAATGCTCACCGTCACCGATCTGACCAAACTCCCCAAGGGGCAGTTCTTCATGATTATGAACGGCAACCAGCTCTACAAGGGGCGGGTGCCGTGGCTGATTCCGGCACGCGGCGAGACGGTGCCGGAGAACATCCGCCAGGTGGCGGAGCAGATGCGCCACAACTACAGCTCGCGCATTCCCGACTGGTACAGCTACCGCGACTACTTCAAACCGCAGGAAGTGCTGCGCGACGAAAACGGTGCCGACCAGTGGCAGGCGGTGCGCGAGCAGTTGCGCGCCTGGGGCGAGGACAGCGACGTGCAATTTGGCTCCGGTCTGGGGCAAGACCAGATGGAAGCGGACGATACGGCGCTGGAGGACGGATTCGATGACAGCGATGACTGAGCAACGGAGGGCGCATGGCACGCAAGCCGAAAAATAACGCGCAGAAGGCGAGCGACCCGCAGCAGCAGCCGCGCAAGCGCGGCCTGTTCGGTCTCCTCTTCCTGCCGCTGACGATGACACTCGTCGTCGCCAGTTACCTCGCAGGCTCCATCCTGGTGAGCATCCTGCTCGAATGGGGCGGGATGTTCCTCGGCCTCTGCGATTACGACCACGCGGCACACGTGCTGGAGCAGGAGTTCGCCTACCTCGGCGACAACTTCACCATGACCCTGCTCGGCATCTCCGCCGAGGACGCCGCGCTGCGCGTCATCCACTTCTTCCAGGGCAACCTCGTCGCCCAACCGCCCGCGCAGGGACACGTCTCGCCCAAAGAACTGCTCTCGGTGCGTTTCTGGCAAAACCTCACCGCCAACTGGCCGTATTACAGGAATGCCGTCGTCTATGTGCTGATGGTGACCGGCATCCGCTGCGTCATCATCGTCCTCTCCTCGCTGCTCTTTGTCCTGGTCGGCCTCGTCGCCGCCATCGACGGCCTGCACCTGCGCGAGCTGCGCAAGGTGAGCGGCGGTATCGAGCACGCCTCGGTCTATCACCACGCGAAGGCGCTCATCCCCTACACCGTCGGCGTCTCGCCGGTGCTCTACCTCTCCTGGCCCAGTTCCATCAACCCGAATTTCATCCTGCTGCCGGGGATGCTGCTCTTTTACCTCGCGGTGCTTGTCGGGTTTTCCACCTTCAAGAAGTTCATCTGAAAAGGAGTTGCCATGTCAAACCACGAATCTCCCGAACGTCCCGCCCGCTCCCGGCTGTACCTGCTGCTTGCGCCTTTGCTCGCCGCGAGTGCCGCCGAAGCGAAAGGCACGAAAAAGCCTGCCGCCGTGCCGCTGCGCGGCGAGCAGGCGGAAATCGAATCCGTGCTGCGCGAAATCGAATACCTGCGCGAGCGGGTACAGGCGCTGCACAACCAATACGGCAACAAAACCGGTAACGCCAAAATCCGCTTCAACTACGCCGCCTGCATTGCCCAGCTACGCGCGACCGAAAACAACATCCGCGAATTTTTGAACGCGCGCATTGACGTCATCAGCACCACCCCGCCGCAGCCGGTGAGCGGCAGCGTCTATTCCGTGAGGCCGAACTGATGGCAGACGAAGGCAACAACCTGACCAAACAGCCAACGGCGGCAGAAATCCGCCAGGCCTTTGACGGTGCCGACGGTGGTATCAGCTCAAAGGCGACAACCACGATTTTTGTCGCATTCACCCTCGGCATTCTGCTGATGCTCACGCTCTCCGCCCTTTGGGGCAGCGTCCATGAAGGCGACATGGACGAGCGCCAACACAATGTCATCCGCACCGTGGTGATTTTTCTCATCGTTATTTCCCTGCTGTTCGCCTACATCGGCGTGACCACCGCGCTCGGCAAATGAATCCGCCCCGTTTCCCCGTTTGATTTTTTCTTTTCCCAACTGCAACCAAGGAGCTTTTATGCAACACCAACCCGCCCCCACCCGCCTGCTGTCCCCCGCCCAGGGCAACCTGTTCGTCCACTTTGATCCGCTGCTGCTGCGCCGCGCCCTGCTGCTGTGCTTTTTCATCAGCCTGTTCTTTCTTATCCCGGCGGCAATGGCCGATGACGCCCTGACCCTGCCTGTGGGCGACATGAAAATTCCCGGTGCCGAAGGCAGTAGTTGGTCGAAGATGCTGACCTCCGGCCTGCGCTGGGGCATCGTCATTTTTACCCTGGTCGCCTTCGGTGTCGGTCTGACCAAATCCATCATCACCCTGTACAACCTGGTCAATGACGCGCGCAACAATGGCGAGTGGGGGCCGGCCATCCAGCAGCTCTGTATTGTCATGCTCATCGTGGCCATGACCTTCGTCATTCTCACCCTGGAGAACAAGTACGTGCTTGAGCCACTCGGGAAGCTGGGCTGATGTCAGCTGATGAAAACAGTGCACAGAACACCATGCCGCAGGCGGTGCTGACCCAGCTCGAGGACGAGCCGCTCAGCGGCTTCTACGGCTGCACCTACAGCGAAGTACTCGCCGCACTGCGGCGGGCGCTGCTGGTGTGGCTGGTAGTAACCATCGTTCTCCTGCCCTTCATTTTTTGGACGTTTGCCGCCATCGCCGCGATGCCGGTCGCCATCTGGCAATTCATGCGGCGGGTGCGGCAAGCCTCTGCCCTGCGCGAAGGCAAGCCGCTCTTTTACCACAAGCACGCGATGAATTACCGCTCGCGCCGTTTTATCCAGCCGGCCAAACGTTATCAACGGGAGCGCACACGATGAGCCTCAAACGCAAGGACCGTGAACCGGATCAAATCATCCGCTACCAGAACCGCATTATCGCCCTGCTGTTTCTCGTGGTCGCCGGACTGGTTGCCGCCTACTGGCGTCTGCCCAAACACCTCTGGGTTTATCAGCCGCCGGATGTCAGCAAGGCGTTTGTGCAGAAGGTCGGTGATATTCCGCCTGCAACCGTTTATGGCTTCTCGCGCACCCTGTGGGAGGCGCTCAACTACTGCGAGAAAAACTGCCACGAGGAATACCCGGAGCGGCTCGCGCGCTACCGCAGCTATCTTTCCAACAGCTGCTATCTCGAGCTCGAGAACCACTACCAGAAAAACCAGTCGCTCTACGGCTACCGCAGCCGCACCCTGCTGCCGACCGAAAACGCCATTTTTGCCAGCAGCCGCATCCGCCAAATGTCATCCGACAGCTGGTTTGTCCGCCAGGAGTATCTGCTACGCGACCAGGTCAACGGCGTGGTGGTGCGCGAGAGCCTGATGGAATACCCGCTGAAAATCGTGCGCTCCAGCCGCCCGGTGGATGTCAATCCGCTCGGGCTGGAAGTGGATTGCTATTTCGACCACGGCCCGGTGGTGCTGGAAGAGCATGAAATCAAAACCGGCGGCAACCGCTAACCAGGAGGGAATCATGTCTTTACCGAAAATCATCAGCGTCGTCCTGCTCGCAGCATGGCTGCCTGCCGCCTTTGCCCGCGACGCGGTCTTGTCAAAAAATCCGATCCCGCTGCGTGTCGGCGTCGGCAAGGAAGCGATTATCTCCTTCCCGATGCCCGCCACGCATACCCGCATCACCAACGAAACCGCCGCCAACGCGGTGAGCAATATGCTGACACCGCAGGGGGTGATGTACCTCACTGCGACCCAGCCCTTTGCGCGCTCGCGGATGATTGCCGAACTGGTGGACGGGCAGATGGTGATGATTGACATCGAGGCTTCCGAAAACGGCCCGTTCGATACCGAACTCAATATTACGGAATCCGGCAAAAATGCAGCGCTCGCAACTGCGCCGACATCGGCAACATCTGCGGCAGCGGTTGATCCGGCACTGCTGCCTGCTGGCACAGGGCCGACCGGCGCCGCCATTGCACCGCAAGCCGCCGCGCAGCCATCCCCCGGCAAGGACGGCGACGACAATCCCTACAAGCCGGATTTTCTCAAGGATGGCGCGGCGAAGACGCTCAACATGGCCGCAGGCGACCTCGGCGGTGCGCAGGTGGTCAATGCCGGTAGTGATTACCACCAGATGGTGCGCTACGGCTTCCGTCACTACGTCGGTCCGGCTCGGTTGATTGGCGACGACCTCGGCAAGCCGGTCAAGGTGGGCAAGGGTGATGTCGCAGCAAGCCTGCTACGGATGAACGACGGCCGTCTTACCGTCAAACCGCTGAAGCAATGGGCGATTGGCGACAGCTACCTCACCGTGCTGCTGGTCAACAACCGCTCCGCCAGTGCGGTGGAATTTGACCCGCGCGGCATCCGGGGCAGATGGATGTTTGCCGCCGCGCTGTACCCGGTGCTGGAGCCGCGTGGCAGCCGCTTCGACCAAACCCTGTGGGCGCTGATTAGCGCCGAACCGTTCGACCAGGCGCGGCGGTAAGGAGGGGCAAACATGACCATGGGCAAGATTTTGCGCTTTGTGCTGTTCGTGCTGGTCGGCGGTATCGGCTACCTCTTTTTCGTGCGCGAGGAAACGCCGTTTGCCGGTCTTGCGGACAAGCAGCAGGACGGCCGTGATTTTGTCAGCCGCGACAACGACGCCCGGCGCGGCGACGACCCGACCTATTCGCAGGAAATGCGGCAAAACTCGGCCATTGTGCTGGAAACACAGCGCAAGCAGATGGAGCTGGAGCAGCAACTGGCGGGCGAGCACGGCGAGGCGGTACAGCAGGAGGTTGATGCGCGCATGGAAAAAATCAACGAGACCCTGCAAGGCCTGCAACAGCAGCAGGCAGAAAACCAGGCGGCGAGCCAGGCGCGCATCAGCGAGCTGGAGCAGAAACTGGCAGAGGCACAGGCGGCTACTGCTGCCACGCCGCCGGATGCGATTGACGCGCTGAAACAGGGACAAGGCACCAGCACCACCCCGCCGCTGCCGGACGTCTATGGCAGCGGCTCCATCACCCTGCCGTACCAGGGCATGAGTGGCGGCGAAAGTGCCGCGTCTGCGACGTCGCGCATCCCGCGCGCCCCCGTGGCGACGGCGGCGAACAGCGGCTCCGGCGACTTTATCGACAGCCTGCAAGACGGCTTCCGTTCGCTCACCGGCGTTGTCCCGGATCGCGATCCCAATGTGCCGCGTGGCAACCTGCCGCAGCCCGGCGCGCGGCGGCAACAGGAGGGTTGGCAGACCGTCTTCCCGGTGTACACGTTACCCCCCAATGCGGTGCTCTCCAACGCGCTGCTGGTGACGCCGATTATCGGCCGTGTGCCGCTGCCCAACCGCAATGGCCGGGTAGAAGACCCGTTCTTCTTCAAGGTAGAGATTGGTGGAGCCAACCTCGCCGCCAACGGCCACCAGATTCCCGGCGTCGCCAAAATGATTGCCAGCGGCTATGCCACCGGCATCCGTGACCAGCAATGCGTGCGCGGCTACATCGACTCGCTCACCTTCATTTTCATCGACGGCCGCATCGTCAACCAGGGCAAGGCCTCCGGCGAAGGCGCGAGCAGCGGCGACGTTCTCGGCTATCTCTCCGACCCCTGGGGCAAACCCTGCATCCGGGGGCGCTACATCAACAACGCCGACAGCTACCTGCGCTCGCGCGGTACCGCCGCCTTTATCGAAGCCGCCGCCGAGGCGCTGTCGCAGGGGCAGGTCAACTACAAACAGAACAGCGACGGCAATTACAGCGCCGCACTCAGCGGCGACGTGTGGAAATTCGTCTTTGGCCGTGGTGTCTCCGGTACCGCCGCCGAGTTTGCCCAATACGTGAAAGAGCGCACCGCCGACACCTTTGACGTGGTCTATGTGGAGCAGGGCAAACCGGTGCAAATCATGCTCGACAAGATGATCCCCATCGACTACGACGCGAAAGCGCGCAAGGTCAATTACTACCGCGAGCCGAAGATTAAGCGGCGCTATGACTAAGGAGGAACCCTGATGACCGGATTCAAGTTTTACAGGCTCCCTGTATTGCTGGTATTTGCCGCCAGCCTCGCCGCCTGTTCGTCGGTGACCCAACCCAAGGCCGACAAGCTGCTGCCCGATTCCGGGCCAACCACCGCCGAACTGCTCACCGGCGAAAAAAGCCGGGTCAGCGCCTTCTTCGGCAACGGTGTCCAGGCCGACTATCTCGGCGTGCCGCTGACGGAAGGTTACGCACCGAACAGCAGCTACTCGCTCGCCCACGTCAACGAGCTCCGGCGCGACTTCAGGCAGGTACCCAACCCGGAAATCACCGCCTACGTCTTCCCGCACCTCGCCGACGGCGAGCTGCCGGTGCCGGGGTATTTCACGTTGTTCAAGCTGTATGAGCGCGACCACTACGCGCTGGAGCAGGAGGGCTTCCATGCGGCTGATTGATTATCTCTGGAGCCGGAACGGGGCGGGGCAATCTGATGCAGACGGCAAAAGCGGCAAGGCAGAAACGGCACCGCTACAGGAGCGCTTCCGCGTCAATCCGCTGGTCAATTTCCTCATGCGCGCCTGCGGCGAATGGCCGCTTTCCGGGCCACCGCCGTTGTCGGAAGCGCAGTACCGCCAGCTCTTTGCCACTGCGCCGTCCTTTGCCGACTACTTCCCGGTGGTGGATTATCTCGATGACGAGCAGGCCTATCTCTTTGACGACGGGCTCAATGTTGCCCGTTTCTGGAAGGTGGAAAGCCGCTATATGTGTGCGCGCAGCAAGGCATCGCTGGCGCGCTTCAACCAGGCGCTGACCGCCGCGCTCAATGCCCTGCCGGGCGGCGAGGAATATCCCTATGTCTGCCAGGTTTTTCTGCGCTCGCAGGCGGCCACCTCCATTGCCGATGACCTGGAAGCAGCAATGCGCGAAAACGGCGTCATTGACGACCCTTACAGCCAGGCGATTCTTGCAGTGAACCGGCAGCACGCCGGGCTGGTCAGCCATGCCCACGGCATTTTCCCGGACAGCCGCCTGCCCGGTGCCGACCAGGGCTGGAAGGTCAATGACCTCTCGGTCTACCTCTGCATCTACCGCAAGGCACCGGAGAAATTCTGGAAGAAGGAAAAACGCAGTCCGGCGGCACAGATCAGCTATGACCTCACCACCTTTATTACCGCGATGCAGACGGCGGGGGTCGGTTTGCAGCCGCTCGCCCCGCACGAGCTGGTGAGCTGGCTCGCCCCGTATTTTGGTCACGAAACCGTGAGTGCGGCGGCGATGGCGGACGCGCGACAGATGGCCAGTTTTGACCTGGGACAGATGATTTTCCGGCACCAGCCCGTCTATCACCGCAGCAAGGATCCGCGTGAACAGGGCATCTGGCGCTTTGGCGAACAGTGGCTGCGCTATCTCACCCTCGGCGCGGTGGAACGACCGCCGCGCGAAGGCACCACCACCCTGGGCGAGCAGCATGTGGAGGGCAACCGCCACGAGATTGACGCCTCCCTCTTTGAAAAACTGCCGACAGGCTCAATGATGGCCTGGAACATCGTTCCCCGCTCGGAAACGCAGATCAAGGCAGAAATCAATCAAATGCTTTACCAGTCCGAAGACGGTGCCTCGCGCGAGGCGAAATTCACCACCGAACAGGCACACGCCGCACTCGACACCATCATGCGCAGCGGCCAGCGCATCTTCTACCTGCAAACCGGCATTTACCTGCAAAGCCACTCGCTGGCAGGCTTGCTTGATGCTACCGAGCAGGCGGCGACGCAGATTCGCGGCAGCAACTGTCTCTCGCTCATCGAACCACGTTACGACCTCATCAGCCAGGACAGCTTTGTCCGCTCCCTGCCGACGGTCTATGACTTCAGTCATGATCGCAATGCCGCGCTCAGGGCACGCAAGACCTATACCGCGCATCTTGCCGCTTTGCTCCCCTTCTACGGCAACAAGAGCGGTTCCAACCATCCCTGCTATGTCATGTACTCGCGTACCGGCGAGCCGTTCTATTTGAACCCCTTCCACCAGGGCGACCGGGTCAAAGTATCGCACGAGCTGTTCTTCGGCCCTTCCGGTTCGGGCAAGTCCGCCTCCATCGTTTACATGGCGATGCAGTCAATGGCGGTCAACAACCCGCGGATGTTCATCTTCGACTACGGCAACTCTTTCAAATTGCTGGCCGACTACATGGAGCGCTACGGCAAGCGTGTCAAACGCATCACTCTCGACAACAGCTCCGATGAAGTACTCGCCCCGTTTTTTGAAACCGAAAAAGCGCTGAAAGAGGCCGAAGAAATCGAGCGCATCAACCGGGGCGAATGGGCGCCCAAGGCGAAGAAAGGCACGCTCAACCTGGAAAAGGCAACCGGCGATAACCCCGCCGATGGCGATGATGCTGCCGCCGATAGCGGCAACAGCAGCGCAGATGACGACGAGGAGCGCTCCTATCTCGCCGAGATGGAATACATCCTGCGCATCATGGTCACGGGCGGCAATGACGCCGTCACCCTGAGCCAGCCACAAATCTCGCGCATCAATGCCGCGCTGGTACGCGGCCTGCGCCTCTCGCAGCAAAAAGGCGAGCCGCACGCGCGCCCGTCGCATATGGCGCAGGCGATGCGCGAAATGGCGGACGAAGAAGCGACGCGCGAGGGACGGCTGGAAGAAATCGCCGTTGACCTGCGCAACATGGCCGATGCGATTGAGCTGTGGACCACCGGCCTGCGCGGCAAGCTGTTCAACCGCCACGCCGAAGGATTTAGCGCCGATTACGACCTCACCGTGATCGAGCTCGGTGCACTCGGCAAGAAGGGCAGCGAGGATATGCTCGCCGTTGCCGGGCTTTCCGCCATCTACACCATCATCGCCCTGGCCGAGAAGTTGCAGGGCTCGGGGCGTGCGATAGAGGTCAAAATCGACGAGGCGCACCTCTGGGCGAAAATCCGGCTGCTGATGGGCGGTCTCGTCACCGGCGCCAAGGTTTTCCGCAAGCTCGGTTGCTGGCTGAACGTCATTACCCAGGACATCTCCGACTTTGCCGACGCAGACGCGCAGAAAATCCTCGGCAATGCCGAATTCTGGTGGCTGATGCGCCTCGATGAAAAAGAAATCCGCCAGGCGGGCACGGTACTCAACCTGAGCGACGAGGCGCGCCACCTGATCCAGTTCCTGCGCAAGGAAGAACGGCGCTTCGTTGAAGGCGTGTCGCTGTCGGAGAAATTCGACAGCGCCATGGTGCGCTTCGTGCCGCCGTCGTTGATGCTGGCACTCGGCCAGACCGACGGCAAGGAAAAAGAAGCGCGCTATCGCCTGATGCGCGAGCACGGCATCAGCGAGCTCGATGCCGCGTTGATGATTGCCGACCACATCGAACAGGCGCGGCGCAAATACCAGGAGCGCCAGGCTGCCTGATCCCACCCAACCCACGGAGAACCCCATGACTATATCCGACACCCTTCCGCCACGTCGCCGCCGCGCGGCATGGGCAGCCGCCTGCTCACTCGCGCTCGCCCTCATCCCCGGCGCAACCGTACCGGCGCACGCCGCCGAGATTACCTTCTCGCGCATCGGCGCAGGCGATGCGGGACTGCAACAGTTCTGGCAACTGACCCCGGAAGAAGCACAGCGCTACCGCAACATCATGGCGGCAACCGGCGAGCGCTACAAGACGGCAAGCCCGTTGGCGGTATTGGCGATCATGGCCGACACCCCGGAAGACCGCGACTACTACGCCAAACGCGCCGCCCTGCACGAGCACGAAATGGTCAAGCGCGAAATCGAGACCGCGTTGCGCATCAGCGAAGAAATGTCAGGTAACGTTCTCATGGAAAAAATGACACGCTTTACCGATGGACTGACCGGTATCAACACCACCGACTACATCCCGGACGAGCGCAACCCCGCCTGGCACGACGGCGACTGGCTGGTGCTTTATATCGACGACAGCTGCCTCACCGCCGGTTGCATTGGGCAGTTCACACCGCAGATGAAGGACACCATTCCGGCCAACATCAAGGCAGAGCGGGTACTGGTCTTGAACAGCAAACTGCCGCTGACCGCAGGCGCCGAGGCGGTCATCAAAACCTGGCCGGAGACCCCGGTGCAGCTTTATGACCCGATTGAGCACCACTATCTGCAACGCGGCGGGGAAAAAGGCAGCGTCGCCCTGCACGTCCGTGACCGCCAGCTGGTGCAAGTGCTGGACAGCAAGGCGGCAGCCGCTGCGACCACGGCAACCACGTCTGCCCCGGCGGCAACGGCCGCGACCGCTGTCCCGCAAGCCGCACCTGTTCCAGCTGCCACAGCACCCGTCACACCTGCCACAGGCGGCAAGGCAGCCATTCCCGCTGCCAGCACCACGCAACCGTCTGCCAGCAAGCAAACATCCATACCTGCCACAGGCAAAACCACCGGAGGCAAACAACCATGAACACCCGCACCTGTAAACCCGCCCTGCTCGCGCTCGCCATTGCCCTGGCCAGCCTGCCTGCAACGGCACAAACCGCCGCCAAAAACCCCGGCAAAACGGCGGCCAAAATCCTGGACCACAACAACACCGACGAAGTCTTCGGTAACAGCTATCGCCCCGACAAAGTGCCAGACGGCGAGGCCGGGCGTTACTACCTGCCATCAGGTTCCGGTGCACTGGACGGCATCATTCCCAGCTCCTACTCCAAACAGTTCAAGATTGACGCCAACTTCCGTGCAGGCCTCACCAACCGCTGCGGCAGCCTGGATTTCAAGAGCAACATTGAGGCTGAAGTCAAAAACCTGAAAGACAAGCTGATCGGTTCCGTCAAGGAAATCCAGGAAAAGGCGATGGTTGCCGCCTCCGGCATTGTCAGTGGCATTTACCAGTACGCGCTGATGAAAATCAACCCGGTATTGGGCGAGCTTTCCACCAAACAGCTTGATGAGTACATCGAACTGTTCAACCTGAAAGTCAAACAATGCGAAGACTACGAACGTGAAGTGCGCCAGGGCAAAAATCCCTTTGGCGAAATCGCCGAAATCGCTATCGGCGAGCAATGGAAAACCACCATCGGCCTCGTAAATTCCGGTCAAAAACCGCTGGAAAAAGCAGAAAAAGAAATGGTGGCCGAAGCATACAAAAACGGCGTGCCGATGAGCGACGGCAAAAGCTACGGCGGAGCGGGTCAGGAGCCGATCAACATCACCAAATCGCTCTTGAAAGCGGGGATGAACCTGACCCTGTCGCGCGGCGACAAAAATGCCTGGGACAGCGACTTTGCCACCAATGAAAAAGCCATCAAGGACAATCCGATTCTGGGGGACTTCAAAAACCCGAAAGAACTCTACAACTTCATTGAAGAAATCTACGGCGCGAACGAAATCACCCTCACCGACAGCGCGGCCGAGCCGACCCACACCAATGCCATTGCCGGGCGCGGCTACGAGCGCAAATACACCGAGTACCGCAACGAATACTACAAGGATTTGGCGGACTATGTGGACGGCAAAATGGAGCGTGAGGCCTTTGAGAAAAAGACCGGCCAGGTTATTGCCCCGATTGAAATCGACGACATCCGCATCATGCCGCCGTTTGCGCGCAAATCCGAAATCCTCGCCCGTGCGCAGCGTTATGCCATCGGCAAGGTACGGCGCGGCCTCATCTTTGCCCGCCAGGCGCTGCGCACCGGCATCTACGCCCCTGACCTGCAACAGAGCGGCATGAAAGGACCGGCGGAAACCGAGTTCAAAAACCTCTACTACCGCATCCAGGACGACATCCGCGAAATCGGCCAGCGTGCCACCCAGTACTGATCCGGGAGAACAGCATGAGCGAAGCACGGCACGATAGCCAGCCACCCGCCCAGGGTGGCAACGAAACGGGTAACGGCGGCAGCGTCCAGGTCATCCACACAGGCGGCGTCGCCGCCGGGACGGCCAACCTGCCACAGGAACAGCAAGCCGCCCTGCTGCGCCGCCACGGCGGCGCAACCACGGACGGGCAGACCGTCGTCATCATCAACCCGCCGCCGTCCGCCAAACCGCGCTGGCGGCGCACCAAGCGCCTGCTCGGCAACACCGCGCTGATGTTCGGCCTGCCGCTCGTCGGCGCGCTCATCATGATTGCCCTCGGCGACAGCAGCGTCATGGCGGCCAACGAACTGATTGCCTGGATGTGGTGGCCGGCGACCGTGTTGCGCCTGCTGTTCTACATCGCCCTCGGCGGCTGGATTCTGCCGCGCCTCTCGGCATACATCCGTCATCGTGCGTTGGAAAACCTGGAAGCACAGCGCGAGGCGCTGCTCGCTGCACCGGACATTGACGGCCCGGCGCTGCAATCACTGGAAGCGCAACGCGAACGCGTCAGCCAGTTTGCCATCCCGCGCCGCTTCATCCTGGGGCTGTGCCTTGCCGTTGAACTGCTGCTGTTGCAACTGCCCTACCTGCTCGGCTAACCACGAGGACTATCAACCATGAACGTCTCATCTTATCTGGAAGCCTTCCTCTCCGTGTACGGCTGGGCGGTGTACCGCACCATGTTCCTGCTGTTCATGATGACCGGGCTGTTCCTCTACCCGATCCTGCGCAGCCTCATCGGGCTGCTGATCGACTTCCTCTCCAGTGGCCGCAACGATGCCACCGGCTACCTCAAACAGGCGGGGGTGGTGGTCGCGCTCAGTATCGCCGTGTTCTTCTTTGCCATGGTGCCGATAGTGGATATGTCTTTCAGCAAGGCGAAAGTGCAGGACATCTGCGAAGTAAGACGCGGTACGGTAGAGGAGGTGAATAATGCCAATAAACAGAGCAGTAATGCCGGCAGGTACTTTTCTATCACGGAAACCCGCGTGCCCATGATGCCGTGGATTGCGATGCGTCTGGGGCAAGGGTTGAACAGCATTTTTTATACCAGTATGCCTTGCGTCATGCATACCGCTGATGCTAACCGGGCAGCGCTCAATGTGCAAACGAATGATGAGGCGCTAGACAAGGAATTCAGGGATTTTACGCAGCAATGTCATTTAAAGGCCGTAGATCTTATTAAAAGGATTCGTAATGGTGATTTTGATAATGCTGCGACAGGTCAAAAAGATGGCAAAAAAAATGGTAGGGTAAAAGAATGGCTAGACAAAGAAATTATTAAAGATGCCAATGACAAATTCAAAAAAGGATGGCGATGGGACTATAGTAATGCAGATAAAATAGCTCCAGAACATATGAGTGAAATAACTGAGTTTGTTGATTCTGATTTTATTTATAAATATATTTATTCTCCCGGTTCACCTATCCTTACCAGTGCACCAGAAGAAGTGCGAGAATCCCTGGGAACTGTCATTAAAGCCATGCATGCAACCCGGCCGGTAGAAGGTATGCCGGGTCAAAATATGGATAACTTGCCCACTTGCGCTGCCTGGTGGAATATTGGAGAAGGCTCCAGAAAAGGCTTGCGGCAGAGGCTATTGGAGAGTTTGAATGATGATGCGACATTAAAAGCAGCAAAAAATTCGCAAATACCAGAATGCAAGTCAAAAACCGAAACCGTTACTGATGATTTTGGAACATTTGAAATTCCTACTGGCGAACTGGTTAACAAGGAAGGCTGTTTGGTAAAATTCAGGGAAACTCTGACTAAAAATGAGTCCCGGAGGAAAGGTAGTGCCGAAGAACTCATGGGGCGGCAACTGTTTATGTCTTTTCAGGGAAATAATGGCCATATTAAAGATAATACTGTAGATAGCACCAATACGTTTTTGTTGGCTGCCGGAGCAATTGCCGTAGGTTTTATTGCCTCAAAATTTGGCGTGGATTTAAGCGGAGGGCTGATTGGTACAGTTGTCAGTTTCTATGGTACCATCTTTATCATGAAAATGATGCTCAAATTCCTGCTGCCGATGGCCATCATGACCGTTTATATGTTCTGGGGTATTTATATGCTCATCGGAGAAATGCGTGGCACGACTATCCTCAAAGGTATGGTGCTGATCTTTTCGCTCACCATCATTCCCGGATTGTGGTCAATCGCCGACCATCTTGATGACAAACTCTGGGATGCGATGTACGACAGCTGGCTGGACAGCCCGATACAGATGGTATTACTCGATGCTGCCAACGGGATTTTCTACCTCGCCATTCCGATGATTGTCTTCTATCTCATCAATTTGGCGGGGGCCGGGGATCATAGCGGTGCATTGGCTGATGTACAGAATAATGCCAAAGGATTATCAGGCAACGTTGGCCAGGCAACCGGCAAGGGAACCAATAAAAGCTTTAACTGGTTTGTTAAAGGTGATAGAAATTCAAAAGGAGAAATTAAAAGCGGAGGTTTTGTTACGAAATTTGGTAGCGGTATTAAAGGAGGTTGGAATAAATGGCGTGGGAAGAACCAATGATAATATAGAAAATAAAAAGGAGGGGTTTACCCTCCTTTTTATTTATTTTAAATCAATCATTGTAATATATACGGATCCCTCTATTTGGATCATGGTACAACCCCATAGCATCACCACTAGATACAGGATCATAGGTAACACGATATTGTGGGCAAGAAAAACTGGTTTGAGCGCCTATCTCCCAATCATCGTCATCGTAAACACTCTTATTGCAACCATTTCCACAAGCAGGGGGATTATTCCATCCGTCCTTAAATCCCTCAAAGAAAGCCGCCAAGCCCCGTTTTTCCTGCGGGGGTTCTGCCGTTGCCATCATAGGTTCGGGCATATCCCATTCGTCCGCCGCATCTATAGCTTCTGCTGCCACGACAGTTTCCGGTAGTTCATCAACGTCCCATTCGTCTGCCGCTGTAATCACTTCCTCTGCCGGGGCAGGCGGCGGGGTTTCCTTGGCAGTAGCGCTGCTACCGTTCCAGCCTTCCTTGAATCCTTCCCAAAAAGCGCGTAGTACGCCTTTCTTCTCTGTTGCCTGTGCCATCTTGAACTCCCGTAATTTGCTGTTGCCGTGTTCCTGATTATTCTTCTTTCATTTCAGTCGGATAGGTTGCTGTTTTTACCTGCTCCAACCACTTGCCGATGTTATACGCCCCCAGCACGGACTTGTCAAACCTTCCCAGAGACGGTGTCCTGGTGATGGCTCCATATGGCTGCAAGTGGGCGGTATTTGATTTTAACCTGCAATGTAATTACAATGCAATTACATTAGACATAAAGGAAACGACCATGAGCAGCTCAAACTTTAATATGCGCCTTGATGATGACTTGCGGGCACGTGTTTACCCCATTCTGGAGCAGTATGGCTTAACGCCCAGCCAGGCGGTTCGGATGTTTTTAAATCAAATCGCCCGCACGGGGAAGGTTCCGCTCACGTTTGACTGGGCAGAGCCGGTACCGAATGCAGTGACCCGTAAAGCAATCGAAGAAGCAGAGGCGGAATTTGCGACAGCAAAACGGTACAAAACCGTTGATGAAGCCATTCAGGCCATGCAAGAGCTGGCAAAATGAGTAGAGAAATTATCTTGCAAAGCCAGTTCAAACGCGACCTGAAAAAGCGGTTTTTAGAGTTGGCAACAGTCGAATGGGCAGAAGTCTTGGGCTATCTTGTTAATGATGTGCCGATGCCTGATAAATATCGTGATCACCCACTGGCAAATGACAAGAACGGTTACAGAGATTGCCATATAAAGCCTGATTTGGTTCTGATTTATGGTAAAAAAGAAGATGCGCTGATACTGGTCCGGCTAGGTTCTCATTCCGAGGTTTTTGGGTGAGGCAACTCTTCCCAATTCTGAAACGGATCGTGTGTCTTTTCATTATCTAGGATACGCGGCAAATCCTCGTCTAACGGTTCCAAGGCAAGAAAACTTTGCCAATCCTTGGTTTTGTTTTTTTTGGTATTCATGCTGTCAGAATTGGGGTTTTGCTTTATATCCAGTGCTTTCATAACTTTACTAATGGTCTCAAAGCAGAGGCTATTGTCCAGTCGGAGTGCCTTGTTAGAGCGCTTCCCGGATCATCCCGCTTTTTGGGCGATTTCCGTCATGCAGCGCGCTCGGGCAATGATGCCTAAGGCATGTGCCAGCTCGGACGGGTCTTCATCATCAAGTACCAGTTGCAGATAGACAGCCATATCTTCCGCATCCCGGAGTTGTTCAGCCATGTCGAAGTCAGGCAAAGCGGCAATATTGCGGGTGGTCATTACTTTTCTTTTCCGAGTTGTTCCAGCATGGCTTGGCGCAAGATGGCATTCAGGCGGGTCTGGTAACCTTTACCCTGACTTTTCAGCCAAGCGAGTATATCGCTGTCCAGTCGCACTGTGGTTGAGGTTTTGGTCGGACGGTAAAAGGGATTGCGCACGGCATTCGCCCAAAAGGTATCGTCAAGGGACGGAATATTACTGCAATCAATCTCCTCATCAGATTTTTGGCGTAATGCCGCCAGTTCCGCTTTTTGAGCCGCTGTCAGTGCGGGTAGATTATTGAGGTCTATTTCGTATCTAACAGTATTCTTCATGTTCAGGGTAAATGTGGATTTTTCCGCTTGCCGTGCCGGACAGCAGAGATAAATACCTGTTCTTCCTGTTCATTGACAGTATAGAAAATTTTGTACGGATATATGCCAGACCAAATACGGTATCGCGAATTTTCCTTCCATACCGGAGCAATTTCCGGCATCTGTGCAACCAAATCGGTGAATAGCGCAAACGCATTGGCCAGTCTGCGGGCAACTGGCGGGTTTTCTGTCCGTATATATTCCAGTATTTCCCGGACATGGGAGGTTGCCGCTTTGCTCCAGATGGCGCTGTACATCAGGCATCCTGTACCAGCGAAAGGAAAAAAGCCTTCGCCTCGCTGGCTGTCATCACCCTGCCCGCTTCGCGGTCCGCTTCACTACGTGCAAGCTGCGCTTTCACATCATTTACCCATGCTGTGTATTCCTCGATGCTGTCGAAGATTTCGCCGTCCTCGCCAATGACGCGAGCCTTGCGCTCCGCGTGTTCTGTTGTTTCTACAGTCATATTTTTACCTCTGGAATACGGCTGTTGCCATACGTTTATGTTACTACAGAAACCCGGTTCGGATATGCCGAACGGTGAGATGCTAATAAAAAAGGGCTGTTTCCAGCCCTTGCAGATCAGCAGCAGTACCCCTGCTGACAATGTTCGACCCATGTGCCATAAGCAGGGTCAAGCTCCTCAATCGCGGTTTCTTCCGTTTCCGGGAAGTAGAAAACCGGAATTGAGGCTGTGTTTTCGTCTTCAGCGGCATCCACTATCGCATCCGTTGGAACAACCGGTACTTCGGCAAGAAGCTGAAGAACATCGACCAGTTCCTCCGCATCCAACACGTCGGTAACGCGGGGCACATCCGTCGTCTGTGATACCTGCTCCGTGGGTTTGTCGCACATCGCAGTACATGGCGGCTCGGCCAGCAGCGAAAATACCGTGCCCAGTTCTTCTACCGTCAGGTGTGTGCCGACGACAAATCCGGTATCAGCCGCTTTGGGCGGGTGTGGAGTTCCGGCCGGTTTGGCCGAGACTTCGTTCCAGCCTTCGATGAAGCCCTCAATGAACAGGGCAATGGCTTTTTTCATGGGTGGTCTCCCAAAATGAACGGCGGGAAACCACCCTGACGGGATGATTTCCCGTCAGGAAAACGAGGAGACTTTCAATGAAAGCCTCCCCCGGTTGAAGTTCAGGAATCTTATCCGCCCGTGAGGCGGGTAGATATAGCTTCCCAATTTATGAGAAAAGCAAAGCTATTGCTTTAGCAAAACTGGCAGGCCGTTGCTATAACAGCGGCGCCATAACCATTTCTTTAGACCATGGAATCGGGGTACCAGTATTCGTCAAGGATTTGCTCCTTAGTCCACGGTATATCTTCCGGAAAGACCGAGTAGTTGATACCGGTTTCTTTCTCGGCGGCGATGCGCGCATCCCGCCAGACATCTACCCAGAATTCCAGGTTATCTTCACTGATACGACTGCGCAAACTGGGCATATTTTTGAATAGTCTGCCTATTTTGCTGCGCTGCGATTCTATGGTGGCTTCCCAGCTGCGACTGTTGCCACGCATGGCCGGCTGCCAAGCCCATTTGATGAGGTGTGCGAGCAGAACCGCCATACGGCTTTCCAGTTCGCGGATTTCAGATTTTCCCATACTGATGATCTCGTCGACTAGATGCTCAATGTCGAGCTGGTCAAAATTGCGGTCGCGCAGGAATGCTGCTTGTTCTTCCGTCCATAACAGAAAGTCCTGTTCGTATGCAGTTGGCATATGACCTCCGTGCGCCCGGTCAGGCGGTTCAGGAAAATAGGGAGACTTTCAATGAAAGTCTCCCCGGTTGAAGTGCAGGAATCTCATCCGCCCATGAGGCGGGCAAAGATAGACTCCCAATTATTGAAGGCAACGGCACAACATACCGCTATGAGTATGTATATCAGGTGCCGATCCTGCTTGACCATCAGTTGCTGGATTTTTATATCCACATCTTTGCGCAGGTCGACCACGTTCCGTCGGACATCGGCAATATCCTGTTTGAGCTCTCTGCGGACATCGGCTAGATCCTGCCTGGTCGCAAGATTTCCGATCATCTCTGCCTGGCGTTCTGCTATTACGTTCATCAGCGTCTCTGCCTGTGAAGTTGAAAATTGAACAGCTTTCAGACGGTGAATCTGTTGCTGATAATTCTGCATATCTGTATACATATTCGGTCTCCCGGTAAATTAAATGAGATTGCGGGAGGTCTTTCCCTGCGGGAAAAGTCTCCCGCAGGATGGATGATAGTCAGCCGGTTAGCTGGCTGAAATTATGAGAAAGGCAGGGTTACTGCTTTTTCTCTTTTTGTTCTGGCCATTTCTTGTTAATATCCATGTAAATGATATACCCCATATAGGCCAGCAGTATGAAAGCGAGTATGTACAGAATCATACTTTACTCCTCGTCCTTGCGGACAATCATGTAAGCGAAAAGCCATAGCAACAGGGCTATGACAGGAACCATGATAGCAAACGATCCGGTACCATATACGAAGTAATGTACCAAGATCAGTAACGCAAGGTTGTGCGCCACATTAGCAATGAACTTGCATTGCTCATGGTCAGGCTTGCGGGAGAGGTAACGTACCAGCTCCTTGAGTTTTTTCATCGGTGTCTCCAAATGAAATGGGGAACACCAACCCTGCGGGGGAACGTGTCCCCAGAGGGTTAAAAATAACTGCCGTAGCAGAACTGTCAGGTTATCGCTGTAATAGCTACCTGCTATCAGGTCATTTACTTGGGTTTACCATCTTTTTTGATGACAAAAAAACCAATAATAATGACGATTATGGCAAAGCCATAGACGACTGTAACTCCGTCCATTTTATTCCTCCTCATCAAGAATATGATAAGAAATATACCACAAACCGGATGCCATAATAATGCCCAAAAACATCTTTACTCCGGTTCCCAGGAAAATAACCTGTGCAACGATAACCGTAGCTAACGAGTTGCACATGGTTGCAATGTGTTTGCGCTGGTTTTCGTTACCTTTTTTCAGGGAAGACAAAAACGAGCGCCAAAGTTTTTTCATCGGTGTCTCCAAAATGAATCGGGGACACCAACCCTGCGGGGAACGTGTCCCCAGAGGGTTAAAAATCACTGCCGCAGCAGCAAGAGCAGTCGCCACATCACTTGCGTGATGATGCCGGAATTACAGGCGAGTTTCATGCAGTTTCCTGCACTATCCAATCGGTCCGGCTCTTGCAAGGTGTGTTTTGAGTCCACGCGACT
>ERZ772807.345-NODE-345-length-28866-cov-4.593003_pt1 | contig 28866 bp, 28 predicted proteins | sample MGYA00511472_ERZ772807 | MGnify/ENA primary metagenome ERZ772807 (study PRJEB29015, sample SAMEA2737947) | human oral metagenome | biome: human oral; feature: human-associated habitat; material: dental | place: China | collected 2039 ... | reverse complement strand
GATCTACCTGCGCGGAGCCGCACTCGTTGACTCCGAGAAGCCGATCGCGGTGGGCGACCGCCTCGAAACCGACATCATGGGTGCGGTCGCCGCTGGCATTCCCGCCATGCACGTGCTGACGGGCGTGCATCAGGCTCGTGACGTCATCCGGGCACCGCGTGGCCAGCGCCCAAGTTACCTCGCCATCGACATGCGTGGACTCCTGGACTCTCACCCCGCGCCGAAACACCACCGCGACGGCACGTGGACGTGCGGCGTCTCGCAGGTCGCCAAGGTCACTCGTTCGGGTTCGCTCATGCTCGACGACGTTGAGCTGACGGCGCCGGTCACCGTGTCGATCGATTCTTACCGCGCGCTTGCCGCAGCCGCCTGGGAGTACGCGGACGCGGCCGGGCAGCCCGTGACATGCCCCGAGATGAGCGTCGTCGACAACGACGATCCGTCCGGCATCGTGAGCGCGCCCGAAGCGGTGACGGGCCAGGAGCGCGGAGAAGACGACGTCCTCGCAGCCACCGCCACGGCGGACGAGCTGCCCGAGCCGGGAGAAGAGACGCCCACCTTTCTGCCCGGCGAAGAAGAGTTGGAAGAGCTTCTCGCACGTACAGCGGAACTGGACGACGAGGAGCGATGAGCCTGCGCACACAGGTCGAAGCGCGGTTGGTCGGCTTTGATCGGCTCGACGCCTCCTCCCAGGCCGAGACGTTGAAGCAGATCGAGGCGCAGCTGCGCCAGGCGCTGTCCGGCCCCGATACGGTGGCGGCCACCGGTGCCTCGCCACATCCCACTGTCCGCACGGTGAGAGGGACGGGCGAGTGAAACTGCGACGCATCGACTCCGAGCTGGTGCGTCGCGGGATCGCTCCGTCCCGATCCAGCGCAGCCCGGATGATCGAAGAAGGGCGAGTCAAACTCGATGGCCAGGTTGTGCTCAAGGCAGCGCGCCAGATGGACCCCGCCCAGGCAATCGTCGTAGCCGAGTCAGACGAGGCCGACTACGTCTCGCGAGGCGCACACAAGCTCGCCGGCGTCCTCGACGCGCTCGGCGATCGGGCTCCGCGTATCCGTGGCCGTCGAGCCCTCGACGCGGGGGCGTCGACGGGAGGCTTCACCGACGTCCTGCTGCGGCGCGGAGCAGCATCAGTCGTGGCCGTCGACGTCGGCTACGGACAGCTCGCGTGGAAGCTGCAGGCCGACCCCCGCGTTGAGGTCCACGACCGAACCAACGTGCGCACGCTTGACCCCGCCGCAGTCGCACCGGCACCCGACCTCGTCGTCGGCGACATGTCCTTCATCTCGCTGACGCTTGTCCTCCCGGCCCTGGTCGCCGCGGCCGCACCCGACGCCGACTTTCTTCTCATGGTCAAGCCGCAGTTTGAGATCGGCAAAGAGCGGCTCGGCCGTGGGGGAGTGGTGCGCAACCCGGAGCACCACGTTGAAACCGTCGAAAAGGTGGCCCGTTGCGCCATCGACCTCGGACTCGACATCGCCGCCGTCGCCGCGTCCCCGCTGCCCGGCCCGAGCGGCAACGTCGAGTACTTCATTCACATGCGCCGCTCCCACCCGCACCCGATCGCCGCGCAAGACCTGACCGGCTGCATTCGCCGGGCTGTGGCTGAAGGACCAGCAGGAGGTACATCATGACGCGAGTTCTCATGGTTCGTCACCGCCACCGCACCAACGCCGTCACCAGCGCGGTGACGCTCGCGCAAGCACTGCGGGCGCGCGGCATCGACGTCGTTGAGGACGCAGCAGTCGGCGGCATCGATATGGTGCTCTCGATCGGCGGCGACGGTACGTTCCTCGCCGCAGCATCAAGCGCGCGGGCACTCGGCGTGCCGCTTTTGGGAGTCAACGCCGGCCACATGGGTTTCTTAACCGAGCTTGCCGCCACAGGCACGGGGGACCTTGCCCGCAAGATCGCCGAAGGCGACTTCACGGTGGAAGAACGCATGACGCTCGATGTGGCGATGGAACGTCCCGATGCGACAACAGCACACGATTGGGCGCTCAACGAGGCCGTGATCATGCACACGGACGTTGCCCACCCAGTTCACTTCGCCCTCGTCGTCGACGGGCAGGAAGTGTCGACGTACGGTGCCGACGGAATGATCCTCTCCACGCCGACCGGTTCCACCGCCTATTCCTTTTCGGCCGGCGGCCCGGTCGTCTGGCCCGATACGGAGGCGATCGTCGTCGCACCCCTGGCGGCGCACGGACTCTTCACTCGTCCCCTCGTTGTTGGGCCGTCCGCGTGCGTGGAGATCGTGGTCCTGGAGGACACGTGGAGCGACCCGGAGATGTGGTGCGATGGCTTACGACGTATTACCGTTCCCGCAGGGGCTGTCGTCCGGGCGCTTGTCGGTGCCTCTGCGGTTCGCCTCGTGCGCGTTGATGACACGCCTTTCTCGGCGCGCCTCGTCAACAAGTTCAACCTACCGGCCCGCGGATGGAGGGACGGGGGACAGTGATCGAATCTCTCGATATCGCTAACCTCGGGGTTATCGCCTCAGCTCACGTCGACTTCGCACCCGGACTCACCGTCGTTACCGGCGAGACGGGAGCCGGCAAGACGATGGTGCTCAGCAGCCTCCAGCTCCTCCTCGGTGCGCGTGCGGACACGGCGCTCGTGCGCAGCGGCGAGGAAAGCCTCAGCGTTGACGGGATCTTCTCGGTCCCCGCCGACATCGAGGCAGCGGTCGAGGAACTCGGTGGCGTCGTCGAGAACGGAGAACTCATCGTCGGGCGCAGCGTCCGAGCAGCCGGACGCTCGCGGGCACACCTGGGGTCACGGCCCGTTCCCGCCTCAGCCCTGTCGGACATTGTCGGGGCGATGGTGACGATTCACGGCCAAGCTGACCAGATCCGACTCACGGGCGAGGCCGCCCAACGCCGCGCGCTCGATCAGTTCGGGGGTGCGCAACACAGCGCGCTCCTGAAGGACTATCGCTCGGCATTCCGAGAGGCGGTCGAGGTCAAGCGGCGCCTCGATTCGCTGCGCTCCGACGCGAACGAGCGAGCAGAAGAGATCGAGGATCTGCGTTCGGCGATCGCTCAGATCGACGAACTCGATCCTCAGGTGGGCGAAGAGGAAGAGCTCACCCGTGAAGCCGCGCGCCTGACCAACGTCGAAGATCTGCGAGCGCTGCTGGAACAGTGTGTGACGTGCCTGAGAGGGGACGAGCGCCAAGGCTACGCTGGCGCGCTTGAGGCGACCCGCAGCGCCTACGCGCGACTCAACGAAGCGCTGCGGTTTGACGAAAGTCTGGCTGAGATGGCGGCTCGCACGCGCAGCCAGGTCCTCGAACTCGAAGCGCTCGCTGACGACACGGCTTCCTACCTGTCCCACCTTGATGCGGACCCGGGCCGACTCGCGCAGATCCACGCGCGACGTGCCGCGATGAGAGACGCGCTGCGGGGGCGCGCGGCCGACATCGAGTCGCTGCTGGAATGGAGGACGAACGCCAGCGCACGCGTGGCCGAGCTCTCGTCGCCGAGCTCGGATCCAGCCCTTGTCGAACAGGAACTCGCCGCCGCCCAGGAACGCGTGCTCTCCCACGGGCGCCTCCTCACCCAGTCACGCACGCGCCTGGCGCGCACACTCGCCGCGGGCGTCAACGAGGAATTGCACGCCCTCGCTATGCCCGACGCGACCCTACACATTGACCTCGACGCGACCAAACCGTCCTCCCACGGCTGCGAGACCGTCATGTTCCGCCTCCAGCCCCACCCGCACGCGCCCGCCCGCCCGCTCGGCCAGGGAGCCTCAGGCGGTGAGCTGTCACGCGTCATGCTCGCGCTCGAACTCCTGCTCGGGCGAACCGAGGCCTCCTCCACGTTCATCTTCGATGAGATCGATGCGGGCATCGGCGGCCAGACCGCAACCGAGGTCGGCGCCCGCCTGAAGCGCCTGGCTCAGTCGCGACAGGTCATCGTCGTCACGCACCTCGCCCAGGTGGCCGCATTCGGCGACCAGCACCTCGTCATCGAGAAGAAGAGCGGAACGACCAGCGTTCGCCCGGTCCAAGGCGCGCAGCGCGAGGCGGAATTGACGCGCATGATGGGTGGCGATCCACACTCGGAGGCGGCGCGCCGCCACGCTTCGCACGTCTTGGCTTCCGCCGTGTCACAATCGCAGGGATGAGCGAGACACTTTCACAGGATGCGCGACCGAGGTCGGGGCGCGTCCGCATCGACGACCGACCCAAGCACCTGGCCACGCGCCTCGAAAAGTCCGACATAGCGGTCATCAACGTCGCGGACCTGGACCGTGACAGCGCTGAGGCGCTGGTCGCGGCGGGTCCGAGTGCGGTCTTGAATGCCCAGCCATCGCTGACCGGGCGCACGCGAGCGATGGGGCCGACGGTCATCCTTGACGCGGGAATCACCCTCGTGGATGATCTCGGCCAAGACATCATGTCCCTGCGCGAGGGGCAGGAGGTCACGCTCGTCGGGGGAAAGGTGCTCCTGGATGGCACGGTGATCGCCACCGGCAACGCCGTCACCCGCGATGACCTGGACGTTGAGGTGGCCGACTCTGCGACGCTTTTTGCGGGATTCGAAGGCGCGATAGAGGACTACCTCGCCAAGGACGGGGCCACGGTGCTCAGAGGCGCCAACGTCCCCGCGCTCCCGCGCGTCGGTGATCGCCCCATTGTGCTGATCACGGGATCGGCCGAGGCGCGCGAGGAGTTGCGTGCGCTCGCTCGCTGGCGTGCCGAAGCCGCACCCTTCATGATCGCCGTCGACTCCGGCGCTGACGTGGCGCTCGCAGCGCACGTGCCCCTCGACGCGGTGATCGGAGACGCCGATCTCATGAGCGAGAAGGCGATCCGGAGCGCCCGCACTGTCATCGTGCGCGTTGGCGGCGACGGCCTGGCGCCGGGCGCCGAGAGGCTTGACAAAATGGGCGTCGTCTACGAGTCCGTCGTGATGGCGGGCACGTCCCTCGATGCAGCGATGGTGGTGGCGGCTCACTCCTCAGCGAGTGCGATCGTCACCGTCGGCGTCTCCTATGGAGAGAATGAGCTCGTGGACGCCGGCCGGGCGCTCGTTGCCCCAGCCTTCTTCTCCCGCCTCGCCGCCGGATCTCGCCTGATCGGCGCCCGCGGGGTCGCGGCAACCTTCCGTCCTCGTCCCCGTGGCTGGACGCTCGTCCTGCTCGCCCTGGTCGCCATCGGCTTGATGGGCGTGGCCCTCTGGTCAACGCCCTGGGGGCACGATCTTCTCGAACCTGTGACGTCCCTGCTGTCCTCGCTCACGCACTTTGCTGGAGGAACCCTATGATCAACTTCCGTTACCACGTCGTGTCCATCATCGGTATTTTCGTCGCCCTGGCGGTTGGCGTCGTACTCGGCGCGGGACCGCTACAAACCCGGATACGCGCGGGCGTGAGCTCCTCCGGCGCGACCACGACCGTGGACCCTGCGGCCAGCGCGCACGCAGAAGCCGAAGCGGCCGGGTTGAAAGCACTCGCCTCCTCGACTCTCGCGGGGTCGCTTGCGGGCCGCCAGGTTGCCCTTGTCGTGCTGCCGGGAGCTTCCGAGGACGACGTCAGCGCGATTCGCTCAACGCTGACCGACGCCGGCGCAAGCGTGGTCGGTCGGGTCAGCCTGACGGACAACTGGGAGTCAACCTCCATGAGCCAGTATCGTACGACGCTGTCTGCGACCCTGGCGTCGCATCTTAGCTCGGGTGGTGCGAAGACAGCCAGTGCGGACGGTATCGTTGGATACTCCATCGCCCAGGTCCTGTCCTCGACGGGCGCGGAAACCGACCTGCTTCGTCAGATTCTCACCGACCAGTCCACCCCCATTATGACGGTCGACGAGGACCCTGCCGGTGGTGCTTCGACGCTCGTCGCCATCGGACCGCGTGCGCAGGCGCAGCCGCAGGCCACAGCCTCTCCCTCCGCAGTTTCGAAGAGTTCCGAGGCATGGGCTGGCTTGGCCCAGGCCGTCGGCTCGACCTCCGGTGTCGTGGTCGGTGACGCCTCCAGCCGCGACGCGATGATTACCTACCTGCGAGGCTCGGCGACGGGCGTTACCACGGTCGATTCGGTGGGCACGACCCTCGCCGCAGTCGACACCGCTCTGGCCCTCGCCCACGGCGGCTCGGGTGCGCGCGCTTTCGGCGTCGGCAACGGCGCCCAATCCGTCGTACCCAGCACGAAGTAGGACACGCGGACGCAGGTGGATGCCTCTCGATGCGCCCTGCCGCGCCTCGTCGAACCTGCCACCCGTCCCGTTGAATCCGGAAGGCGCCCTGGACGCGGCGCATGAACACGAATAACAGGAGGAGGGACATGCGTTTCCTGTCCCATGAGGAAGCTCTCGCAATTTCCGACGAGAAGACATCGCGCGAGGTTACGTCGCGTCACACCGTGTGGAGCGGACGAATCGTCGACGTCGTGGAGGACCATGTCGTCGTTGTCGACGGGGAGGCGCCCGTTGTGCGTCAGTACACCCGCCACCCCGGAGCGGTCGCGGTCGTCGCAATGCGTGGCGAGCGCGGCGCCGAGGAGATTCTGCTCCTGCGCCAGTACCGCCATCCTGTCAGCGCCCTCCTGTGGGAGATACCGGCCGGCCTGCTCGACATCGCCGGTGAGGATCCCCTGGTCGCCGCCAAGCGCGAGCTCGCCGAGGAAACAGACCTGACAGCGCGCCGGTGGGACGTCCTCGTCGACTTCTTCACGTCCCCGGGGGGGACGACGGAACCGCTGCGGATCTTTCTCGCCCGAGACCTGGCGCAGGCGGCGGCCAGCTTCGCGCGCGAGGACGAGGAGGCGGCGATGATCTATGCGTGGGTGAGCCTGACCGAGGCACTCGACATGGTGATGGCCGGGCGTCTTCACAACCCTTCAGCGGTCCTCGGAATCCTGGCCGCCCACGCGGCGCGGGGACGGTACTGGGAGGGACTGCGGTCTCCGGATGCCCCGTGGATGCGCTAGCAATCGACGAGTAGGCCTTAGGTCCCTGGACGTGTGGGAGGAATAACACCTTATCGGGCTTTTCGCAACGCCGATCTATCGAAATTAGCGTAGACTCTTCCCGAGAGACAAGCACACACAGGCGCAGGGCAGCCGCGCCGGAGCGGAGGAGAAGTGGCAGAAGAAGCAGACGCCACAACTCGGCAGCAGGTGCTCGATCTCATCGTCGAGAAGGGACCCGTCACGGCGTCGGCAATCGCGAAGGTCCTGGGCCTGACCACGGCCGCCGTTCGGCGCCACATCACGCTGCTGCTCGAGTCCAAAGAAATAGCCGAACGGGAGCCAAACGCCCCGACCAAGCGCGGACGGGGTCGGCCTGCACGGCACTACGTCGCAACCGAACGTGCCCACGTTCACCTCGCCGACGGTTACTCCGACCTCGCATCGAAAGCACTCGGCTACCTCGGACAGCTCGGCGGCGAGGAAGCCGTCGAATCCTTCGCAGCGGCACGCTCACGAGAGATCGAGCGGCGCTACGCGCCGATCGTTCGCGACGCAGGTTCGGATCCTCGCGTGCGCGCCCAGGCGCTCGCCGACGCGCTGACCCAAGACGGTTACGCCGCGACGGTACGCGACATCGGGGGAGGCACCCTCGCGGTTCAGCTCTGCCAGGGGCACTGCCCGATCCAGAGCGTGGCGGGCGATTTCCCGCAGCTGTGCGACGCCGAGACAATTGCCTTCGGCAAACTCCTCGACGTCCACGTCCAACGACTTTCCACGCTCGCCGGCGGAGGGCACGTGTGCACGACCCACATTCCCGTGGGGATGCCCCTCATCCGCCCGGGGGTGAGGAATGTGCGACGCAAGTAGCACACAGGTAAGAACGAGAGGTTGATACAACAATGACGCAGGCACCCGCCTTGGGCGCTGAGGACCGTCGTATGACCGATGACGAGATCATCGGTTCCATCGGCAGTTACGAGTACGGATGGCACGACTCCGACGACTATTCGAAGGACGTTCCCACCGGCATTAACGAAGAAATCGTTCGATTCATCTCGGACGTCAAAGACGAGCCCCAGTGGATGCGGGAGCGGCGACTCAAGGCGCTGGAGCTCTTTGAACGTAAGCCCATGCCCGCGTGGGGGCCGGACCTGTCCCACGTGGACTTCGACGCTTTCAAGTACTACGTGCGTCCCACGGACCGCCAGGTCAACGACTGGGAAGACCTCCCTGAGGAGATTCGCGACACCTACGACCGCCTCGGAATCCCCGAGGCCGAGAAGTCACGCCTGGTGTCCGGTGTTGCCGCGCAGTACGAGTCCGAGGTCGTTTACCAGCAGATTCAGGAGGACCTGGAGCGTCAGGGCGTCATCTTCACCGACACGGACACCGGCCTGCGCGAGCACCCCGAGTTCTTCGAGGAGTACTTCGGTAAGTGTGTGCCCGCCGGTGACAACAAGTTCTCTGCACTGAACACCGCGGCCTGGTCCGGTGGATCCTTTGTCTACGTGCCCAAGGGGGTTCACGTGACGATCCCGCTGCAGGCGTACTTCCGGATCAACACCTCCGCGATGGGTCAGTTCGAGCGTACGCTCATCATCGCTGACGAGGGCTCCTACGTTCACTACGTCGAAGGATGCACAGCCCCGATCTACGACGAGAACTCCCTGCACTCGGGTGTCATCGAGATCTTCGTCAAGAAGGACGCGCGCGTGCGCTACACGACCATTCAGAACTGGTCGACCAACGTGCTCAACCTGGTGACCCAGCGTGCGATCGTCGAAGAGGGCGGCACCATGGAGTGGGTCGACGGCAACATGGGTGCCGCGATCACCATGAAGTACCCCGCCTGCTTCCTGATGGGTGAACACGCCCGCGGCGAAACCCTGTCCATCGGTTTCGCCGGTCCCGGCCAGCAGCAGGACACCGGCGCGAAGATGGTGCACATGGCACCCCGCACCTCGTCGTCGATCGTCTCCAAGTCCGTGTCGCGCGGTGGCGGACGCACCTCCTACCGAGGCCTCGTTCAAGTCAATGCGCGCGCGCGCCACTCCAAGTCCAACGTGCTGTGCGATGCGCTCCTCGTGGACAAGGTTTCCCGCACCGACACCTACCCCTACGTCGATGTGCGCACCGACGACGTTGAGATGGGCCACGAGGCCACCGTCACCAAGGTGAGCGCCGACCAGCTGTTCTACCTCATGAGCCGAGGCCTGGACGAGAACGAGGCCATGGCGACGATCGTGCGCGGCTTCGTCGAGCCGATCGCCAAGGAGCTTCCCATGGAGTACGCCCTCGAGCTCAACCGCCTCATTGAACTGCAGATGGAAGGATCCGTCGGCTGATGACGACCCCCAACACTATTGTCGACACCATGAACAAGGCGCACTCGCACGGCGCGGGCACTCGCGACAAGGCCCACCCCTCGCGCGCGGACCGCCCAACCTCCTTCCGCCTGGATGAGATTCCCGTTCCTGGGGGACGCGAGGAGGACTGGCGCTTCACGCCGATGCGTCGGATCGAACGCCTCTTCGAACCGGCCAACTACGACGCGGGTGACGCGCCCGCATCCGTGGAAGCCCCCGCAGGCGTTGACGTGGAGACCGTCGGGCGTGCCGACAAGCGCTTGGGCACCGTCCTGGCCCCCGGCGATCGCACCGCCGTCGTCGCCTGGAACGGCTTCGAGACCGCAACCGTCGTGGACATCCCGGCCGACACGCAGCTCGACGGACCGATCCGCATCAACGTGCGCGACATCAACGGAACGCGCGCCCAACACATCGTGGTGCGCGCCGGCGCCTTCTCCAAGGCGACAGTCATCCTGTCGCACACGGGCAGCGCGGACGCGGGCCTCAACCAGACAGTGGAGGTCGAGACCGGCGACAGCGCCGACCTGACCGTCGTGTCCCTGCAGGAGTGGGACGACACCGTCGTGCACGCTTCCAACCAGCGCCTCGCGCTCGGCCGTGACTCGAAACTGACCCACATCGTCGTCACCTTCGGCGGCGACCTCGTGCGCCTGTGCGCCGATACGGATTTCCGCGGCCCCGGCGCGGAGCTGAGCATGCTCGGCATCTACTTCGTGGACGGCGGTCAGCACCTTGAGCACCGCGTCTTTGTCGACCACTCCCAGCCGAACTGCTACTCACGCGTCACCTACAAGGGTGCCCTCCAAGGCAAGGACGCTCACTCGGTGTGGATCGGTGACTGCCTTATCCGCGAGGCAGCCGACGACACGGATACCTACGAGCTGAACCGCAACCTCGTACTCACCGAGGGAGCGAAGGCCGACTCGGTGCCCAACCTCGAGATCGAGAACGGGGAGATCAAGGGGGCGGGGCACGCCTCCGCGACCGGCCGTTTCGATGACGAGCAGCTCTTCTACCTGATGAGCCGCGGCGTTGCCGAAGACGAGGCGCGCCGACTGGTCGTGCGCGGCTTCTTCGCCGAGCTGATCAACCAGATCGGTGTCCCCGAGGTGGTTGACCACCTCATGGCAACCGTTGAGGCCGAGCTGGCCAAGTCCCGTAACAACTGAGCTTTAAGGAATACACATGTCGACTCTTCGCATCAAGGACCTGCACGTCTCCGTTGAGACTGCCGAAGGCCCCAAGGAAATCCTCAAGGGCGTCAACCTCACGATCAACTCCGGCGAGATTCACGCCATCATGGGCCCCAACGGCTCCGGTAAGTCCACCATGGCCTACGCGCTGGCCGGCCACCCCGACTACGAGATCACGTCGGGCGAGGCATGGCTGGACGACCAACTGATCACCGAGATGAGCGTCGACGAGCGCGCGAAGGCAGGCCTCTTCCTCGCCATGCAGTACCCCGTGGAGGTCGCCGGCGTGTCCGTGTCGAACTTCCTGCGCACCGCCAAGACGGCGATTGACGGTCAGGCGCCCGCACTTCGCTCGTGGGTCAAGGACATGAAGGGCTCCATGGAGAAGCTCCGCATGGATCCCGATTTCGCCGAGCGCGACGTCAACGTCGGCTTCTCGGGGGGAGAAAAGAAGCGCCTGGAGATCCTTCAGATGGAGCTCCTCAAGCCCTCCTTCGCGGTCCTCGACGAGACCGACTCCGGTCTCGACGTTGACGCCCTGCGCATCGTCTCTGAAGGCGTCAACCGCGTCCACGGTGAAACCGGCTGCGGCGTCATGCTCATCACCCACTACACGCGCATCCTGCGCTACATCAAGCCCAGCCACGTTCACGTGTTTGTCGATGGCCGGGTTGCCGCCCAGGGCGGGCCCGAGCTGGCAGACGAGCTCGAAGAGAACGGCTACGACAAGTACCTGGGTCTCTGATCACCGTGCCGACCGACTTCACCGCCGCCGAGCTCGACGCGATTCGTTCGGACTTCCCGATTCTGGAACGCGTCGGGCGCGGCGGCGCACCGATCGCCTACCTCGACGCGTCGGCGACCTCGCAGAAACCTGCGTGCGTCATTGACGCCGAGGCCGACTTCTACCGCCTCCGCAACGGGGCCGTTCATCGGGGCACTCACCTGTTGGGTGACGAGGCCACCGACGCCTTCGAGAGCGCCCGAGGAACCCTTGCCTCGTTCATTGGGGGCGCGCCCGATGAGATCGTGTGGACGAAGAACGCTACCGAGGCAATCAACCTTGTCGCCATCGGCATGGGCAATGCCTCCCAGGGCATCGGCGGCACCGACTCCGCCGCACTGCGGGTGGGGGAGGGCGACCGCATCGTGTGTACGCGGGCGGAGCACCACGCGAATATCGTGCCATGGCAGCAGCTGTGCGCGCGAACCGGCGCCGAGCTCGCGTGGCTCGATCTGACTCCCGATGGGCGCATCGACCTGGAGACGCTGTCGGTCATTACCCCGAATACGAGACTCGTCGCCTTCACCCACGTCTCCAATGTGACCGGCGCGATCTCGCCGGTGGCGGCTATCACCGCCGCGGCGCGTTCGGTTGGCGCGCTCATCCTGCTCGACACATGCCAATCCAGCGCGCACATGCCGCTCCGGCTCGGTGAACTCGACGTCGACTTCGCGGTCTTCTCCTCCCACAAGATGCTCGGCCCCACGGGAGCCGGGGCGCTGTGGGGAAAAAGAGAGCTGCTCGCTGCGATTCCGCCCGTTCTCACCGGCGGCTCGATGATCGAATGGGTGACCATGGAGGGCGCAACTTTCATGGCCCCTCCCGAGCGCTTCGAGGCGGGATCGCAACCCGTTGCCCAGATTGCCGGATGGGCGCAGGCGATCCGCTACCTGTCCGGTCTGGGCATGGAACGCGTCCAGGCACACGAGCATGGGCTCACCCGTGCGATGCTCGAGGGCATCTCGCAGATCGACGGCATCACCGTTCTCGGTCCCGCATCCGACGTGGACCGCATCGGCGTCGTGGCATTCGCCGTTGACGGCGTGCATCCTCACGACGTCGGCCAGTTCATGGACTCCCTTGATGTCGCCGTCAGGGTCGGCCACCACTGCGCCATCCCGCTGCACGCGTTCTTCCGGGTGCGTTCATCGGCGCGGGCATCGGTGGCGCCGACCTCAACGTTCGAGGAAATCGAGCGACTGGTGGAGGGACTGACGAACGTACGCGGCTTCTTTGGACGCTAGAATCGTTCTAGGCAATGAGCAGTGAGGAAGGGTAACGATGGGCAGTCTTGAACAGCTCTACCAGCAGGTGATTCTCGACCACGCGCGCGAGAAGCACGGGGAGGGAGATCCCACCACCTCGGATGCCTCGTCCCACCAGGTGAACCCGACATGCGGTGACGAAGTCACCCTGGGCGTGCGCCTCGACGGCGACCGTTTGGCCTCCGTGCAGTGGGACGGCGACGGATGTTCGATCTCTCGTGCCTCGCTGTCCATGATGACCGATCTGACGCAAGGCAAAACCTCTGAGGAGATCGCTCGCCTGTACCGCGACATGGAGGTCATGATGCACTCGCGTAACCTCGGTGTCGCCGAGGAGATCCTCGACGAGCTGGGAGACGCGGCGGCGCTGGAGTCGACGTCTCAGTTTGCCAACCGCGTCAAGTGCGCGCTCTTGGGCTGGTATGCGCTGCGCGACGCCATGGCCAAGTCCGGCATCGATATTTCGAGCGCGGAGGTGTCCGCCGATCAGGAAAGGAACAGCAATGACTAACCCGATGGCTCAGTCCGAGCCGGTCGAGCAGCGTTTCGGCGTGGCCGGAGCGAGCGAGGAGGCAGCGAGCACCGCCCCCACTCGGCAGATCGACGGCACGGATGTTGTCGAGCAGGGCACCCTTGCCGCCGAGAACGTCCTGGAGGCAATGAAGGACGTCATCGACCCCGAGCTGGGGATCAACATCGTCGACCTGGGACTTGTCTACGGCATCGTCATCGGCCCTCAGAACGAGGTGCGCCTCGACATGACGCTCACCTCGGCGGCGTGCCCGCTGACCGACGTCATCGAGCGTCAGGCGCAGACAATCCTGTCCTCGATCACCGACGAGGTCCAGATCAACTGGGTGTGGATGCCGCCGTGGGGTCCCGATCGCATCACGCCCGACGGGCGCGAGCAGCTGCGAGCCATCGGCTTCAACGTCTGAGCACCGCCACCGTACTCGTGGGCCCCGGCATTCGTGTGCCGGGGCCCACCGCGCTCTGTACGGCTGCGGCCCGCTACCGGCCGAGCGCCTCGCGTACGAGCTTGGCGACCTTGCGGCGCAGGATCTTACCCATCTGATTGCGGGGAAGCTCGGCGATGAACACGAGCTGACGGGGTAACGCGTAGTGCGCAATCGACTTCTCGGCCCACGCGCGTACCTCCTCCAGCGTCAGGGGAGGAACTCCGCGCTCCATGATGATCGCGGCCGTGACCTCCTCCGTTGCATCCGAGACCGGAACACCGACGACGGCGACATCTGCCACCCCGGGAAGGGAGCGGATTGCGTCCTCCACCTGGGAGGGATAGACGTTGAATCCGCCTGAGAGAATCAGTTCCTTCTTACGGTCGGCCATGGAAATGAAGCCGTCCCGGTTGACACCGATGTCGCCGGTCTTGAACCATCCGTCGGACGTGAAGACCCGAGCGGTTTCTTCCGGCGCGTTCAGATAGCCGGAGAAGACCTGCGGCCCCTTGACAAGGATCTCTCCGGGTTGACCGTCCTCGACGTCCACCGTTTCGTCATCAAGGCTGACCAGACGGAGCTGAGTCGAAGGAAACGGCAACCCGAGAACTCCGTGCCTGCGCCGACATGAGAGGGGAGCGCCCGCAAGGACCGGGGCCGTCTCGGACAGGCCGTATCCTTCGACGATCATGCCCCCGGTCGCCTCCTCCCAGGCGCTCGCGAGCGCGGTCGAGAGGGGCATCGCTCCGGCCACCGAGTAGCGGATGGACGTGATGTCCGTGTTCGTCTGTGTCGCGCGCGCGAGGATCCGCTCGAACATGGGAGGTACACCGACGAAGAACGTGATGGGGCGTCGCCTGTGCGCATCCAGGGCCATGTCCGCATCAAACTTGGGCAGCAGCACCTGGGTCGCGGCCTTGCGGACGGCCGCGCACAGGAAGAATGTTAACCCGAAAGCATGGAAGTAGGGGAGCAGGGAGAAGAACGTTTCGGCGCCCTCGTGCAGCTTCCAGACCCAAAACATGCACTGGTTGACGTTGACGCCGATGTTGCGGTGAGTGAGCGGCGCGGACTTGGGGACGCCGTTCGTGCCCGAGGTGTGCAAGATGACCGCGAGGTCGTCCACGGAAGGAAGAGGAAAAGCGGAGTCGATCGGTGCCGATGAGGCCGTCGCTCGATCCCAGGACACCGTCCCGGCAGGCACGGCGCCGCGTAGCTGGGCACGTGTCTGGCGGGCGCGAGCCACCGGAAGATTCAGCAAGACGCGCTGCGAGGCGGGCATGGTGCGAGAAATGTCGACCGTCAACACCGTGTCTAAGGTTGTCAGCGGGTAGGCCGCGGCGCACTTTTCCCACACGATCGCGACTCTGCCTCCATGACGCTTCAGCTGACCGGCAACCTCCGCAGGGGGAGCCAGCGGATTGTGCTGAGCGGCGATCGCCCCAATACGCATGCAGGCGTAGAAGGCGACGAATGCTTGTGGGCAGTTCGGCAATGCGATTGCCACGGTGTCTCCCGCGCGAACACCCGCATCGAGGAGAACGCGGGCGGCGCGCAGCACCTGGTCATGTACCTGGGCATAGGAGAGAGTCTGGCCGAAGTAGTCCAGGGCGACGCGGCTCGGGTAGAGACGGGCGGCGGTATCCAGTAGCTCAAAGAGGGAGGAATCCGGTTCGGGTACCTCGTAGGGTACCGCGTCGTAGAAGGAGCGCGCCTGCTCAACGATAGTGCCTGTCATGAGATCCTCCTGGAAGTGGGCATCCCCGATTGTAGCGACTGGCCGACGCCGACTCACACGCGAGGAGCGCTCCAGGTGTCGCACGTTGCGATCTCGCCCGAGTCCAGGCCTCGCTGGAGCCACGCGGCACGCTGGTTCGCGCTTCCGTGGGTCCAGGTCTCCGGGTTTGACGTTCCCTGATACCTGGCTTGCAGGCGGTCATCCCCGATGGCCTGGGCCGTCTGCAGGGCGCCCAGCACCTCGTCTGCCGTGGGCGTGTTCAGATAGTACGCTCCCGTGGCGGGATCCCTCGTCGTGGACGCCCAGTGCATCCACACGCCCGCGTAGCAGTCCGCCTGCAGCTCGCTGCGCACGCCCGCACCCTGCTCCCCGGTCTCGCGCGTGTCGTGTGCGCGGAAGACTCCCTGGAGATTCTGGATGTGGTGCCCCCACTCGTGAGCGACCACGTACTCTTGGGCCAGAACCGAATCGGAGGCCCCGTACTTGGTGACCATATCGTCAAAGAAACCCAGATCCAGGTAGACCGTGGAGTCGCCCGGGCAATAGAAGGGGCCCACCGCGCTGGTCGCGTTGCCGCACGCGGTGGACACCGAGTTCGTGAAGATCTGGAAGTCGGGAAGCTCGTAGGCGACGTTTGTGCCCTGCTGCGTCAGCTGCGTCTTCCACACCTGATCAAGAGACTGGGCGGTGGCGACCATTCGGCACTCAACGCGCGCGTTCGCATCCGCCCCCGTCCGGCAGGTCGACACGTCGACCGTCGACGAGGAGGGGGACGAGGCGGAGGGCGACGACAGGAGGCTCGTGAGATCAATTCCGGTGACATAGGAGAACCCGAGGACGAGGAGGAGCCCCAGGAGTGAGCCGCCCCCGACTCCGGCGACTTTGCGCCCCGCACCCGAGGTTCCCACCCGTGTTGGATCCAGACGGATATTGTCGTTGAAACTCATGAGTGCTCCTCACTCTTAGGGGCGACGACCAGACTGGTAGCGTCCGAGCATGTCGGCACGGAACTCGTCGAAACACCCATCCTCAATGGAATCGCGGATCCCGTCAACCAGACGGAGCGTAAACCACTCGTTGTGAATGGTGGCCAGGCTCGCCGAGAGAATCTCTTTGGCCTTGAAGAGGTGGTGGAGGTAGGCGCGCGTGTAGTGCGTGCACGTGTAGCATCCGCAGCCCTCGACGAGCGGCGAGAAGTCCCGTTTGAAACGGGCGTTCGTAATGTTGAAGCGGCCATCGGGGGTATAGATGGCGGCATTGCGGGCCACCCGCGAGGGGTTGACACAATCGAAGGTATCGGCTCCCGACGCAACCCCTGCGAAGAGATCCTCGGGCTCGGAGATGCCGAGCAGGTGGCGCGGGCGGTCCTCGCCGAGCTCCTCGCATACCCAGGCGACGATCGTGCCGAGGTTCTCCTTCTCGAGCGCGCCTCCGACTCCGAATCCATCGAAACGCGCTCCGTCGACCTCCATGTCGGCCATGGTGCGGGCGGCTCGGCGGCGCAGATCCTCCCACTGGGCACCCTGGATGACTCCCCAGAGCTGCTGGTAGGGCTTGCCCGCGCGTGCCTGCGTCAGTCGCCTGTGTTCGGCGAGGCAACGAGCGGCCCAGGCGTGCGTGCGCTCGAGCGATTCCTCCTGGTAGGAACGCGGATGTAGCAGGCTCGTGAGCTCATCGAAGGCAAACATGATGTCGCTGCCCAGCTGGTGTTGAATCCCCATCGATACTTCGGGAGTGAAGCGGTGCTTGGAACCGTCGATGTGGCTGGAGAAAACCACGCCGTCGTCGTCGACGACAGCATGGGAGGCCTTGATCGCCTGAGCGTTCAAGACGGGATCGCTGGGGTCGGACGCACCCGAAAACTCCTGCGAGAGCACCTTCTTGAAGCCCGCGCCCAGCGACAGCACCTGAAAGCCACCGGAGTCGGTATAGGTGGGGCCCGCCCAGTTCATGAAGGCGGCGAAACCTCCGGCTTCGTCGACGATGTCGGAACCGGGCTGAAGATACAGGTGATAGGCGTTGGCCAAGACGGCCTGAGCGCCGAGGGAGCGCACCATCTCCGGGGTCAGTGCCTTGACATTTGCTTTGGTTCCAACGGGAATAAACGCGGGGGTGCGGATCAGGCCGTGAGCCGTGTGAATCACGCCGGTGCGTCCCAAGCCACCGTTGCTCGACAGGCGCGTGCCGATCTCAAATCCCCTGTCGGGCGCATGCGCGGCGGGCGGGGCGGGAAAGGGCGCGAGTTGCTCCGGATGAGCGGCCGAGAGCCAGTTGTCGTTCACTGGGCGAACACCTCGTCATGGCCGAGGCCCTCGGCTTTGCGGATCCACCCGATCACCGGATAGGTCAGCGGAAGAAGGATGACCTCCACGAGCACCTTGTAGAAGTAGCCCGTGACCGTGTAGTTGATGAAGTTACTCATCGTCATCTCGCCGTAGAACAGGATCGTGCAGAACAGGATCGTGTCTGCGGCCTCACCAACGATGGTCGAGCCGATGAGGCGCGCCCACAGGTGCTTGGCGCCCCACCTGCGACGGATCCACACGAGCACGTAGGAGTTGAGAAGCTGCCCCGCGAGGTATCCGACCAGTGAGGCTACGACCGCACGCCAGACAACGCCGAGGACCGCGGCAAAGGCCTCCTGGTTGGCGTAGTCGGGAGCGGGTGGCAGGTACTGAACGATGAAGAACGTGACGGAGGCGAGGAAGGAAGCCACGAAACCCATGATGATGACGCGCCGCGCTCGAACGAATCCGTAGACTTCCGATAGGACATCACCGATGATGTATGTCAGCGGAAAGAGGACGGCACCCCCGTCAAAAATCAGGTAGTGGGTCTGCGAACCCACCATGAACGCCTTCGTTGCGGCGATGTTCGAGATGAGGAGGAGAGCAACGAAGGCGACGGAGATGATGTCGAGGGCGCGCGATGGGCGCGCCGATCCAGACGGGATGGGGCTGTCGGTCATGGGGAGAAACCTCGGTTGGACGAAAGCGGGATGCTACTAACGACTCCCATTGTGCCCGCAATCGTGTCCCGGTGGTTTGCTGGAGGCACGCCGTTGCCGGGTTGATTCGCCCACACGAGCCCGTCCCTCTACTCTTGGAGGGTGATCAACGTCCAGGACTTTTCTTTGCGCATCGGTGCCCGCGAACTCGTCAACCACGCTTCCTTCCGCGTCGACAAGGGAATGTGCATCGGTCTCGTCGGGCGCAACGGAGCCGGCAAGACGACGACGATGCGCCTGCTTGCTGGGCAGGAGGACCGCGGGGGAGCAGCGGAGTACACGGGAACGATCACGTCCAACGGAACGATCGGCTACCTCGCCCAGGACACTCACGTTGGGGACCCCAACATGCTGGCTCGAGACCGCATCATCTCGGTGCGTGGAATCGATGCCATCATTGCTCGCATTCGGAAAGCCGAACACGAGATGTCCACGACCGAAGGAACGCGCCAGCAGCGCGCGATGGAGCGCTACGTCAAGCTCGACCAGCAGTTCACCAACCAGGGCGGCTGGGCGGCCGCCTCGGAGGCCGCCCAGATCGCTCACTCCCTCGGTCTCGACGACCGGGTACTCGATCAGGAGCTTCGGACTCTGTCGGGCGGGCAGCGCCGCAGGGTCGAACTTGCCCGCGTTCTATTCTCCAACGCCGATGTCCTGCTCCTTGACGAGCCCACCAATCACCTCGATCACGACTCCATCGCGTGGCTTCGCGACTGGATCAAGACGTTCCCCGGTGGGATCATGATCATCTCCCACGACGTCAAGCTCCTGGGCGACACCGTCAACCAGGTGTTCTACCTCGACGCCAACCGCGCCCACGTGGACATGTACCACCTGGGATGGCACGCGTATCTCAAGCAGCGCGAGGAGGATGAGCGCAGGCGCCGCAAAGAACGTGCCAACGCCCTCAAAAAAGCCGAGCATCTGAAGGCACAGGGAGAGAAGATGCGCGCGAAGGCCACGAAGGCGGTAGCGGCTCAGCAGATGCTCAGGCGTGCCGAGGAATTGTTCGCGCAGGCAGGCGCCGAGACCGTCAATGAGAAAGTGGCGCGGCTGCGATTCCCCGAACCCGCTCCCTGTGGCCGCGTTCCACTGACCGCCGAGGCTTTGTCAAAGTCCTACGGGTCGCTCGAGGTGTTCACGGGCGTCGACCTGGCGATCGACCGCGGTTCCAAGGTCGTCGTCCTGGGGCTTAACGGCGCCGGAAAGACGACGCTTCTGCGCCTGCTTGCCGGGGTGGAGGAACCTGACTCGGGTACCGTCATCCCCGGGCACGGGCTCAAGCTCGGCTACTACGCCCAGGAGCACGAGACCCTCGACGAGGAGCGCACCATCCGAGAGAATATGGCCGACGCCGCTCCCGGACTCGACGACACGCACGTGCGCAACATCCTCGGTCAGTTCCTGTTCCAGGGTGATGACGTCGATAAACCGGTGGCCGTTCTTTCCGGCGGAGAGAAGACCCGCCTCGCGTTGGCAACCCTCGTCGTGTCGGGCGCCAACGTCCTTCTCCTAGACGAACCCACCAACAACCTTGACCCGGCCTCGCGCGAGGAGATCCTCTCTGCGCTGCGCGACTACGAGGGCGCGGTCATCCTGGTCACCCACGACCCCGGAGCGGTAAGCGCGCTGGGTCCCGGCCGCGTCCTGCTCCTTCCCGACGCCGACGAGGACCTGTGGGACGACAGCTACCTGGATCTGGTCACGCTCACCTGAGCGGCGGCCGTGGCATCGCCGCCGTCAATCCTCGCTGAGGCATGCCATCGTCCGGGACGCGCCGGTGCCCCGGCCCTTCGACAGCCTCAGAGGACCTTCGAGAAGAACTCCTTGGTCCGCTCCGACTGCGGGTTGTCGATGACCTCGGCGGGCGACCCCGCCTCCACGATGATGCCGCCGTCCATGAATACGACCTGATCAGCCACCTCGCGGGCAAAGCCAATCTCATGAGTGACGACGGCCATCGTCATTCCCGAAGCCGCGAGGTCCTGCATGACCTGAAGTACCTCGCCGACCAGCTCGGGATCCAGGGCGGAGGTCGGCTCATCGAAGAGCATGATCTCCGGATCCATGGCGAGAGCACGGGCGATGGCCACGCGCTGCTGTTGGCCACCCGACAGCTCGGCAGGGTAATGATCGGCGCGGTCGGCCAAACCAACTCGATCGAGAAGCTCCAAGGCCTGGCGACGCGCTTCCTTCCGTGGCCTCTTGAGTACCTGAATGGGGGCCTCCATGACGTTCTCAAGAGCCGTCTTGTGGGGGAAAAGGTTGAAGCGCTGGAAGACCATACCGATGCGGGAACGCTGCGCGGCAATCTCCTTGTCGCGCCGCTCGTGCAGGACGCCCGCCGCGTCCTCGTGGTAGCCCAAGAGCTCGCCGTCCACGTAGACGCGACCAGCGCTGATCTCCTCTAGCAGGTTGAGGCATCGCAGCAGGGTGGACTTGCCCGACCCGGAGGGACCGAGAATGACGCATACCTCGCCGGGCGCGATATCCAGGTCGATGCCCTGCAAAACGTGCAGGTCGCCGAAGAACTTGTGGACCCCGCGAACGGAGACCATGGGTGTCGTTGCCGTCATGGTGTCACATCCAAGAATTTGAGGGTTGTCGCGTGCTTGTCGCTGCCGTGGTCGTCTTCCGTGGTCGTTGCCGTCGTCGCTGCCGCGGCGCTATCGCGGCGTTCGAAGCCCTTACCGAAGTGTTTCTCGATGAACGACTGAATCCACATGAGCAGGCTCGTGATCACCAGGTACCAGATGGCCGCGGCAATCAGCAGAGGCACCGGCGCGAAAGTTGCCTGGCCGCGCTGACGAGCGATAAACGTCAGCTCAAGGGTGAAGGGGATGGCCGACACCAGCGATGTGGTCTTCAGCATCGAGATTGTTTCGTTGCCGATGGGCGGCACGATGACGCGCATCGCCTGCGGAAGGATGATGCGACGAAAAATCGTCGCACGCGGCATTCCCAGGGCGGTGGCCGCCTCCCACTGGCCCTTCGGCACGCTGAGGAGACCCGCGCGCATGATCTCGGCGAGGTAGGCGCCTTCGTTGAGCCCCAGCCCGATGAAAGCCATCCAGAACGGGGTGAAGTAGGTGGCCGTGTCAAACGTGATCTCCCAGCCCCACAGCGAACCGAGGAACGGCACCCCGAAGGACAGAGTGGGGTACAGGGTGGGCAGCAGCGACCAGAAAATCAATTGCGTGTAGATTGGCGTGCCACGGAAGAACCAGATGTACGCCATCGCCACCCAGCGCAATACCGGGTTCACGGACTGGCGCATGATGGCCATCGTGATTGCCAGGGCGGTGCCGACAAGCATCGCCAAAACGGTCAGGATGATCGTAAAGAGGACGCCCTGCATGATGGACGCTGAGAACAGCCATTGGGCGACGACCGGCCATTGGAAGTTCTTGTTCGTGATGAGAGCGTGGAGGGCCATGGCCGCGAGAATCGCGACGACGACCGCGCTGGCCCACCTCCCGGGGCGGGGAACGGGCTTGGCGTCGATCAATTCGACGCCGTCTTTGGTGATAGCCATGAGATCCTCACTCGCTGGTTGCCGGGTTCAGCTGCGCACTCGTGAGCGCGCCATCCTGCGCGCCGTAGCGCGCCAGAATATCCGTGAGATAGCCGCCGTCCATCAGGTACTGCATCGCCTGCTGGACGGCTGCCGTGAGCTCCGCATCATCCTTGTTGATGGCAACGCCCTGGGGCGCCGACTCGATGACGTCTCCCACCTGCTCGATGTGGCCGCCGGACACAGACGCCGTGTAACCGATGACGGTGGAGTCGGCGAAGGTAGCGTCGTACTGGCCGCCGATCACCTTGGTGGCAATGTCGGTCTGCAGGTCGTGGGGCATGATGGTGATCTTGTCTTGACCGGCCGCCACGCACTCCTCGGAGAGCTCCCGAGCGTAGTCCTCCTGGGCTGTGCCGGTCTGCAAACCGATCGTCTTACCGCACGGATTGGTCGGATCGAAGTTCTTGGGGTTGCCCTTGGCTACGCCGAAAGCCGATCCGACCTCAACGTAGGAGACAAGGTTTGCCTGCTGCTCGCGCTCAGAGGTGATCGTGAATGAGGAGATGCCGACGTCGAACTTGGTGCCGAGCGCCGGAATGATCGTTGGAAACTCGGCGTGAGTGGTCGTTCCTTCGGACAGGCCCATGACCTTGGCGAGGGCGCGCGTGATGTCGACGTCGTAGCCCTGGGCGGTCTGCGAATCATCTCCCAGAAACTCCGCGGGGGCGTAGTCCGCAGAGGCCCCATTACGTAGCGTTCCGCGTGCCTTGACGTCGGCGGGAACGAGAGCGGCGATCTCGTCGACGGTTGGAATGTCCGATACGTCGTAGGCGGGCACCGACGAGGGCGTGGCGCCCGGTGCCGAGGTCGCGTCCGCGCCGGTCGGTGCTGCCTGTGGGTCGGCGCAGGCGGCGAGAGGGAGCGCGAGTGCGGCCGCGCACGCGATGACGATGCGTGCCTTGGAGATGGTCATGATGTGCCTTCCGATGGGGTGAGGTTCGGGCACCTCACTATTACTACCATTATGCACCCGCGTGCATGAATATGCATACTGTGTCGTGACGTGGAATTACTTCGCCGCCGGGTTGATGTCGGCGGTCGATAGCGCCGCGTCCTGGGCTCCATAGCTGGCGAGAATGTCGCTCAGGTAGCCGTTGTCCATGAGGTATTGGAGCGCGGCCTGAACGGCGGTTGTGAGCTTCTCGTCATCCTTGCTGACGGCCACCCCCTGGGGTGCGGACTCGAAGGTGTCTCCCAACTGCTCGATCTTCCCGGCAGACTGTGCGCCCGTGTAGCCGATCACCGTGGAGTCAGCAAGCGTCGCATCGTACTGACCGCCGATGAGCTTGGTTGCGATGTCGGTCTGCAGGTCGTGGGGCATGATGGTGATCTGTGCCTTGCCCGCGGCCGTGCACTCCTGGGAGAGCGTGGCGGCGTAGGTTTCCTGGGCGGTTCCCGTCTGGACGGCGATTGTTGCTCCGCACGGGTTGGAGGGGTCGAAACTCTTCGGGTTACCGGCTGCGACGCCCCATGCTGATCCGACGTTGAGGTAGGACACCATGTTGACCTGCTGTTCCCGCTCGGCGGTGATTGTGAAGGACGAGAGGCCGACGTCAAACTTGGTTCCCAGCGCGGGGATGATGGTCGGGAATTCCGCGTGCTTGGTTGTCGCATCGGTAAGGCCCATGACCTTGGCAAGTGCCCGATTGATGTCGATGTCGTAGCCGATGGGCGTCTGACCATCGCTCGCCATGTACTCGGCCGGCGCGTATCCGGTGGACGCTCCGTTGCGCAGCGTTCCCCTCGCCTTAATCTCTTCGGGAACAAGCGCCGCGATCTCCTCAACGGTGGGAATCGATGTTACGTCGTAGGAGGTGTGGGCGGCGGAGGTGGCGGAGTTGGACTGTGAGGCGCTTCCGGTTTGGCCGGAGTTTGTCGACGGGTCTGAGCATGCAGCCACCGCGAGCGTCAGGGCGAGTGTTGTTGTGGCCGAAAAAATCCTCTTCGTATGCATGACTATGTTCCTCGGTTTCGTGATGATGCGAGTGAGTGGTAGAAAATATGCAAACATATGCATAGTATGCATGTCGAGGGGGTCTCAGATGCTGGATGCGCAAGTGGGCGAGCACGCTGTGCTCGCCCACTTGACTCCAACCTCAATGTCCGCGCAAGGCCCGTCGCGACGGTCTCGCGCGCATCGGGTCGATCCCCTTGGGAATGGGGGGCTCTCCCGACCGCAGTGCGTTGATGCGTGACGACACTTGGGGAACTTCCTCTGAGGTGAGCGTGTTCTTGAGCCTGCGTAGTTCGCGTTGCAAATCACGCAGGGCGACCTGCCCCTCCTCGCGTCCGACCTGAATCTGGTGGACGGGGACATTGCGCATCACCTTCGTTACGCGCCTGGCCTCGGTCTGCAGGAGTCCACGAACGCGAGTCGAGGGCCCCTCGGAGATGAGCACGACTCCCGGCCTTCCCACGATTCTCCAGACAAGGTCCTGTTCGCGGGTGTAGGCCACGGGTTGCTCGGGGATGATCCAGCCCCGCTGAATCTGCTGCAGCGCCACCTTCACGGCCCCCGCCGTGTCCTCGACCTGGGCGAAAAGCGCGCGGCGCGTCAGGAAGGTGAGAAGCGCGAGCACGGCGGTGATCGCGGTCATAATGCCGACGATCAGCCAGCCGATCCATGACCTGTGGATGATCCAGGCCGTCAGCATAAAGGCGCCGATGATCGCCGCTGCGGTGCCCAGAAGAATCCATGGAAGCGCGGGATACGTACGGGCGCTCAAGCGGTACGCGTCGAGAAGGTTGTGATAGAACCGCCTCTTGCCGGGGGGATTTGAATCGCTCATAGGACCATTATTCTACGTGTTCATTGCCCCTGGCGGTGCACGCGTCCGACCAGGAGCAATGTGAAATGAGTTGCATCACACTGCCTATGTTTGGACAATGGAAATATGAACATCGGCGGTTACGAGATCGGGCAGGTCTTTCACGTCGGCGCCAAGGGCCCCATGTGGATGACGCGCACGCGTGCGGGGGTAGCCCTGTTGGCGCTGCGCTCGGCCGATGACGGCGACCGGCTCCTCCCGCGGTGGAAGGCATGGTCGACCGTAGAGTCCGCCCACGTTGTCCGGCTGCGTGACGTCGTGCGGTCCCACGATGGACGGTGGGCACTCGTCCAAGACTATGTCGCCGGTCGGAGCCTGGATGCGGAGCTGGGTTCGCCCGATCTTCGCCCGCTCGCAACGAGACGCCAGATTCTCGACGGCATCGCCGCAGGGATGAGCGCGCTTCACGCAGCAGGTATCTGCCACGGGGACCTGACGCCCGCCAACGTCATGATCACGCCCGAGGGACGAGCGGTGATTGTGGACATCATCGACGAGCTCGGTGAGGGGGAGGGCACCCCGGGCTGGAGCCTCGGAAAGCGCGGAATGGAATGCGACCGGGAGTGCCTGCGCATGATCGCGAGCCGGCTCGAGCTCGACGATGCGTTGGCGCAGCTCGGACTGGACGCCCCACATGGACTAGATCGAGGCAGCACCCCCCTCGTCGCAGACCCACCGGCGCACGAGATTGTGCGTGAACCCGTCGATCCCGAGCAAGTGATAGCGGATCTGCGAGCGGCGGCATTGCGTGAGGATACGGTCTCCGAGGACGGGCAGCCTCGGCGCGAGAAATTGCGCACGCGCATCTGGGGCGACGCAGCGACCGCGCGACCGACATATGTCGGAGGTAAGCGGCGCCTCGGCCTGATGATCGTCGGCGCTCTCGCGATCATCGCGGGAGCCGCAATGATCGCCTATACCGTGTGGCGCGCAGGTGCTCCGCACGGTACTCGCCCGGACAGCCAGACGACGCAGGCATCGCCCATGAGCGCCCAATCCGATACGGGTCTGTGCAACGTGGAGGAGGTGACGGAGCTGATTGGCAACGCCATCAGGGTGCGCGATCAGGCCGTCATCGACGCCGACCCTTCCGGCCTCGATGCCGTTTTGGGCGGCGAGCTTCTCACCCAAGACACGGCGCGCATTCAAGCGATGATCAATGACGGCATCACCGTTCGCGAACTTTCCTCGAGAATCGAAGCCGTGACCCTGCGCAGCTGCGAACCCGGCGCGCTCGAAGCACAGGCGACGCTGGTCGTGACGGCCTCGCAGACCTGCGCGAATCAGTCATGCCAGCGCAGCGATACCCCAGAGTCGACGGAACTCCTCGTACGCGTCGACCCCGTTTCCCGAAAGGTCGTCGCGGCCGCGCCCGCCAACGCGTGACAAGTACGCCGCCCCGTGAGCGTGCGTCACGAGCTGACGCGCCGATGCGGCGCCTGGGATGGGCGAGGGAAAAGGGGTGGGGGCGCAACCGATGGTTGCGCCCCCACCCCGCGAAGGTCTCAGGTGATCAGAGTCCGAGATCGGACTCGAAAGCGCCCTCCTCCAGACGCTTCTTCACGTCCATGAGGAAACGAGAAGCGTCCGCGCCGTCAACGAGGCGATGGTCGTAGGACAGCGACAGATACACCATCGAACGGATCGCAATCACGTCGGAACCGTCGGCGCCCCTCATGACGACCGGGCGCTTGACAATGGTTCCGACTCCCATGATCGCGGTTTCCGGCATGTTGAGAACCGGGGTATCGAAGAGTGCGCCGCCCGAACCCGTGTTTGTCACGGTGAAGGTCGAACCCGACAGCTCGTCCGGGCCGATCTTCGAGTCGCGTGTGCGCGCAGCCAGTCGCGGTACGGCTGCCCGTCCAGCCACAGACTTTCGGCAACGATGGTGCCATCCTTGACCCGCACGCCGAGGCTTGCCGCCACTTGCGGGCGGCTGCCATCGCCACGCCAGCGCAGGGCGTCGTCAATGCTGGTGGCATCGTCTTCCGGCAGGTAGAAGCGGGTGAGGGGGATGTCAATGCGGATTTTTTCGCCCGGTTTGGCGCTCGCCGGGATTTTCCAGGCGAATGCGCTTTCCTGCGGTTCGCGGCTCAAGCGGGTGATGTGGGCGAGGCCGGTCGGGTCGGCACCGAGAACGGCGTAGAGGGTGTCGCCCGCGCCGAGGCCTTCCGGCAGGTTGTGTTCGCGTGCGCTTTCCGGGAAGGAGAGGGCGAGGTAGCGGCCACGCATGACGTCGTAGGGGTCAACGGGTTGCAGCGCGAGCCGCAGCGCCGTGCCGTCGCGGAGGATGGTTTCGCCGCGCATGATTTGGCTGATGGGTACCGCCCATTGCAGCGCAAAGAGCGGGAGCAGCAGCAGAAGGAGGGCAAGGCGTTTCATGATTTTTCTCCCGGCGTGGTTGCGACCGCCTGCGGGCGGCGCGCCAGACGCAGGTTGAGGATAAAGAAGGCGGCACCGGCGCCGATAAAGACCGTGCCTTTCAGCCACAGCGGCAGTTCGTCGGCGACGAAGCGGGCAAAGAGCGCCATTAGTACCCAAATCAGCGCGGCACTGACGACAAACAGGCTGTGGTCCAGCGCCACCCGCGCCCGCCACAGACCGAGGACGACGACGAACAGCGTCGGCAGCCACGGCCACGCCTGGCCGAGCGTCTCGCGCTGTTCACCGAGGAAATAGAGCAGCACGCCACTCGTGGCAAAGGCGGCATCCCACCAGGTGAGCTGCTTCCAGCGGCACAGGGCGAAGATGAGCAGCGCGGCGTTGACGGCGGTAAGCGGCGTCAGGGCGAGAACAAGGCGTAGGCTGTCGTCGGTATGACCGTCGCTCAACCACTCCGGAAAGAGCAGGATAACGGCGGGAACCAGCTGAAAAATAATGGCCATCGCGTTGCGCCAGCCAAGCGTGCGCGCCGCCAGATACCATGAGGCAAGACAAATCCAGACCGGCAGAAAATAACCGTGCGTCCCCTCCGTACAGAGCGCCAGGGCAAACGCCAGCCCGTTCCCGGCAGCAAACGTGCGCCAGGCCAGGGACTGGCAGCGGTACGGCTCGCCGCGCTGGCGTTGCCACAACAACAGCGCCAGCAGTACCAGCATCGCGGCGGGATACTCCCACGGCGAAAAGCCGTCGTGGAAAAACAGTCCGCCGTCAAGCGTGGCAAAACCAAACACGTGCACAAGAAAGGCAACAAAAAACGCCGCCGCCCAACTGCGCGTCAAAAACGGCAGTGGCAGCGCCAGCAAAATCCAGGTGCGCCAAAAAACAGGCGGATTGGCTTCAATATGATACGTCTGCGCCACCAGCGCAATCGCCGCGCCCACCGCCAGCGCCAGCACCAGCGCGCTGCATTCACGCCAGGCAGCATTCAGCGGTCGCGCAAAAATCGCATACAGCAACGCCAACTGCGCCAGCGCCAGCGGCGTCAGCGACAGCACCACCCGCACCTCGCGCGACAACACCGCCCAGTTGGCGGCAAACAGCGCAATCACCCCGGCGCTGACGCACAGCACCGCAAACAGCGACAGCACCAGCTGCCACCACGCGCCGCTATGCGGCTTGGCAAGCGCGTACTGTTGACGCAAACGTGCCGCTTGCTCTGGCGAAATCCAGCCCTTCTGCTCCCACAGTGGCAGCTCCGCCAACAAATCGCGGGAAAAGGCCGCGCGTTGATTCATAACAAAGACCCTCTGACAGTAACGGTTTCATGATACGCAAAACCCGGCAGGCACAAAATAAAATTCCCGTAGCAACAGGCAAATCGCTTACAATTTGCCGCGTTCTCCGGCTGCGGAGAATGTTCCGTTTACACATAGCAAAAGGTGTCTCACATGAAAAAACTGATGCAAACCTCACTCGCCGCAATGCTTCTCGCTGGTGCCATGCTGACCGCGGGCGCCCAAGATATTGGCGCGGGCAAAAAATCCCAGGAACTCGGCCAGAAAATCGGCAATGAAGTCATGGCGGAAGTGATGAAAGAGGCACAAAGCAGCGGCAAACCGCCGGCTCCGGAAGCGGTCGGTAAAAAAATGATCGAAAAAATGCGCGCCAATCTCGATGACATGAAAAAAGCCAGCACCGAAGATTGCGCCGAACTCTATGGCCAGGACAGCGCCAGCAAATGCCAGTGCGTTACCGACAAAACCGATTACGACGCGGTTTTCGCCTTGATGGAAAAACAAATGGCCAATCCGCAAGCGCAACAAAGCGACGAAAT
>ERZ772807.344-NODE-344-length-28903-cov-7.818289_pt1 | contig 28903 bp, 28 predicted proteins | sample MGYA00511472_ERZ772807 | MGnify/ENA primary metagenome ERZ772807 (study PRJEB29015, sample SAMEA2737947) | human oral metagenome | biome: human oral; feature: human-associated habitat; material: dental | place: China | collected 2039 ... | reverse complement strand
ATTTAATTAAAGTTGCTGAAGAAGCATTTGCAACCGGCAAGCAGTTCCCAGAGTTTAAGGCTGGTGACACAGTAACCGTCGCTTACAAAATTGTCGAGGGTAACAAGCAGCGTATTCAGCTCTATCGTGGTGTAGTAATCAAGGTTTCTGGCCATGGAGAGAAGAAGCGTTTCACTGTTCGTAAGATGTCAGGCACCGTTGGTGTTGAGCGTATTTTCCCAATCGAGTCACCAAACATCGATTCTATCGAGGTGAACAAGCGTGGTAAAGTTCGCCGTGCGAAACTCTATTACCTACGTAATCTTACAGGTAAGGCTGCACGTATCAAGGAGAAGAGAACGGTTGTTGCTTCTACTGAGAAGTAAGCCCTTGGAGATCCAAGAAAATAAAAGTCCGATACCAAGAAAGTATCGGACTTTTTTAATCTTCATAGTTCAACTTAGCATCATTGTCGCCATGCAAAGCCTTACTTAGGTCTTTCCAGTTCTGGAACCCGGCGAAGAGAGCCAACCTATCTAACGTCTTTTGTGATGGTTTCTCTTTACCTTTAAAATAACCAATCAGCCTTTTCAGTGATGTAGTCTCCAAATTGATATGGTAGACCGCCAGCCTGCTTGATAACTTCTCTACATCTGCCACTAGCTCTTTACGCACTTGAGTCTTATGCCCTAGATCCTCAATAATGGCTCTAAACTTCTTTTTCATCTCTCATTGAAAGCATTACTAACGTGCTGCAAAAGTAATAAAAGATTAGGTAAATACGTAAGGTTCAATGAGTTTTTTATATTGCTAATGGTGAATAACAACCTATATTTGACCTTAGATATTTGTATGCTAAATAAAAAGAGACTATCTTTGCAAAACGAAAAGAAAATGAGATGGGAGCAATTATAGTATCAATATTCGTTTCAGCTATAGCATGGATTGGTGGAATATACTTCTATATTCAAGACCATAAGCCTACAGGAAATAAACAAGAAACGCTATAAAACATATATAGAAACTGATAACAGATAAACAAGAGAGCCTTTCTTGCAATTAAAGAGAGGCTCTTCTTGATATGAAAAGGGCGTCTCCTTGCAATAAGGAAACGCCCTTCTTAAATGGGAGAAAGCCTCAATTACTTTACAGCAATACACTCAACTTCCACCAAGGCACCCTTTGGCAAGGTTTTAACAGCTACTGCCGAACGTGCAGGATAAGGTTCTTTGAAGAACTCGGCATATACCTCGTTCATCGCAGCAAAGTTATCCATATCAGAAAGGAAAACGGTTGTCTTCACAACATGAGATAGGTCGACACCAGCTGACGCAAGTACGTTCTGTGCATTAGTAATTGATTGGCGAGTCTGTTCCTTCACACCTCCTTCAGCGAAAGCGTTGGTAGCTGGATCAATAGGAAGTTGACCAGATGCAAAGATGAAACCATTGGCTTCGATTGCCTGACTGTAAGATCCAACTGCTGCAGGAGCCTTGTCTGTGTGTAATGCGTGCATGTCTTTAAGATTTAAAAAGGAGTTAGAGACGTTAAAGAAGTCGTCTGAAGCAACGCTAACACCCCTATTCTCCATCTGTTAATACTGTTATTTACGGCTGTAAAATTACTATTTTTCTATAAAAGGAACAAAGCATAGCAGTGATTTTTATCGAATAACAACTAAGGAGAAAGGGCTTTTCAATTATTTTTCGCTACCTTTGTAGCACCAATCCACATATACCACATAAGTTATATGAAAGAATTAGCTCTTAAGTACGGATGCAATCCGAACCAAACGCCATCACGTATTTATATGGAGGAAGGCGAACTCCCTATCACTGTTCTTAGTGGGCGTCCAGGATACATCAACTTCCTCGATGCGCTTAATAGTTGGCAACTCGTTAAGGAATTAAAGGCTGCTACTGGTCTGCCCGCAGCAGCTTCGTTCAAACATGTTAGCCCTGCTGGTGCTGCCGTAGGACTGCTTCTTAGTGACACACTAAAGAAGATTTACTTCGTTGATGACGTCGACTTCGAGTTGACACCATTGGCTAGTGCATACGCAAGAGCACGTGGCGCCGACCGTATGTGTTCGTATGGCGACTTCTGTGCACTTAGTGATACTTGTGACAAGGAAACGGCTTTGCTCATCAAACGTGAGGTGAGTGATGGTGTGATCGCACCTGACTTTACACCTGAAGCATTAGACATTCTCAAGGCGAAACGCAAGGGTGGTTACAACGTTATAAAGATTGATCCGAATTACACTCCAGCACCTATCGAGCACAAGCAAGTGTTTGGCATTACCTTTGAACAAGGCAGAAACGAGGTGAAACTAGATGATCCTGCGCTCTTCGAGAATATCCCTACAAAGAATAAAACGTTCACCGAAGAGGCAAAACGCGACCTTATTATCTCGCTCATCACACTGAAGTACACACAAAGTAACTCTGTTTGCTATGTGAAGGATGGGCAGGCTATCGGTATCGGAGCCGGTCAGCAAAGTCGTATTCACTGCACTCGTTTGGCTGGTAATAAGGCTGATGAGTGGTGGTTGCGTCAATGTCCAAAGGTGATGAACCTACCTTTCAAGGAGGGTATTCGTCGTGCCGATCGTGATAACACCATCAATGTTTACATCTCAGATGAGTATGAGGATGTACTGCAAGAAGGGGTTTGGCAACAGTTCTTCACCACTCGCCCAGAGCCTCTCACACGTGAGGAACGCAAGGAATGGATTGCTAAGAACACAGGAGTAGCACTCGGTTCGGATGCCTTCTTCCCCTTCGGTGATAACATCGAACGTGCCCACAAGAGTGGAGTGGAGTATATTGCGCAGGCTGGTGGCAGCATTCGTGACGACCATGTCATCGATACTTGCGATAAATATGGTATCGCAATGGCATTCACAGGAGTACGTTTATTCCATCATTAAACCGATTTTGTATGAGCGAGATAGATGATATTATAGAAGGAGGAATGGTCTTTCGAGGTGCATCAAAGCCCAAGAGTGATGATGGGAAAGTAAAGACTAAAGCCAAGAAGAAGAAGTATATTACAGGCGCACACGGTTCTGGCAGTGCTAAGCAAAAGGCTAAGTACCGCCAGCAAAGAGCCAATCGTCACAAGTAATACCAATGATAGTGAAATAGTGAAAATGATAATTATATGAAATAAAGATGGAAAAATTACGTTATCAGAACAATAATACGTAATTTTGTATTCAATATTCATAAGGCAAGATTATATAAATGGCACAACTATCAGATCGTCTGAATCGACTCGCACCATCAGCAACGTTGGCTATGTCACAACGTAGTAATGAGATGAAAGCGCAGGGTATTGACGTTATTAATATGAGCGTTGGTGAGCCCGACTTTATGACGCCAGATCATGTGAAGATGGCTGGTAAGAAAGCTATAGATGATAATTTTTCGAAGTATTCACCTGTTCCTGGTTACTTATCTTTGCGTAAGGCGATAGCAAATAAGCTCAAACGTGAAAATAACCTCAACTATTCTGCATCGGAGGTAATCGTTGGTACGGGTGGGAAACAGGGCGTTTGTAATACAATTTTGGCTCTTGTTAATCCTGGTGATGAGGTTATAATTCCTGCTCCTTATTGGGTAAGCTATCCACAGATGGTAAAGTTGGCGGGTGGAGTACCTGTCATTGTTCCTGCAGGGATAGAGCAAGATTTCAAGGTAACAGCTGATCAGTTGAAAGCTGCTATTACATCGAAAACAAAACTAATTATTCTCTGTTCCCCAAGTAACCCTACTGGTAGTGTTTATACAAAGGAAGAGTTGGAGGCATTGGCAAAGGTTGTTTTGGAACATAATAACCTCTTTGTTCTCTCGGATGAGATATATGAACACATTAATTATATAGGTTGTCATGCAAGTATTGCAGCTTGTAACGGAATGAAGGAACGCACCATTATTTGCAATGGTGTTAGTAAAGCGTACGCCATGACGGGCTGGAGACTTGGGTGGGTAGCTGCTCCTGAGTGGATAATCAAAGGCTTGAATAAATTGCAGGGACAGTATACTTCTGGTACAAGTAGCGTTAGCCAGATGGCAGCTCTAGCAGCTTATGAAGGTGATCAAGGATGTGTAGAAGATTTCCGCGAGGCTTTTCAGCGTCGTCGTGATTTAATAGTTTCTCTGGCGAAGGAGGTTCCAGGACTGGAGGTAAACGTTCCAGAAGGGGCTTTCTATTTATTCCCTAAGTGCTCAAGTTACTTTGGTAAGACTGACGGAAAGCATGTAATTAATAATTCAATGGACTTTGCTTTGTATCTTCTCGAAGAAGGTCATGTGGCAACAGTGGCTGGTGATGCATTTGGTTCGCCCGATTATTTCCGTATGAGTTATGCGACAAGTGACGACAATATCATAGAAGCTCTTTCACGCATTAAAGATGTCTTGTCGAAACTTAAATAGTAATTGATTAAATCGTAAGAAAGCATGGTTAGAAACTATATAACTATAATTGTTAAATGTTATTAATCGTAGTTTTAGTTCCTCATTAATTGCTATCTTTGCGGAAATAAGATGATGCTGTGATACGTATCTAATGGCATTGTCTCATACAAACAATTAAAAATCAGAAAGATATTAACAGTTTAATTCATTAATAACTAAAAATTAAAATTTCATCAAATTATGGCAACTACACAACAAAAAGCAGCCCCAAAGAAGAAATCAGAGGGCTTCACAGGAGTTAGAGGTGCATTCTGGGTTATCGTCGTTTGCGCTATCGTTGCATTCACACTGTTCTTTACATGGTTCGGTAATGATATGCACTTCCAGGATCCAGGTACACGTGAGAACCCTGCAGACGTTTGGGGTACTATCTTTAAGGGTGGTGTCGTCGTTCCTGTAATCCACACTCTCTTGCTCTCAGTACTTGCAATGTCTATTGAGCGTTGGATGGCTTTGAAGACCGCTTTCGGTAAGGGTTCTCTTCCAAAGTTTGTAGCAAACATTAAGGCTGCTCTTAATGCAAATGATCTTGCTAAGGCTAATCAGCTTTGCGATCAGCAAAAAGGTTCTGTAGCTAATGTTGTTAAGGCTTCTTTGAATGCTTATAAAGACATGGAGACAGGTGCTAATGCTAATCTTAAGAAGGCACAGAAGGTTGCTAAGATTCAGCAGGCTCATGAGGAGGCAACTCAGCTTGAAATGCCAGTTCTTACAATGAACCTCCCAATTCTTGCAACAATGGTTACACTTGGTACTCTTACTGGTCTTCTCGGTACTGTAACGGGTATGATCAAGTCTTTCTCTGCTTTGTCTGCAGGTGGTGGTGCTGACTCTGCTGCACTTTCTGCTGGTATTTCTGAGGCGTTGATCAACACAGCATTCGGTATTGCCACATCATGGTGTGCTGTAGTTTCTTACAACTTCTTCTCTAATAAGGTTGATAAGTTGACTTACGCTCTCGACGAGGTTGGTTATTCTATCGCTCAGACATACGAAGCAAACCATACAGAAGAGGCTTAATTTTTGCTAACCCTTTAAATATTTATCGCTATGGGTAAAGTAAAAATTAAGAAGAGTGACGTTTGGATCGACATGACGCCTATGTCAGACGTTATGACCCTGTTGCTTACCTTCTTTATGCTGACTTCTACATTCGTAAAGAATGAGCCAGTGAAGGTAAATACTCCAGGTTCTGTGTCTGAAATGAAGGTGCCAGAGAACGGCGTCCTTACAATCCTCGTTAGTCCTCAAAAAGGACCTAATGGTACACCAACTGGCGAAGGTCAGGTATTTATGAGCTACGATAATACAAATGAGCTTGGTCAGATTCTTGATCAGATGGCGCCAGATTTAACTCCAAAATTGAAGAAGACCTTCATGGCAGAGTCTACATTTGGTACACCTCTAGACAAGTTGGCTGCATATCTTTCTAAGCCTGCAGCTGAGCGTAGCAAAGAACTCCCAAAGATGGGAATCCCTCTCGATAGTATCCAAGGACAGGAGATGACAGAGTTTCAGCAGTGGGTTAACGCAGCCCGCCAAGTAAATCCAAAAGTTAGACTTGCAATCAAGTCTGATGGTGATTCTCCTTATGGAACTGTTAAGAAAGTAATGAGCGAACTTCAGGATATGGATGAGAGCCATTACTACATGATCACACAGTTGGACGCTAAAAAGGCTGCTCAGGCAGCTAGTAAGTAAAGGAGGTCAAAGACATGGATATGATGGAAAAAGGAAAAAAAGGAGGCGGTAAGCAGAAGAAGATGACTGTACGCGTAGACTTTACGCCTATGGTAGATATGCTTATGTTGCTGATCACTTTCTTCATGCTTTGTACCTCACTTAGCAAGCCTTCAACTATGGAGTTGACTATGCCAAGTAATGATAAGACACCAAATGAGTCTATGAAGAATGAGGCCAAAGAGTCACACTCTATTACGATTTACATTGCCGATGGAGACAAGATTTTCTATGGTAATGGTAAACCAGAGTATGATAACGCAAATTGGCTACATGCTGCTGATTGGAGCAATACTCCTAAGGGCATCCGATATGTTCTTCAGCATAAGCAAGTTGGTGATCCTTCAACAGGTGAAGCTATTACACTGCCATACGAAGATATGAGTATTGCGGTAAAAGAGTTGAACCGTAAGAAGGCTGCGAACCCAGCTGCTTATCCAGATAGTGTTTATCAGTCGGAGATTGCTGCGATTAAGAGTGGTGTGATTAATGGCAAGAAGGTGTCTACAATGACTGTCATTATTAAACCAACGGATCATGCTTCTTATCGTCATTTGGTAGATATCCTCGATGAAATGCAGATTTCATACATTGGAACTTACGTCATTGACAAGCTGACAGACCAAGACAAGTCACTATTGGCTAAGAAAGGGATTAAGGCTTAATCATTGATTCGTAAACAATTAAAGAAAGAAAACAATGGCAAAAATAGATCTATACGATCCTAAATGGGTCGACATGGTGTTCGCTGGTAAAAATAAGGAGTACGGTGCGTATAAGCTTCGTAAGTCCGTATCTCAGCGTAATATCAAAGCATTAGCTATTCTGCTTGTTGCTGCATTCCTCGGTGGTGGTTACTTAGCATACCAGATCAAGAAGCACAATGATGAATTAGCTGCTCAACAAGCATACGCAGCTAAGATGGAGTTGGCAGCTCTTGAAGCAGCAAAGAAAGAGCAAGCTGAACGTAAGAAGCAGCAGAAACAGCCAGAGCCTAAGAAGATTGAACCTGAAAAGGTCGTTCCAGAGACTCGTGCTACTGTTAAGTTTACAGCCCCTGTCATCAAGGATGATAAGGATGTAAAGGAAGAGATGCCACCTATGGTCAAGATGAATAAGGAGACCAAAGCTGTCGGTGTTGAGAATAAGGAAGGTACGGATAACCGTGCTGAAACTGCCGCTCGTACTACAGTTGCAACTCCTGAGCAGATTGTACCAAAGATTGAGAAACCTGTTGTTGAAGCTCCAAAACCAGAGCCGAAAGAAGAGGTTGAGAATAAGATCTTTACTGTGGCAGAGCAGATGCCTTCATTCAAGGGTAATGTTAACGCATGGTTGAGCTCTCACCTTCAGTACCCTGCGGTTGCTGCAGAGAATGGTATTCAAGGTCGTGTTATCGTTAAGTTCGTTGTAGGACGTGATGGTGGCGTTAGTCAAGCTCAAGTTGTTCGTGGCGTTGACCCATCACTCGATCGTGAGGCTCTTCGTGTTGTAAACAGCATGCCGAAGTGGAATCCAGGTATGAACAATGGTCAAGCAGCAAATGTTTGGTTCACTCTACCTATTACCTTCAAATTGCAGTAAAAGCAAATTTATATGAAAAGATCCAGATTCTACGTTATGGTAGGATTGATGCTTAGCCTTAGTTCTCTTTTGATCTCTTGTGGTCAGAAGAAAGCTAAGGACGGCAGAACAGATACACCGACGTCAGGGACGATTAAGTTCGCCTCTGACGAAAGTTTTAGTCCTATTATAGAGGAACTGTTGCAGACGTATCAGTTCCGTTACCCACAAACCCACTTATTGCCAATCTATACTGACGATAACACGGGTATGAAGTTAATCCTCAATCAGAAGGTTAATCTCTTCTTCACTTCACATGCTTTGACGAAAGGAGAAGATGCTATTTTAAGAGGAAAAGGACCTATTCCAGAAGTATTCCCAATAGGCTATGATGGAATTGCTTTCATTATTAATCGTGCGAACAACGATTCTTGTATGACGGTTAATGATGTGAAGAAGATTCTTAGTGGACAGATTGCAAATTGGAAGCAGTTGAATCCTAAGAATAATCAAGGCAACATTGAAGTTGTTTTTGATAATAAGGCTTCAGCCACATTACATTATGTAGTCGACTCCATTTTAGGTGGAAAGAACATCAAGAGTACGAACATTGTTGCTGCTAATAATAGTAAATCAGTTGTTGACTATGTTCACAAGACTCCCAACGCTATAGGTGTTATTGGTTCCAATTGGTTGAATGATCATCGTGATTCAACGAACACCACATTCAAAAAAGATATTACAGTGGTTGCTCTTTCAAAGGCTACCATTGCACAACCAGGTAATAGTTGGCAACCTTATCAAGCCTATCTTTTAGATGGTAGATATCCGTTTGTTAGAACAATTTATGCTATTGTTGCCGATCCTCATAAGGCTTTACCTTGGGCATTTGCGAACTTCGTAACCAATCCTATTGGTCAGAAGATAATCTTCAAAGCAGGTTTACTTCCTTACCGAGGTCAGATTAACATTCGTGAAGTAGAAGTTAAGACAGAATAAGGAGTATAGCTTATATAGTTAACAGGTGATAGTTTAAACAGTGGTTGATGATAGGTTGTAATTGTTTAGTTGATTCGATTTTATTATTTATTTGAGTGTTATAATCTCTTATAAATGTTTATAATTGTCGACAATAAAGCAATTTCTCTTAAACCATAGCGTTTAACAAACATCTTAATGATAGTTTTCACTGGTATTAAACATTAAAAGAAGAGAATTATGAAAACAAAGAAATATTTGGTGGCTGGAGCTTTGATGTTGGCAATGTCAACTCCAGCAATGGCACAGGAGGTTAATTATGCAGAGGCTTTGAAGCCTATAGTTGCGGCTATTGAAGCAGCTCCAAACGATCCAAAGGCAGCAAAGGATCTCATCAAGGAATATCAGAAGAATTTCAAGAAGAATGAGGAAGCTTTGGTTGCTTTGGGTAATGTTTACCTATTACAGCATAATTACACACAGGCAGATGCAATTGCACAGAGTGTTATAAACAATAAGAAGTTCAATGGTAGTCTAGCTTATGTACTTCTTGGCGACATCGCAGCAATCCAAGATTCTATTGGTAATGCAGGTGCTGCCGCAACGCAGTATCAGACTGCAATCAGCCTTGATCCACAGAATGTAACGGCTTATGAGCGTTATGCTAAGGTATATCGTCATGTGAATGCAAAGGTTGCAGTTGCTAAGTTAGAGGAACTTCGTAAAGTTAAGCCAGACTATCCAGTAGAGGCTACTGCTGCAGAGATTATGCTGAGCGATGGTAAGTATTCCGAAGCTTTGAAGTGGTATGATAAGGGCAATCCTGCTAACATGTCAGAGGATAACTTCTATAACTACGGCTTTGCTGCTTACATCACAAAGGATTATAACAAGGCTTTGAATGTAGCAAAGCAAGGTCTTGAGAAGTTTCCTGGTAGTGAGTATCTCAGCCGTATCGCTATGATGGCAGCTGTTGAGTTAAAGGATTATCCACAGGCAGTTAACTTCGCAAATGTAGTGTTTGCAGGTAAGGGTAAGAAGGTGTCAAACGACTATGATATGTATGCAAAGGCTCTCTGCGGTAACAAACAATATGATGAAGCAATTACCGCAGTCAACAAAGCCCTTGAGCTTGATGCCAATAACCTCGAACCAATGAAGACTCTTGCTGCAATCTATGTTGCACAGGGCAATGAAGATAAGGCTCTTGAAGTACAGCAGGATTATCTCTCAAAGAGTAAGAAAGCAACTAATAACGATTGGGCGACACTTGCAAATACATACGTAACAAAGGCAGAAGGCATTACAGATCGTGCTGCAAAGAATGCCGTACTTGCTAAAGCCTTTGATGTATATGAGCAGATGGTCACAAAGTTCCCATCAATCTCTGACTGGGTATGGTTGAATCAAGCCAATGTAGCTCAGCTTATGAACGACCCTGACAAGGTTGCTGAAATCTATCAGAAGGTAGCAGCTTTCGAGGAGGCAAAGCCTAATCTTGATGAGGATAGCAAGAGTTATTTGGAAGGAGCTTACTATGGTTTAGGTTTCTACAACTCAAAGAAAGGTAACAAGGCTGTAGCTGAAGAGTACTTCCAGAAGGTACTCAAGGTTAATCCAAACAATGAGAATGCAAAGAAAGCTTTAGGTATGTAATATCTGAAACAATCAATATCTGCGAGGGTGATAGTCGTTAAGACCGTCGCCCTTTTTACTTCTTTCTTTTGCAGTGAGCTGTTGTATGTAGCCGTAAATAGCCTATATGTAAAGTTATTGCATCACAATTTCTTTGATTCCTTGAGCTTATTTATGTAACACAAAACCCCTAATTTAGTTTTAATTTTAGTTGCTGTCATTTTTAACATTTATACTAATACGTTCTTTATCAGAGGATTAAGAGTACAAAAAGGATGATAGAAATGACAGCAAAAACATTTTTGCTCTTTATTAGTCTGACTTTGTCTCATGTAGTTGTATTCTGTTCCTATTGTCTTTCCTATCATTAATTCCATTTCTGTATAGAACGAGATACATTTCAAAATGAGCGCTTGCAACAATATTCACAACATATTTACAAAAGAATATCATAGTGTATTCTCATTAATTTTGTGTATCTTTGTGCTCGTTAGCAGATAATTACACATAAAAGATAATAGGCACATTGAAAGCTAAAAGAAAGATAAGCCCATGGGCATGGATCCCTTCGCTCTATTTTGCGGAAGGGCTTCCTTATATAGCCGTAACCGTTTTATCCATTCAAGTCTATATGCAGTTAGGCTTGTCAGATGCCGAAGTAACGTTTTATACTTCATGGTTATATCTTCCTTGGGTAATCAAACCTTTGTGGAGTCCTTTCCTTGATTTGGTTAAAACGAAACGCTGGTGGATTGTCGTTATGCAGCTATTCCTCGGTGCTGCCTTTGCGGGTGTCGCTTTCACGGTGAACACTTCTTTTTGGCTACAAGGCTCTATCTGCTTCTTTTGGCTACTTTCTTTCAGTAGTGCTACACATGATGTTGCGGCCGATGGGTTCTATATGATGGGACTTAATCAGCATGATCAGGCCTTCTTTGTGGGTATTCGTTCAACGTTCTATCGCATTTCCATGGTCGTTGGTAAGGGCGGATTGATTGCCTTGGCAGGTCTTTTACATAAGATAGTGGGCATCCAACTTTCATGGGCATTGGTCTTTTATGGTCTGATGGCATTGTTCATCGGTCTTTCTTTGTACCATCGTTTCATTTTACCGAAGCCTTCAGAAGATACTGATAAGGTCAGTGTGTCTAAATCTCAACTCCTATTAGATTTCTGCCAAACCTTTGTCTCCTTCTTAAAAAAGGATCAATCGTTAATAACAATAGCTTTCCTACTCCTTTTTCGACTGCCCGAAGCACTGATAACTCCAGTCTCTCAGCTCTTCCTGCAAGCACCTATAGCAAAAGGAGGATTGGCTCTTTCCGAGATAGAATATGGTACCGTTAATGGTGTCGTGGGCGTTTTAGGACTTCTTTTAGGTGGCATTATCGGTGGAATGATGATTAGTCGTGATGGCTTGAAACGCTGGCTATGGCCAATGACGGCAGCTATCACCTTGCCCAACATTGCTTATGTCTATCTTGCCTATATACTTCCCGATAGTGTGATAGCCATTAGTATTGCCGTATTTATTGAGAACTTCGGTTACGGCTTCGGCTTTAGTGCCTACATGCTGTTTATGATTTATTTCAGTCAAGGCGAACACAAGACCAGCCATTACGCTTTGTGTACTGGCTTCATGGCACTTTCCATGATGATACCAGGACTGTTTGCAGGAGCCTTAGCAGAGGCTGTTGGCTATCGTTGGTTCTTTGTTATAGTGATGATCGTATGCGTATTTCCTTTCCTTGTTGCCCATCAACTGCGCATCGAAGGGAACTTTGGAAAGAAAGAGTAGGGAGTAATCGGATGTTACCATAAGGCTATCTTTCCAGCAATACCTAAGTCCAGTGTTGCTGTGCCAATGCCTAATGCCTGAAAAACTCGGCTCATAATAGGGAGTGTGATTACACTTCTACCACTTTCCAATCTACATATCTGTGCTCGTTGAACGCCTATCTTCTTACCTAATTCATCCTGTGTGAGGTTTTGAGCTAGGCGTGCTTTGCGAATAGCCTCACCGATGTAGTATGAATTAACTTCGTCATTTATTTGTTTCTCCATAACGTCACGTTTGGCTGTACCTTTCTCTCCCCACACCTCGTCGACGATAGTTGATAGTGGTGTTAAATGCATCTTTTCCATATTATCTTTCCTTTTGTTTGAAATACTCTTGTTTAATTATCTCTGCCTTTGAAATTTCTTTCTTTGGGGTCTTCTGAGTCTTTTTAATAATGCCATGAGTCGCTATTATCAATGTCTCCGTATCTGTATCCCAGAACGAGAAGAGCCGATAACAATTACCATTGAAAAGTGTTCTGAACTCCCAAATCTCAGTTCCCTCTAATTTTTTGAAGAGTTCTTTACTTATAAGTCCTTGCTGTATTTTAAGGAAATTATAGGTAATTTTCTCCTGTACTTTCTGTGGTAAAGAACGGACGAAAGCTACAGCTTCATCCATCATTACGACTTTTATTTCATACTCTATCATACATTATTAGTTTAATGATACAAAGATAGACATTTGTTTCCTAATTAAGAAACATATTGCATACAATTCTTTCGATAAGTGGGATCAGATATGCTCTCTTCTAATAGGATGTAGGTAGTATAAGAATCAAATGATATTTAAATATGCAACTAATGTTCTCTAAATAAGACATCTACCATCAATATCCTTGGTATAATTTCTCTTTTGTATTTGAGTTTATATATTTCAACAAAACAAGCAGACGCTCTTCTTGCTATGAAGAAAGCCTCTTCTCACCTCAAAGAAACGCCCTTTTCAAATTGAGGAAAGGCTTTCCTCTTTTTTATCTCTTGGTACATTGTTAACGAGATATTGCTTCGTTACACATGATTCCAATCCTAGCTTCTTTACTTCTTAGGTATTATTAGATACTTCTTTTCCTTAGGATAAACCTCATTTGTTGTTCTGTTGGTTTCTATAAGATGGTATCTTTTCTTACTTATGTGCATTATTTTGAGAGTTACTAATCGATATTAAAGCATACAATCTGGTGTTAAGTCGCTGTTACTTAACTTACTCAACAGAATCTCCATCAGTCTTGGAAGTGCGTAATCGGCAATCTTTTCTGTAGGAATCCATATAAAGTCAGTAGGTAAGATAGGGCGTTGCTGTGGTGCCCAATAGTAGAGATTGGCGAAAAGAAGTTGGTGTGTAAGAACATGCTTCACGTCTTTACAAACTTCTATAGCCTCCTTTTTCCATTCCTCCCCATCCTCTTTCGAAAGATGCTCAAGTTGTGGCAACTCCCAAAGACCTTGCCATATATCCCCTGCGCCACGCTGATGTAAGACTATTTCATTGTTATATTGAATATAAATATACGCCAAGTGACGCTCCAGCTGATGAATCTTCTTACTTTTAACGGGTAGTTGATTAATACGCTGCTCACGAAAGGCAACGCAGGACTCACATAAGGGGCAAATGTCGCAATGAGGGGAAGTTGGAGTACATTGAATCGCTCCGAAGTCCATGATAGCTTGGTTATATCGTGCTGAATCATGCGTTGGCAAGAGTGTTTGTGATAGACTTTGAAATTCCTTCTTACCCGATGTCGTGTCTATTGGTGTATCGATACCTTTATAGCGAGAAAGCACCCGATAGACATTACCGTCAACGACTGCTATCTTCTCATCAAAGGCAAAGGAAGCAATGGCAGCAGCGGTATATTCACCAACACCTTTCAGTTTCTTCAATTCCTTTGCTGTGTGGGGAAAGCCTTTCAGTTCCACTACCTGCTGTGCTGCCTTGTGTAGATTCCTTGCCCGAGAATAGTAACCTAGTCCCTGCCAAGCCTTCAATACTTCATCTTCCGATGCATTAGCTAAGTCGTAGACTGTAGGCCATTGCTGCATGAAATGTTGCCAATAAGACATGCCTTGAACTATTCGTGTCTGTTGTAGAATAACCTCACTAAGCCATATCGCATAGGCATCTTTCGTTTCACGCCAAGGCAGTGGACGCTCGTTATTATCGTACCAAAGAAGTAGTGTTGATGCAAAATTCATGGAACAAAGGTAGTTAAAAGTAGAAAAAGAATGAAAACTATCCGTGTCATTTGTTGTTATCTTCATTATTATTTTCTACTTTTGTCCCAATCAAGTAATGACAAATTAGGAGTTATAAAGATGAAACGTAATATTAAAAACATGCTTATGGGCGTTGCACTTATAGCCACGACCCTGTCCGTTAGCTCATGTTCTACACGTGAGTCGGCTATCAATGACTTACAGAACTTCTCGTATGAATTGCGCGATAACAGCCAATACTATACGGTAAAGAAATGGAAGAAAGCTGTTAACAAGTTCGGTAAGATTCGTCGCAGGATAGCTCGTCATGACTATACGGTAGCAGAACGACAGCGCATTGGAAAGCTCGAAGGGGATTGTGCTCGTTATATGGCGAAAGGTGCGAAAGACGGCGTTTTAGATCAGATACTAGGGATTGGTAGTGAGATTCAAGGTATTTTGGATGCCATAGGTATCAAACGTTAGAGGCAGATAAAAGCGACAGATTAGCAGCTAATTTGATATTACACAATTAGTTGATAGGTTTTAGTTTTTTTTGAGATAAAATGTTGCTTAGTCGCTTATAACTTAGTAACTTTGCAATTCAAATCCATAAAATGTCTTACAATGGCTGGTACAAAACAAATAAAGACTGCACTTATCTCAGTCTTTCATAAGGATGGGCTTGATGATTTACTCAAGAAGTTACACGCCGAAGGGGTTAAGTTTTTAAGCACTGGAGGTACGCAAGAATTTATAGAGTCATTAGGTTATGACTGTCAGAAAGTAGAGGATGTAACCTCTTACCCATCCATACTTGGAGGTCGAGTAAAGACGTTACATCCGAAGATCTTCGGCGGTATCTTGGCACGTCGTGATAATGAGAGCGACCAGAAGCAGATGGCTGAATATGATATTCCAGCAATCGACTTAGTTATTGTAGACTTGTATCCTTTTGAGCAAACAGTCGCTAGTGGGGCTAGCTCGGAGGATATTATTGAGAAGATAGACATCGGTGGCATCTCTCTGATTCGTGCTGGTGCAAAGAACTTCAAAGATGTAGTCATCATTCCAAGTAAGGTCGAATACCCTGTGTTGTTACAGATACTCAATACAAAAGGTGCACAAACAGATGTTGAAGACAGGAAGATGTTTGCAGAGCGTGCCTTTGGTGTTAGTAGCCATTACGATACGGCTATTCACTCTTGGTTCGTAGCCGAGTAAACATATAAAACTTGCCTTTTAAAGGAAGAACTTATTGATAAGGAGTAACTCTCTAAATAGAAATATACACTTACAAAACATACATTAATGGGATTATTTTCATTTATCCAGGAGATTGCTATGGACCTGGGAACGGCGAACACAATCATTATCAGTGATGACAAGATTGTGGTAGATGAGCCTTCAGTCGTAGCTTTGGATCGTCGTACAGATAAGATGATTGCGGTTGGTGGAGATGCAAAGATGATGTACGAGAAAGAGCACCCTAACATCCGTACTATTCGTCCTCTACGTGATGGAGTTATCGCTGATTTCACAGCTTGTGAGCAGATGATGCGAGGCTTGATAAAGATGGTTCATAGTGGTAACCGATTCTTTTCTCCATCATTGCGAATGGTGATTGGCGTTCCATCTGGGTCTACTGAGGTTGAGTTGCGTGCTGTTCGTGACTCTGCAGAACATGCAGATGGACGTGATGTTTATCTAATCTTTGAACCAATGGCTGCCGCTCTTGGTATGGGATTAGATGTAGAAGCTCCAGAAGGAAACATGATAGTTGATATCGGTGGTGGTAGTACTGAGATTGCCGTTATATCGTTGGGTGGTATCGTTTGTAATAACTCTATCCGCGTTGCTGGCGATGACCTCACTGCTGATATACAGGAATATATGAGTCGTCAACATAATGTGAAGGTCAGTGAACGTATGGCAGAACGAATCAAACTTCATGTCGGTTCAGCTCTTACAGATTTAGGAGATGAGGCTCCAGAGGACTATATTGTTCATGGTCCTAATCGCATTACAGCCCTCCCAATGGAGGTTCCTGTATGCTATCAAGAGATTGCACACTGCCTCGATAAGACTGTTGCTAAGATAGAGAATGCTGTTCTTTCTGCATTAGAGAATACACCACCAGAGCTTTACGCAGACATTGTTAAGAATGGTATCTACCTCAGTGGTGGCGGCGCATTACTACGTGGTATCGATAAGCGACTTACTGATAAGATTAACATTCCATTCCATATTGCCGAAGACCCATTGCACAGTGTTGCTAAGGGAGCAGGCATTGCATTGAAGAACGTAGACCGTTTCTCGTTCTTAATGAGATAACAACTAGGTTCATGCACAATCTGACAGAGTTCCTTGCTAGGTACAAGCATTGGTTCTTGTTTGTTGCCCTGGAAGTCTTGAGTATGGTTCTTTTGTTCCGATTCAATGACTATCAGGGCAGTGTGTGGTTCACATCTGCTAACTATGTCGCTGGTTTGGCATATGAGGCGAGTTCGAAAGTTACGTCCTATCTTACTATGGGGGAGGTGAATGAGAAACTAACTAAACGCAACTTAGAGTTAGAACATCAAGTACGCGAACTATCCTCTCAACTATATGATAAGACGAAGGATTCAACCTTCTTACGTGGTCAGTATCGCTTTCTTTCGAAGTTCCGTCTGATACAGGCAAAGGTTGTTTCCAATAGTCTGGATAGACCAGATAACTTTATAACGATTAATAAAGGAACATGGGATGGCGTTAGAAAGGATATGGGTGTAGCCTGTGGCAATGGCGTTGTGGGTATTGTCTATATGGCAGGTATTCACTATGCTGTGGTAATTCCAGTGCTTAACTCAAAGTCGAATATCAGTTGTTCTATTCAAGGAAGAGACTACTTTGGCTATCTTCATTGGAATGGTGGCGCAACAGATATGGCTTATCTAGATGATGTCCCACGCCATGCTAAGTTTAAGTTAGGCGATCGCATAGTTACAAGTGGATACTCTTCTGTGTTCCCCGCAGGCGTGTTAGTGGGTAAGATAAAGCATGTCTATAATTCCGAGGATGGACTTTCTTATCGTCTAGCCATTGAACTATCGACCGACTTCGGCAACCTTCGTGATGTCTGTGTCATTGATGATGCCTCTATTAGAGAGCAACGTCAGGTGATCAAGGCAGCGCAAGATTCTATCAAGCCGATAGAGCAGCAGAATGCGAACCAAGGCGAGTAAGGAATAGAGACGAGTTTTTATTTGGTATAAATCAGAGCTTCCTTGTGGGCAAGAACCAATCTGGCAGTTCTTTTATATAATAAGGTAAGAGAGAATGAATGTAGATTTCCTAAAACGTTTATTATGGTTTGTAGTCCTAATATTGGCGCAGGTGTTTGTCCTTAATCACATCCATCTGTTTGCCGTTGCTACGCCTTTATTGTATGTTTACTTCATTCTCTTGTTCCCACGTAACTATCCCCAATGGGCTATATTGTTGTGGGGTTTCTTGATGGGACTTATCATTGACACCTTCTCTAATACGCCCGGTGTAGCCTCGGGATCCCTTACTTTCATTGCAGCTTTACAACCCTTTATCCTTCAACCATTCATTCCTCGGGACAGCAGTGACGACTTCCAGCCAGGAATGGATACCTTAGGAGTACCACAATACACGTGGTATGCAGCTATTCTGACGCTTATCTATAATGTAGTGTTCTTCTCTTTAGAGATGTTTAGCTTCTTTAATGTGTTAGAGTGGCTCGAGTGTATTGGTGGCAGTTCATTGCTTACATTGATTCTGATCCTTGTTATTGAGAATGTAAGGAGGCGTTAGAAGGATGAAGAATTACGATCTTGAGAAACGTCGCTTAGTGCTTAGTGCAGTTGCAATAGGCATTGTAGTTATTTATATTCTCCGACTTTTTGCTCTTCAGATAGCGAGTGATGACTATAGAAAGAGTGCCGACTCAAATGCTTTCCTAAAGAAGATTGAGTTCCCATCACGTGGTACTATCACCGATAGGAATGGTAAGCTGTTGGTGTATAACCAGCCGGCTTATGACATCATGGTGGTTACTAACGAGATGGCAGGTCATCTTGATACACTCGACTTCTGTAATGCTTTAGGTATAACGAAAGCCGACTTCCTAAAGCGCCTACACGATATTAAGGATAGAAACAAGAACCCCGGCTATTCCAGATTCACCCAACAACTCTTCATGAGCCAGCTGAGTGACAAGGATTTTAGTGCTTTCCAAGAGAAGCTCTATCGCTTCCCTGGCTTCTACATACAGAAGCGCAGCGTTCGACAATACCAACGACCAATAGCTGCACATGTGCTTGGTGACGTTGCTGAAGTTAGTCAGAGTGACATCGAGGATGACGAGTATTACCAGCCCGGCGATTATATAGGTAAGATGGGTGTTGAGCGTGAGTACGAACAGGATCTACGTGGTCGTAAAGGCGTACAGATACTCTTGCGCGATGCTCATGGACGAATACAAGGACGCTACAAGAATGGTGAATACGACCAGAGACCACAACCCGGTCGCGACCTTCAATTAGGTCTTGATGCCGACTTACAAGCCTTAGGTGAACGCTTGATGGAGGGTAAACTCGGTGCTATCGTAGCGATAGAACCTAAGACAGGTCAGGTGCTCGCAATGGTTTCTTCACCAACCTTTGATCCTCGCATGATGATTGGTAAGTTGCGTGGTAAGTATCAGCGCGATTTGACATTAGACCCCGCTAAGCCTTTACTTAACCGTGCTATCATGGGGCAATACCCACCGGGTTCTACTTTCAAAACTAGTCAGGCGGTTACTTACTACACAGAGGGAATCATCAACGACTCGACCCGTTACGTTTGTAACCATGGTTTCAATTTCAAGGGCTTACATGTAGGCTGTCACTCACATGCGTCTCCTTTAGCTCTCGTCCCAGCTATTAGTACATCCTGCAATGGCTACTTCTGTTGGGGACTTTACCACATGCTGTCCAATAGAAAAAAGTATAAAACGCTTGATGAGGCGATGACGGTATGGCGAAACTACATGGTTTCCATGGGCTTCGGGTATAAGTTAGGCATTGATCTACCCGGTGAGAAGCGTGGTATGATACCGAATGCGCAGTTCTATGATCGCGCCTTCAAGACATGGAATCCACTATCTGTTATATCCATCTCTATCGGTCAGGGCGAGGTCAATCTAACCCCATTACAGATAGCAAACCTCGGTGCAACGATAGCCAATCGAGGCTATTATATCACGCCACACATCGTTCGTCATATCGAAGGAAAGAAACTTGATAAGAAGTATTTGGAGCACCATCGCACGAAAGGAAGCGTCAGATCTTATCAAGAAGTCATAGCTGGTATGATGTCATCAGTACGTGGTGGTACCTGTGCGCATGCTGTTCACCCTGGCTACTCACTAGCTGGTAAGACGGGTACGGCGCAGAATCGCGGTCGAGACCACTCTGTCTTTATGGGCTTTGCACCTGTTGATACGCCAAAGATTGCCATTGCTGTCTATGTAGAGAATGGTGGCTTTGGTGCCGACTATGGTGTTCCTATCGGTTCATTAATGATAGAGCAATATATTAATGGTAAGTTAACTCCGGGTGACGCAGCTAGAGCTGACGCCCTTCAGAAGCGTCATATCTCTTATCCTTTCAAGCGTCCTTTGTCTCGAGCAGACTCTCTTCGCCTTGATTCCATCAAACGCGTCAATCAGATAAAGGACTCTTTAAAGATGGTAAACCAGAAGCAGGAGGCGGCAGAAGCAGCTAAACTCAAGGAAGCCCAACAGCAGAAAGAGGCAGAAGAAAAGGAGAGAAAGAAGCAATCACAGAATGATCCAGCTATCAAGGTGGAGCCTGAAGAGTTGGTAAAGACCGAGGAGAAGGGTAAAGACAAGGATAAGGATAAGACCGAAAAGGACAAGGAGAGACCTCGAGAAAAGGAACACGACAAGTCCAAAAAGCCCAAGGAAGTGCGCAAAGAGAGTAAAGATAATCATAAAGACAAGCAACAGAAGAGTAAAGACAATAAGGAGAAAGACAAGCCAAAGGACAAGTCGAAAGAGCAACCCAAGGCTAAGTCGAAAAGCAAGGAGAATGTAAATCGTGGTAAGTAATTATTCAACAGATAGGCAACCGGGCGTTCTTCGTTCACTGGACTGGTGGACAATCGCTATCTATATCGCATTGCTTAGCTTCGGATGGGTGAGTGTTTGTGGTGCTAGTTATACTTATGGTGACACCGAGATATTCTCTCTTGCCAGTCGGTCAGGTATGCAGATCGTATGGATAGGTACTTCCATCTGTTTGGGTTTCGTACTCCTAATGCTGGATGACCGCTTCTATGATACCTTTGCCTACGTCATCTACGGACTCTTGGTACTGCTACTCTTTGCCACAATCTTCAATCCGCACTCCATTAAGGGATCGCGGTCATGGATTGTCATGGGACCTTTGCGACTGCAACCGGCCGAGTTCGCGAAGTTTGCCACAGCCTTAGCAATAGCCAAGTTCATGTCCGCTTACGGCTTTACTATCCATAACTGGAAACACTTTGCAGGTGCTTGTGGCATTATCTTTTTGCCCATGTTGTGCATTGTAGGGCAACGTGAGACAGGTTCCGCACTTGTTTATCTGTCCTTCTTCCTCATGTTGTATCGTGAAGGAATGCCTGGTTCGTTTCTCTTCATGGGCTTAGCAATGGTGATATACTTCGTCGTTGGTATTAAATATGAGGAGGTTTTCTTATGGGATACACCAACGTCCGTAGGTAAGTTTGTCGTATTGTTGCTGGTTCAAATATTCTCTTCGATGATGGTATGGGTGTATGTTAATAACAAGCGGAAGACTCGCTTGTTACTCACTTACGTCTTCGGAATAACGGGACTGGCTCTCCTTTTCTCCGAGTTTGTTATTCCTTTCGATATTGTTTGGGTACAATTAATTCTGTCGGCATGCGTGATAGGTTATCTGATATATAACGGTATGAACACACGCTTTGCCCATTACTTCTATATAGCCTTGTTTGCTCTGGGCTCAATCGCCTTTTTCTATTCAGCTGATTACGTGCTGAACGATGTGATGCAACCCCACCAACGTGTGCGTATCAACGTTCTTTTGGGTTTAGATGAGGACTTGGCGGGTGCTGGATACAATGTTCATCAAAGTGAGATAGCCATTGGTTCAGGTGGACTACAGGGTAAAGGCTTCCTAAATGGTACTCAAACGAAGTTGAAGTTCGTACCGGAACAAGACACAGACTTCATCTTCTGCACCGTAGGAGAGGAGGAGGGGTTCCTCGGTTCAGCATCTGTTCTGGTGTTATTCCTATGCCTTATCCTTCGACTAATGTACTTAGCGGATCGCCAACCATTTAAGTTTGGACGTGTATATGGCTATTGTGTCGCGGGAATCTTCCTCTTCCACTTGTTCATTAACATAGGGATGGTACTCGGATTAACGCCCGTTATCGGTATTCCTCTGCCTTTCTTCAGTTATGGCGGTTCGTCACTATGGGGCTTCACATTACTTCTTTTCATCTTCCTTCGTATAGATGCTGGACGTAACTTGATACGTCAGTAGAAGGGAGAAAAAGCCTCACCCCCGCCCCCTCTCCGAATGGAGAGGGGAGTAGATAGCATTATTTGCATACAAAGATAGTATCACAAAGTAGGGACAGACGCCCTCGTCTGTCCGATCTACCTCCTTACTTCTTTGTGAAATACATCTTCCTATGCGGACAGACGAGGGCGTCTGTCCCTACCTTGTGGCAATATCATTGATTAAAGGAACGCCCTTCTCCAATCGAAGGGGGCGTTTCTTCGTATCGAAGAGAGCCTTTCCTTATAACGAAGAAACGCTCTCTTTGTTTTTAACTACTATCTATCTCTATTAAAGGTGGTGCTATATTCAGCAGAACTAATCACTCGTCTACTTGTCAACCAGTCAACTCGTCAATTCTACCTAATCATAATTTTGAATTATGAATTATGAATTTTGAATTAATAGAAGTACCTTTTACCTTATATAAGTCTTACCTTCTTCTTTTTTCTTATCGGCTTTTTCTTTCTCTTCTTGGTATTTCTCAATTATCTCTTTGAGGTATTTTTTAGACTTAGTGGTGACACATATCACTCCACCCAAGCGTGGTGCAAACAGCTTCGTGACGCTTGGAGTCTTGATGACGGTGACACTTTGGATGTCATCTTTAGCTATATTGTCCATGTTACTAACCTCTACTCCATCCACCAGAATGACTGGTATGTTCAGAGAGTCTTGCTTCTCCGCTTTCTGTGCACTGATGTTTAGACTGAAGAGAAGGGCTGCGATAAAGATAAAAGATTGTTTCATGCTCTGCTATAATTTGCTGTTAATAATGTTGCAAATATACTCTTTTTCTCGTAATAGACCTCTTTTCTATCAGAAAATGTTTGCGATATGCTTGTAATGGATCAATTTTACATTGCCATTGAGGTTTTCATAATCCCCCGAATAGACAATAACTTTCTGTTTAATAGGTGTTTTTATCCACCCATCTAATTGTGAGATAACTTTCTCAAAAGATGAGCTATAAGTCATAGCAGACTTTATTTCGATGGCAGTAAGTTCACCTTCTTGTTTTATAAGAAGGTCTACCTCGTTCTGATTAGAGTCCCGATAGAAGAAAACACCACCCTCTTGTCCCTTGTTATAACGGTGCTTGAGGGCTTCTGCAACAATCATATTCTCGAAGATGGCACCACGCATTTTATCCCGATCAAGCTGTTGCGGTGTCTCAATATCAAGTAAGTAGCAAGCCAATCCCGGGTCATTAAAATAGAGTTTAGGGCTTTTCACCAGTCGTTTTGATATATTCTCAAAGTAGGGCGGGAGGAGTGTTATGAGGTAAGAAGCCTGTAAGACGGATAGCCAATGACTGATGGTCTTGGAGCTAACTCCTACCTCCGCGCCTAGTTCTGAAGCGTTAAAGATGGATCCAATACGGGCTGCGCACAACTTCATGAACTTGGTAAATAACAGTTGATCCTTTACTTGTAAGAGGTCTCGAACATCCTTTTCTAAATAAGTCCTAACGTATGAGGGATAGAAGAACTTGGCTATGTTTTTACCCGAGCAGATGGCTGGGTAGAATCCGTTATATAGGACGTTATTGAGGCTGCTAAAGTCTGTTTGTTCCGCAATTTCAGGTATTGACATAGGGAGAAGTTCGAAGACACCAGCTCTTCCAGCCAGCGACTCGGATAGATTATGCATCACTTCAAAGTTAGAACTACCTGATAGTAGGAAGCGTCTAGACGGGTCGTTGTCCACTATCCCTTGTATGTAATCAAGCAACTGAGGGCATTTTTGAATCTCATCTATAAACATTCCCTTGTCTGTCTGACTAAGGAATGCGATGGGATCATGCTCTGCATAATCTAATAAGTAGAGGTCTTTTAGACTGTACTTATCGTATAGTGGGAACAGTTGAGATAGTAGTGTGCTCTTTCCCGATTGCCTTGGTCCAGTCAAGGCAATGACTGAGAAGTATTGAGAAGCCTCTAGTATGGTTCCTTCCAAATGGCGGTGTATATACTTATCCATCGTTTTATGTAATCTTGAAGTACGACTCCAAAATTACATAAAATATACTGATAAGACAAGAGAAAAGGGTGTTTTTAAAGCGAAATCTATGTAATTTTGAAGTTGAACTCCAAATTTACATAGAATTTAAAAGGCTTTCTTTATCTGTAATCGGGCTTTTTTACTAATCCTCTGAACGGATAATAGGGGTGTAAAAGAAGATTGCGAAAGGTTATTCAAAGTAGAATGTGAGTGCTATCATCTTAGTTCGTGACTCGTTAACAGCGTTGGTGTACATGAGCATGTGCTTGTCTCTAAGGTTCTTGGAATGGTTTTTATCAAGACTGTTAGTGAGACTGTACATGAATTTTAGCTCTGGTCTTAACTTAAAGTAAGGTAGATAAAAATCACAGCCGAGCCCTACCTCGAGGAAGAAATCACTCTTTTTAAGTTTTAGATAGTCGTTGTCTTTCCCCGAGAGATTCATCATTGGGTTAAGACCTAACATGACATAAGGGCGATGGTTATTGAATCTTGGAGCTGCAGCGATGAGGTCGAAGGCACAAGAAACGTATGCGGTCTTCATCTCCTGCACCTGTTCTGTAGGCTCGCCGAGGCTGTTTAAGTCCGTAAGATTACGGAAGGTAAGGTGCCGAGTACCGAAGTACATGGCAGGAGCAATGCGTAGTTGGAGGGTTTGGTTGAGGCGTAGTTCGCCCAAGACACCGACAGTGAAGCCTGCATCCCACCGGTCTTGATCAGCGGAGACAGTCTTTTCCACAGGTCCAGCACCATCCTCTAAGTCGATCATTTGAGGTCCAACATTATTCAATTCAATATCTTGCAAGTGTGTACCAACAAGTACACCGAAGTGGAAATTACGCAAGTCTGTATAGGGACGGTTCTGTACTTTCCGTTCTTGGGCACCGCTTGTTAGGGCGATGACAAGCAGAGTTAATGATAATATAATTCTCTTCATCTTGTCTTCTTAAACGTGTTTTACCTCCTTTTTATTGTCTGTCTACCTACTTACTTATAGGTATTCTGTGTTCTATGTAATTCTTAGATATATCTCATGGTGCAATCCCCATTGTCTGTAGTGCAGGTTCGTTGGAGGGGAGAAAGTAGATGGGAATAATCAAGCTGATGATGTGTAATGTGTTATGATACAATATTTTATAATCCTTATAATCAGTGTAAGCATTGCTGTCAATCGGTTAATAGGCTCGTTGAAAAGCCCCCCTTTTCTATTTTTATGCCGTCTAAATATTTGTAATTTATCTCATAATCTTTAGGTATTAACGATTTTCTTTTTACCTTTGCACCATCAGAAGTAGGTATAGAAGCCTATTTATAGTACAAAAACATTATTAACATTAAAGACATTATATTATGGCTTACGTAATTGGCAACGATTGTATCGCATGTGGTACATGTATCGATGAGTGTCCAGTAGAGGCTATCTCTGAGGGCGATATCTACAAGATTGACGCAGACGCATGCACCGAGTGTGGTACTTGTGCATCAGTTTGTCCTAACGAGGCAATTAGTCTTCCAGAGTAAGGACACTACTGTTACTGATTAAATTCATAAGGCGAACCTTTCGAGGCTCGCCTTTTTTATTGTATTGATGATGGCTCCTCCCATAAGAGAGGAGCGATGAGAGAGGTGTTCATTTTATCTTCCATGCATAATACCAGAATCATTATCAGAGTTGGAAATACGTTTATTGATGCTTGATTTGCCTTTTCCATAATTCAAATTGAATGTGAAGTTAAGCAGAAGTATTCGTCTCAAACTCTTTGAGAAAGCCAGTTGCCGGTTAGGAGCGAGGCGTGACAAGTTATCCGTCTCATTTGAGTATTGTTTAGAGAAAGGTAATGCCATGATAAGATTTAACGCCCATTTGTCTTTGTTATAACCTACTGATATGGCGTGATTCGCTTCTCCTTTGGTAAGAGTTTCACCCCATAATTCATTGTATCTGGTCTGTACAACAGCTGTGAATACCCATTGTTTGTACATTACGAGTAGATTTCCATTCAGTCCCCAGTTCGAGAGTGTATGTGCGTAAGTATGCCCGTTACTGATGTACCGATTGAAGAATGGTGTAAGTTGTAACGAGAACCAATCACCAAAGGGATGCAACTTTATGTCCATTTGGGTATGTAGTCTGTGGAAGTTCTTTTGGTTATCTATTGTCCTAACAAACTTTCCGTTGTCAATATAAGTCTCTTCCATGATAGGGTGAGAATCGTAACTATACCTTCCAAATAACGATAGATCGCACCATTTTGTGCCCCAGTTTAAGGACAACTCATTCGATACGAAGGTTACAGACTTTAGGTTAGGATTGCCCTTTCTAAGCTGATATACGTCAATATCCTGTGACACATTGCTCATATCGGATAGTGAAGGAGCATAAGCCGAAACGTATCCTTGATATTTTAAAGTTACGTTATTACAAGGTTGATAAGCGAGAGAGAGCTTCGGACGAAGGATGAATTTCGATAACTTCTTATCGTGCTGATGGTTGTAAATACGCATCCCTCCCAACCCGAGGGTATAGGTTAGCTTGCCCAGTTTTGACATCCATTCAGTGTAAGCGAAAGTCTCCGCTGTATTCATATTTACCTGACTTTGGATGTTTCCATCATACGTATTATTGGTGTACATCTGCGTATGCTTCAACCCAAACGACAGTTTGCTATCCTTGAACATGCGCTCATAAATGCCCTCACCTATTATGGAGTACTTGTTACCATCAGTAATGGAAGCAATCGTCTGAGTAGGTTGTGTGGTTGATGATAAGGTGTATGTACGCTGGCTATGGCTATTGATGTAAGTGCCAATTAGGTCGAAGTACAAGTGCTGGTTATGGGCAAGCTCGGTTTGAAAATACAAATCTAACGAGGGTGTGTTATCGTGTCCATGCCTAAAGTCGGTGATGTGGTAGACGTCAGTACCACGATAAAGCGTACTGATTCTATCCTCCATAGAGTTAGATTCTTTATTGTAGTAATCACGGAAGATAGCACTAATACTGCTCTTCTTAAACGAATAGTTGTACCACAGAGAGAAGTTCATATTATCAAACTTAACCTTTGTTGGCTCACCAATCTCTCTATTCTCTATGGTCTGATGAGGGTAGTGGTACTCCTCGTAGTTCTCTCTTTTCCACTTCAAATCACGCCTATTCCAATAGAAAGAAGACTTTATCTCGGATCTACCTTTGTGATAGTTGGCAGACAAAAGGTTCTCTCCATAGCCTAACATCGATAGTCCATCGGTGAGGTCACCATTGATGTTTCCACCTTTATTCTTATACTTCACAATGAAGTCGAGGACGGCTGCTGCACCATTAAAACGTAGTCCGGGCATATCGTGGTATTCAACCTTTACAATGTCTTGAGGGCGTAGGGCTTTTACTTCTTCTATCTTTGCTATGACACCATTAATGCGTAATTGGACTGCATCTCCAGTCGTCGTCGTGATGGTATTATCAATGGTGTTGACCCGAATACCAGCTAATTGCATGTTCTGTATGAGCATTACTCCGTTAGTAGAAGCCTTTAGCTGGAGTTTTGAAGGGGTGATAATACGCCGGTCAATCTTCTGTATTTCACGCTTCCCAACCACTTCTACACCTTTTAACTCTTGTGTGGAAGGAGTCAGTTGAATCTTTCCAAGGTCGGTATTCCTTTGTGTGTTCTCCAGAGATACACGATAATCAGCATATCCCATATAGGTTATGATGAGTTCTTTGTGCCCATCGCTCTCCTCCATTGTAAGGTTAAATGAACCCTCATTGTTGGTTACTGTCTGTGTAATTAACGTTGTTTGGGTGACCAACTTGACTACGGCACCAATGATAGGGGATGTTGTTTCGTCAGTAACTTGCCCTGTTATGACAACTTTTGCATGCAAGTTAACGTAAAAACTCAGTGCTGCTATGCACAGAAGAAATCTTTTCATTATGGTTATATCTTATAGGTTATTAGATGGATAGAGGCTTTGGTTTTGCCCTGAGTGATTATTGTTTCCCCTTTAACCACTATCTATTAAAAACTAAAACTCTGCGAAATTAAAAAAAAACAACGACATTACAAAGGCTCTTCGCATGTTTTTACATAATTGTAGATGCTTCCTTGTGTACTTGTTGTTCGATAAGCTCTTCTATATAAAAAGGTGAATTTGATACTCCCTAACTCGTAGCTACATTCATACTCATCCTTACTTCAAATCGAGTAGGAGGTAAACACTAATCATAGGTGTTTATTTCCTACTTTCGTGTTCACCGACCTCTCACACCACCGTACATGCGGTTCCTATTTTGAGTACCATTCGAGATACGACCCCATTAACACACATCCACATGAAGGTCTGCACTCCCCCATACCATTCGGTTTCCGACCTATCTCTTTGGGGGTAGCCATTAACTTGGGATAATGTTTTCTGCATTCTTGCCTTCATAAGGTATGTTTCAATTACTATCGCTTAATTGTAGGTTCTGCCCTTCATGCAACGCTATCGAGTATTGCATTACTATGGTGCCTGCTGATTTCTCACGGCAAGCATTACTCCGCTTCTTTCGTATAAAAACAACTAATTGAAGCATCCGTGAGACCTCCTCGGATAAGAACATTATCTTTCCATCTTATACCTACTTCATTACACCAACCATTCCGAATAGCTATGGGACTTTGATTTGTTATGCAATCTTATCCATGGTCATATGCCTTGTATAAAATTTCTGTTCGTTAGGTCAGATGTTTGCCGCCAGCTTCCTTCAGATTTCACCTCACGATGGACACCCTTGCTCTTGCCTATGTAATTCCCGCTATTAGGGCTTACTCGGGACTTGCACCCGTTAGATAATGCTCATGCTGAGCGTACACATAAAAAGAGGGTGTGTCAAAA
>ERZ772807.341-NODE-341-length-28953-cov-6.153125_pt1 | contig 28953 bp, 22 predicted proteins | sample MGYA00511472_ERZ772807 | MGnify/ENA primary metagenome ERZ772807 (study PRJEB29015, sample SAMEA2737947) | human oral metagenome | biome: human oral; feature: human-associated habitat; material: dental | place: China | collected 2039 ... | reverse complement strand
TGGCTGACCGTTCGCATGAAGAGCAGCATTGGTTGTTGCCGCTTGAATCCCAAGCGGAGAAATGATTGGAATAATGATGAGGGTACCATGAATACCGAAGCACCAAAGAATCAGCGCCAACATACAAAGCATGACAATACCTGGAACAGATGATACAGCGCCAAGTGGTGCACGCAAGAGAGCCATAAAACCAGACGGAACGTTGTAAGCTCCTGCTGTCAAAGCACCAATACCAACATTCAGTAAGAGAAAGAGAGTAATGGAGAAAAATACTGGCAAAATAGATCCAAAACTATCTTGAAGAAATTGCGGTACTACATCTGGCATCTTAATTTTAATATCTTTTTCATAGCAGAATTTTTCAATCTGTACGACTACAAAGACGATGAAGAAGCTGATGAACATACCTTGTGACCCAAGATAGTCTAATTGTAGTCCGGAGAATTTTTCAGTATCAACAAAAGCTCCTGCTACCAGCATGAAAGTAACTGCTGTATCAACCGCAGCCATAATAGGAGATTTCAATTTCAAATTCTTAGCATAATGATAAGCAAAGAAGATAGCAACCCAGATAGAAATAAAATCCATCGAATAGCGGAAAGGCAAGGTCAATGTATTATACACTGCATCCCCAGTTTTGAACCAACCTAGAGCTGTTTCATTTCCAATTGCAGCTAAGACTTGAAATAAGGAACCCACGGTAATCAATCCCAAGAGAGATCCTAATCCAGCTTGTAAAGACTGTATAAACACGTTGTTGGCCAGTTTATAACCAATTTCCTGAAGTTTGGTCATGAATTTACTGTTAAAGAATTTTTCCATTAGAAAAACCTCCTTAAGATATTGCTTTAATTAATTGAAAGATATTCTTACAATCTCCCATTGCATAATCCATGGCTGGAATGGTAGCAACAGGTTTTGATACTGTCTCTTTGACCGAATCAAGTTTATAAGAGACCTGAGGGCCTAATAAAATCACATCATAATCCTGAGCATAATCTTGATAGTCCATCAATCCGACCGCTTTGATATCGAGGTCAATACCTTGGTCATTTGCATATTGCTCCATTTTTTTCATCAGGATGCTCGTGGACATACCCGCTGCACATATTAATAAGATTTTCATTGTCTTTCTCCTTCTCCTTCTCGATTGGAATACAGCTCAATCATCTCAGTGATAAGGTCAATGGCCAAAAGACTGGTCATAAAATGATCTTGCGCATGAACAAGCAGTATACTCAACTGATGACCGTTTCCTTGTGCTTCTTCCTGCAATAAATCTGTTTGGGAATGATGGGCCTTTAAAATTACACTATTTGCCTCATCCATTAATTCCTTAGCTGCATCAAATTCTGCTAATTTTGCTTTTTTAAGTGCTTCAAAAGCTAAGGATCGGGCTGCACCAGAATTGGCAATTAAGGACATGGCAATAATCTCCGCTGAACTATTCCATTCTTCCATACAAGCTCCTCCTTTCCAGTTGACTTCTTACCCACAGTTTACTATAGCTCTATTCCACTGTCAAAAGCGCTTACATTTTCTTGATATACAGTTTTCTATCTTAGTGTATCGATTTTCAAATGCCATTCATACTCAATTTGTTATAAAAAATTTACAGCAATAGTTTCTTGCGTGCTTTACCACTGGTACTCGCTATTTTTAAATTGTTCCCTTAATATATTTTAGAACCTATCGTAAAATTAGTGTATAAAAAATAATCGTTTTTTATGATAATGTATAACACAAAGCTAAAGAGTATAAAAAAGCGCTAAAAACCGTCTCATTTCCCTAAAGGGGTTACTTTCCACAAGGGCTTATTATATACTTAATTTATGAAGATTATTAGAGAACTCCAAGTCACTTCAGACGAATTTTATGACTTCTTGGAAAACGAGTTTCTGAATCAAATCAATCAAGCTGACAATCAAACAAAAAAGATAGATAGGTTAAAGAAAGGACTTCGTTACTCAAAATTGTCAGACAATGTCTATACTAAGACTGATTATGAGATTCTGGACTATCGTCGCCATGAAACCTACGTTATTCAAATCTCGTCCCATAGTGAAAAAACGATTACTTCCTACAAGACCAAGCCTTGCGCAAAAGGGCTAGAGGTTACACTAGAACAAGAACAAAATAAATTGACAAAAAATTCAAAAAGCAAGCTCATCAAGTGGGTGGGAGAGCTACTCTACTTTGGTCGTCTTTCGGAAAATCTTTATAAGATTCAAGGCGAAATCGAGAAGACTAGGAAAGAGAAAACTCAGTAACAGGCAAATCCGATCTATACTTTCTTTTTTGAGTTCAGATTTTTTATGACTTGCAGATATTCAGATAGTTTAAGGAGCAGATTATGAAACAAGGCATCACACCTCAATATTGGAAACAAGAAAACAACGGTCGCTATTTCACTAAAGAAACTCAAATATTTAGTCCACTTCCTATTTTGACCGACACTTTACTGGCTCATCCAAAATCAAGAAATGATGGCCAGCTGGCTTTCCCTGCCATTCATTTCATAGAAGGGATTTCCCGAGAAGTCGGACAAGAGGTCATGCAGTCCTTTTCACTTCCCTATCCATCCAACCCTGAAGCGCACATCGTAAAGGTTGCTCAAGACGGCATTTTCGTTTATGCCTTGTCCCAGCGTGGCTTATTTTATGGGGCCATTTCAATTATTCAAATGTTGCAGGATGGCTACTTGCCTTATGGCTTGGCCTACGACGAACCTGTCTGTTCCGAGCGTGGCCTCAAGGTCTTTTTACCGTCTCGTAAGAATATGGATTTCTTCAAGCGATTTGTGGATATGCTCGCTTTCTTCAAGTACAATACGATTATGATTGAAATCGGCGGTGCTATGGAATATAAAAAACACCCTGAAATTAATCAAGAGTGGATTAAATATTGTGCTGATATGGCTGAATACTCTGGCAAGACCAAAGAAATCCAAGACTATACCTTCCCTTGGTACAAGAATGCCATTCACATGGAGAATGGTGACGGGGAGTTTCTAAGTCAAAATGATGTGAAAGATCTGGTCCTCTACTGCAAGGAACGATTTTTTGAAGTGATTCCTGAGGTTCCCTCTCTTGGCCACTGTGACTACCTGATGCTTGGTCACCCAGAAATCGCAGAAATCCCTGAAGATCCTTATCCGGATACTTACTGCCCATCAAATCCTGCCTCTTATGAACTCCTCTTTGATGTTCTGGATGAAATCATTGAGGTCTTTGAACCTGAAGTCATCAATATCGGGCATGATGAATACTATTCAATTGCCATGTGTGAGCGCTGCAAAGGGAAGGCTGGAGCAGACATCTTTGCAGAGGACATTATCAAGATTTATGACTACCTTAAGCAGAAAAATATCCGAACCATGATTTGGGGAGACAAGTTACTGAAAAACGCTATCGTTCCTGATGCAGGGCCTTTTGGTGGAGCAGAAATCATCATGTACACTCCCCAGTTCAAAAAAGATACAGGCAAAAAAGTTGGCATCATGCCGGCAACCTGGCAGGCTATTCATCAGATTCCCAAAGATGTCAAGATTCTCCATTGGCTCTGGAGTTTGGATGAAAAACTGGAAGATGAAGTTTTAGAAGAAGGCTTTAGTATCCGTTATGGTAATTTTGAAGGCTATCTCTTTCCGCATTGGGCTGAACATTTGAAGAAGGGGAGTAAGGGAGCTATCATCTCCAACTGGAGCACCTTAAATGAGGTAATCTTGCAGAGAAATGTCATTTTCTTCGGCTTGGCCTATGCTTACGAGATGTTTTGGAATCATGACTATTGTGATGAAGACTATGCGACTATCCGTGATAAAACCTTATCTTATCTCTTCCATTACCACTATCCTGACCTGCAAAACCACACGCGTAGCCTTGAAACACTAGCGCATCCTAGCTGGATTGAAATTGGATATGCTACTGACTATTTTGTGGAATACCAATGGTTTGTGGACGGTGTCTTCCCTGAAATGGAAACCTATCAAATCGGAAATATCCTACTAACCTATACTGATCAAACCGAGTTTACTGTTCCTATTATCTTTGGAGAAAACATTGGCAAAACAAGTGTTAACTGGAATCGGTCTACCAATACTAACCCTCTACCTGGCGAACCCATCTATAAGGTAGATGAGCAATTATTTGAAGTCTCGCTTAGCACCAAACCTTATCAAAAAGATGGCCAGACTTTCTTTGCCTTTCCAATCCAAAACCCTTATCCAGAAAAGGAATTGAAGAATGTAGAGGTTCAAACAGAAGCTAACAAAGATTGTCAAATTTTTGTTGATCAAATTGCCTATTATCACTAAACTTGAGGCTTATTTCAAGCTATCAGGTAGAAAGGGCGAAATTTATGAGGAATCAGAATCATCCAATTCAAAAAGAACAGAAACTTTCTAGACATCAGGTTACTGGACATACTGATTGCTTATCCTATTTGAAACGAAGGGAGGTGGGAGAGTGAGTGAAAAGAAAACATTTCTGAAACAATTCTTACGTCTCAGTCTACCCTTTTCTCTTCAATTTTTACTGGCTAGCGCTGTCAATCTAGCTGATGTTGTCATGATTGGACAGCTAGGGGAAAAACAAATCGCAGCTGCTGGTGCTGCCAACCAGATTTTCTTTCTCTTGACTATTGTACAGTTTGGTATTGGTAGCGGAGCTTCTGTCTTCATGGCCCAATACTGGGGAGCCCAGCGAATTGCCGATATGAGAAAAACCTTGGGATTAGTCTATATGCTGAGCGGGCTCATCTCCGCTTCCTTTACCTTAGTCGCTTTACTTTTTCCCAAGCAACTGATTGGTTTTTATATTCATGATTCCGAAGCCATTCAGTTGGGCGCCCAGTACTTATCTATCGTCTCCTGGACCTACCTGATGACAGCTATTACCACTTCTCTGGCTACTATGTGTCGGTGCAGTAACGAAGTTTTCTTACCAACTCTTGCAAGTCTCCTATCCATGGCGACCAATATCATTGGCAATGCCGTCCTTATTTTTGGACTGATTGGATTTCCTAAACTTGGACTGGTTGGTGCCGCTATTGCTACCTTTATGGCTCGATTGCTAGAGCTTTGCTGGTTAGTCTTTGGTGTCTATCGAACAAGGATGGCTGGAGCCGCTAGCATAGCTGAACTCTTTGATTTCCACAAAGACTTCGTTTATCAATTTTTGAAAAAAACCTTGCCAGTCGTCTTCAATGAAGGCGCCTGGTCTCTTGGAACATCAATTGGCTTGGCTATTATCGGATTATTAGGTACTGAAGTGGTGGCCTCCACCCAGATTGCTAGCGCCATTGCCCAAATTGGATTTGTCTTTGTACGCGGTGCGGGAAATGCCGTAGCTGTTATGCTAGGCAATACCATCGGAGAGAATCAAGTAGAAAAAGCCTTACAAGATGCCAAGCGCTTCTTACTTCTATTACCTCTTATCGGACTTATCGTCAGCGTCCTACTCATCTGGGCTATGCCTTTAGCTCTGAAACTCTACAACTTAAGCAATCAGACAGAGCAGCTAACCATCTTGATGATTCAGTTAAATGCCCTGTTGTTTATCCCAAAAGCTTTTAGTGTTGTTTTAATCGTTGGGATTTTACGTAGCGGGGGCGATACCAACTATGCCTGTCTGCTAGATATTTTACCTGTCTGGCTCTTCAGCATTCCACTTGGCTATGCCTTGGTTAGCCTGCAGGCTCCCATTTGGCTAATCTTTCTTGTGATAAATGGAGAAGATATTCTCAAGCCAATCTGGGGAATCCCTCGTGTTTTCTCAGGAAAATGGCTGCATAATCTTGTGCAAGAGCACATGTAAAAAGGCATCTAAATCACAACATTACCACAGAAATCGGAAGTGTAAATCCCGACTAAAAAGGGTAATGAGAGTTAGGTGCTTTTTTATTGGCTTGCGACTTCAACTTACAATTTTATAATTTGCGCAACATCTGAATTAAAACACTGACCTCTGCGTCATCTATAAGAATCTTAAAGCTTCGCTCCACTGTTCGAATGATTTTCCTAATGTGCTTATAGTCATCAGGGAATTTTTCGATAAGACCAGCAATTTCTCTACTGCCCTTCTTCAAGCATTCTCCTGAAAGAGTTCGCTCCACTAGACACGCAATATGGACAAACAAACCTATTGTTTGCTCCTCTGTCAGCTGATAATAAAAATCAAATTCATCTAAAATAGCAGGAAGAATCTTTTTAATCTTAGCTAAGGAAGTATAGACAAATTGCTCTTCTAAAAATTGGTAAACTTTCTCATAATCGTAGCTATTGACAGAGGTCGGTACAAACATCAATAATTTATCTAGGTGCTCCTTGGGCTGCTCAAAAACATCTTTAATAGAAATAAAAGGGATGCCCATAATTTGGGGGTCGAAAGTTCCAACAAAAGCATGAACTTGATAGGTCTTTCTTAAGGCCATCACTTCCTCAATCAACATCTCCTTATTAGCAACTGACAAAGCAATGACACGGTAACCCAACTTTGAATACTGATCAAGATAGTGCTTTAGCTGAAGAGAACCGCCCTCGCTAGTATAACAGAGTGTAATGATGATTTTTTCCTGGTCCCTATTTTTATACAGCTGATTCATTTCCATATGAAAAGCGTGAAAGACACTGTCAATATCATTTTCTATCAAACAACGCCGTGCAATCCCCATGCCAATCATAGTAATGGGAATTTCAAATTCTCTGATTTTAATAAGAGTTTCTTCTCGAATTTTATCCAGCATTTCTTTAATCGATCCCATATCATAGAGAACGATGACACCTAAACCTTGGTCTAGTCCCTCAATTCTCTCTTTTAATTTTCGATAGCTTTCCTCTAGAGATTCTTCTAATAGAATATCAAAGCCATACACTTGGCTATTTTTGGTCAACATCTTGGTTGACTCAGCCAAGGACTTGGCAACCCCTTTACCGTGCAGGACGTAGAGCAAGATAGGTCGTAGACTATCTTGTTTCTTTTCGGATTCAATAATAAACATGGTTAGGATGACGATTTCATCTATTGGAACAGCTAGTTGAAATCTTGTTTCTAGTTGCCTGGCAAATTTAGAACATTGTGCATACTCAATTGGATAATCCCGAATCACTTTCACAATAGCATCATTATCCAACTGCCGATTCAACGAGCCTTTCTGCTTAATCATCGCATTGACATGAAGACTGATGCCGTAATATGCCGTCAAATTAAGCTCTATATTGAGTTCTTTTTGAACAGATAGGACAAAGGCTTGTACCAACTGAATCACTTCAGCAGAAACAATCGTCTCAAGCTGATTAAGATTTTCCAACTCATCTTCTTTCTCGACAAAAGGTTTGTATTCAATATAGCTTTGAATATAGTTTCTCACTGCCTCAAAAACATCATCCTGCTCAATGCCTCTTTCTGATAACTGAGTATATTCTGATTTAATTTTGTTATATAAATCATCCGACTCTTGCTCTGGAAAATCCAGCAATCCCAACTCCTTATCATAAATTAGCACCTTACGTTTGCCAATCAATTCATCGATTTTAACTACATTATGACTTCCTAAATGCCGAATCCCTTGATAAGGAATGGGCAAATCGTCATTACTAAGTGTTAAATCTTTTAGCTCTGACCTCAGGCTTCTTACAAAAGCATTGGCGCAAGCTGTTCGAACTGCATATTCTAATTCTTTTATATTGCTAATATTCGCTGATAGGATGAAGGAATGAATGACATCACGCGGCACTTGAATATCATGCGCAGAATTCTTTGATTCGATAGCTAAAAAGTAATTTAGTAACTCTAGCTTTTCACTAATTGGTCGATTCGGATAAGAAGGCAGCTGGATTACAACAGGAAGTTTATTGGATAAATGTTCGGATAGCTTAGCACTACTTCCGATAATTACCAAACCTTTCTTCTGACGTCTCTTTTGTTCTCCTTCTCTGTGATTCAGCCAGGATATCAATCTATTTTGATCCGCCGAAGATAGAATTTGTATGTTATCTATAAATAAAATTCCTTCTGCCACTTTCTCAAATACAGACTTCGCCGCCTCTGAGCCAAATAACAACTTCAGCAAATCATCCAGAACATCAATATAGTCTAAGCAGTTAATTTTTTCAAACAACTGAGGTTTACTAATCGCTTGATTTTGAATGGCAAACTCCATCATTTTATTAACGAAGTGAGTTCTACCAGCACCGACCTCGGATAAAATAAGTACAGGAAGGGCATAATTTGGGTATAAAATAGCTGCCTGTGCTAACTGGATGGCTGTTCGCAAACTGCCATTTTCACCTATAATGCTTGGAAAATCCAAAGGATTTTCTACAAATACCTCTTTTAACTTGTATTGAACTGGCCGTGTATTTCCTTTAACGAGTATCCCTTCTTTTACCAATTGATTCAAAATAGTGCTCACATTTGAGCGTTGCATTCCTAAAGCGGCAGCAATTACTTTCGTTTCAAGCCCTTGTTTATTATTCTTTAGTAATTCTTGTTCTAGATATTCTAAGACTAGTGTTTTGGCAACCTTCATATTCTACCTCACTGATATTTTTCTCCCATTATCGTCATTCAATTTATCTTATACCGTAGCTTTATTCACCTAATTAGAGCCTTAGAACTTACTCCCTATCATCCTGTCATTTCCTTATCTAACCTTTATAAATTTGAAGCAAGAGGATAACAGAATACATAAAGACCAACTGTTAATGAATGATATAAACAGCTGGCCTTTTTCTTTATCATTCAGGAATGAAATTCACCATTCATTCTTTTATCAGAAAACCAAGTCGTAAGGAGACTCCAATTTGTCCGCTAGACTGGCTAGAAACTCCGCTGCGGGCTGACCATCTACGACTTGATGGTCAAAAGTCAAGCTGAGCGGCAGGAATTTTTGCTCGTAGACCTGTCCTTGGCTGTCAAGAGCCAGCGACGTTTGCAAGGCACCAACTCCTAAAATGGCTACTTCTGGTGTATTTAGGATAGGAGTGAAATACTCAATTCCTGCTCCCCCGAGATTAGTAATACTGAAGGTTGAACCTGAGTAAAGAGCTGGATCCAAAGTTCCTTTACGAGCTTGATTGGCTTCCGTTTTGATAGCTAAGCCCAAGTCAGCCAGCGTTAGCTTATCCACGTGACGAATGACCGGAACCACTAAACCATCACTAAGTGCCGTCGCGATACCAATATGAATATCTTCTACTTCCTGATATTGACCATTGAAATACCAAGCATTGAGCTGAGGGTGATCTTTCAACGCCTTGGCAACAGCCTTTGTAAGCAGAGTTGTGATGCTGATTTCGCCATTTTCTAGCGGAGAAGCGACCTTATCCTTCATATCCTGTCTAAAGGCTATCAGCCGACTGATATCCACCTTACGATGCAAGGTCACCTGAGCAGATGCCTGGAGACTATTCATCATCCGCTCTGCAATAGTCTTGCGCATACCTGTCAATCCTGCACCATAGTCAACTTGACCAGCATGCTGAAGGACTGCTGAGCTACTTTCAGGTGTTTGGTTTGGAAGTGCCTCTGGTTTATAATTTTCCACATCCCGACGGGTAATACGGCCATTGCCTCCCGTTCCTGAAATCAAGGAAATATCATATCCTTTTTCCTTAGCAATCTTGCGAGCAAGAGGAGTAATGAAAATACGTCCATGTTCACTGTTTCCGACAGAGTTGGAACTTGCTGCCGCAGTTTTTTCTGCTAGTCCAACCCCTGCATCAGCTGCCTCTTGCTCACTTTCTGACTGGTTCGCAGAGGCTCCTTCTGCTTCCATACCTGGAATAGATTCTCCTGCTTCGCCAATCCATGCAATTACTTTCTTGCACGGGACAGTATCGCCCGCCTGACTGATAATTTTTAAAATCACTCCTGCGCTTGGTGCTTCTACATCGCTGGTCAATTTTTCAGAACTGATTTCCAAGACAGGCTGACCAGCAGCTACGGTATCTCCTTCCTTGACCAGCCAGTTATTTATCAAACCTTCGGTCATTGTTAAGCCTAGTTTAGGCATTACAATTTCTGTAGCCATACTTGCCTCCCTTCTATCTCTTCAGATCGTCAATCAATTCTGCAGCAACAGTCAGAACCTTATCAGCATTAGGGATATAGAGCTGCTCCAGATTCACAGCAAACGGCACTGGCACATTTGGCGCGCAGACGCATTTTACCGGACCATCAAGATAATCAAAGCATTTATCAGTCACTACAGCTGCAATATCCGTCGCTGTGTTATTGTGAGGGTTGGATTCATCAACGATAATCAGTCGTCCAGTTTTCTTGACTGATTCAAAGACAGTCTCCTCATCCCAAGGAGCTACTGTTCTCAAGTCAATTACTTCGACCGAAATACCATCTTTTTCCAAGCGATCTGCTACCTCATAAGCAACATAAAGCATTTTACCGATAGTAACGATAGTGAGGTCTGTTCCTTCACGGCGGACAGCAGCCTTCCCAATTGGAACTGTATAATATTCTTCCGGTACCTCTCCCTTGATACCATAGAGGGTCTTATCTTCTGAATAAATCACGATATTGTCGTCTTCAATGGAAGCCAGCAGTAACCCTTTAGCATCATACGGAGTTGCTGGAACAACTACCTTAATACCAGGAATAGATCCAAAGAGACCGTAATATGAACCCGAGTGTTGAGCTGCAGCCGAAGCTCCTGCCCCATGCATGGTCCGCATTGTCATCGGAACCTTGGCCTTACCGCCAAACATATAGCGCATTTTTGATCCTTGCCCCAGAATAGCGTCAAAGCAGAAACCGATAAAGTCATTGAACATCAGCTCCGGTACTGGCCGCAAGCCAGTCAGAGCCATTCCAACAGAAGCTGACACGTATCCGTGCTCAGAAATCGGAGTATCAATCACGCGCTCTCGGCCGTATTTTGGCATGAGCCCCTTGGTCACACCCATTACACCGCCCCAAGCATCTTCGTTTTCTTCTTCCAAGTGCTTGACTGTTACACCGCCAGCAATATCTTCTCCCAGAAGGATTACGGTGTCATCTTTTGCCATTGCCTGATCCAGCGCTTCATTGATTGCTTTCATAAATAACAGTTGTCTAGCCATTTGATCAACCTCCTTCTATCAATCAGCAAATACATCTTCCAGCAGAGACTCGGAACGAGGAATCGGACTGTCTTGAGCAAATTTGATAGCTTCTTCCACATCCTTTCGAGACTCCTCTAATATGGCATCAAGTTCCTCTTCAGTCAAGAGGCCATGCTCGATAGCGTAGTCACGGAAGACATCTAGAGCATCCACATCAGCCCAGTCTTTTTCTTCACCTTCCAAAGCCTTATACTTCTGCTCATCCCCTTCAAAGTGACCATGATCCCGATATGTTACAGCTTCAATTAAGGTAGGTCCTTCACCTCTACGAGCCCGCTCTACAGCTTCCTTGGCTACTTGGTAGACAGCGAATAAATCCTTACCATTAACCCGAACGCCGGGCATATTATAAGCAGCCGCTCTCTCAGCAATGGTGCCAGACGCTGAAGAATACCATTGCGGTGTCGATTCTGCAAAGAGATTGTTTTCATTGACAAAGATAACTGGAAGTTTCCAAATTGACGCCATATTGAGACATTCGTGGAAATTCCCTTCATTGGCTGCACCGTCACCGAAGAAGCAGACAGCCACACTATCGGTTTTCAAGTACTTGTTGCGCATAGCAGCACCGGTAGCTAGACCAAAGCCTCCACCAACCATACCATTGGCACCAAGGATTCCCTTGTCCAAATCGGCGATGTGCATAGATCCGCCTTTTCCTTTTCCAAGTCCAGTCTCCTTGCCAAAAATTTCTGCCATCATTCCCTTTAAATCACCGCCCTTAGCAACACAGTGACCGTGTCCTCGGTGAGTACTGGTAATATAGTCCTTGTCTGTCAGATTGGCACAGACGCCAGTAGCAATCGCTTCCTCTCCAGCATAAAGGTGAACAAAACCAGGAATCTGTCCTGCAGCAAAGAAACGCCGAGTATTTTCCTCAAAATTACGGATATCCCACATGGTTTTATACATGGTCTTGGCTTTTTCTTTGGAAACCTGCTCTACTTCAACTTCAGTAGCATCATAGACTTTTAAATCTACTAGCTCTGATACAGCACTTTGGTTTCTTGTTTTGCTCAATTGTTGTGGTAAATCTTTATAATTTGACATATTTTTACCTCCTCATTAATCGTCCTGAACGAATCTTTTAGCGACCTCTTGTATTAGTTCTGATGTGGTAGGATGGGCAAAAACTGTTTCAAGAACTTGATCCAGCGTTGCTTCGGCCTGCCTCAGCAAAATCAAATTCTGCAGAAGATCTGTACCGTTCGGACCAACGATGACTGCACCTAGTAGAAGATGGTATTTCTTTTCTGAGATTAGCTTTACATAGCCCTCTGTCTCACCTATAGCAATTGCCCGCCCATTATAAGAGAAAGGCAGCTGTTGAACCTGAACATCATATCCAGCCTTCTCAGCCTCTTCCTTGCTGAGGCCAAAAGAAGCTACTTCAGGACTGGTGTAGAGCGAACGGGGAACACCCAGCGGATCAACTGCTTCTTCAGCTCTCCGGCAGATAGCTCTTACAGCCTTTATCCCTTCTGCACTAGCTACGTGGGCAAGCATATAAGATTCCAAGAGATCACCGATAGCATACACATGCTCTTTTGATGTCTCGTAGTATTGATCCACCTGGACAAAATTTCGCTCCGTCAAGGCTAATCCCATATCCTTGGCTAGCTCTAGGTTTGGTTTGCGGCCAGTAGCGACTAAAAGATGGTCGAAAGCAACCTGCTCGTTCTCAAGCAAGACAGAATTACCAGTTACTTCCTTTATCTGCGCCCCCTGATAAATCATCACCCCCATTTTCTTTAGTTTCTTTTGAATCACATGTCGCGCTTCTGCTTCTTCGGTCAAAAGAATTTCTGGCGCAACCTCAATAACAGTGACAGCAACACCCAGAGGAGCCATAGCAAAAGCTAGCTCAATTGCGATAACGCCACCCCCGATAATGACCAACTTCTCAGGAAGCTCCCTCAAGTCAAAAAATGTATCCGTCGTTAGGTAGTTAACCCGTTCCAACCCCTTAATAGGTGGCACAAAAGGATAACTGCCAGTAGCCAAAATAACATCTTTGCCACTGATTTCTTTACCATTGACGGAGAAAGTTCGGTCTTTGACAAACTTGGCCTGACCTTCTATATACTCAATGCCTAAAGACTTAAAGCTAGCATGAATTCCAGATTGCAAACTGGCAACAACCTGATTCTTTCGGTCTACCAATTTCTCAAAATCAATCCTTTCAAGCTTGCTCTCAATGCCATAACGCCTAGCTTCCTCCATTGTCAGCAGCCAATGGCCGTGCTGGAGATAGGCCTTAGATGGTATACATCCTACATTCAGGCAGGTTCCGCCGATAGACTTCTTTTCTACCACAGCCACCTTCTTACCCGAACGAGCGGCTTCTTCAGCAGCCACATAACCACCCGGTCCAGCACCGATAATCAAAACATCATAAACAGACAAAACAGGCCTCCTTTCATAAAATGCAAAGAGTGCTCCAACAATCAAAATGATTGCTGTCGGCTATAGATACAAAAAGTATCTCATTATTTATTCATATACCTAAGACTCATCTCGAAATCTTAAGATACAGTCTGCTCTGAAAAAGATAAACCTCCTTTCTTCATTTTTCTTTGTCTATATATAGTAAGCGCTTACTTTTCGAAAGAATCTTATACCAAATAATTAAAATCCAGTTGTCTATCCTTCAAACTGACTTGAACTGTCAATTCAGTTGTTTCCTTATTTTCGACCAAATAACGAGCCAAAGGCGTTTCTAGATAGCGCATAATGCTTCTTTGAATAGGACGAGCACCAAATTCTGGTTGGTAGCCTTTCTGGGCTAAAAAAGCATAGACTTCTTCTCTCAGATGAAGCTGAATCTTCTGATGTTCCAACCTTTCTTGAAGCTGCCGAACCATAATTTTTACGATATTGATCATATCTTCTGCCCTAAGAGGGTTGAAAATAACCGTCTCGTCAATCCGATTTAAAAACTCTGGTCTAAAACTATGTTGCAGCAAGGATAGAACTTCATCCCGCGTTTCCTCAGTCAGTCCCTGTTTACTTTTTAGACTTTCCAAAATCTGCTGGGAGCCAATATTGCTTGTCATAATCAAAATAGTATTTTTAAAGTCAATAGTACGGCCTTTAGAGTCTGTCAATCGTCCTTCGTCCAAGACTTGCAGCAGGGTGTTGAATACATCCGGATGGGCTTTCTCAATCTCATCCAGCAAGACAATCGAATAAAGTCTCCTACGGACAGCTTCTGTCAGCTGTCCTCCCTCTTCAAATCCTACGTAACCTGGTGGCGGACCAACTAAACGAGCCACAGCATGTTTTTCCATGTACTCAGACATATCCAGCCGGACCATTTCCAGCTCATTACCAAACAGACGCTCAGCAAGGGCTTTAGCAAGAGCAGTCTTCCCGACTCCAGTTGGCCCCAGAAAGAGAAAGGACCCAATAGGACGCTTGGGATTTTGAATTCCTGCTCTCGAGCGCAAAATAGCCTCCGAAACCTTTTGAACAGCTTGGTCTTGCCCTACAATTCTCTGGCGCAGGAGCTTGTCTAGTTTTAGCAAGTGTTCGCGCTCATTGTCCATGATTCCCTGCACTTTGATTCCTGTTATACGCTCTACGATACTAGCTATATCCTCACGACTGACATCTGGCTGCTCAGTTTGCGCTTGGCCTAGGTGGATTTTCTTAACAGCACACGCCTCATCAATCAAGTCCAGTGCCTTATCAGGCAAATAACGATCTGACAGATAACGAATTGAAAGACTGATTGCTGCCTGCAAGGCTTCGTCCGTCAGCCTAACTCCGTGAAAGTCCTGATAATTCTCTCGCAGTCCTTGCAGAATTGTCAATGCCTTATCTTGGTCAGGCTCCTCAATGCGAATCCGCTGGAAACGCCCCTCCAAAGCTTGATCTAGCTCGAAGCTTTCCCGATAAGCAGCAAAAGTCGTTGTACCAATGATATTAATCTGTCCCTGAGCCAAGAGTGGCTTTAAAAGATTGCCTGCATCAAGAGAGCCCTCCGTCCGCCCTGCTGTCACGATTTGGTGAATATCCTCAATGTAAAGAATAATCTTCCCCTTAGCAGCCAGCACCTCATCCAAAACAGCCTTGAAGCGTTCTTCAAACTCTCCTCTATATTTAGTTCCAGCAATCAATCCGCCTAGATTTAACTTAAAAACTTCTTTGCCCAATAAATGTTCTGGAACATCATCTGCAAGTAATCTTCCAACAAACCCCTCTATCACTTTGGATTTTCCAACACCTGGAAAGCCTAGGAGAATGGCATTGCTTTTCTCTTTCCTACACAGCACGCGGATAATATCGTCAATTTCGTCTTTTCGACCAATTACCTGTCTATCGGTCTGGTCAGCCAGCCACTGATTAAAGTTAGCCGCATATTTGTTCAGGGCCTGATAGTGACTTTCCTGGTTTGAAGAGATTGCTCGTTTGCCTTGGCGAGCCTTATTCAACTTTGCTGCAACTAGCTCCTTATCAATTCCTGCCTGTTTCAAAAAGACAGTTATCGGATTTCGTTGCTGATGAAATAGACTGAGAATCAGGTGCTCTACTGTTACCACCTCGTCCCTCAGTTCCGCCCTTTCAGCCTCTGCATCATCCAAAAGATTCTTGAGACGTTGACTATACTGACGTCCGTAGCGGTTCGTATCCGTATGTGAAAATACAGGAATCTTGGCTAGTTCCTGATTGATGACGCTGATAAATTCATTAATATCAAGGTCCAGACCGGTATAGAATTCCAAGGCAAAAGCCTGGGGCTGGGTCAGCACTGTCCAGACATGCGGAATGTCCACTTGATAATTGTGTTTTTGAATAGCTAATTCCTTTGCAGCATTTAGTACTTCTTGCAAAAGATTGGTATAGTGTTCGGTCATATAGTTTCCTCGCTTTTCTACTGAAAACCAAAGTCAACTGCAAACAATATTTTAAAAATTAACCTATTTTAACAAAAACTTAACTTGATAATCTTATGTTTATTATATCATTTTCACAATCAATATACTAGAAAAAATGTAAGCGTTTTTCGTGTTTTAATCTAATTTTAACAAAAGATTGTGAAAAAAAGAGCACTGACTTATCCTAAAGGGACAAACCAACACTCTTTAATTTGTAATATTTTTAGCTAAACGATTAAGCCGCCACTGAAAGAGAATGCCGCTCGTCACTAAGCTGGCAATGAGACCAATCCAATATCCATAAGGACCTAAACTAGTATAGTAATCTAAGAAGAGTCCCAGAGGCAGCGAAACTCCCCAATAAGCAATCAAACCCAAGTAAAACGGTACCTGAGTATCCTTGTAGCCCCGAAGAATGCCCTGCAAAGGAGCCGCAAAAGTATCTGCTAATTGGAAAAAGAGGCTGTAGGTCAGAAAAACAGATGTCATACGGATAAACTCGGTATCTGAACCATAGAGAGCAGCCGCACGGTCACGTAAGATATAGAGAAAGAGAAAGGTAAATCCAGCAATTCCCAAGGCCGTCAGCCGCCCAAGTTTACAGAATTTCTTAACATCGTCAGGACGATTAGCTCCAATTTCATAAGAAACAATGATGGACATTGAGGTTGAAATACTCATAGGAAAGGCATACATTAAGTTTGAAAAATTCATAGCCGCCTGATGGCTGGCAATGATTAGTGACGAAAACTTAGCCATGACCAAGCCAACAACCGAGAAAATCACGACTTCAGCAAAAAACGTTCCGCCAATAGGCAGTCCAAGTCGAATGCCTTCGATTAAGCCTTTTTTGTCTAGTGGTCGAATCTTCCATAGCTCATAGGATCGGACTTTTGGATGTTTGACTGCTACTAACAAGGATATGAGGAGCAAAACCCAATAAGCCAAAGAAGTCCCAAGTCCAGCTCCAGCTCCGCCCATTTCTGGAAAACCAAATGCTCCGTAGATTAGGGCATAATTAAAAGAGCCATTCAAGGGCAAAAGCAAGAGCATGAGATACATGGAAAGCTTGGTCAACCCTAGAGCATCAAACAGAGAACGAATGGTGCTAAAGAGCAAAAGAGGGATAATACCAAGCGCCAGATAACAAAGATAGTTTTTTGCCACTTCTTCTACCAAAGGCTCTAGGCCAAGGTGAGACAAAACTAGAGGAGCGCCCACAAATACCAAGGCAAATAAAATTAGCGATAGCCCCAAAGAAAGATAAATAAACTGATAAAAATCAGAAGCAATCTTTTCTTTTTTCCCTTGTCCTAAATGATGCCCGATTATGGGTACCAAGGCCGAAACAATCCCTATCAGCAGGTCGAAAAATGGAATCCAAAGACTAGTTGCCATAGAAACACCAGCCAGATGCAAGGTGTCATACTGACCTGTCATGGTCGTATCGACAAATGAGGCTGAAAAATTGGCCAGTTGGTAGATCAAAATTGGCAAAAAAATAGAAATAAAGAGCCGCATCCGCTGCTGTAAATTATGAGTTTGGTGCATAGAAATCCCTCAAAAACTTTTTCTAGCCAAGTGAAATCAATGAGCTTAGATTTTTAGAATATCAACTATCTTTACTATACTATAAGCCAGACAGATAGTCAAAAGGAAAAGGAAATTATATATCTGCCTCGGTGAAGACAATCTGCCCTTTATCAAATCCTGCGATTCGCGCCAAAGAAAGGACACGATAACCAGCAGTTTCCAAAAGTTGACGGCCACCCTGAAACGATTTTTCAATGACAATGCCAACTGCCTCAACCTGGGCTCCTGCTTGCTCAATAATGGTGATCAATCCCTTGGCTGCCTGACCATTCGCCAAAAAATCGTCAATAATCAGCACTTTATCATCAGAGTTGAGAAATTTCCCAGCAATCGAAACGGTCGAAGTCACTTGCTTGGTAAAAGAATAAACTTCAGCCGTCAAAATCCCTTCTGTCATCGTGATATTTTTGGCCTTCTTAGCGAAAATCATTGGTAGTCCTAGCGCTTCTGCTACGTATACAGCCGGAGCAATACCAGAAGCTTCAATAGTCACTACCTTGGTAATTCCTGCGTCCTTTACCGCCTCCGCAAAGACCTGGCCAATCTCTTTCATCAATGAAAAATCAACCTGATGGGTCAGAAAAGAGTCAACTTTCAGGATATTTTCACCTAACACTTGTCCATCTCTGAGAATCCGTTCTTCTAATTTTTTCATTCGTCTTCCTTCCTTTCCAAAATCCATCTTGATTCTAGCAGAAAAAGCACAGATATCCGTGCTTTTCCTTTACTCTTTTTCATTTTTATTCTCGGTCTTATCTTCTTCTCCAGCATGATTGACTGCTTTTTTGAATTCTGAAAACATTTTACCGATAGACTGTCCCAATTCAGGCAGGCGTTTTGGTCCGAAAATAAGCAGGGCGCCCAGAACAATAATGATTACCCCAGGTACTCCGATATCTTTTAAAAGTCCCATTAATTTCTCCTCGTTGATTTTCTTTGATAAATGATGCGACTGAGCAAGGTGCTGACTTCATAGAGCAAAATCAAAGGCACTGTCATAGACAAGTCGCTGATAAAGTCGGCGGGTGTCAGGACAACAGCTAAAACAAGCAAGATGAAGTAAGCGTATCGTCTATATTTTACCAAAAATTTCGGATTGAGCAAACCGATAGAAGTCAGAAAGGACACCAGAACCGGCAACTCAAAAAGGCAGGCAATCGGAATAGTGGTATGAAAGACGAAACTAAGATAATTCTGCGCTGTCAGTCGTGTCTCAAAGAGGCCCTCACCTAGCGACAGCAAGACCTGCAAAATAGCTGGAGTCACAAAGTAAAAGCCAAAAGCCAGTCCCAGAACAAAACAGAGAAAGGTAGCCGGGATATAGGCGAAAACAGCTCGTGCTTCATTGGCTCGCAAAGCTGGTCGGACAAATTCCCAGACCTGATAAACAAGAAATGGCAAGGTTAGGGAAAAAGCGACCAGACTAGCCAGACTGATATAAATCCAAAGGATATCATCCGGCCCCAGCACCAGCAGCTTCTGCTCAAAATTACTGGTCAGCCATCGATAAATATCGGCTGAAAAGAGCAAGCCAACCAGAAAAACCACGAAGAAGCAAGCTAATACCGCTAGAAAACGCCGCCTGAACTCTGTCAAATGCTCAATGATAGTCTGCTCTTTTTTATTCATACTGCTGCTCGCTTTTCTGATTTTTCCAGCTAACATAGACAACCAGCAGGATAAAGAGGGCCTGACTAACTACTACTTCCAGGCTTGGATAAATCCCCATCCAGTCTACAGTCACAAAGCCATTGATTAAGTGAGTTGATAGGATATTGGTCAGCTGAAGGGCATGGATGCTGACGCCCAGCATTTTAAAGGCCAAGGCGTAGATTAGCCAAGTCAGCCAGAAGAAAATGCTGTGTGGCTTGAGAAGACCAGACGCCTTGCTCATGATAAAGGCCAGCGAGACCAAGACCAGAACAGCCAAGCCGATTCCCAAAAGGAAATCAGTCATAGTGATGCGCGGCAGAATTCCTGCATAAAAGAGGATAGTCTCAGCCCCTTCACGGAAAACTGCCAGAAAGCTAAGAGCAAACATGGAAAGAAAACTGCCTGTGGCTGTTACAGCCTTCATTTGGCTTTCCATAAAGTCGTTCCATTTCTTGATAGATGCCTTGCTGTGCAGCCAGATACCAACCAATATCATCATGGCGACAGCGAAAATTCCCACTGCACCCTCGATAATTTCACGATTGGATCCGGAAGCCACTGCAGGGAAAAGAAACTGTAGCAAAGCTGCAATCACAGCGCTGGCTAGAACTCCACTCGCTGCCCCGGCATAAACCCATTTGAGTCCTCTTTTCATCTTGGAGGCTTTCAGAGTCGTTATCAAAGCCATGACGATCAAGAGCGCTTCTACACCCTCACGCAGCAAAATCAGCATAGCATCAAAGAAATGATAGGAAGCTGTCGTGTCAATCTGTGACAGCTCACTAATCAAGGATTCTAGCTGCTTTTGATACTTCTCTTCGCTACCCTTGACCATAATAACAGGTGTCTGACTCTCAACCTTGGTATAAAGCGAAGGATTGTTGACACTGACATCTCCTTCAATCGTTGGCCAAATAGTGATGAACTCTTTCATCTTGGCAGCAGCCTTTTTATCATCTCTGCTTTGAAAGAGACTCAAGGCTTCCTCTAGGAGCTTAATTCCATCTTTCAGCGTCAGATTGCCAGCAGCTTCTTGGACTTTCTCACCTTTGACAAAATTATCAATGGCGGTTTTCAAATCATCAAAAGAAGACTGAATCATGTCAAAGTCAGTAGGCTCCGTCTCAATGGCACTGCGCAGAAATGAAATGGCTGTTTCTACCTTGCCGTAATGGGCTGTGCTGTTGTCTCGGACCACGCTTTCATTGGTAGTCCAGGTGCTATTCATCTTCTTGTAAGCTTCTCGTGTCGCTTCTAAATCCTTAGCACTAATAGCCTTTTGTAGATTTTCAAATTTTGGGTCTAGCTTACTGACAAGCTTCTTTTTCTCAGCCTCTAAGTCGACTGGATTCTGCTCTTTCTCAAATTTCAAGAGGGCCGAAGAGATCTGTGTCAGCTTCTCCTCAGTCACCTGACCCGATAAGTCTAGTGCCTTGCTTACCTCTTGTCCCGCTGCAGAGTCGTGATTAGCTACCTTTTCAAAGTCAGTCTTGATTTCTCCGACTAATTGCTTAGCTTTTTCCTGATCCTTTTGCTTAACAGCAGTGCTGGCATCAGTGATTTTAACGAATAAACTGCTGTAGCTATCATCCGCTAAAACCGGCTTAGCTAAAAAGATCAGCAAGAGCCCTAATATCAACAGACTTTTATTCAAATAATTTTTGACCAAGGTATTCTCCTTTTTTCACTCCACCAAAGCAGGCAAACAAGCCACTGCCAATATGCGTGACATATTCATTCATCTTATCTTGAGCGCCTAGATTAGTCAGAACTTTGACAAAGCTATCAGGATCTTTCTGGAAGGAAAGAAAGAGCAGGCCTGTGTCGAACTGACCAGTACTTTCATCAATCCCATCCGAGTACGAGTAAGACCGGCGGTATATGGGCTTATCAACTTCCTTGGCCAAACGTACATGTGAATCTTCTGGCAGCAAGTCCAAGTCAACCTCGTCAAACTCGTCTTTCTTGCCAAAAGGCGCTCCGCTATCTTTATAGCGGCCAAAAGTGTTTTCCTGCTCCTGCAGATTGGTCCGGTCCCAGGTCTCAAGGAACATCTGGATCCGGCGGACAGCCATGTAAGAGCCGCCCTGCATCCAGTCCTTGCTATCGCACCAAATGACCTTGTCAAAGTCTTTTTCCTTGGTCACATTGGCTGTGCCGTCCTTAAATCCAAAGAGATTACGAGGCGTTGACATCCGGTCTCCGATAGCAGCAAAGCCTGACTGACTCCACTTCATAGTGATGGCATTTCTGCCCTTGCGGACCAGATTGCGGACCGCATGAAAGGCTACCTGCTCATCATCCGCGCAGGCCTGGATAACAATATCGCCACCTGTATATTTTTCTTTAAGCTGCTCCTTTGGAAATGGCGGCAAATCCCGAAAAGCCTTAGGTCGTTTGTCTGACAAGCCCATTTTTTTCAGAAAAGAGGCTGAGACACCAAAGGTCAAGGTCAGTCGATAAGGGTTGAGACCAACAGTTTCTCCAGTATCCGTTGGCGGCAAAAGAGCATTAGAATTATCTTTTTTGACCAATTCTCCATCTACTAGCTTCTCGCTGTAGGCCGTCCAGTCCTTAAAGAGCTGGATAATGGACTCCCTATCTGTCGTATGCAAATCCAACACAACAAAGTAGATATTCTTCTGCATCGGAGTTGTAATACCAGCCTGATGCTCTCCATAGAAGCTGATTTCTTCCTCACCGTCAGCGAATTTCTTATCTTCCTTGGCCTGATTAGCGAAAAAAGCAGATGCACCAGAGACACCCAGTGCAAGACCAGCGCCTCCAATCCCTGCTTTTTTAAGAAATTCACGACGATCCATCTTTTTATTAAACCATTTTTCGTCGTTTGTCATATGATTACTCCCCGTTTAGAATGACTCCCATTTGTGAAAGAGGCTCACCCAGTTTGGTCACAGCTTCTGCCAGTTCCTTGGTGTCTTCTTTTGTCAATTCTGTATAGAGCTTGTAATTTTCAGAGTCGGTCATGTGCTTGTCTAAGAGACCGTTGACGTTTTTAAACTCAAGTTCCAAGGTCTTGACGAGTTTCTCGTCCTTATCCTTAATCAATGGCTTAAAGAGCTCAAAAATCTTTTCTGCTCCTTCAATATTCGCACGGAAATCATAGAGATCTGTATGAGAGAAAACTTCTTCCTCGCCTGTAATCTTGCTGGTCGCTACTTCATTGAGCAAGTCAACAGCACCTGTCAGCATCATATCCGGCGTCACTTCAACTGTTGCGATTTTAGCTTTTAGCTCCTTGATATCATTGACCAGCTGATCAGCATAGCTTTCAGTTCCTTTGGTCGTATTTTGTTCCCACATGATTTTTTCGATGCGGTGGAAACCAGACCAGCCTTCTTCGGTCTTGTTTTCGTCTACATAGTCGACCAGGCGGAAGTCAATTTTAACATCTGATTCACCAAAGCTCTCAGCAATCGGCTCTGAGCGCTCGTAGGCCATCCGGATAAGCGGATATTGCTTTTTAGCCTCATCAAGCTTGCCTTCTTTAAGGGTATCACGAAACTTCTCCGTATCTGTCAGGAGCTGATCGATTTGTCCTTGGACAAAAGATTTGTAATCCGCTGTCGCCTTGTCCAATTCTTTCTGATTGACAGCTGTTTGGCTGCTAGATGCTTGACTGCTTGAGCCAGTCTTATTCGTAGAATTGTTGGCTGCACAGCCAGTCAGTAAAATTGCCGTTGAAAATAGGACGATGCCAAGTTTTTTCATGGTGACTCCTTTGTTTTCTCTCCTAAATAGAGATTATTTCCTGTAAATTATACCAGTTTTTCTCTTATATTTCAAGAAATTGTCTGACAATTTAATCAAAAACTATATATTTAGACCATTAAAGCAGCTCTTCTTTGACTTTCCCAATCTCCGTCTTTTTCAGCACTAAGTAAATCGTATCTCCCAGATAGAGGCGCGTGCTGCCATTGACCGTTTGAGTCTTGCCCTTGTGGACATTCATGGTAATCAAGACCCCCTCAGGCAAGTTCAGTTCATGCACTTGCCGACCAGCAATCTTTTCAGAAACAGGGATTTCAATTAAAGTAGTATCTCCTTGATCCTCGATACTGTCTGGCAACATTTTTTCCAACATGGCTTCGTAGACTGGCTCTCCTTTTAGCAGATCCATAATAATATAAGCAGTCAGAGTGACCAGCCCCAGCGGCATGAGATTACGGATGTCACCGACCATCTCTGTGACTAGAATCATGGCTGTCAGAGGAGCCTTGGAAATGGCGCCAAAATATCCACTCATGCCCAGAATAATGAAAATCGGAAATTGCTCCTGAGAAATCAAACCTAGCTGCAGACAGACTGCCCCCATTGCTCCGCCAAGCAGTGAACCCAGAGCAAGGATAGGCAGAAAAATGCCACCTGGCAGCCCGCTTCCGTAACTCAGCATGCTCCAGATAAAACGCAGAACAAAAAATAAGAGCAAGGTTCCCACAGTATAATGACTAGCAGTCAAGGATAGAATCAACTGATTGCCCCCGCCCAGCAAGTGAGGCAAGAAATAACCAATTGGAAGAATCAAGAAAAAAGCCAGAATAGGGTAATAAGCTTCTGAAATCCTAAACAAGCGACCCAAAAACTGATAAACCAGCTGAATGTTCAAAATGACTTTTTCATAAATAAAGCCTGACAAGCCCAGCAGCAAACCCATGACTAGGTAGATCCAATACTGCTCCAGTCTCATAACTGGAATATTATCCGGCATGTCCAGCACTGGTGTTAAGCCAAACATGGAGAGCGAGACAAAGTTAGCGACTAGACTGGCCGCCAGCGTAGAGACCCAGAAAAAGCGTGAAAAATGACGGTAAACTTCTTCTACTACGAATAGGAGACCTGCGATTGGTGCATTAAAAGCTGCTGCTAAGCCTGCCGCCGCACCGCTAGCAATGAGCGCTCTCTCCTCAGCGGCACTCAAATTCAGAAATTTAGAGACGCCTTTGCCGCTCATAGCGCCTAGCTGAATACTTGGCCCTTCTCGACCCAACATCAGACCGCTAGCAATGGCTAAAATCCCCAACACAAACTTCTTCCAGAGAACACTCCACCAAGAAAGCGACATCAAGCCCTTCAGCTCTGCTTCAACCTGCGGAATCCCTGACCCCTTGATATTTTTCTCCGACTTTACCCAGCGAGCGTTGAGAAAGACGATGAAAACATAAAGGAACACCAAGGCCAGTAACCAAAGCAAAGACTGCTGACTCTTTTGGTAGACATCCTGCACTAAATGAAAGATTTTTTCAATCAGAAAGCGGAAAATCCCGACTACCAGTCCAGCAAAAATCCCGACTAAGACACCACGCAAAACCTGGGAAATAATCGAATGAGTTGCGAAATTAAATTCTCTCTTGATGTCGTCCTCACGTGAGCTAGCTTCTTTTGCCATTCCCAATCTCCTCTAAATAGTTACTTTACCAATATTCTAGCACAAAGCAAGCCTGATAAACAGATGAAATATAAATTTATTCTTTCAGATTTCTTTTTACAGGCTCTACAAAAAAGTCTGGAAATTTATTCCAGACTCATTTTCTTATTTTGCTTTCAAAGCTGCTTGAGTAATGTAGTTGTACGGTTTGTTGAAGTGTGGCAGGAAGAAAAGATCCAGCAAGGCCAATTTATCAATTGTAACCTTTTCCTGAATGGCCAATGAGAACATGTGAATACCCATAGACATATCTTCTCTAGAAACCATCTGAGCTCCAAGAACTACACGTGTGTCCTTATCATAGACAATCTTAATTGTAACATCGTGGTGTTCAACTTTTTCAAGGAAGGTTGGTTTTTGAGTATCTTTAAACTCAACCACAGCCGGACTGTAACCAAAGCGTTTTGCTTTTTCTTCTGTCAGACCAGTTGAAACCATCTTCAAACCAAAGATTTCGATACCGTTAGAACCTTGAACACCGTTAGACTCCAATTCATGACCACAAGCATTATGAGCTGCTACGATACCAGAGCGCAGGGCGTTAGAAGCCAAGGCGATGTAGTTTGTATCGTTGATAGAGTTATCGTAGACAGTTGCACAGTCACCGATTGCATAAACATCTTTGATGCTAGTTTCTTGCTTCTTATCCACCAAGAAAGCACCATTGCGGAATGTTTCCAACTTGTTAGCACCAAGACCAGTGTTTGGACGGAAGCCAACTGCCAAGACGACCATATCTACATCATAGCTAGCTTTATCCGTTACAATGCGTTCTACCTTGTTTTCACCTTCAATAGCTTGAACAGTTTGGCCAAAGGCTAATTGAACACCATTGTCCTCAAGATTTTGACGCATCATTTCAGACAAGTCGTGGTCATAGTAACCCGCCAAACAAGTATCCACAACGTCAATCAGAATCACTTCTTTACCAAGGCGTTTGAAGGCTTCTGCTAACTCAACCCCAATGTAACCAGCTCCTACTACTGCCACACGTTCGATATGTTTGCTCTTGTCTTGCAATTTCTCGATAACGTCTGCAGCATTTTGATACAATTTAACAAACTGCAGATTTTCCAAGGTTGACTTAAATTCGCGACTGTTAGGATCCATTTCAGCACCTTTAATCGGAGGCAGAATTGGCTGAGAACCTGTTGCTAAAATCAATTTATCATATGACTCTACATGCTCTTTACCATCTACAATAGCTGTAACTTTTTTTGCATCATAATCAATTGACTCAACTGGTGAATTCATATAAACTTTTGCGCCTTTTGCTTCAAAAGTTTCTTTATCTGCATAAAAAAGTCCATCTGGCTTGCTAATTTGCTGTCCAATCCAAAGGGCCATTCCGCATGCCAAGAATGAAATGTTTGAGTTTTGGTCAAAAATAACTACTTCGTTTTCTGCACCATAATTGTCCAACATTGTATTAATACACGCTGTACCTGCGTGGTTTGCACCAACTACAACGATTTTACTCATAAGAATAGTCCTACCTTAATTTATAATTTACTAGAACAGTATATCATCTCCTGTGAGCGTTTACAAGAAATTTGCTCGAAATTTTCAAAAATTCTTATGCTGCTAAAAAGCTATACCACCGCTGTCTCATCGCTTCGAAAATACAGCTTTGTGCGAAAGTTAATTTTCTGAAAATATAACAATTTTAAGATTGTGAAACCGGTATCTTTTTGATATAATAAGGTTAGAGAGGTTAATTTTAGAAAGGTTGTGATAATGTGGACTTTGCTTCTCGCTCACTCCATTTGATGGGGAGTACGATTTGCATATCTCTCTGTCATGAGCGAGCGGAAATACTCTTAGATGAGGCGGTCCAACTGCTTCATGTCTATAAAAATCGCTTCAGTGCCAATGATGAAGACTCTGAACTTATGACTATCAATCATCTGGCAGGAATTGAAAGCGTCTCAGTTCACCCAGAACTTTTTGAGCTGATTGAGCTGGGGAAATATCACAGCCTAGCAGAAGGCAGCCACTTAAATATCACGATTGGCCCTCTCGTCCAGACCTGGCGGATAGGATTTTCAGACGCCCGTCTCCCAAGTAGGGAGGAGATTCAGCATGCTCTGTGCTTGACTGACCCAAACTTACTTGAGGTGAATCCAGAAAATTGTAGTGTTTTTTTGACTAAGAAAGGCATGAAGCTGGATTTAGGTGCCTTGGCTAAAGGCTATATCGCTGATAAGATTAAGGACTATTTGCTGAGTCAGGGAGTGACCTCTGCTCTTATCAATCTTGGTGGCAATGTTCTGACGATTGGGCAAAATGCAGTCAGCCAGCGTGCCTGGCGGATTGGCATTCAAAACCCTAAGCAGCCTCGCGGCAATCATTCAGCTATACTAGCTGTCACCAATCAGTCAGTGGTCACATCAGGAATCTACGAGCGAACTCTTACAGTTGAAGGGCAGAACTACCATCATATTCTGGATCGCAAAACAGGCTATCCTATCGAAAATCAATTGGCTAGTCTGACCATTGTTTCAGACAAGTCGGTAGATGGTGAAATCTGGACAACTCGCCTATTTGGTGAAAGTCCGACATCAATTCTGTCCCAGATTGAACAGCAAGCAGGGATTGAAGCCTTGATAATCACCCAAGACAGTCAGCTCTTCTGTAGCTCAGGCCTTTTAGAACAGATAATTCCTGCTTCTTAATTCAAAAGTGATAACTTTGCTGCCACACCAAGCGGCACATCTATCACCCTATCTTTTTAAACATGCTCATTAAAAAAACACCCTCTCTTTCTTATAGGTTCTACTTGCCTAAAGAAAAATAAATGCACTTACGAGGGATTTGTATCTTCATTTCAGAAAGGAAATTTTATGTTAAAACTTATTGCAATTGTTGGAACAAATTCTAACCGTTCTACAAACCGGCAACTTCTTCAATATATGTCTAAGCACTTTGCTGACAAGGCTGAAATCGAGCTGGTAGAGATTAAAGATATCCCAATGTTTAATAAACCTGCAGATAGAAGCGTGCCTGAGTTAGTATCAGAAATTGCCGAGAAAATCGATGCAGCAGACGGTGTACTCATTGGAACACCTGAGTACGACCACTCTATTCCAGCTGTACTCATGAATGCTCTAGCCTGGCTTTCTTATGGCATCTATCCCTTGCTGAACAAGCCGGTCATGATTACTGGTGCTTCTTATGGTACACTTGGTTCCTCTCGTGCCCAGTTGCAGCTCCGTCAAATTTTGAACGCTCCAGAAATCAAGGCAAATGTACTTCCAGACGAGTTCTTGCTCTCACATTCTCTTCAAGCTTTTGATCCAAGCGGAGATTTGGTGGATCTTGATGTTGTCAAAAAATTGGATGCTATCTTTGATGACTTCCGTATCTTTGTCAAAATCACTGACAAATTGCGCAACGCTCAAGAATTGCTTCGCAAAGATGCTGAAGAATTTGACTGGGAAAAATTGTAAGATAGGAGACTGAAAGAATGAAATTTGTTGGAATTGTAGGATCAAACTACGAACAATCATATAACCGAAAATTATTGGAATTCATCCGTCGCCAGTTCAAAATTAAATTTGAATTGGAAGTCTTAGAAATTGATGAAGTCCCAATGTTTAACCAAGATGAAAAATGGGATGAAAGCTTCCAATTACGTTATTTGTATAACAAAATCACACGTGCAGACGGAGTCATCATCGCAACACCTGAGCATAACCATACTATCAGCGCTCCTTTGAAGAGTGTCTTAGAATGGCTCTCTTACGAGGTTCATCCTTTTGAAAACAAGCCTGTCATGATTGTTGGTGCATCATACTACGACCAAGGAACTTCCCGTGCTCAAGTTCACCTGCGTAAAATCCTAGACGCTCCTGGTGTTAATGCTTACACTCTTCCAGGCAACGAGTTCTTGCTGGGCAAAGCCAAGGAAGCTTTTGACAATGATGGCAATATCACGAATGAAGGAACTGTTAAATTCCTTGAATCATGCTTAGATAACTTTATCAAATATGTAGAGGTAGTTTCAAAATTGAAAAAACCAAAACCAATTGAACCTGAAGACTTAGACTGTGGAAAACCAATCGCTACAACGGTTACAGAAGTTGATCCGGATGATCCAGAATGGGTAGAAAAAGTCGCTGAAATCACTGGTGCTGTTTCTGGTGATACCTATGTCAAACTTGACCATGGTATCTTGACTGTTAATCAAATCGATATGTTCTTGAAGGCTATGCCATTTGAATTGACATACGCTGACGACAACAACCAATTCCTCTACTACA
>ERZ772807.338-NODE-338-length-29032-cov-4.938710_pt1 | contig 29032 bp, 34 predicted proteins | sample MGYA00511472_ERZ772807 | MGnify/ENA primary metagenome ERZ772807 (study PRJEB29015, sample SAMEA2737947) | human oral metagenome | biome: human oral; feature: human-associated habitat; material: dental | place: China | collected 2039 ... | reverse complement strand
ACGAAGACCCTGCCTTTGCCGACACCGCGCGCGAATACGTTGTGAAGCTGCAAGGCGGCGATGAAACCGTGTTGGCGTTGTGGAAACAGTTTGTCGACATTTCGCTCTCGCACGCCCAAGCCGTTTACGACACGTTGGGTTTGAAACTGCGCCCCGAAGACGTGGCGGGCGAATCCAAATACAACGACGGTTTGCAGCCCGTGGTCGATGATTTGGTTCAAAAAGGTCTGGCGGTCGAAGACGACGGCGCGAAAGTCGTGTTCTTGGACGAGTTTAAAAACAAAGAAGGCGAACCCGCTGCGTTTATCGTGCAAAAACAAGGCGGTGGCTTCCTTTACGCCTCCACCGATTTGGCGTGCCTGCGCTACCGCATAGGTCGTCTGAAAGCCTACCGCCTGCTGTACGTCGTCGACCACCGCCAAGCCCTGCATTTCGAACAACTTTTCACCACTTCCCGCAAAGCAGGCTATCTGCCGGAAAATGTAAAAGCCGAATTTATCGGCTTCGGCACCATGATGGGCAAAGACGGCAAACCGTTCAAAACGCGCAGCGGCGACACCGTGAAACTGGTTGACCTGCTGACCGAAGCCGTCGAGCGCGCCACGGCTTTGGTGAAAGAAAAAAATCCCGAATTGGGCGCGGACGAAGCGGCGAAAATCGGCAAAACCGTCGGCATCGGCGCGGTCAAATACGCCGACTTGAGCAAAAACCGCACCAGCGATTATGTGTTCGATTGGGACGCCATGCTCTCGTTTGAAGGCAACACCGCCCCCTACCTGCAATACGCCTATACCCGCGTGCAAAGCGTGTTGCGCAAAGCAGGCGAATGGGACGCAACCGCGCCCACCGTTTTGACCGAACCGCTGGAAAAACAGCTTGCCACCGAGCTTCTGAAATTCGAAGACGTACTGCAAAGCGTGGCGGACACGGCGTATCCGCACTATCTGGCAAACTATCTTTACCAAATTGCCACCCTGTTCAGCCGCTTCTACGAAGCCTGCCCGATACTCAAAGCCGAAGGCGCAACCCGCAACAGCCGCCTGCAACTGGCGAAGCTCACCGGCGACACGCTGAAACAAGGCTTGGATTTGCTGGGCATTGATGTGTTGGATGTGATGTAAGGGGTATGAAAATCAAAAGGCCGTCTGAAAAACATTTTTCAGACGGCCTTTTTACTGTGAAACCGTTTACCGGCCCGGGGCAGCAAATCCGGTGCGGGAAAACCGTTTTACAGCGGGCATTCGGGCAGGGCGTGCAAGCGGACGGATATAGCGCGGTTCGCACGGCTGGGCGGAGCAGGGAAGGGCAGGCTACACAGCAGGGGAGCGAACGGTTTGTTCGGGCGGGGCCGTCTGAAAAATATTTTTCAGACGGCCCCGGTTTATCCGTTGTTCCCGTACAGATGAAAATCACGGCCAATGTTCTGAAACATTCAAACAGGGCCGCAACCCGAAACTTCAGATTTCCACCTGCGCAGGAATGACGGGCAACAGGTTTATTCGTTATATATTTGAAATAAATATAACTCTCCATTTTTGTGGTTTGATAAGGACAAACCGGCCATGTAGTATTTCCATATGCTTGACAGTGATTTTGCGTTTGTAAAATTTTATGGACAACCGGCAAAGGAGTTTCTGATGAACCAAAGCAAATTAATCGACCATACCCTTCTGGCAGCTCAGGCGACGCAGGCGCAGGTAGCGCGGCTTTGCGGCGAAGCGGCGGAATACGGGTTTTGTTCCGTGTGTGTGAACCCCGCGCGGGTGGCTTTTGCGAAAGCGCAGTTGGCGGGGACGGACGTGAAGGTCTGCACCGTTATCGGATTTCCTTTGGGGGCGGCCACTTCCTCTGCCAAGGCTTTCGAAACGAAAGATGCGATTGCAAACGGTGCGGACGAAGTGGATATGGTCATGAATATCGGCTTGGCCAAAGACGGCGACTGGGCCGGTGTGGAAGCGGACATCAGAGCCGTTGTGGCGGCTGCGGACGGCAAGGCTTTGGTGAAGGTTATTTTGGAAATTTGTCTGCTTACTGAAGAAGAAATCCGCAAGGCGTGCGCCTGTGCTTTGGCGGCCGGAGCGGATTTCGTGAAAACGTCGACCGGTTTTTCAACCGGCGGAGCAACGGTGGAAGCCGTGCGCCTGATGCGGGAGTGCGTAGGGAATAAAATGGGGGTGAAGGCTTCGGGCGGAGTGCGCACCGCCCGAGATATGGCAGCCATGGTTGCCGCGGGTGCCAGCCGTATTGGGGCGTCTGCGGGCGTGGCGTTGCTTAACGACAGTTCGGGAGAGATGAATCATGATTATTAAAACCAGTGCCCGTCAGTTGTCCGACGGCTATTTGGACCGTACGCCGTGGTTTCAATATGTCCTTTTGTCGATATGCTTTCCGATGTGGGCATGGCGGCGAGTTTGAACGATTATAAGGCGGCGCGAACTTTAGCACCTTTTCGGAAAATCTTTGACACCTAGTTAGGCCGCGCTATAAGGTGGAACTTTGATACCGCCCGCCGTTTAGGCGGGTTAATCTATTTTATAAATCATATTGTCCTGATACTCGATTCCTTTGCCCATCTTGGCATCTAGTGAAACGATATTGTAGCCGCTGAAGCGCCGGTATTTGTCCGGTTCGCACTCTTGCAAAAATTGGAAGTAGTCCAGCGCCTCGCTACGGGTGGAGCTAAATAGGATAAACGGTGGGCGCATATACTGAATCATACGCAGGAAGCTAACCATATTAAAGTATTTATCAGCGGCATACGCACCCTGAGCAGTGGACACATAAGGCGGGTCTAATACCAGCAGAGTATTGGGGTTATGCTGATGCTCAGCCATCAAAAGATTATAGTCTTGCCGGGTGATTTCGAGGCCGTCTAAATAGTCGGCAGCGATGGAGTACGGGGATTGGCGTACCTTATTGTAGAACTCAAACCCCAGCAATTGTTCAAGAGAATTTGCTTGTTTGGCACTAAATAAAAGCCATGATGAAAGTACGCGTACATCAATGTGGCCTTGGAAATTAGTGATTGTTTGTTGTACTGATCGGGTGCGTTCAGGGTCTAGCCTTGAGCCTTTGGGGATGCCGCCAACTATCTGCGCGATTTGTTCACGCAAACGGTTGTAATCTGGGATGTGCCGCAGGCGGTCTGAGTAGTTGTCATAGTCGTTGTAAATTACCCGCGCCTGCGGTTTGATACGTTTTGCAACGTGTGCCAACAGGCCGCTGCCGCCGAATACGTCTACAATTGTCCAATGTTTGCCGTCAGCGGGAATTTGCGACAATACTTTAGTGAAGTGTTTAATGAAATATCGCTTCTGTCCGACGAATGGAAGCGGGGCCGTTGAGTGGTATTTTTGCATCATTTTTACTTACTCTCCGACACTCTCGCTGGTGTTCTGAAATCAGTTTTAAAATGATGCTCGACGGCATTCTTAGTAATGGTTGTCTAGCTGAAAGTATTAACCGTTTTACAACGGTTACACTTGATTTGTACGTTACCGCTGCCTTTGGCCAACAGTTTTTTGCAGTAGACACAACGTAATTCACGATAATAAACCATGTCGCATTAACTCCGTTTAGGTTAGAATTACCGCCGCCTAGCTAGGCAAAGCGGCCTTGAAGTCAATGCAGGGTACATCTGCTTGGCTGGCGTGCCGGTGCTCGCAACACAGACACGTCGCCGCTCCTCTTTATTATTTAAAACTTTCTAAATTACTTTGTTTCCTCCATTTTCTCAGACGGCCTATCTTTAGTTGATACCGCGGCATACAGGGTTTGCGGGCTGTATCGGCACGGGTTAGTGTAGCCTATTACATATGCGCACCATTCGCTGCAAAACCAGCGGCTTTTGCTGTGTGGTGATTTGAGTACTACGCCAATCGCACCTAGCCAGTCGTAACCTGCCCCGTGTGTACGGTGGAACAAGCGGCTGGCCGATATGGCAACAGATTGCGGCAGCGGGATTAAGTCCCATTTATCAGCAGGCAGCGGCATAGTTTTAATGCGCACCCCGCCGTCTCTCGCGCTAGACGAATAACAATCAAACAGGCCGTCGCGTGGGTGCTTAACAGCGATTTCACAATGGCTGTACGGGCTGCATGTTGCCAATCGTACAACGCTGTCGGCAATGCGTTTAACCACATCGCGCGGGGTGTTGATTGCGGCTTTGCCTTTATAGAGTGCCAAATAGACTTGAACCATTCAGACGGCCTCCGGCAGTGTGAATACGACTGCAATCTTATCAAGCGCGGCCTGAGTTTTCGCTGCTTCGATTTTGCTTTGCAGCGCTTGTCGTTGACCTGCCACATGTGCAGCGAGTTGTTCGTAAGCCAGCGTTTTACGCAAAGCCGCTGCTTTAAGCGTGTCTGCTGACATACCGCGGGCGGTGGCAATGCCGTCAAGCACTGGCGTTGGCGCGGCTTTATCTTCCTGCCAAGCCTTCGCTTCAGCGGCTTGAATTGCCCAGCTTGCAAACTCAAATTCAGGTACGCTGTCGATACCGGCGTGCTTGTTAATAAAAGCCTGAGCGGCAGCATTTAATGCGACGAGTTTTACGGATTTTAAGCCGTCAATATTTACCAATTCAGGCGGGGTCAGGCTGACGCCGTCAGGCAGGCTGCCTATTTGTTGCCAGATTTGCTCGCCATCTTTGGTAAATACCAAGACGCCGCGATAATCGGGAATAATTTCCCAGTTTTCACCCGTCCATCTCGCTGCTTGAAATTCTTTCAACGTCGGCAATTCGGCCTCGATACTTTGTCGGCCGTCGTCAAAATATTGCTCTTCTACGAACAGGCCGTCTGAATCAATTACACATCTTGTCATCTTTTTAACTCCTTGAGTTCGTTTTCCAATGTTTCGATTTTTGCGGCCATTTCTTGAATGGCTTTAGTCAAAACTGGGATGAACGTTTCGTATTCGATGGTGTATGTATCGTTCTTTTCATTTACCATCGGCAGGCGGCCATATTCATCTTCCAGCGCGGCAATGTCTTGGGCGATAAACCAATGCTGCAAACGGTCTTCCTTGTGGCGGCCGTCTTTTGTTGGGTTCTTCCACCATTCGCGGACTTTGACTGCGCGTTCTTCCTCCGGCAAATCGGCAAATAATTCGTCGACATAAGCATCGCGTCGGTCGTAATAGCCCGTGACCGGCTTTAATTTCATGACAAATTGCAGGCCGTTTTTCAGCGGCTTGACGTCAGCCTTGTCGCGGCCGTCTGAGCGGATGTTCACGGCTGTCGGCGCGTATAAGGTTTGCCCCGTGGAGCCGATTTGGATTTCGTTGTCGCCATTTAGGCGCGCACCGTAGCCGATTGCGATTGAGTTTGTGATTTTTCCGCTTAATACAGTACCTTGTACATTCCGATAACCCGCGGAATCGCCAATAAATACGCTTTGTTCACTACTGATTGTAGGACCGCACCAGTAGCCGACGGCCACGCTAGACAGGTGGGTACCATTCCTCAGTGCCGATGCACCAATTGCAACTGTCTTTTGCGGGTTATCGCTGGATACCATTGCATCAGCGCCAACTACAGTCGTATATGCGCCACTTACAGCATTCTTAAGTGCATTGGTACCGATTACTGTCAATTCTTCGTTTTTCGCGGCCGACGATGATGTCGAATAAACATATTTAAGTTCTGCGTTACCCGATGCGTTAAGCTCTTTCGGGCTGCGAATCGTCAGACTGTTGCCTGCCGCTGCTGTTACTTCTACGGGTACAACATCACCCTGCACTGTGGCAGCATCGCCTGAAGTCAGACGGATACCCACCCAGTAACCGACTTGAGCGCCTCGAATATTGCCAAAGTTCAACGTAATATTATGGCCGTTCTGAATATAACTGCCGCTTTCCGTCCCGTTCCAGAGTACATCGCCGCCATTCGGCGCCCGGGTGCGCTCTAGGTTTTCTAAGGCCGCTGCGCCGAGTACGGTTACTTTTTCTGCCGTTTTGGCATTTTTTGCCGCACCACCGCCGACCGCGGTTTGTGCATCTCGGCCCTGGTACATTTGCAATGCCGACTCGCCAATAGCAACGGTTCGAGAAGTTGGCGACGTCCAAAAAACTTCAATATCACCGGTTAAACTAATCGGTGCGGTACCGGCCAACGCGGCCGAACCTAAAGCGACATTTGAATAGCCCGTACCTAAACCCTGCCCGGCATTTCGCCCGATTGACACATTAGCGTAACCGCTGGTGATGCCTCGTCCTGCATTGCCGCCGATACCGATGTTTCGTGTGCCAGCCATACGGGATTGTTCATACCATTCGGTGTCTGCTTGCACGTTAATTAAACTGTCCGCGCCAATAGCGATATTGTCTCGGCTGATACGGGAAAAGCCCTGAGCGCGGTCACCGATGGCGATTGCCGAAACGCATTTTTCAGTTTTCCCCATCGCGCCCTCGCCGATGACCACCACGCCTGCGCCGGTCCACTCTCCCGACTTGAGGCTTGCCGCTGCGCCGCTGCCTGCAATAAACCGCCCGATGCCGTTGCGGATGGCTTGATATTGCACATCGACAGTTTTGCCGTTAATCACAAACTTACCGTTTGTGTACTTGTTTTTCTGTGGATAACTACTACCCGTATCAATAGATAAACCCAGACAGTCGACAACCACGCCAAGCGCGGCGGTTTCAGCAGCATTCAAAGTGGCGAGTGCATTATTTTTGCTGGCCACATACCCAAAATCATGCAGGTTAAGCATCCCTGAAAACACACGCTTCCAGCGCGTGCCGTCGGTAGAAACAATAACGGTACAGCCGTTATCAGCGGTAGATTTATCGGCTTTATCCGCCACAAACACGCCGCCGCCCACTGTTGTATTGGAGTGATAGGCGTTGACGTTCACATAGCCTGTGCCGCTGTATTTACGCAGAGCATCAATACTGGCAACCTGCGAAGCATCGGCGGCCAGCGTTTTAATGGCCGATAAGACTTGGGCATGGTCGGCTTTGTTAGGCTCAATGCCAACCGCGTTTAAAATGCTGTACAACTCGCCTTGTAACTGGTTCAGCCACCATGCGGGTACGGGAGTACCGGGCGTGCGGCGGTCGCCGTCGACAAATTGCTTATTCGGGGTTTGGATTAAGTCCATTTTTATACCTCTTCTTCATATTCAAAGCGGCAATACGTCCATGCCGGTTTTAATTCTTCAAACATCGTTTCGATAATCGGGTCGGTGTACACACTGATGCGGTCGCCTGCACGGCTTTGACCGGCGCGGAAAATATAGGCGGTGGCTTTGCCGTCGGCGATGTCGACGCACCAACGCCAGATGGCGTCTTCGGTATTCAAACAATCACCTGCACAGCTTTCGCCGGCGCGGAATTGGTCTTCTTCGTAAATGGTGACGGTGTAGCCTGCCGATTCGGCGATGGCGGTAAAGTAGGCAATACTCAAACCGCCCAAGGCATTGAGTTTGGCCAGCACGGCATCAGTACGTTGTTGGGTATTCGCTCCGGCGGGCGGGGTGATGGCGAGCAGCTCTTCCCAGCGGTACAGGTAATCGTTTTCCGCATCAGGGAACGGCGCATTTTTCACTCCTTCCGCATGGTCGGCCACAATATCAAACACACCCGCTTCGGCTTTGATTTCTGCCGTTTCCCCTACGGTGTCGTAGCTGACGGGCGGGCGCATGGCGGCGAGTAAGGTTTGATGGCTCACGTGGTGTACTCCACGTTAATACTGCCCGGGCGCAGCCAGTAAATGTCTTCGGCACTCTCCTGAGGCTTGATATTGCCCACAGGGGCGGTTAAGACACGGTCACGCACGCCGTACACTTCGCTGATTAGGGTTTCCAACTGGCTTTTAATTAGGGTGTCTCCGGGCTTTAACGCATCAAAATAGGCGTTTACAGCTGATTTGATGGCAGCGGTGGCCGTATCGGTATCGGTGCCGCTGCTTAAGGTAATGGTGACGGCCACATTCACGGGCTGGATACTGGGCGCAAGGGCTAGAAAGCCGTTTTTACGGGTAACCGGTCGCACCGCATCGACATGAGCTTGTACGGCGGCCAGTGTTTCTGCGCTGGGAATACCGTTTTCACCCAAAATAACGGCATCGACAAAGCCGTTGCCGCGACGCAAAGGGTAGATAAAGGCATCAACCACACCCGGCACTTCCAAGCACCAATTGCGGAAGTCGTATTGATTACCGCCCGCTGCGGGTCGGCGCAGGCGTTCTTCGTAGCGCGCCAGCAGGCTCTCATCGCTTTCGGCATCTGTACCACCGACCATCGTTAGCAAGACGGCAGAACTGTCAATCCCCGCAGGTACGCTTTGCAGCGTAGCCGCGGTTTCGGCGGTTTGATTTTGAGCACTACCCGCAACAGTGGCGATAACGGCTATTTCGGCACTTCCAAGCGCACCGATAACGGCGGATTCGGCGGTTAAATACACCTTATCGCCCACATTGATCTGTTGGCCAACCGGCACCGTTGCACCGACCGCGCCGCGAACACGCACCTTGCCGCCCGCGAAGGTGGCGGTTTTTCGGTAGATGCCGTATTTAGCGGCATGTTTTTCTAGATAGGCGCTGTCTGCGGTATCGGCAAAGGCTTGGCGCAAAATCCACTCTTGATGCTGGTATTGGCCTTCGCCCACTGCGGCAATGGCGGTGGCGCGTACATGGTTGTCGCTGCCCGCGTGTACATGGGCGGCAGGGTTTTGGTTTTGCAGGTCGCGCAGATAGTTGGCGCGGATTTGTTCTAAATTCAGTGCCTGCGTCATATCACGGCTACCTTGTGGTTCAGGGTTACTGTATCGCCCGCGGCATCGACGGCTTCAATATGCAGCTTCAGCCAGCCGTGCTGCGGGGTGGATGCGGTTACTTGGATGGATTGGGCGCGTTTGGACTGAATCACGGGCTGCAAGGCTTGCTCGGCGTACTGCTTGGCCAGTACTTCGATGCGCTTTAAATGCTTTTGGCGGCGCAATTCGTGCAGGCGGCTGCCGAGCGTGCGGTCTGCCCAGTAACTGCCCAAGGGCGTGACCAAGCGGATATACAGCTCGTTTTCGATGGATTGGGCGGATTGGTTGACCACATAGCCGCCCGTTTGGGGATTAAGTAAAGCGTCCATACCTTTATTTTCAGGTAAGGACGCTTGGGGTTTGGTTTGATGGATGTCAGGCCGTCTGAATTACAGCGGGTCGGATGTCGTGCCGCCGCTGTCGCCGGTGTGTTTGTGGTCGGAGCCGACATTTTTGCCGTTGTTGGTCAGTTTGCCGGTAGTGTCCAAATCGCCGACCATCTTCACATTGCCGGTAAATGATGTGCCACTGCCGCCTTTCACTGCCATGCCGCCGTTGCCGTTGATTTGACCCTCGGCGGTAATCTGCGCGGTGCAGCCTACATTGGGCGCGTCAATATTCACGCCGCCCGGTGCTTTGATATTCAGCGTTTCGCAGTCAATTTCGATAATCCGGCCTTTCTTTAACACCATCTTGGCACCGTCGGCGTTGTAAACCGCCGTTTCGCCTTCGGCAAGGCCGGTAATGCGGTATGCGCCGTTGGTGGTGGTGACGATGATGCCGTGGCTGGTTTTGCCGCCCAACGGTACGACGACGCAATCACTGCCTGCGGGCGGGTTCGACGTAAAACCGAAGTTTTCGGCGTGTTCCAAGTCCTGCACGGTTTCGCCTTCCAAACCTTCCACTTGGATTTGCTGCACGCCGCCGGCTGCTTTGACGCGGGCGATTTTGCCGCGGAAGGCTTGGCGGATGCCGTTAAATGCCCGTCGGATACGGTTGTCTATGGTTTTTGCATCCATTTAAATCACCTGTAATTCCTGTCCGGCCTGCTTGGCTTGGCGGCGTTTTTTCGGTTTGGCGGCGGCTTGGCCGTTGGCTTTGCGGCTTTCAGACGGCCTTTTGGTTTTGCCCGATTTCTTCGGCGGGTCGGCATCCAATACCCATGCGCCGTCCTCTTTCAGTGTCAGCACGGTTTCGGTGGGTTGGCCGCGACCGCCGGTGAAGGTTCTCGCCATCAGGAAATACACCGCGTCGATGCCGTCCGGTTCGCTCAATACGTTGATGCGCTGACCGGGCTGCCACAAGGTGCCGTCGTCAGTGCGGTGGCCTTGTACGGTGGCGGTAATTGTTAAGCCTTCCAGCCTGCTGTCGGCCAGCCGCTTTTTCGCCTTGCGCTGCGCTTGAGCCTGACTGTCGATGTCCGGCTCGGTTACGATTAGGGGGCGGTGCAGTTTGACGGATTCGTCTTTGGCGGTGGCTTTAATGTTGTTTTTGCCGCTGTGGCTTTGCGCCAACACGGTAACTTCGCTGTACCGCGAGGCCATATCGCGGTTTACTTCCAAACGCTTGATGTTGTTGTTTTGGCCGTTGGTCCGTAAAACCAGTTCTGCCACCGGTGCGGCGGTGTAATCGGGACCGCCGACTACCAGCGTACCGTCCGGCTCCAGCCACGGCCATAAACCGTTTGCCTCGGCATATTCAAGCAGTGCATCCCACGCGCGGCTGCCCGGCTCGATCTGCACTTTGTGGGTTTTGTCGGTTTTGGCGGCATCGATGCGGATTTTGGCAAGCCCCAAAGGCTTGACGATTTTTTCGATGATTTGGTTTAAGTCCATATCCTGCGCGTTAAACAGCGGAGCGGAGCAGTCCAATAGCACGCCCGCATCGTCGCGGCCTTGTATGGTTAAGGTTTTGCCGCCTTTTTCGGTAACGGTCTGCACGCGGTCTATGCGGCCGCTCAATACCGTATCGCCGCCCACACGCACTTCAACCTTGTCACCCGCCCGCACCGTATCGGGTTTGGCATCGACGGGGCGGCCGAGCGTGACTGAAAAGTCATCGGCGGGGGTGAGCAGGTCGGAAACGATGTCGTAATTCGTCCATTGGCCGTGTGTTTTACCGTTAATCAGCAGAGTAACGGTGTTATCGGGCGTAGGCATTCAGTACCGTGCCTTTCTCAATAAAATTCGGATGGCGGATTTGCGGGTTCAGGCGCAAGAGTTCGCCAAAGCGGCTGTAATCACCGTACCACTCAAAGGCCAGCAGGTGCAGGCCGATATCGCGGGTGACGGTTTTCTGTACCAGCGGCGGCTTCATATTGATGACCGCAAACGCCTGTTTTTGCAGTTTATGCGCCGTATTGCGCAGACTTTCGGTAAGCTCGGCGGCAGTTTCCAGATAAGGGGTTTGCGGCAGCAGCCCGGCCGCTTCGATGCGTTGGTACACATCATCGGCACTGTCTGCCGGTGTTTGATACAGCCGCAGCAGGCAATAGGCCAGTTTGTCGGCTTTGGTTTCATCCGCCAGCATCATGGCCAAGATGCGCTGGGCGGCCAAAGCACGCTGCAAGGCGGCACGGGTATCGGCCAGCAGACGCGAGATTTCCACAGGTGTCAAAGTTGGCTCGTTCAGTTGTACGGCTAAAATATCGGCGGCTTGTTCGGCCAGCGTACACGCGCCCACGGTGGCGGTAAACGCGGTAAAGGCAGCCACATCTTCGGGCTTGGCGCGTTGGATTAAATCTACCGCCGCCACACTGCCTTCGGTTCCGCGGCTGACCTGCCACGGCGTAGCGGCTGCTTTAGATACGCCGCCCACCATATCGCGCCAGCCGTCCAGCCCGCTTTTACCGACATTGTGCATATTGGCCAGCGCACCAAACACAGATTTCAGCTCCGCCACCAATACGCGCGGGCTGTTCAGCAGGTTCAGGCCGCCGGTGAAGATGCCGTTTACCTGCCCATACAATACGCCCACTACCATTAATACCGTGGCATGAAAAGCATTCCAGCGGCTTTGCGCTTTCTGAATTTTGTTCAAGGCCGTCTGAAACACCTCGAAGCCCTGCCATGCGGCCAAGTCGGCAAGGAAATCCACTTCGTCGGCCAAGGCTGTCGGCAAGTCGCGGTCAAAAAACGGCGCGGCTTTGACACTTTGCTTAAAGGTCATCCGCACGGTGCAGTAGTCGGGATTTTCTTCGTTGTGCGCGACCTCGAAATCCGCCACCACGCAATCGGGCACACTGCCGTAAATCGGGTGGATCAATTCGCCCGCGCCCGTTTCGCGCAATACGTTCAGCAGGTTTTGCAGGCGGCCTTCATAATCTTCGCCCCACAATACGGCGGTCAAAGCCATATCCATCGCAGATACGCCCGTATCTTCGATGTCCGCGCCCTGTACGAACGGGTATTCGTGTTCCGCCAGCGCGTGGGTGCCGCGCAGTGTGTCGTCGATGACGTCAAAGGTAACGCCCTTGAAGCCCGCATCCAGTAAAGTGTCTTTCCAAGCCATTAATTTTTCCTACTGTTGCGTTCTACCGCCTGATTCACATAGGCCATAATGTTGCCGTTTTGCACGGTAACGGTAATCGGAATCGGCTTGCCTGCCGCCGCCTGCATTTGTGCGGCAGCAGCCGTCATCTGTACCGCCGCGCCGGTAATCTGCGCTGTTGCCGCCTGATTCTCCGCCGCCGCCTGCACATACTGCTGGCTTGCCTGCTGGTTGGTTTGTGCCGATTGGTTAAGCTGCGCCATACTCTCTTTTAAAACAGGACTATCGAGCGGGGCATTATTGCCGCCCAGTTCTTCACGTTTGCGCAGATATTCGGCTTTCGCCCCCGCTGAAAAATCAGGCAGGATACTTTCCAGCCAAGACGATAATTTAGCAAACGGTTTTGACCATTCCGCATATTTGTCGCGCTGCCCCGCCAAATGGGTTGCCCCGCCCATTACGGCCAACGGTGCCGCACCGAGCGCGACGGGACCTAGCGAGGAGGCCGAGGGCATCAGGCGGCCGGCCTGTAAGGCCCTGCTGCTTCCTCCGAACAGTTTGGAAAGCAGGCCGCCGCCCCCAAACATAGAGCTTGTGCCGGCCGCAGCCGATGCGGCCGCCGCGCCGTATCCTACCTGCGTGGCGGTTTGCGCCTGTTCGGGATGCCCGCGCATCCATTGTGCGGCCGACTGCATCCAGCCGCCGATGCGGTCGCTGAATTTTTCAAATGCGCCGTATTCGGCTTCTGATTTGGCGAGGGAGAATTGGGATTTTTTAAACCCCGAACCTTCGGCGACGAATCCGTATGCACCGTCCACCGCACCCGCCGCATTTGTCTGGCCTGCTTGCAGGCGGGTGAGTTCCTGTTTGTTGTTGACCAATGCCAGCAATGCCATCAATGCCTGACGGTCGGAAACCAGTTTCCCGATGGCAGTGCCGTCTACCAAGGCCTTTTGGTTTTCCAGCAAAGCCAGCTTGGCTTCATCGCCTTGCGCGGCATTAATCTGTTTCATCAGAGCGGCGGACTTCTTATCCTTGGCCGTGATTTCTCCGACAATGTCCACCAGCGCATCAAGCGAGTTCATGCCTGCTGCCTGCCGTTTGTTCATGCTGGCGGTGAAATCGAAACCTTCTTTGCCGTTGATGGTAATTTTTTTGGCTTTGGTCACAATATCCTGACTGTTGATTTTTGCCAGCAGGTTGACTAGGTTGTTCCCCGCTTCATCGGTATTGCCCGCGGTCATAAACGACAATTGGTTGGCATTGAGCAGGCTGGAAAAATTATCCAGCGTCGCGCCCATACCGGCGTTTTTCATTGCAGCTAACTGCTGCGGCAGCCAGCGCGACATGTCTTTCAATTCAAAACCGCCGTCCGCGCCCGATTGCAACGCACGGTCAAGCAGCGACGGAATATCCGCCTCTTTAAACCCCGCCTGCAACGCCTTGGTTACGATGTTGGCAATATCGTTTCCTTCCGTATTGGCGGCGGTGGCGGTTTTCATAACGGTCGGCAGCAGTTTTTTCACGGCTTCGTCGCTCATTGCTCCGCTGGCCACCATTGTATTCATGGCTTCCAAAGCGGCATCACGCGTCGTTCCGCCGACATAGGCGGCATCCATGACCGATTTCTTGATTTCCGTCATACCTGCGCGCTTCTCGGCCATGCTCTTGCCTGCATACATGGTATTGGCGGCATGACGCAATGATGTGTCAAAGTCCATCGTCCGGTTGACCGGCTGCGCCAACACATAAGCCCCTGCCGCCGCACCCGCCGCCACGCCGGCCACACCGCGCCCGATTGTCCGGACTCCCGAACCGATACGTTGCAAACGGCTTGCACCGCCGTTGATTTCGGCAGTCAGCTCGCGTACGCGGCTACGCGTTACCTGTGCAGCCCTCGCCAGTTCGCGTTGCGAAGCCATGCCGCTTTTGGCTAAACGGTTGTAAGCCGCCTGCGTTTGTTGGATTTCACGGCGGATTTGGTGTTCGGTACGGATGCCCAAACGGGCGGTAGCGCTGTACATCTCTTGATGTTTCAGCTTGACCGCTGCGGCTTTCTGCAACTGCCGGCTGCCTGTTTTTTCCGCTTCCGCCGCCAAACGGCGGAGGCCGGGCGTGGCGTTGTCCTTAAACTTAGCAACCAGTTCTACACTATGCTGGCTCATTTTTTCTTACGCTTGCTGATAAAGGTTTGGGTCTGACCGCCCGTGGCGACGGATGGTTTGACGTTCGCAGGAATAAACCACGGCATCACTACCGGCGCGGCGCGGCCGCGCTCGATTAAGTCGGCCTGTTTTAACCAGCCTTCCAGTTCGGGTTGGGTCATGCCGTCGATTTGGGCGGGCGTGATGCCGTATCGGCCGAGTTTTAAGACGGCGTATCGGTAACGGTCGGCGCGGGGAGCGGGCAAAGCCGCTTTTTTTGCAGCAGCTCTTGCGCCCAGTACAGCGCGTCAAAGTCAGCAGCAGCCATCTCATCAAGCAGCAAATCAGGTGTCAAAGATTCGGCTGTTAAGCCACCCAATTTATCTAGTGAGGCGGCATAGGCGGCAACCAGCCGCGGCTGGCCTTCAAGTTGCGGATCAATCGCCATGTCCTCGCGCACGGTTAAAAGGTGCATGGAAAAATCATGGTGCATTTCGCCGTCAATCGCACCAATGCCGTATTTCAGACGGCCGGTAACGGTTTTCAGGTCGGGAGAAACGCGCAATTCGTAATCTCCGATGGCGCGGGTGAGTTCGGGGGAAAATTCAGACATAAAAAAGCCCTTAAACGTTGGTTAAACCTTGTATAAATCAAGGCTTGATTGTCGCTTAAGGGTTATAGCTCCGAAATTTGTCGGATGTCAGGCAAAATACAAAATGACGCTAAGAATATGCTGTGATACTATCATTTCCCCTACATAAAGATATAAAGGAAAACTTCCATGAAACATTTATTTTTATTGGTAATAGTGGCAACAGTCGGCATCGGTTCTGCCGAGGCGCGCGGCAGAGAACCCTGTTCCGGCAGTAAAGGCGGCATCAAAGCCTGTACGGCAGACGGAAAGTTCCTATGTAAAGATGGTACTTTAAGCAAATCCAAAAAGATATGCAGTAGTCGATAAATATCTCGTAAAAAACCCGCAATCATGCGGGTTTTCTAATTTACTCCAACACCTTCCGAATCGCAAAACCGGTCACATCCACCACCAATTCATTATCCACGGTATAGCTGTCGCCCGCTTCGGTGGCGCAGAAGCCGAGGTACGATGTCGGACGCGCGCCTTCCACGTCGGGAACTAGGCTGATTTTGGCGTCGTCGATCTTTGCCCAGTCCACCGCCGTGCCGTCAGTCGGCACCACGGCGGTAAAGGTAATGTCGTATTGGCCGACACCGCGGGTAAATCCTTTGACGCGGCGGGTGCGGTTCATGGTTTTCACAGGCTTTTTGCCGGTGTTGTCTTTCACGTCGATTTTGGTTACTTCGACTTCGTTTGCGCCCAGATAGAGGATGACGCTGCCAACGTATTCGGTACTCATGTTTCAGCCTTTCTTACAAATATAAATCTACAACCATACCTACTACATGCAGGCCGTTGACGACATCGCTGGGAATGCGGCAGTTCAACATGCCGGTGTTTTGCAGGTCGCGTTCCACAATCAGTTTCGGCAGGTTTTCTTCCACGCGCTCCAAAATTTCCAGCTCTTCGCAGCGCATCAATACGTCAATCAGTTCGCTGCGCACGCGCGGCGGGGTGCGGTCGCTCAATTTGTCGCGCGGGAATCTTAGGGCGATGCGGTCGACGCAGGCGCGGCTTACATAAATCAGGGTGCGCACGGTGGTCACGTCGAGCAGGCTTTCGTCTGCCGTGCCGTTGGCGGTTTTGGTGTAGGTGGTGATGGCGCGCACGATTTGCGCCTGCGTACCGGCCGGACTGGTTTCAATCGGGGTAACGCCGTTATAAAGGGCGTTTTCCTGCTCGGTGCGCATGGTTTTGTCTTTGCTTTCGCACACGCCGATGCTGTTTAAGGCCAGCGTGTTCAACGGGCGGGCGGGGTCTTCTTCGCTCGCCATCACGGCGGCAAAGGCGGCGGCCAGCTCGCAAGGCAGGCTGGGTGTGCCGCGATACCACGCGCTGACGATATGGCCGTGGTTCAGACGGCCTGCCAAGGTGGTGGCTTGCGCCAGCGTACCAGTTTGGCCGTATACGCCGATTGCCCAGCGTTTTTCCATCGGACTGGCTACGGTATCCAAATGGGCACGCAGTTTCAGTAGGTTGGTTTCGTCGTTGATACCGCAGGCAACGATGTGGTGGCCTTCGGCGACCACGGCATTGAGCGCGGCGGCAATATCGGGATTGGCATCGCCGCCCGTCATGGCGGTAACGGCGGCGGTAATGCCTTCGCCGGTATTGCTGGTTTTGATGCGGATGGCGTTGCCGGCCGTACCTTTGTTTTTGGCGGTAAGCGTCACCACTGCTTCGGCAACGGTGGCGGTAACCGGCAAATCGGGTACGGCATCGATGGCGGCTTTGACGGCGGCGGCAACGGTGGCTGCGGTGTCTTCGGCACCGATGCCGATGGTTAAAGTGTCGGCATTGGCAATGCTCACACGCAACACGCCTTGGGTATTGGCAGTACCGCTCAGGGTGATTTTGCCGGCGGCGGCCACTCCGGCCTTGTTGTCGGCTACGGTAATCAGGCTTAAATCGGCATAGGCATAGGCTTTAATCGCGGCGGTAACCATCAGGTGCGCCATGCTGCCTGCGCCGTATTTGGCGGCCGCATCGGCGGCGGAAAACACGTTCTCCAGCTCGGTAAGCTCACCCAAGGCGGGATTGTTGTGCTGCGCCACAATCAGCACGCGCTGTTTGTTGGTGGGCAGGTTGCGCACGGCCAGCTTGGTGTTCCACTCGGCGTACACGCCCGGCTTGCGGGTGCTGGCGGGGATTTTTTCGAAATTGATGTTTGCGGATGCCATTATTTGCTGCCTTTCGCGGGTTGGGTGTCTTCGGTTACGACCACAAGGTCGCCGTATTCGATACAGCGGCGGTAATAGGCGGCATCGGGTACAGTAACGGTTTCTTGGTCGGTAATGTATTCATGTGGTTTACCGGCCAGCGGCACTTGCAGGCCGTCGGCGGCGCGTACTTTAATGGTTTCGTTCATGGTTTCACCTTGGTTTCAACGGTGGCCGCCATATCGGCGGGTTGGTCGGGGTTTTTCGGCGGGATACGCAATTCAAGGTTCACGCCTTTAAAGTCGGGATGTTCGGGTTCGGTGCGGCCTTGGTATTCGGATACGTCGGCATATACTTTCGCCTGTTGGCCGTCTGAAACCGCAGGCCGCGGCCAATCGCCGTCTTGCAGCGCGTCTTCAAACCAATACGTTTCAAATTCCAGCGCAAACACACTGACGGCGTCTTGCTCCATTTGGCGGCTGAACAGGCTTTTGGCCGCCCCCGGTTGCAGACGGCCTATCTGCAAGCCCAACGATTGATTGGTCAGCAGGTGGCGGACGGTCTGCATCAGGCGGTAGGTGCCGACATCATGGCGGTGCAGGCCGCCGAAACGGCTGTCTGCCTCGCTGCCGCTGGCACGGTCTCCCACCAATACCGTGAATTGGCCAATCGCTTTAAAACGGCTGCCGCGCGTGTCGTGGCGGACGGTGTCTTTGATACCGGCAAACATGATCCACACGGCGGGGAACTGGTTGACCACCTGCGCCAAACCTTCGCCGTCAAACTCCCCGCCGTAAGTAAAGACACCCGTTACCATTTGGCCGAGGCCGTCTGAAAGCCGCTGCCTGATGGCTTGTTCAATAGACGCTATCACGGCCGAACACCTTTTCCTGTGTGGTAAACATCACGCCGTTGCCTTGCACGGCGGGCTTTTCGCCTGCGGGTTCGGTAACGCCCAAGCCGACTTTCCCCGCCGCCACCAGTTGCAGGAACTTCACTGCCGCTTCATAGCGGTGCACGATGTCTTCGGTGAGCTGCCGTTTGCCGGTACACAGGCGGTACACCGCAATATCGCAGCAATACACGGTTAAAATGCGCAGCGGCTTGGGCAGCGGCAAGGTATAGCGGTTCATCAGATAGCCGTCGATTTCGGCGGCGGCATCATCCAAAGCCTGCTGTGCGACGGTTTCGTCCACCGCGCCCTTGCGGGACAAGTCGGTCAGACCGGTGATGGTGGCTTCGCCGAAACGCGCCACCAAATCGGCAACGGCAGCGTAGCTCATGCTGCATCCGTCGGCAGGGCTTCGCGCGCTTCAACCATACGGTCGCCAATCAGACGCTCAAAGTCGGCGGGTTCGAAGTCGGCACGGTGCACAAACGTCCAGTGCGGCTGTACATGGTAGCCGGCGCGGAAAAACGCATGGCCGTGTTTGCTCTTAATCGCCACCACTTCGGCATCTGCGGCGGGTGCTCCGCTGCCGGTGTAAAAGGCGGCTTCAGGTGTCAAAGTTTCGCCGTCTGAAATGCCACCGGGTGCAAGGCCGGCTTCAAGCAGTCTTTCCAATTCGGCATTGCGCTCTTGCGCGGCGGCCAACTCTGCCTGCGCCGCCTGAATTTCGGCATTGGCTTTGTCTAATTCGGCTCTCAAGGCTTCAATTTCGGCCTGCAAGGCAGCGGTTACGGTTACCTCTTCCGGTTTGACATCGACGGTCGCGCCAACTTCCTGTCCGGTTTTTTCTTTTGCCATTTTCTATCCCTTCCGGCGGGCGGTGCCCGCCTGTTCGTTACAGCAACCAAGGCGATACGATGACTTTCGCCTTGCCTTTGTTTGGGTTGTACGCGCCGTTGGCCAAGCGGTCGCCTTCCACCAGCTCTTTGGCCGCGTTTTCCAAAGCAGGCGGTACTAGCAGCACATTCGGACGGATGGCCAGCGGTCTGCCGCCGTCGCCTTTCAGGCTCACCATCGCGTTGTAGGCTTTCTCGAAACCGGCAGCGTCCAGTTTCTCTTGAGATTTCGCCGCCATCTGCCAGAAGCCCAAGCCCACGTTGCAACGGCCGTCCACGCCGTAGCGGTATTCGTTGCGCATGAATACGCCTTCGTCGGTATCGGCGGTCATGGCGGTAAACTGCTTCGCTTTGCGCTCTTGGTAAATCAGCGGTTTCAGGGCGCGGGTAGTGTCCAGCAGATACCAGGCCGCTTCGCTGCCGGCGAAAATATTGGATACGGTACTGGCTTGACCGGTGCCGTCCACTTTTTCATACACGGGATGGTCGGTATCAAAGAAGTTCTGACCGTCGTAACACAACGTGGCGTGTGCATTTTTCAGCAAGGCAAACACCAATTCGTCGGGATGCACCGCCGAAGCACGGCCCATCTCGGTCATCATCGGCGCGTAAATGCCGACATTGTCGTCTTCGATGTCGTTGCGGTTGACTTTGACCGAGCTTTCAAAATGCTTGTTGGTGATGGCATAGCCGTGCGCCTTCATATCTTGGAATACGCGGTCGCCCACCCATTCGCGGAAAGCGGGCCATTGGCCGAGCCAGCCGTAAGTATTGGACGCAGTGGAAGACGGAATGACGGTGGCGATTTCCTTGTATTGGCTTTCCGCCATTTTCAGGCCGTCTTGGAAATTCTTTTTAAAGCCGGTGAACAGGGCTTTTAAGGTGTCTGGTGTGATAATCATGTTGTCTTTTCCTTTATCGGATTACTTGGCCTTCGCATAATCTTCGGCAGAAATGCCCAATTGCGCGGCGACGGCTGCTTCTTCGGCGGTCAGCGCGGACGTACCGTCTGCGCCGCCTTTGCCGCCGGTCTGCGTTTTGCTCAAAGCGGCCAGTGCCAAGCTGCCGTCAATCAGGGCTTTAAATGCTTCAGGGTCTTTGGCGGCCAGTTGGCGCGCCGATGCTTCTTGATGCGGCAACAGGCGGCCGTCTGAAAGCGCGGCACGGATCAGGCCGTCTGAAGTGCCGCCCACTTCCATTGCAATCACTTTCTTGCTCAACGCGGCCACTTGCGCTTTGAGTTCGGCCACTTCGCCGTCGTCGGCATTGCCGCCTTGCGGCTTGTCTTCGGGTTTGCCGGCAGTGCCTTTATCGCCTTCGCCACCTTGCGGTTCTTCTTTGGGTGCGGCCAGTGCTTCGGCAAGCGTTTTACCGCCCAGCTTTTCCTGTGCTTCGGCCAAAGCCGCTTCGATGGCTTTGTCGTCGGCATCCGCCGCCAAGCCCAAGAGCTTGATTAAAGCTTCCTTGTTCATACTTGTTTCCTGTTTGGGGTTGATAGAGTTTTGGCGGCTCAATGCAGCCAGAGCCATGCCGTCCAGTGCGGGCGAATTGGTCAACGCCACACTGTGCAGCCCGCGTACATTGCCCAGCGTGTCGTATTCGAGTACCGGCGACAGATAGCGGTATTCGCCGCTGTCTATCATGTCTTTGGCGCGCTGCGTCCATTTCACTTCGCCCATCAGGCCGCGCTCGTCATCCCACACATATTTGCTGATCCAGCCGGCGGCAGGGTTTTGCTGCCCCGTTTCGGCGGCTTTCAGCGTGGCGTGTTCGTAGTCGACCACAAGGTCGGTTTGTGCGGCGTCAAAGGCGGCAATGATTTGCTGCGCCAAGTCGGCGGACATCGTCCAGTGCGGCACACCCGTATCGGTGCGGCCGTCAACCGGTGCGAATTGGCCTTTGGGTACGATTTTGATTAAGCCGTCCGAACCGCCGACATGGGCGGCGGATAAGGCGGCAAGAAGGGTTTTGGTGTCCATAGCCCGCATTGTGCGGCAGCCGCGCCCTCGTCAAAGCTTGGCCTATGTCAGACAGATGAATTTCTAGGGAAGGGAAATGTACTTGCAGAGATACGCGTGGGATAGTGTTCAAAAGGTGTTCAAACGCGCGCAGGATTGATTTTCAGGCGATGGGTAGGGGTAAGTATGGGTTAGGGCGTTTTCGGGCTGTTTTTCGGCATTTTTCAGGCAGGCATGATTACCGCCCCTGAATGGCCTGTGCCAGATATTCCGCCACCGCATCGGATAGGGCCTTTTCGTCCTCCGGTTGCAGGGTCATAAACGGGCGTGCGGGAATATTGCTGCCGGGGTGGTTAACCTGCTTGGCAAAGCGGCCGCCGAATTTCAACGCTTTGCCTTTTTTCGGTCTAATCAAGTGTGGCGAGGTTTTCCCACCGAAGTTATGGATAGCCGCATATTCCACATTGGTGCCGACCACCGCCGTATCGTTGGTACTGCTCGGCGTAATCGAATTGCGCAGGCGGCCGCTGGCTTGCAACAGCCCCGAACCTTCACGCGCAGTCGGATATTTGCGCGGCGCCCAAGCGGGACGGCCTCCGGCGGCGAAATTCTCCAGTACGGCGTTGCGCATGATGCGGGCAAGCCGCGTCATCAAAGGCTTGGTGTGGGCGGTACGCCGCGCCGCAGCGTTTAAGCTGTTTTGCAGGGTGTCTGTGTTGATTTTTATCTCAATCATGGTATATTGGTTCCAACAGCCATAAAACTCGGGTTTCCTACTGGAAAGGTTACGGCCACGTTACCGTGTCGCGTATTATCCTGTTCGAATCAGGCAAAGAGTTTTATGGCTTTTTCCATATTGTTTCATACCCGTACAGTAAGCTATCCACCTGTTTATCCGTTTCTGCAATCATGCCGGTGTTGACCATATTCAAGGTCAGATGTTCTTTCTTACCTGTCAACGGATGTCGGGTTTTCACATCATAGTCCAGCGTTACCACCAGCTTCCCCTTGCCTGCCGGCAGCGGATACACAAATGCCAAAAACTGTTTGGCATCGTCATTTCGTCCCGCCTTGCCCAATAAAATCTGCTCCGGCTCTTGCAGTAGTTCGGGTATCTTCTCCCAAAACGATACCGGCAGCGGCTTGACCTTCTTGTCGCGCAAAGCGTGCAATACCCGCTCGTCGCTTATGGCAATCACGGCGGATTGCGGGTAAATTTTCCTTGCCGCCAATGCGTCCAACACGGGCAGGGCCAATGCGCCCACATACAGCGTTTTCCCGCGCGCTACTTTTTCCGCATCCACCCGCCGTACCATTTGCGCCGCCTGTTGCGATACCGCCCGCATCAAATCAGGCTGTTTTAAGGCCGTCTGAATCGATACGCTCGCCAGTTTCGGCGGCAGTTCCACTGCACGCTGCATCTGCAACTGCCCCAAGTTGGCCAAATGGCTTTTACCGACATTGTGCTGAAAGCCCGCATCGGTATAAAAACGGCGGCCGTCCGGCAGCTTTACCGCTTTGGCAGGGCGGGTATCGCCCTTGCGGTTGACCACCACTTCCGTATCTTCAAGCTGTGCTTTTTGCGGCAGCAGATTGCGCCGTTTCAAATCACTGTCTGAAAGCGCCCGCACGGTACAGCGGCAATTGAAGCCGTTTGGCGGGTAGAAGTAATCCCAAAACGGGTCGTCGATGTGATACACCGCACCATGCGCTGCCGCATGGCTTTGGCGTGTGCGGCTGTCCAAAATGGCCGAGTATTGCAGCCACGGCGCATCATCCCGACCTTCTTCAAATGCCTGCCAATGACCGGCCATGTAAGCCGATTGCATCTGCGTGCGGAAAATCGTTTCCATACGGTGTTTGGTAATGCCGCGTCCGAGGACTTCGCCGGTGTCTCCGTCCACAATATCGCCGTCTTTGAGCAGATGCCAGTCATGTGCTTTCAGACGGCCTTGCACTTCATCGCGCCAAGCCTCAAACGATTTGCCCGATTTCGCTGCCCCATACATTGCCGCGTGAAACTCGCCGACGATATCCTGCCTGTGTATGCCTGCAATCGCCCGCGCCTTGGCCTGCGCCTCATTCCATTTCACATCCCAGTCGGGCGGGATATGGTAGCCCAAACCTTCAAAATATTTGACCGCCGCTTCCGGCTCCAAACCGAAGGCAAAACCCAAATCAGCCATTGAGCCGTCCCCACAGGTCGGAGATGAAAATCACCCGCGCCAAGGCCGTCTGAAATTCGGTGCTGTCCAAATGCGGATAAGCCCGCAACAGCCGCTCCTGCACCTCTTCATAGCTGTCGCCCTCGGCCAAAGCCTGACCCAACCCGCGCAAAAACGGTTCGATATGCTCGGGCAGGGCGATTTTGCCCAAACCTGCGTTATCGATGGCCGCCTGCCCCATATCCAAGATTTCGCCCTGCCTGCTTAAGGCCACGCGGCGGTAACTTAACGGCGCAACTTTGACACCTTCGCTTTCAGCCGTCTGCAAAGCCAATACCGGCTCGTCGTCCGAAGCCAGCGGAATCGCCAGTTTTTCCTGCGCCCACGCCAGCGGAATCTTCATGCCCATCTCTACCAGCCTAGGCAAAGATTCGGCGTAAACCGCCATATCTTCGGGCAACTGCGTATCAAACTGGAAACGCGGCAGGCGGGTTTCATCCACGTTGCCTTTATTCAGCCGCAGCAGGGGCAGAATCAGTTGCTGCGTTATCGTACCGGCAAGCTGCTTGGCATCCGACACCAACAAATCATGGCGCACCTCGTTATGCACCTGACCCAGCGCGTTGGTACTGGTTTTACCGTCGGCCATACTGGTAAGCGTACCGCCCAGAATCGCTTTCGACGATGTTTTATCCGCCCAGTCGATCATCGCCATAAACGGCTCGCTGCTGCCGTTGGCGGCATTAAGTAATTCGATATTCATGGTTTCGGGGATAATGCCCGCGGCGTTATGGCCGATTTTCTTTACCGCCCGCAGCAGCGTGGTTTTATCGGTTTCGTCCGCCCCCACCGCATATTTGCCCAAGCGCGTCGGCAGACCGTAGATTTCCAGAAACTCGGCCAAATCGCGCACCGAATAATTCTTAAACAGATACGGCCAAACCAGTGTGCGCATCAGCCCGCCGCGTACCAGCAAACCCGAACGGCTGCGGTGTTTGTGTACCAGCCAGCCGAACGCCCACAGCTCTTCCCCGTCCGGATTATCCTGTTTGGCCAACCGCACATTATCGGCACCGTCCACCTTAAACCAGCCTTGCGGACGGTGGATAAAGTTTTTCGGCAGCCACAGGCCGCCTATTTGCTGCCATTCGATTTCCACACAGGCAAAGCCGTGCCCGACCGCATCCAAAAGGTCGAACATCATGTCTTCGAAATCGGGCAGACGCTCAATCCATCCCTTGACTTCTTCGGCCTGCCGCCGTTCGGCGTCGGTGCTGTCCGGCGGCGGCATCACGCGCCAATCCAGCCCGATGACCGCCCGCTTGCGCTTGCTCATCTCGGAAAAGATATGGCCGTCTTTCTCTTCGATGTCGGCAAAGAGTTCCGACTGCGCTTTCAAATCGCCTCGCTCGGCCGCTTCCAAAATGCCGTGCAGCTTCTGCGGTGTCAAACCTTTGCTCGGGTGTTCGTGAGTCTGGGTGTTTTGGGTAATTTCCGCCGTTTGCGGGGTGGATTTCGGTGTATGGCGGCCCGGCAGGATTTTGCTCAATGCACTGCTGAAAATGTTTTTCATAAATAAAAAAAGGGCAAGTTAAACTTGCCCCAATTCTCTGCTGCCTGCATTAATCGTAAGCCCTGCCCGGTGTCAGTTTCACCATGCGCCGCTGCCGAAACCGCCGTCCGACCCATGTTTCGGCACCGCCATATATTCCACCGGCGCACTGTTGGCCGTTGCCCCCGACCACAACATATGCACCGCATCGGGGCCGTCGTCATGGTCTGCCTTGGGAAAATGGCGAAACTGTTGGATTAAGGTTTGCTGATTGGCATGAAGTAAAATCAACCCGTTGGCCATGTGCGGCTGCAAAGTCTCAATCCGCAGCAGCTTGTCGGCAATCGGTTTGACCGCCCGCGCCGGCACGGGAATGCCTTTTGCCGCACTTCGTTTTACCAGCTCGTCTTTCAGGAACTCCTGAAACTGCACCGTTTCCACAAACCACAGCTTGCACTTATATTGCGTATGCAAGCGGATAACGTCCTCAATAATCAAATCGGGCAAACGCTTCTTAATCTGCGCTTCCACGATAAACAGCTTGCCGCTGCTTCTTTGATACCCGCCCACGATAATCGCACTCGGGTCGCGGCTGGCCCCCGCTTTGCCTAGCGAAGGGTCTAGCGCGCCGAAATACACCAAATCGGCGGGCAGCTCCGCCCAAAACTGCATGGATTGGGCAAACGGTGCATCTTCACCGCTCACCGGATCATTCTGATATTCCGAATCGAAAGCCGCGTGTCCGTCGCGGGCGCGGATTTTCATCAATGCCAGCACGCCGCGCGCCGCCCAAGAGGTTTCCGCCCCGCGTTCCATTTCCGCTTTGTTCGTTTGATAGAACGCATCGGCCACCAACTCACCTTCATTGCGGTACAACTCTTCCCATCTGTCCCACAAATCCATGCGGTCGGGCCATTTCAACATGGCTTTAAACTTGATGCCTTTCCAAAACGGATTATTGAGCGTTCGGTTTAACACACTGTCGTAATGCAAAATCGTGCCGATATAAATCACATCGTATTTTTGCCCCACGCCGCCGAGCGGCAGCACGGTTTTCGTCAGCCACGCATTGAGCTTGTCGCGCTGTTCGGGATTTCGGACTTGTTCGTCGTTTTCAATATCGTCCAAAATAGTCAGGTCGGGGCGGTAAGGGCCGTGGCGCAATCCGCGCAGCTTTTTGCCGCTGCCCGCCACCTGCACCTTGATGTCGTTGGCCGTTACGATGGTACCTGCCTGCCACACGCGGCCTTGGCCGCAGACATCCGCAAAATCGGTTTTCAGGCGGGGATTAAACTCCAATTCCGCTTTGATGGCTTCAAGCATCGGGTATGCCTGGTCTATGCTGTCCATCACAATCACGCAGTAATGCTTGCGTCCCGTTACAATGCACCACAAAGTAAACAACTGCGTAACCTGCGTCGATTTACCCTCGCCGCGTGGCGCGCCAACCGCTTCGTTCTCGCCTTCCGGGGATTCGACGATTTCCGGTAAACGCCTGAATAAGAAGCGGTGCAGGTCGGATTTTTCGCGCGAACGGATATAATGCGGGAAGTAGGTGTTGACGAAATACTCGTAACCGCCTACCGGGTCAAATACCTTCGCCCGCCGCTCGGCCACCGCCGTCGGCGAAGCATCGAAACCGTCTACTTCGGCCTCGATGACTTGACGCAGATTGGCGGCGAGGGCGGACAGGGATTTGAGGAAATCTTTATTTTTCATAAGGGTACAATGTATGTTTGAATTATCCGAACCAATTAAAAAAGAGGCCCTTAGGCTCCAAGCCTTGGGTCTAAGCATTCCAAAAATTATTCAGGAACTAAAAAAAACTTTTGAAAATGAACTGGCAGACATATCCGATTCAGAGTTGCAAGAATTGATTGAAGATTTATTTGCATCTCATGAAAATAAGCCTAAGGAAGTCAAACAATCAGAAGAAGTCGAACAATCAGTAGAAGGCAAACGCAAACGACACAAGCCTTAGTTTCACCCAACTAACCAAACTTCCTCTCCACCTCCGCCCCGAACGGCTCCAACACCTCCACAAAGGCAGCCAAATGTTTGGGGTGTTTTTCTTGCACGAAGGCCATCAGAAACTGCAACAACTCCAAAGCTGTCGCCAGTTGCGAGGTTTCCGGCAACACCCGCTTGTTCGCCGCAACCGTTTTGGTAAACGCATCGGCCAGACTCGCCAGCAGCTGCACCCGTTTGCTCGGCGGTAAATCTTCCACTTCCGCATCCTGCAACATCATCATCGTCGCCTGATACTGCACCAGAAACGACGTCATCATCGCCCGCGCGATTTCGTCTATGCTGCCGCCGGCCAGCGTATGGGCCGCGCGCAGCTTGTTCCAGTCGTCGCCCTGCGCCTTGGCCTCATCGCGCCAGCGGCGGGCGGTGCCGAGCGATACGTCGCATAAAGCCGCCGCCGTCTCAAGGCTCTGCTCGCCGTTGCAGTAGAGTGCCCGCAGCTTGTCGCGGGTCGCCTTCGGATGCGCCATCGTTACAGCCCCAACTTGGCGCGGGCAAATGCGATGCCCGTAGCCACAATGCCGCCCGAAATCGCGCCCGCGGCCGCGCCGGTGGTTGCCGACGTGCGGCGGCAGTCGGCATGGATTTTCTTGATTTCCGCATCCATGCGTTCCTGATTTTGTAACAATTTGTCCTGCTTGCCGTTGATTTCGGCCAACGCTCTTAAAATAGGGTCTTGGTTTTGCATTATTTGTCTGCCTTCCGTTCGATTTTCTGACCGACTTCTTTCAAATCAGCCTTGATTTCACGCAACAGGTTCAAGATTTCGTTCCTGTTGTCTTTTGCTTCCGCCTTCGTCTGATAAGATGTTTCTACGCTGTGCAACCTGCCGAGCAGTTCATCACGATCTTTACGGGCTTCTTTCAGGCCGTCTGAAATGCTTTTTACCCAATACCACAATAAAGCAATCAGAAACGACACCAACGTGCCGAACACATATTCCACGGTAATCGGTGTATCTCCGCTCATAACACGTCTCCGAACACCACCCGGCAGGCTGCCATACCATAAGGCAGGCGGTCGGATTCGACAGTCAGCGCATCCCCGTCGGCCTCCACCTCGAATTTTTCCGCCAGCGCCTGTTTGACCGCCGCGAATTGATGCTCGAAAGCCACATAGCCCAAATCTACGATAAACGTAACTTCAAACCGCGCATCCATCCGCATCACATAGCCCCACATCGTGCGGCTTAAAGTTTCGGCCACCGCCGCGATGAACGGCTCTTGCTCGTTGGCCTTTTGCAGCCCGATTTGCAAACCCGCTTGGCGCACCGCCAACTGACGTTCAATTAATTCACGGTATACGGTCATTCTTTGATACCCATTAAATATTTTATCCGCTTGTACAATTTATTAACCCATGAAATATTTACAAATGTACAAACCTTTGCTATAACTTCACCGTCATACTGCGCATTTTCCCGAGCAGCCCGAAATTTTGCCCGGGCTTCTTCGGGGCTGTCCGCCCAAATGCTCAATGACCAGGACTTGCCGTTAAAGCGGTAAGAAAACGTGTACTCATTCATAGGAGAAACCTTATGTATTTTGAAATCTATAAAGACGCAAAAGGCGAATACCGTTGGCGTTTGAAAGCAGCCAACCATGAAATCATCGCTCAGGGCGAAGGCTACACCAGCAAGCAAAACTGCCAGCACGCTGTCGATTTGCTGAAAAGCACCACCGCCGCCACCCTTGTAAAAGAGGTATAAAATCCGCTTTCACCCTCAGCCCGCGTCCTACGCGGGCTTTTTTTGTCAGTCGCCGACGTTGCGGGAGTGGCTGCCCGCCCAATCGCGCCATGCCGCGTTTTGATTTTCAAGTTCGGCAACATAGCCGCCAAACTCCACAGCGTGTTCAAGCAAAGCGCGGGTACTGCCGCTTTCCGGAGGAGCAGGGCGTACCGGCGGTACCATCAAGGCCGCAGGTGGCGCGGGCATAACCGGCACCTCGACCGTTTTAATCGGCACCGTATCCGAGGGCTTGGCGGTATTGGCGCAGCCCGTTAGCGCCCAGACCGTCAATACAAGCATTGCCGGCAATGCTTTTATCCTGTTCGATTGCATGGTGAATCCCTTTCCTGTATTGCTGTTTCAGACGGCCTATTTCAGCATTGGCCGCCGCCAGCTTAATGCCTGCCTGTTGCGTTTTTTCCGCCTGCTCCTGCTGCCGGGCATTGGCCCGTTCCAATTCCGCGGCAAATGCCCGACTGGATGCCAAGAGCGCGGCGGACTTGTCTTTTTCCGCCTGTTCGATAATGACCTGCTGTTTGTGATAGGCCGTCTGAAAGCCCGCACGGTAGGCCAACCCCAACGCTGCCGCCAGCAGCAACGCCGCGACCAAATGGGGCAGATATTTAATC
>ERZ772807.332-NODE-332-length-29248-cov-12.105333_pt1 | contig 29248 bp, 20 predicted proteins | sample MGYA00511472_ERZ772807 | MGnify/ENA primary metagenome ERZ772807 (study PRJEB29015, sample SAMEA2737947) | human oral metagenome | biome: human oral; feature: human-associated habitat; material: dental | place: China | collected 2039 ... | reverse complement strand
AGGTGAAAGTCAGACAGACAAAAGGACAGATTTCTCCTGCAACGCGTACAGAGGCAGTCCTCACCATTACGCAGAATCCGGGTAGCTCGCGGCGAGGCTATAACACCTTCTACCAGTTCGGTCGCAAGGATGCCTTCCCCGGCACTGATACCACTCCCGACGGTTCGTTCAACAAGAACGGCAACAACATGTCCATTCAGAACGGCATCCAGCATCCCGAGACTTTCTACACTGGTAGCTCAGGTTGGGACAACGGCTACAATCAGTACAACCTCTGGTCGATGGACAACACTGTTACAGGTTATAATGACAATGCTGTGGTCAAGACCATCTACGATCCCTGCCCTGCCGGTTTCCACATGCCCGCCTCCAATGCCTTCACCGGTTTCACGACGAATGGGCAGAACGGCGGCCCGATGAATGTCAGCGGTGCTTGGGACTACGGGTGGAACTTCAACAACAAAATCACTTCTCCTGATGCCACCGTATATTTCCCTGCTTCGGGTTATCGCGAATGGGGCAGCGGTTCGCTGGGCGGCGAGGGCTTCGGCAACTATTGGTCGGCAGTCCCGCTCGACACGCACTACTTCAACTACGGTTCCTTAATGGGCTTCTACTCAGGCGGCGTGATCCCGCTGTACTTCTACTTTCGGTCGTTCGGGTTCTCCGTCCGTCCCGTAGCCGAACCCAAAACGAGGGTGACGCCGAAGACGCCGGGCTCAACCGAAGAGCAATGGGGAAGCGAGCAGCAAGTGGGCGGCACCGAGATTGATTTAGACAATTAAGAAACGACAAGTAAAACGAAACGCAATGAAAAAAATAAATAGATTGACCCTTGTGCTGACCTTGATGGCAGCAGGGCTATTCGCCGGTTGCGCAAGCGACGAAGAGGCAACCCGCGAGAACCAAAAGATAACGCTTGACGGCAGCCACTTCAAATTTACCGAAGTGGCCTATCAGGCCGACCAGGCTGTGACACGCGCCGCAGCATCCGTGAAGCCGACGACCGTTGACTTGGGCGACGGCTTGGAGGCCGAAGTATCGGTTACCCCCGATGCGCCCACCGGCAAAACGCGCGCCGTCGATCCCATCAGCGATGGCAAGTATACCATCCTCGCCTTCGACCCCACCACCCACGACTTGCAAGGCAGACTGGAGGGCAGCGTGACGAGCGGCGTGTTCACCCCCGATGCCGGTCAGAAACTGTTGCTCGACCCCGGCACCTATGACTTTACCTGCTTCAGCGAGCCTGTGGAATATGATGAGCCAAACAACCGATTGGTAGTTCATAACGGGCTCAAAAGTCCGACGATTGGCCATGTGCAGGCAACGATAGCGGGCGACGATTACGAAGTGGTGTTTAACATGGAGCACAAGGCTATCCGCGTGCGCTTCAAAATCATGTCGGATATCCTGTCAGAGAACACGCCCATTGATGCTTATCTGGAGGGATCGGTTTTCGGTCCTTGGTATTGGGTGCACGACTGGTACACAGCTTATTCAGGCGTTCTAAACAATGCGGGCAATGGTGATTTTGGCTCTGGGACATTGAACTTTAAGACTGTTGCGCCAGTTACGACGCAAGCGGGCACCACCTATACATCAGACTACGTCTATATGTTGCAGGGGGTGAGTAGTCATGATCACTTGTCAACCCATCACATCCAATTCACTGCCGGCACCATTGGGGGTGCACCCTTAGCGGGCAAGACGGTCGGCTTGGACAACCCCCCCCAATGGACCAACAATCAAAGCATCACCATCAATGTCAACGTCAAAGGCCAGCTCTATCTGTTTGAAGACGGCAAAGCACGCGTGCTCGCCGGCAAGGGCACGCATACGCCCATCGGGCTCGTTATTCAGCAGAGTTGGGAACCTGCCAATCAAAAAGGAATGGCCTGCGCATTAGAAATCATTAAAAATCCTTTCTCATCAGCTTATGCTTGGGAAGATGAAACCAAAACGCTCCCCTCGAGTCCGGACCATCTGAACACCACTGTTTATAATGGTGTGCACGATGGACAGAACGATATGAACGGCTACAACTGGACATGGGATGCCAACAGCACGAAAGACCATGTGGTGCGCGGTGACGCGAAAGAAAAATATCCTGCGTTCTATCAAGCCGGACATTACACCCCCAGCAATGCAACTATCACGGGTGCAAATATTGGCAAATGGTATATACCAGCCGCAGGAGAAGTGATGGAACTGTTCCGCCTATTTGGCACCGTCACCGTGCCGGCTAACGAGCCTTGGCGTGGCAATTGCTATATGGCACAAACGGATGTCGACAAAATGCTCGCAGCCTTCACGAAAGTAAACAGTGGATTGCAACTTCAGTATCAATTCCTATGGACGAGCACGGTTTGTGATGCTGCAAATACAGGTGGTTTTGGTCCCTATACACCTGTTAGCTTCAACATCAACGGTAATAGTTCCGGGCAGATTTGGTGGCCTACATTCAACAAGGTAGGTGGTAACTTCTATATTCTGCCTTTCGTTCATTTCTAAATGATGAATGATTTTGCAGGAACGCGACGGTCGTCAAGCGTGGTAGTGGCCGTATCTGTGTGCCGGCCAGCGCGCCCCGCAAGGGCGCATCCATCGTTAGGCGGCGCCTTTCGCGGATAGAAACATCTCGTTTGCACATGGAAGCATGCCTTTCGCAGATGGAAACGCAACATTTGCGGATGGCAGCACCGCATTTTCGGATGGAAACGCCGCTGCGCGGACGTTCGGGCGGGCACACAGGCACCGCCCCTACCATTCCAACACGTGCCGCCATTCTGCAGAGATGAAAACAAAAATTTTAATGCTCGCAGTAATGCTGCAAGCACTGAAACGCGAAAATATTGTTTCCGCGCTGCACGGCGACGATAAAACGGCAAAAATATTGTTCCCGCGCCGCGCGGTGACGATAAAATGGCAAAGATATTGTTTCCGCGCAACACGGCAACGATAAAATGTAAAAAAAACAATGCTCGCAGGAACGCTGCAAGCATTCGAAAAAGTGGAATAACACTTTGCTACAGGCAATTTTTATATTAATCACATAAAAAATATTCAAATTATGGTAGACATTCAAGCTATCGATTTAGTAGGCATGAACAACGACGCACACTATGAGTTTATGAAAGTGGTGAACGACCGTTTCATGGCGGAGACGATGAAAGCATAATTTGACTTATTTTAAAATAGAAGGGGCGGGAGTGCGCGATGCATTTCCGCCCCCAATGTTGTAGTGTGGGGGAGGTTTTGTTTGTTGGTGAAAACGGTGTACATGAACCAACACCATCGGTGTTGTACTTTTGTCAGCCCAGGGTTGCCGCCGATAGGAGGCTACCCTGGGGAAAGTCGTGGAGAGGAACCTATGCCATCGGCATTGTACTTTTTAAAATCAATTTGCATGCGGGGGATCATTCATTCGCCGCGTGTGGTAATGATGTGCGATGAGAAAAAGTACAACCCCCAAGGGGGTAGCCTCCTCCCTTACATCATTACCCAAGGTAGGCTGCGTTGCACTTGCCAACCCTGCGCTATCGAAAGTATAACCGCTACGCGGTAGGGCCACACCGTGCGGTTTGGGCTATCGAATGTACAATGTGATGCGGTAATGGCACACCGCGTGGTTTGGTGGAGATGGGTAGGGGCGGCGCCTATGTGCCCGCCCGTGTCGCCCAGCAGGGGCGCATCCATCATTAAATACTTTCATGAAAAATAGCATTCACATGTATTCAAAATGGATGATTGGCGGCGTTGCTGCTTTCTTTATTTAGGTTTTTGCAACATTTTTGTGGTTTTGTTTAGGTAGGCTTACACGGTGCACTACCTATTTTTAGGTATAGGATGGATGGTGGTGGCGCTTCGATATGACACAAAAATAAAAGGCGGACTTCACAGCCCGCCTAATACATATTATACAAAAACATTATGAAATCTATGTAGCGAACAAGATTATACGTTTTAATGAAATAATCTATTCATTCCGTTTCACAGAGACTTGGATTTTCGCAAACCCTTTATCTTGCTTGATTTTTTTCTAAATTTGAGGCGAATAGGTGTTGCGATTTCTTTGTTTTTTAAATGTTTTCGAAACACCTATTTCGCGTTATGACTTACGTTTGCAATAGCGTTCGCACTGGCTGCAGATGTCGTAGCCTAAGAGTGTGCCGAGGATGAAATCCTCTTCGGGCGTCAGTTCGTTCAGGGGTTGATGAATGAACTTGCGAATGGTGTCCATACACTCTTTGCGCCCGAAGAACAGATTGATGCGGCTGTTGCCCACCGGCTGTACGAAATAGTCGATGCCTTGGCGCTCGAGTTTATCCAATGCCTGCTGCCGATAGCGTTCGGGAAAGGTGTAGAGCACCATTTTGCGCACTCCTTTCTTGTATTGGTAAATCTGTTCGGAGAGCACGCGAAGGTCACTCGGTATCACTTCAGCCTGTAACATAAGTCAGCTTTGCTTTATAATGCGGGTTGGATTTCGGCTACCCAAGCGTCGATGCGTGCATCGGTTTTGTCGTCTTCGTTGACGTCGTCGAGTGCCAATCCCACGAATTTTCCATCGACCACAGCTTCCGAATCATCGTAGGTGTAGCCATCGGTAGCCACGGCTCCAACGATGTTGGCGCCTTTATCCTTAACGGCTTGATAGAGTTCGGCCATGCCACCGCAGAAGGTATCGCTGTAGCCTTCGCTGTCGCCGCAACCGAAAAGGGCAACGGTTTTGCCGGTGAGATCGGCTGCTTTCAGTGCTTTTACGCCTTCATACCAATCGTCTTGCATCTCGCCTGCGCCCCATGTTGAGGTGCCGAGGATGAGGTTTTGAAAGCCGTTTAATTGCTCGGCCGAGATGCTTCCGGCATCGAAAACGTTAGAACTGTCAACGCCTAATTTGGTTGCGATGCGTGAAGCGAGATCCTGACAGGTGCCAGTTGATGATCCGTAAACAATACAAGTTGAATTCATTTTTATTTCTTTTAAAATTATGTTTATTGTTTGTGAGCCGTTTTCCGACTACGGTTGCAAAAGTACGCGCTATTTTTTTGCTGTGCAATACCTAAAAACGATGAAAATGTGGGCCACGCTTTTTCATTATTTTTAGGTATTGTTTGCTACCTTTATTCCGTGTAACTTTGCAGGCAAATAAGTGCAGTGGGGATTGTTTTCTCGGCAACTTCTCGAAAGAAACGCATATACGGTCTTTGCACTGTCGTCTTTTTGGAACTGGGTTCACAATCCGATAGTCTGCACTTTTTTCTTTTTATAATAAAGGTAACAGACAAGCATAGATGAAGCAAATGAAGCACAAGATGGCATTGAGCATCCTGATGGCGAGCGTTTCTATAGGTGCGAGTGCGCAAGTGAATGCTGCCGATTCGGTGATGAATCACGCAAAGGGTAACAAATTTAGTGTGGGAGGTTATGGCGAAGCGGCCTATTCGCGCAATTTCTATAGCGATAGTGGCAATCGTTACACCACGCCCCGTAATTATAAGAAAGATCCCAGCCATGGAAGATTCGACATTCCGCATGCCGTTATCTATTTAGGTTATGACTTTGGTAAGGGCTGGACGATGGGAACGGAGATTGAATTTGAGCATGGTGGCTCGGGTTCGGCCATTGAATATGAAGCCGACGAGGCCATTGAGTTTGAGCATGAGACCGAGAAAGGCGGCGAAGTGGAGTTGGAACAGTTTTGGCTTCAAAAGACATTCGGCCGTGCTTTCAACGTGCGAGCCGGTCATATTGTGGTGCCGTTTGGCTTGGTCAACGCCCATCACGAGCCGTTGAACTTCTTCACGGTATATCGTCCGGAAGGCGAAAACACCATTTTGCCCAGCACATGGCATCAAACAGGTGTGTCGTTGTGGGGACGTTTGGGCGATTTTCGCTATGAAGCACAGATGGTAGCCGGCTTGGATGCTTATCATTTTAGCCGCGCGAATTGGATACAAGGGGGCACGTCGAGCCCGTTTGAGTTTGAGGTGGCTAACAAATATGGCTTCCTTGCCCGCGTAGACAACTACACGCTTCCCGGGCTCCGCATTGGCGTGAGTGGTTATTTCGGCCAGTCGATGCACAACAATGTGCCTCATGATATGGAGCGAGGTGCAAAGAAAAAGATTAAAGGAAATGTTTATTTAGGAAGTCTTGATTTCACTTTCAAGCGTTATAATTGGGTGGCACGCGGCAATGTTGACTACGGTTATGTGAGTCATGCCAAGGAAATCTCGCAGTTGACCTATCCCAATGTGCAGTATGTAAAACCCTATGAGTCGGGCAACGGAAAATACTTCGGCAGCCATGCCATGGCCATGATGTTGGAAGTGGGTTATGATGTCTTTTCGCAAATTAAAAGCTTGCGTGCCGACAATCAAAAGTTATATGTCTTTGGGCATATCGAGAACTATGATTCCTACATCCACGCTGCCACCAAGAAGTGGACAAACAAGACGATTTATGCTGCGGGATTAAACTACTATCCTATTCCGCAAATCGCTATTAAAGCCGAATATAACTATCGAAAGTTGAAGAGCGGCTACAACAACGAGCCGGCCATTAATATCGGTGTGGCTTACGAAGGATTCTTCCTTTGATGCATAACAGAGAATGTATTCATATAACATAAAAATAAAGAAATGAAAATTGCAAAATTATTTGCGATGTGTCTCATAGGGACATTCGCATTCGGATTTACAGCATGTAGTAGTGACGACGATAACACTGAAGAGACCAAGCACTATGGCGAAGAGTTGAAATCGGTTGTGTCAAACTATGTTGATGTTGTTGTTGAACCCACTTACAAGGAATTGGCCAGTAAGGCTGATGTGCTTTACACAGCTTGTCAGAACCTGAAAGCAAAGCGTCAGAACGGAACGTTGACGCAGGCTGACATTGATGCCGCTTGTACAGCGTTTAAAGAGGCGCGCAGATGTTGGGAGCAGAGCGAGTCGTTCCTCTACGGAGCAGCATCGGATAACGAGATTGACCCGCACATTGACTCTTGGCCTCTTGACCATGATCAGTTGACAAAGGCATTGAATGATCCTAAAGTTATTGCTGGAATCAATAGTGCCGATGCAACGAAGTTTGTTTATAACAATCATAAGACTTTTGATTCTGTATTGGGCTTCCACGGTTTGGAGTTTGTTCTTTTCCGTAATGGTCAGAACCGTACGCTCGCAGCTTTTAATGCAGCATATGAGACAGAGCCGGGTTTGACTACTGTAAAGACGGTTGATGAGGCTGCTTTTGCTGCTGCGGTGTCGGGCGACTTGCGCAATATGATTTATCTGTTGGAGTATAGTTGGTTGGGTAACAGCGGTAATGCTGCACATAAGAGCTATTTGTTTGCAAATGCAAAGTGGGTGGTTGACGGCACACGTTTCCAAGCTTTCTCTAAGCTGAACAATCCTTATGGCGAGTATGTAAAGAGTGCAGGAACCGATAAAGGAATGTTCGCTACTTGGCACGAGACATTGAACAACATCTTCATTGGCGGTTGCTCGAATATTTGTGAGGAAGTGGCCAGCCAAAAATTGGGTCAGGCTTATCGCACAGCAACGGGTACAGGTACTGCTGACGATGCCGCAGACTACATCGAGTCGCCCTACAGCAAGCGCTCGTTCCAGGATTATCAGGACAACATCTATTCGATTAAGAACTCTTTATATGGTGTTCGTGGTACGGAGAATGTTTCTACGCCTAACGACAAGTCGATTATGAACTTCCTACAGAAGAACAACTATCCGAAGTATAGCGAATTGAACAACGCACTCAACGAAGCTATCGGTGCTTTAGAGACGGCTAAGAAGAGTGGGGTTGCTTTCATTGATAACCCTGGCCATGGACAGGTGAAGAACTGCATTGACAAGGTCTCTGCACTCAATGATGCGCTCAATGAGGCAGCAAAATGGGTGAACCAGCTGACCGACTAAGCAGCGCATGGCGCATTAAACATTAGTGATTATTACGGACGTAGCTTTGCCCACGTGGCGAAGCTACGTTTCAAACATTCAATCAATCATCAAACATTATGAAACATAACCATTACAGCAATGTGCTTTTGGCCGCCGTGTGCATCTGTTTCTTCGCGGCTTGCTCTGATGATCCTGTCAACCCTGATGAGCAACAAAATGGCGCCGAAGCCAAATATGTGGGTAAAGCCGTAGGTAACTTCTCGGCCGAGGAATGGTATCCCGGCGGAGAATTGGGAACTACTGATAACACCTCGTCGAATTGCTACGAAGACAATACGCCCGCCGTTGACGAGCAGGGTCTTAGCGATCTCTTCGATCGTGGTGACTTGATGGCCAGTGCTAAATACACCTTGAGCACCGAACCTTACAAAGGTTGGGGACCTGTGGCGTCGCGCCGTTCGTGTGAGTATTGCCATTCGGGCGGTTATGCGCACGGTCACAGCCGCAGCAATATGGATCCTGTGAAAGGCAATGGCTATATTGTCTCGGTGTATTATCCCGATGCCCCCGGTAGCAATAATGGCACACCCATTAGCCAACTCACCACGTTCACGATGCTTCAGGCCGTAGAACCCTTCTTGCCACCTGTTGATCCCAATCAGATTCACATCACGTGGCATGATGTAACATCCATGCCGAGTGGCCTGCCCATGCAGTTTCCCGACGGCGAGCGCTTCCAGCTACGCTATCCCTCGGTTGCTATTCCGCAGTCAGCTTTTAACACCGATCCGCGTCCTTCGGGCTATGAAGTGCGCCTGATTGCCTCATGTAACTTCCAAGGTTTGGGCTTGATAGATGCCATTTCGAATGAAGATTTGGAGAAGCAATATAAGCAGGAGGGCAAGTTTGTGGAGCTTAACCCTGAGTTCTGGGATAACGCGGCCAAGAGATTGAAGCCTGAAGCTTATGCTGAAGATGCCTTTGGCAAGAAGTTCCTCAAACGTTTCAACTATGACTTGCTTGACGGTTGCCTGGAAAACGACGTGGCGCTGTGGGATGAGCTCAACGTGCTACGTTCGGACATCAAGCACATTTGCTCTACCGAGGCATGGGCAAAAGCCATGTCAGAGAACCCCAATGTAATCAGCTATATCCAACAGCACGGTTCCGATGTCCATTCCTACGTGCATCCTTATTACCACGATGGTACGGCAGCTGGCATCAAGAAGGCTGTGGCCTATCTGCTCTCGCCCGGGGATAATGTGAACCTGTACAACAACCCCTACTTTAACTTCAAGCCCGAGATGACCGACGAAGCCTATCATGCTTTCATGGTGTGGCACAGAGGTCTCGCCGTTCCACGTGCGCGCAACTTAAACGATAAGGTTGTGCAGCGCGGCAAAGCGCTCTTCACCGGCGAGTTGGGCTGCTCCGCTTGTCATCGTCCGTCATGGACAACAGGCGCTGACAATCATGGTTCCTCACGCATCTTGGGCAGCAAGCAACTGCCTAAATATGCCAACCAGAAGATTTATCCCTACACCGACTTCATCCAACATAAGCTCGATATGAAGAACGACATCCACGGTTCGTGGTGCCGCACGACACCACTGTGGGGTAGGGGACTATCGCTGATTAACTCGGGTGCGGAAGATCGGTTGCACGATGCCCGCGCACGCAATGAGGTTGAGGCCATCATGTGGCATGCTTACAGCCCCAACAGCCAGGCTTTCAAGGCAGCGAAGAAGTTCTATAACCTGCCAAAGGCCGATCGCGATGCCGTGGTGAAGTTCATCCGCTCCATCTAAGCGCGCGATAGCTGCCGATAAAGACCAAGCGAGAGGTTGTGCCTAAGTGGGGAAGGTCTCATTTGGGCGCAGCCTCTCTTCTTGCCCACACGATGCTGTGACGCGGGCTGTTGGCAGGGAAACGAAAGATACAGCGTTGCGGGAAGCCGCAATGTGCAGAAGACAGAAGAACGAGCGCTGCAGGAAAGCGCAGTGCATAGAGAAATATGTAGCGATGCAAATAAAGAAACCACTCAAATTCGTTTATCTCCTCCTCGTTGCCTTGATGGCGCTTGGAACCATCATTGGCAAATACACCAGCGCAGAAGTAGTGGCCGATCAATACTTCGGTGCATGGTGGTTCACGCTGCTTTGGGCAGTCGGCGTGGCTCTGGGGACAGCCTATTTCATCCGGCAGAGGGTGCGACGCCCTTTGCTGGTGCTGCTCCATCTGTCGTTTGTCGTCATCCTGCTTGGGGCGCTGCTCACCCACCTGACGGCACATAAAGGCATGGTTCATCTGCGCGAAGGAAAGCCAGCAACGACCTATACCACGAAGGCGGGCGAGCAGCGGCCATTGCCCTTCACACTGACGCTCCAACGGTTTCGCGTGAGCTACCATGCCGGCAACATGGCAGCCATGGACTATGGCTCGGACATCCTTATCCAGCGCGACGGAAAGACCACGCCCTACCAGGTAGCGATGAACAGAATCTATGCGGGTTATGGCACACGGCTCTACCAAAGCAGCTTCGACGATGATATGCGCGGCAGCTATCTCGCTGTGAATACCGACCCCTATGGCATTCCCATTACCTACGCAGGCTACGCGTTGCTCTTCATTGGGCTGGTGGGCATGTTGGTGGATAGGCACGGACGTTTTCGCCAACTGTTGCGCCAGAGCAAACGGCAGCGCGCCACCATGGCGGGTTTGTTGCTGTTGATGCTCTCGCCCGTGCGTGCACAAACGGCGTTGCCGCAAGCCACAGCTGCCGAGTTCGGAAAAGTGCTCATTGTCTATAATGGGCGCATCTGCCCGTTAGAAACCTTTGCCATCGACTTTACGAAGAAGCTCTACGGCAGCCGCCAATATCAGGACTACACCCCCTGCCAGGTGCTGACCGGCTTCCTGTTTTGGCCATCAGAGTGGATGAAAGCGCCGCTGTTGCATATTAAAAGCAAAGCGTTGCGTGAGCAGTTACAGCTCGATTCCTACATCGCCCCCATGCGGCTCTTCGGCCGGCAGGGCTACCTTCTCGGACCTTATCTGCAAGAGGCGCAGGGAGAGCAAAGCGCCATGGGCAAAGCGCTGTTGGATGTTGACGACAAGATGATGCTCGTGATGAACCTCACGAAGGGCGACGTGCTCAAGCTCTTTCCCTATAGCTCACCCGTCGGGCGGGTGGACTGGTTTGCCCCCACCGACAAACTGCCACGAGCGATGCCTGCTGCGCAGCAACAATATATCCGCTCCATCTTAAACCTGGCCAATCAGCTGGCACACCAAGGGCGCAACGACATGCTCAACGACTTGGTGCACAAACTGCAAAAATATCAGGTGCGCTATGGCGGCACCACGCTCCCGTCGCCGTTAGCTTTGCGAGCCGAGCACCTTTACAATCAGCTCCCCTTCGCCACCATCCTCTTCATGGCCAACCTCACCTTGGGATTGCTCTCCATCTTCTTCCTCACGCGGCACAGACGCTACGCCTGGTTCACCGCCCTGATGGGCCTGTCATGGGGCGTGCTGACGTTCACCTTAGCCCTGCGCTGGATCATCAGCGGCACCATTCCCATGGCCAACGGCTACGAAACGATGTTGCTGCTGGCATGGCTCATCATGCTCGTCGCGCTGCTCACCACGCGCACACTGCAGCTCATGACCACCTTCGGTCTGCTCGCGAGCGGCTTCATGTTGCTGGTGGCCCACATTGGCGAGATGGATCCCAACATCACGCCACGCATGCCCGTGCTCAACAGCCCGCTGCTAAGCATCCACGTGAGCATCATCATGATGGCCTATGCGCTGCTCTCGCTCACGTTTGTCAGTGCGGTGGCCTACTTCCTTGCATGCCGCAGTCACCGCGAAAGCCTCCAGCGGATGAATGCGCAGCTCACCGTGCTCTCACAAATCTTTCTCTATCCCGCTCTCGCCACACTGGGCTTGGGCATTTTCATCGGCGCCATCTGGGCCAACATCAGCTGGGGCACCTATTGGTCGTGGGACCCCAAAGAGACGTGGGCGCTCATCACCTTCATGGTCTATGCCGTGCTGTTGCACCCCCGCAGCCTGCCCGCATTGCAGCGTCCGCGCAACTACCACCTCTACTGCCTCTGTGCCTTTCTCACCATTCTCATGACCTATTTCGGCGTGAACTATTTCCTCGGTGGCATGCACAGCTATGCTTAACATCCTCTCCACACAACGAGTATGAACACATTCCAAGTCTTCTCCTATGGTAACGCGCGGGTGGAAAGTAGTCTTTTTGCCACCGCGGCAGGCGTGCAGGAGGCACATCTGATGATCCATGCCACGCAGCCCGATGGCTCCTTTCAACAGCAGTTGCAAGCAGTGCGGGCGGCATGTGCAAAGGTCTTGAAGCAATGGGGCGCAGTACTGACGCCCGTAATGAAGCGTTATTGGCTCAGCGATGCCGCCAACCAAGAGGCCTATGTGCGCCGCAGCGAGCCCGATGGCTGCGCGCTGTCCACAGTGCAGCAACCGCCATTGGACGGCACGAAGGTGGCCTTGTGGGTATATGGGTTGGCCAACGTGACGGTTGAAACGCTCGCCGAGGGGCTTGTAGCTGCACGGCAGGGCACATTCACCCATTTGTGGCTGGCACAGGCCATCGCCACAGGCGACGACTCGGGCATGCAGACCCGCCACATCTTGCAACGCTATGCCGACCAGCTCGGCCACAGCGGCTGCACCTTGGCTGACCACTGCGTGCGCACGTGGTTCTTTGTCGACGACATCGACCACCAATATGCAGACTTTGTCGATGGGCGCAATGCCGTGTTCGATGCGCAACGGCTCACGCCCGATACCCATTTCATTGCCAGCACCGGCATTGGCGGACGCACGGCCAATGCCACGGCACGCGTGATGATGGATGCCTATGCCGTGCAGGGGCTGCGGCCCGGGCAAGTGGCCCATCTCTATGCCCCCGACCACCTCAACCGCACCAGCGACTATGGGGTGCGCTTTGAGCGCGGCACCACCGTCGACTATGCCGACCGCCGCCAAGCATTCATCTCGGGCACGGCCAGCATCGGCAACCAAGGCCGCGTGGTGGCACCGGGTGACATCCGCCTGCAAACGCAGCGCATGTGGCAAAACGTGCATGCCTTGCTGGCCGAAGCCGACATGGATTTCGGCCACGTGGCGCAACTGCTCGTCTATCTGCGCGACCCCTCCGACTATGCCATGGTGAGCCGTCTCTTTGCGCGGCGCTTCCCGGCCACGCCCCACGTCATTCTGTGGGCACCGGTCTGCCGCCCCGGCTGGCTCATCGAGATGGAGTGCATCGCTGTGAAGGCTACCGACACCGACACATAGTCCAGCCCACTGCAACGCTACATCGAAACACGAGGCGGAGCTGTATCACTACAGCTCCGCCTCTCACTCTTTTTAGAATATAAATTAAACTCTAATGAAAATTGCTATTTATCCCTTCGGTTTGATCTCTGCCTCGCCCTGACCTTTGGGGTCTTTGCCACCGGGGTTGTCCGATGGCTTGTCTCCGGGCTTGTCGGAGGGTTTGTCCTTGGGTTTTTGCGACGGTTTTTGAGGCTTGTTTGGTTTGTCGGTGTCGCGCGCAGTCTTGGACGCTTTCGATGGTGATTTCACCTCTATAAGGTAATTCTTCTCAATGCGCACCCACAGCAGTTGTTTGGTGCCTTTTACCATCAACTCATAGATTGCGCGCTTGTTCTTGATGCGCCGGTGGCCTGTAAAGACCAACGAGCCGGGTGCCATTTGTCTTGCAGTTTCGAAATCGGCAAACAGGGGCTGTAGCAACGCATTGAGCTTGGCATATTCCTCGGCCATGGACATTTCGCGTTGTGCTGCGCTCGTCTTGTGCGTGGTGCGCGACTTGACAGCTGCGTGTTTCATGTGATCCACCAGGTCAACAATAGCCTGCTTGTCGGCCTCGACGGTACTCTGGAAGTGAGCCAATTCGATGCAGCGGCATATCACTTTGAAGAATTTGTCGTTCTGTTGGCGAATGTCCTTACTCTTGGGGAGTGTCTTGTTGACCTCTTGCTGTAGGATTTTTTGACGCAGCGCACGAAACTCTTCATTGACCTGGTGCAGCTCAGCAATGGTGGACGTGAGTCCTAACGTTGTTGTTTCTGCCGAGAGCTTGCCCAAGTCTAACTCTAAGCCGCGAATGTGGGCTGTCTTCTCGTCAAGACTCTCATTTTGCAGTCCGCGATAGGTTTGCACCACGTCGGCTAACTTCGCATAGGCCTCGTGAATCGTCTTGTTAGGATTGGTGCGTTGCGAGCTGACAAGACCAAAGAGGCTGGTGATGTAGCCATTACGATCTTGGTCCTTTGCAATAGACTTTCGAGTGAGCGCCACGTTGTTCACGCGACGGTTCACGTCGTCCTCGAGCTTAATCAGCTCGTCCCATGCTTTCATGAGCGCATCGCTGATACCCAGCTTGGTTCTGTCAGCCGCATTGATCAAGTCATACTGCTTGCGTTGGAACTCGGCGTGCAATGCGCCACGAAAACTTCCGTGATTTACTCCATCAATCGTGATGATTTCAGGGAGTACAAAGGGTTTTAACTTTGCCATTTGTTTTGTATTTTTAGTTGAACTTGCGTCGCGTTATAGTCGCCGTAGCAAACTTTCGATGCCTCAAAGATAGAAAAAAGATTCTTACGTTCCAAATTTTTATGCCGTTTTTTTTAATTTTTCTATAAAAAATATATCAAAGCATCATGTTTGACCATAAGGTAGTAGCATTCGGCAGCACGAATGCGACCATTTTAAGCTGGTTGGCATCAATCGTTAGCACGAACGTTGCCACCTACGTACAAGGTGGTATCAATCGATAGCACGAACGTTTCCACCTACATGCAAGGTGGCATCAATCGGTAGCACGAATGTTGCCACCTACGTGCAAGGTGGTATCAATCGGTAGCACGAACGTTGCCACCTACGTGCAAGATAGTATCAATCGGTAGTACGAACGTTGCCACCTACGTGCAAGGTGGCATCAATCGGTAGCACGAACGTTGCCACCTATGTGCAAGGTAGTATCAATCGGTAGCACGAATGTTGCCACTTATGTGTAAGGTAGTATCAATCGGTAGCACGAACGTTACCACCTACGTGCAAGGTGGCACCAATCGGTAGCACGAACGCTACTTACTTATGCAAGAACATGCTGCCACATGATAAAGCATGGATATGTCTGAAGCAAAGGGATATCCAACATGCTGCAAAAATCATTCTGCTTTATGTTTTTCTATCGTGTAAAAGTAGGGTAGTGGGTTCCTTTGGATAGATTTTCGGAATGCCACCATATAACAGAGGGTTCCCGACGAGCTGGAACCCTCTGTTATGGTTGGGCATGTTGTTGCCCTATGGTTGAAACGGCGCCTATTCAATCGTGCCGGTTTCGGCGGTGAAGTTGAGTTTTAGCTTCTGTCCGGCCGACGCGCTCACATGTTCTTGGTCGCCGCCTTTGCCACGATATTCAATCTTGCCGCTGAAGACCATGAATTCTGACCGCCACCAGTCCATTCCCGGAACCTTGACGTAGACGCGCAGATAGTCATTGGCTGTGGTGCTGCGAGCAAAGGCTGGCGAGACAAACTCGCCGGTAGCTGTGGTGGGCACGCTGAATCGTGCGGCAGCCTCTTGCTCGCTCCAATTACCGGCAGCCGTGGTGACGCCCATGAGCCACACGTTGGGGCGGTTGAAGGTGACGGTGTAGTGGAGTTTGCGACCGACAGCCTTGGCTTGAGCAATCATCAGATACCATCCGGGAGCTGACGAGGCTATGTTGCCGCCAGCGTTGACGATGGTGCCGGCCAGCTCGCCGGCTGCATCGAGGGTGATATCGCCAAAGCCCTGCTCGCTGCCATTCCATGCGCGGGCAGTGTTGAACTTGATGCCGCTTGCGTCGATGTAGACCATGTGCCAGAAGAGGTTGTCGGTGCCGTTGACGGGTACCATCTCCAAGGCTCTGTCCCAGTTCCAACCGTTGAAGTTGCCCGTGATGTAGAGATGTTCGGGCATAGCAACGGGCGGGAGCGAGAACTTAAGGTGCACACGACTCAGCTTCACAACGTTCGACGTGATGGCGTAGGCGTGGTTCAAGCTGTCGATTTCAGAGCCCATGGCTGTGACGGGTTTAGCCTTCACGCGCACATAAACGGGGAGGTCGAGGGGGAAATCGCTCTCGGCCTTGCCTGCTTCCACGGCCTGCGTGGTGAGCGCCGAGGCCATTTCGGCAGCGTCGATGTCTAACTTTGTGGTGTGAAACACGGTGCTGATAGCCGTGGCATTCGACATGTCGGCCTTTGTGGCCACCTCGACGGTGTAGCGTGTGGTGACGTCGGCGCCATAATTGGGTTGCTCGCAGGTGAGCGCCACGGTGGGCGATTGTGCGAGGTCATAGCTGCTACCGGCCCAGTTGGGCGCGTTGAGCACGAATTGTGTGGGCACTTGCAGCGTGGGGTTGTCGTCGCGGTCGTCGGAGCAGGCCGTGAACACGCCAAGGCTGCATAGCAGACCTATGGCGAAATAAACTATCTTTTTCATTGTTCTCTTTACAGGATAGGGCTTGGCGGGCGGTGTGGCATCGCTATGAGGCAATGGTGCCCGTCAAGCCGGTTGGTTTAATAATCGGTGTTCTGTTTCAACTTGCCTTGGCTCACGTTGATTTCGTTGGCCGGCAGTGCGTAGATGTTCTTGGATGCGGGGATCTGCGTCCCGGCATGTGTACCGCCCTTCCAACTCCAGGTGTAACTGTTACTGCCACCAAAACAGTTGAAGCGGATGAGATCGGTGCGGCGGCGCCCTTCAAAGTAGAACTCGCGGCTCCATTCGTCCAACAGTTCACGCAGGGTGTAGCTGCCCGACGTGCGTTGTGAGGCATGCGCCCGTGCACGCAGTTGGTTGACGGCTGCGGTGCCGGCTGTGGTGGTCTGCCCGCCGTTGAGTCGGGCGGTGGCTTCGGCATAGGTGAGATAGGCCTCGGCGGTGCGCATCAAGAAGAAGTCGGTATCGGGGAACTTAGGGTCGTGGCCGGCCGTACCGTCGGTCTTCCAGTTATTGAACTTCGCTACGGCGAAACCATTCGCGAACACACCCACCTGTGCAGGGTTGGCCTGATCGAGGTTGCGGTTGCTTCCATCGCCTTGCTTACCGTCGAAGAGCGCGCGGTCGTCGCCGGCTGCGGCAGGCATGTCTTTCGCATGCACGTGAGGCACGGTGCCCGAGGGGAAGAACTTCTCGACCAGATCCTTGCGTGCGCGGTTGCCTGCCCATGTCTCGGTGACGTTGTTGCCGGTGGCTCCATTCTGATTGACCACGATGCCGCCGTCAAAGGTGCTGGCCATGAGGAACAGCGTCGTGCCATAAGAAGCTGTGGTCTTGCCGTCTTGCAGCACGGGCAGGATGGCTTCTACCGATGCGCCGCTCTCGCCGTTGTTGCCCATGAAGAGCTGCTGATAGGCGGTCCAGCCATTGGTGGTAGCCCCCGTGTAGAGGTGATAGGGAGAGTTCATGACGCGCTGCGCATAGTCGGCTGCCTTTTGCCATTGCGGAGTGCCCGTGTAGACCTCAGCGTTGAGGTATAAGCGTGCGAGCAACAGCCAGGCGGCTGCGCGGTCTACCCGTCCGTAGCCGGCGTCGGTCGACCTCTTGGGTTGCGGTGCAGCGAGCGTGGGTTCAATGGCCAAGAGCTCTGACTCGATGTAGCTGTAGAGTTGCTTGCGGCTGTATTGCGGTGCGACACCGTCGCGGAGTTCCTCGGTAAACGGCACGTTGCCGTAAAGGTCCATAAGGTAGAAATAGTTCAGCGCCCGCAGGAACCGCGCCTCGGCGGTCATCGTTGCGTTGAAGCTGCCAAAGGTGTTGATGTATTGGTTGCAGACGGTTACGCCAAAGAACAACCGATAGTAGAATCCATTGGCCATGGGATGGGTGGAGCCGTAGGTGGCGAAGTTGAACTCGCTGATGCCGGGGTCACCCCAGTTGCAAATGGCTTCGTCGGTGGGCAGCTCGTTGGTGTTGAAGAGCTGGCGCACGAAGCCGGTCGTTCCACCGTCCAGGCCGTCGATGTCGCAGTCGCCATCGGGACCGCTCTGCCCGGCCAGCCCCAGGTCGGCATAGCATTTGCTTAACAGCTGTTCGGGCGTGGGCGTGGTGTTCTTGTTGGGATCGATAGGCTTCACGTCCAAGTCGCCGACACACGATGTTAGTGCCATTGCGCAGCCAATGAGCGCTGCGGGCACCCAATTCTTGATATATCTTTTCATACGGAATATGCTAATTAAGTTAGAAGTTCAAATTAACGCCTACGATGAGCGAGAAGGGACGGGGATAGATGTCACGGTCAACACCATTGAACACTTCGGGGTCGATGCCGTCGTACTTGGTAATGGTGAACACGTTTGAAGCCGAGGCATATATGCGTCCGTTAATGCCTTTATAGTGGTTGCACTTCAGCAGGTTGCTGAAACTGTAACCCAGCGAGATGTTGTCCAGCTTGAGGAAGGATGCATTCTGCACCCAGCGGTCGCTCAGCAGCGCTCTCTCGTCGAAGGTCTGCCAGTTGTCGTTGATCACGGCGCGAGGAAGGTTGCTGAAATATTCATTTGTAGAGTAGAGTTCGGCCGCACTCATATTCGCCCGCGAAGCGTAGGTGTCGTTGTAAAGGTAGTTGCCTATGTTGGCACGGAGCGTGAAGCCGAGATCCCACGTCTTATACTCGATGCGCGAAGAGAAGCCCATGGTAACCGGAGGCGCGGCCTGCTTGTAGATGTAACGGTCGGCATCGGTGATTTGGCCATCATGGTTGCGGTCGACCACAGCGCCCTCGATAGGTTTGCCGTTGGCATCGTACATTTGCTGATAAACCAAGAACGAATTAGCGGGATGTCCCACCTTGTGTGCGCCGACGTTGAGGCCGGTTCCTGTTGAAATGGCCATCGAACCCGGCGTGACATAGTAATTGGCGTCGCCACCGGTAAGGTTGGTGATTTTGTTGCGGTTGTATGTGAAGTTGTAGTCAACCTTCCAGAACCAGTCCTTGGTGTTCTGTTCGTTGAGGATGGTGTAACTAACGGTAGCCTCCACGCCCGTGTTCGACAGATCGCCGATGTTCGAGATAACCTGGTTGCGGAAGTTAGAGCCTGCGGGCACGTAGACAGTGTTCAGCAGGTCGGTGGTTTTGCGGTAATACCAATCGAAGCTACCCGTTAGGCGGTTGTTCAGCACGCCCCAGTCAATGCCTGCGTTGTAGGTGGTTGTTGTTTCCCACTTCAGATTCTTGTTCACGGCATCGGGGCGTACCATCGTTCCGTTGCCGAAGATGGGGTAGAAGCCATTTGCACCGGTGTTTACTTGATAGGTGTCGAAGTAGGTGTAATCACCAATTCCCTCTTGCTGTCCGGTCATACCCCAACCCAATCGCAGCTTTAAGTCGCTCAACCAGGCCATGTTCTTGAATGCGGCTTCGTCTTTCACACGCCAAGCAAAAGCAAAGGATGGGAAAGTGGCCCAGTGTTTTCTGAAGCGTGAAGCACCGTCGGCACGCACCGTGGCAGTGAGATAATAGCGCTGCAAGAGGTTCCAGTTGGCACGGCCGAAGAATGAAACCAAGTAGTTCTCGGTGAGATAACGATGGGGTTCCTTCACGCCGTCGCCATCGTAATCCTGCCCCGAGTCGCTATTGATGGCGCCGGGATGCACCGTGTTGGTCGAAGGATAGTAAGAGAAATAACGGCTGGTTTCCTTGCGCCAGAAGTGCTGCCATTCATAACCGGCCATGATGTCGACATGGTTTTGCAACTTGTCCTTGAAGTCGTGATAGTATTGCGTATAGGCGTTGAAGAGCAGATTGCGCTTCAGCAGCCTCTTGAAACCGGTGGAGCCGAAGTAAAAGTTCAAGGGGGAGGTTGGAGCCACGTCGGTGTCCTGCTCGCCCGATGAGACGTCAGCGCCTGCGGTTGCATGGAAGCGCAAGTCTTCAAAGCCGTGCACCTTGTAATCAACGTCGGCGTTCCCGATAAAGTCCCGTCCGGTGTAGTGGTCGTTTTTCAGCATCAAATCGGCCACAGGGTTGTTGGGGGCCAACGCATTCTTTGTTTTAGAATAGGTGGGGTCGTTGAGCGAACTGCCATCCTTTGTCCATGCGAAATAGCCGCCGAAGTTCGCAGCGTATGGGCTTGTGGTGTCATAAACGGGCTGTGTCGGATCCATTCTCACGGCGGCATTCATCGCATCTTTATCTGCAAAACGATTCTTGGCAAACATGCCTTTTGCATTGAAATTAAACGACAAGTGGTCGTTGAGCAAATGGGGATTGAGATTGAATGCGGCCGTATAGCGCTCGAAACTCGAGGTCTTCACGATGCCTTGTTGATTGGTGTAGCCCATCGACACACGCCAGGGCAGATAGCCTTTCGCTGCACCTAACGCCTGCGACCCCGACACGGTGATGTTTTGGTCGTGGCTCAATGCTGTGCGATAAATCTCCTTTTGCCAATCGGTATTCGCCGTTCCCAACGCTTTCAAAGCTACGGCCTCACGCTGATTGCCTGCATAAATACGCTTGACGAGGTCGCGATATTCGTCGGCATTCAGCACATCCAAGCTCTTCCTGCGTGTGCTCAGCGTCATGTTGCCGGCGTAAGACACCCTTACCGGCTGGTTGGCGTGCCCACGTTTCGTGGTGATGATGATGACACCATTCGAACCTCTCGAACCATAGATGGCCGTGGCCGAGGCATCTTTCAGCACATTAAAACTCTCTATATCCTGCGGGTTGACCATCGACAGCGGATTGGCCATGCCTTGAATACCCTTATCTCCGTTGGGCACACCATTGTTATCCATAGGCACGCCGTCGATCACAATCAGCGGGTCGTTGGAAGCGTTGAGCGAACTGCCACCGCGAATGCGGATGCTGGCGCCGCTTCCCGGTGTTCCGCCACCCGTTGTGATGCTCACACCTGCCATCTTTCCCTGCATCAGATCTTGTGCATTCACCACTAATCCTCTGTTCTTACCATCGGGTTGGAGTTGTGCCACCGAACCGGTCAAGTCCGATTTCTTCACGGCACCATAACCAATCACCACCACTTCGTTCAGAGTCTTGTTGTCATCTTGGAGCGTTGTCGAGAGATTGTCGGCCGCAATCACTTTCTTTGGCGACATACCCACATAGGTAATGGTCAGCTCTGTCCCTTTCGGCACATTAATCACATAGTTTCCATCAAAGTCAGTAACGCCAACAGCTTTGCCGTTTGCCATAATCGTTGCACCGATGACGGGTTCGCCTGTTGCATCTTTGACTTGGCCTTTCAAGCCTCCCGACTGAGCAAAAGCCACTGCCGACAGAAGTAAACTGCCGGCAACTGCAAAACTTCTCAGTGGGAACTTCAATTTCACCTGCTTCATTTTTAGTTGGTTTTAAATTAATATTATTGTTGTCTGTACTTATTCTTTAGTTTAGGTGGGCACGTCACGCATCACGCTTTTGCACGTTCAATGTGGTTCTTTTTCCGAGTGTCACGCCTTCCGCGGGCCTGGTCCCTGTCAAGGTTGTAGCGTTGTGAACCCTGCTGCCAAAAGGCTTGCAAATGGGATAGTCGCGTAATTCATCCTTCTCAATGGCCTGCTGTGTGAGCGCCGTGTTGCTCACGCGGCGGTTTATCAGGGCTTCAAAAGTAGAAAAAAAATATTTATGCACCAACTTTTTAGCCGTTTTTTTATTCAGATGCAGCATTTTGTGCTGTCGGGGGCGTCGTTTTTTGACGCGCGAGCCTACGGCGCAGAAAAAATCCATTGTTTTTTGACTTGCAGCCCTGCGGCGCAGAAAACGGCCATCGTTTTTTGACTTGCAACCCTGCAGCGCAGAAAAAATCCATTATTTTTTGACATGCAACCCTGCAGCGCAGAAAAAATCCATTATTTTTTGACGTGCAACCCTGCGGCGCAGAAAAAATCCATTATTTTTGGACTTGCAACCCTGCGGCGCAGAAAAAATCCATTATTTTTGGACTTGCAACCCTGCAGCGCAGAAAAAACTCGTTGTTTTTTGACGAAGGGAGGGTGCATGTGATGGTTAAAACCAACCTATCGTATATGGAATAAGGTGGAGCCGAGGGGGACAAACGATTTTGCTTTTGCGCCGGCAAATGTGTTGCTGCCTGCTGATAGAAAAAGGCGCCCGAACATCGTTCGAACGCCTTTCATGGTTTGCAACGGGGCTTGTGCCAGCTTTTATAGAAAAGCGATGGTGAGGCCGGCCATCACGATGCTCACCATCGACATGAGTTTGATGAGAATGTTGAGACTGGGCCCCGAGGTGTCTTTAAAGGGGTCGCCCACGGTGTCGCCCACGACGGTGGCCTTGTGACAGGGCGAACCTTTGCCGCCGAAGTGCCCCTCTTCGACCATCTTTTTGGCATTGTCCCATGCACCGCCGGCGTTGGCCATGAACACGGCTAAGGTGAACCCGGTGGCTAAACTGCCGGCCAGCAGACCCAAGATGCCGGCCACGCCGAGCAGCATGCCCACCACGATGGGGATGGCAATGGCGAGCAGGCCGGGCACAATCATCTCGGCTTGTGCGCTGCGGGTGGAGATTTCTACGCAACGGCCGTAATCGGGTTCCGCCTCATGCGACAGGATGCCTTTAATTTCGTTGAATTGCCTTCTCACCTCTTCAACCATGGCTTGTGCGGCGCGGGCCACGGCACCCATGGTCAGACCGCAGAAGAGGAAGGCCGCCATTGCACCGATAAACACGCCGATGAGCACGCGCGGATTCATGAGGTTGACTTGAAAATAGGCCATGAAGTCGGGCATGGTGGCCGTGTGGGGATCAAACGCTTGGCCGGCCATGTCGATGAAGGTCTGCCCCTTCTCCATGGCACGCACCATGGCCATCTTGATTTCTTCGATATACGATGCCAGCAGGGCTAAGGCCGTGAGGGCCGCACTGCCGATGGCGAAACCTTTGCCGGTGGCGGCGGTGGTGTTGCCCAAGGCATCCAAAGCGTCGGTGCGATGGCGCACTTCCTCGCCCAAACCGCTCATCTCGGCATTGCCGCCGGCATTGTCGGCAATCGGTCCATAGGCGTCGGTAGCCAAGGTGATGCCGAGGGTTGAGAGCATGCCCACGGCGGCAATGCCAATGCCATAGAGGCCGGTGGCAATGGCATCGGCGCGCATGTCCAAATTAAATCCGTTGGCAAAAAGATAGCTCAGCATGATGGCTACGGCAATGACGAGCACGGGGATGCAGGTGGAGATCATGCCGGTGCCCAAGCCTTTGATGAGCACTGTGGCCGCACCCGTCTGGCTGGCTTCGGCGATGCGTTGGGTGGGACGGTAGCTCTGCGAGGTGTAATATTCGGTGGCCTGCCCGATGATGACGCCGGCCACCAAGCCGGTCAGAACCGAGAACGACAAGCCCAGCCAGTTGCTCATGCCCAACAGATAGAGGATGGCAAACGAGGCCACGGCGATGAGCGCTGCACTGACGTTGGTGCCCATGCCCAAGGCGCGCAGAAGGTCTTTCATCGAAGCGCCTTCCTTGGTGCGCACCAAGAAGATGCCGATGAGCGAAAGGAAAATGCCCACGGCGGCAATGAGCATCGGCGCAATGACGGCACGCAGCTGAAAGTCGGGCGACAGCGCGAAGGCCGTGGCACCTAAGGCGGCGGTGGAGAGGATGCTGCCGCAATAGCTCTCGTAGAGGTCGGCGCCCATACCAGCCACATCGCCCACGTTGTCGCCCACATTGTCGGCGATGGTGGCGGGGTTACGCGGGTCGTCTTCGGGAATATCGGCTTCCACCTTGCCCACCAAGTCAGCGCCCACGTCGGCTGCTTTAGTGTAGATACCGCCGCCGACACGTGCAAACAGCGCCTGCGTCGATGCACCCATGCCGAAAGTGAGCATCGTGGTGGTGATGGTGATGAGGGCTAAGGGCGAGTCGGCATAGACGGCGTTGAGGATGAAAAACCACAGCGCGATGTCCAACAAACCTAAGCCTACCACCACGAGCCCCATGACGGCACCGCTGCGAAAGGCCACTTTCAGCCCCTTGTCCAAGCCCTTACGTGCGGCGTTGGCTGTGCGTGCCGAGGCATAGGTGGCGGTCTTCATGCCAAAAAAACCTGCCAAAGCCGAGAAGAAACCGCCGGTAAGGAAGGCCACAGGCACCCAGGGATTTTGTATCTTCAAGTAATAGGCCATGAAGGCAAACAGCACTGCGAGCACGACGAACACCGCACCCACCACTTTGTATTGCTGCTTGAGATAGGCCATCGCGCCCTTCCTGACATGCGAGGCAATCTCAATCATGCGTTCATTACCCTCTTCTTCTTTCATCATTTGGCGGAAGAAGTACCACGCCATACACAGGCTTGTCACAGATGCTATCGGAACAAGCCAAAAAACGGTTGGAATCGTCATTATAAAATCTCTGTTTTAAGGTTCGTTATTTGTTTGTCAATGGCACGAAGTTATCAAATTAATCGTTAGCTGGCCTTGTTTTTAGATAGTTTAACGCGAATGGACTCGTCAGAAGGCCCGTGAACGATAACCCGATTTGGGAAATGATAGTCCGAACTTCCGGACACCTTTATCCGATTCCGGGAACGGTTAGCATAACCTTATGCTTGCGCCAACCGAAATGGGGAAGTGCTGGCATAACCTTATGCTCGCATCAACCGAAATGGGGAAGTGCTGGCATAACCTTATGCTTGCGTCAACCTAAATGGGGAAGTGCAGGCATAACCTTATGCTCGTGTCAACCAAAATGGGGAAGTGCTGGCATAACCATATGCTCGCATCAACCGAAATGGGGAAGTGCAGGCATAACCTTATGCTTGCGTCAACCGAAATGGGGAAGTGCTGGCATAACCTTATGCTCGTGTTAACCGAAACGAGGAAATTCGGTTAACAGATGTAGGCTTCGAGCGTCTTTTGCAGTTTTGCCCGCCACGTTCCTTCAATCGTGAAGCCCAGACTTTGTAGCTTTTCGGTGTTGAAAGTGGCTAAGGTGATGGGCGTGCCGCCTTGCTTTTCGGTTGCCGATGCTTCGGCCATCACCACGCGTTTCCCACCCAACGCGGCCAAGGTGTCGGCCAGCTGGCGGATGGTGAACACCGAGTTGGGGTCGGCCACGTTATAGGCTGTTGCGCGTTCGCCCTTCAACAGCACATAGAACAGGGCGCGAACGGCGTCGACCACGTAGCACCAAGAGCGCAACTGCTGTCCCGAGCTCTTTAGAACCAGGTCGTTGCCGGCCGCAATGTTGCGTAGGAATTGGGCGTAGACTCGGTTGTCATGCTCGGTGAAACGCGGCCCATAGACATGGCAGAGGCGTGCAATGACCACGTCGGCTTGGTGCTCGGCAGCATAAGCCACGCACAAGGTTTCGGCCGCACGTTTGGCCGAAGGATAGCATGCGCGTGGCGTGGCGCAGTCCACATAGCCACTGTCGTGCTCGGAGAAGTTCCCCGCTCCCTCGCCATAAATCTCGCCCGTCGACACGTAGAGAAAGCGTTGCATGCCGTGAAGCAGCCCATAGTCCAACAGGTTTCTCACACCTTCGAAGTTCGAAAGCATCACCTCCACGGGCTGTGTGGCAAAACTTTTCGGATTGGCACTGCTGGCTGCATCAATGATGTAATCAAACGACTGTGCACCCTGAATGGGCCAACACACATCCATCTGCACGAAATGGAACCGTGGGTTGTCTACATAAGCAGCAAACCATGCCGCAGCTCGCTTGGCATTCCGTCCTGCTGCATACACCTCAACGGGCACGGGCAAGGCCAATAATGCTTCGACAAAGGCAGCCCCAACCAAGCCCGTTGCACCGGCCACCAACACCGATTTGCCCGCTAACTGCCCCCAGGGCAGCGGTTCCTGCGCTATGGCACGCAAGTCTTCAGCATAGCTTTTCATTTCAACCATGTGTCTTTCTGCGTGTGCATCAGCGCCTTTAAAATCTCCAAATCCTCAACAGTCGTAATTTTAATGTTGCGCTCAGAACCCGGAACGATATACATCTTGTGCCCACCCAACTCGGCCATCAGCGTGCATGTGGCCACCGAATTGGTGATGCTGCGCTGCTTAGCGGCCTCGTGTGCGGCAAGAAGCTCACCCAATGGGAAAGTGTGGGGCGTTTGGGTGCGAATGAGTTTGTCGCGCGGAATACTCTTTTCGGCGTTGAAACCGTCGTCGCTCACCAAGATGGCCTCCCGACATTGAATGCCCGTGATGGCGTTGCCGAAGCGTTTACACGTGGCAATGTTCGACGAAATGATGTCCTGCGACACCAACGGGCGCACACCATCGTGCACCAGAATGAGGTCATCGTCGCTGCATCCCTCGGCCTTCAGCCCATAGATGCCGTTGTGAATCGACTCCATCCCCGTCTCGCCACCTTTGAAAATCCACCGCAGTTTGGTGATCGAAAACTGGTTGGCATACGAGCGCAGCACCGTTTCCCAACCTTCCAAACACACCACAGCAATGGCTTCAATGTCGGGATGGCGCTCAAAAGCCTTCATCGTGTGCACAATAATCGGACAATCGTCCACGTGGATAAACTGTTTGGGAATCTCTTGTCCCATGCGGTTTCCGCTGCCGCCGGCAATCAATAATGCATAATTCATGTTACTTTATTTGATGTTTTATTTCTGCGAACGACTTGCGCTCATTCAAATTAAAATAGGCTTTGGCGTGCTTGGCCACACGTTCAGCCTCGGGTGGCAACTGCATGTAGTCGCCGAAATAGTGGCGCAGATAAGCGTCTGTGCATTGGGGAAGCGCCACTTGCAGTCCTTCAAACGTGCCCATAATCTGCGTTCCAACCCATGATTTAGGAAAAATCTCACGCGCTCCATACGAACCTGCATATACCACAACGCGCTCACCATGGTCAAAAGCATAGCTGCTGCTGATGGCGTTCATCTGCTTGAGCAACCGTTGGCGATAGCCTTTCCGCCACAGAAAACCTATCGTCTTATAGCAAAACTGCCCCCATTGCTGCGACCGGGTCAACAACCCCATGTATTTTGCAAACGAGTAGTGATGGCTGATGGCACTCAACCGGTTTTTTAGCCGCTGATAACGACGCAGCAACTGCAAGGCCTCCGCGTCATCATCGGGCGCACCATCCACGGGAAAGATGTCGATATACAGACCTGTCAGACACGGAATCTCTGCAAATTCGACGAGCGTCGTGTGCGCATTACACAACTTAAGCGAAGGTAGTGGATAGGCATCATCGCTTTCAGGCCCTATCAACTCATAGTCCTCCACAGGCTGCTCATGCCACAATTTCCTGAACCTTTCGTAGTCGGGACGCGGCATGCATACGTCAATATCGTCATCCCAAGGTATCATTCCCTGATGGCGCACGGCACCAATAGCCGTTCCACCCGCACAAAAATAGCGCAACTGATGACGCGTACAAAACGAGATAAAGGTGGAAAACACCTCCACAAGTATGCCATTCCACCGCGGCTGCTCTTGCTTCGTTACTTCTTGCATAGCTGCAAACTTACATAATTTTCTTGATATGCACGGGACATTCCTGCCGAAAATCTGCATTTCTATGCTTGAAAACAGCTTATACGGAAGTTATAGTATCCGAATTTATGCATTCATTTGATGGATACATTTTTGATTTAAATCGTAGTATATCTGAAATTCAAATGTATTATCTATAGGGTTTTTATTTGTTCTCGTATAAAGTTAATCTTTGAATACAGATTGTCTGTGGGATGCAAGATACTCTATTCGCTTTTCGCCCATCAATAAAGGGTGTGCCAATAACTTTTGACACACCCTTTTCACTCATGTTGTTAAATGTTGATTTTTCTAATTGAAAGCCTTGATGGTGAAACCATATTGGCGCGGACACCCATCTGCAACCATCAGCTTTCCTGAAGGGAAAAGAATATGGGTACCTACGATTGGAACTCCATGGATAGACGGTGTACGTGCCCAGAAGTCAGCGTAATCTCCGACTTTGTGGAGCTGACCATCAAGGATATAGCCTGTAGATGGTAAGAAAAAGTATTTATGCTGTTCAGATTTTGCGGGAACGCTTGGTGTAAGTTGTCTCTCATACCAGACGGATGGTGCACCTGCTTTCGTATAGTCTGTCACACCATCAGGTGCAATTGTAGAACTGAAGTTCGGTATATTCGTTCGATGCAACAGCCATAATCCGCCTTTATAGAGATGACCGCGCATAGACCACAGTGTACTTGTATCCCATTGTGGGTCTCCTTGCTGAGCATACCACAAAAGTTCATTGGTGTTGGGACAGATTGCACAACTCCTTGATGCTTCTGTTGGAAACAGTGTAAAATCATTATAATACCGGGGCTGTCCACTTTGCGGATAATCGCTGTTGGTGTAACCGTTTGTGAGTACGTTTGGAAGCGAAACTCCATCCCAATAATCGGTTACGGCATCCCACATATAATATTTAGGATTATAGTCTTCAGAGGGCACGAGGTTGGCCGTGACATCATAGAAATTATCTTTAGCGATAGTGATTCCGGTTCTGACATCTGTGATGGTTCCCACCACGTTGGTTGTCGGGTCTTCGATGGTGTATTCTATCTTGAAGTTGTAGGTGCCAGGGCGGACGACCATGTAGACAGCGTTGAGGGCCTGATTGGCCTTGGTATCAATCTTGAAGTCTGGGAGGTCCACATTGATAAAATCCCAACCAAAGGGCGATCCGGGAGCTGTGAGTTCCTCGCCGTCAAACATGCATAAGTCGGCAAACCTCATTTCGTTGGTCGCCGTGATTTTGATACCTTTCAGCCGTATGTTGGGCGCAAGAGTTGTATTTTCACAGCGAGGCAGAAAGCAGAGATAGGAAGCCTTGTGGGCCAGTGTGAAGTTGAACTTCGCAGGATTACCCGTGTTGTATGCTTTGCCCGAACCGCAGTCGCCCCATTCGCCCGCATTAGAGAAGTCGTTGGGCGTAGTACGATTTTGATAGGCATGTATACCAACACCGCCGGGGACGTTGAAAGCTCCGAATTTCGTTCTTGAAGTCCCCGTATACCGCACTTCGCAGCCGTCGGCATAGTCGGACTTGTTGCCGGGCAGGGTGAATTCCGCACTGGCTCCGCCGTCATGCAACGTTGTGCTTGTGCTCTGGGCCCAAGTGCCGTCTTGTTTCTTCACCCAAATGAAGTCATCGCTCGTCCAATAGACATCAGCCCCGTTACCAGGTATGTGTTTGATGTCTGTACGCGTCTTGGCATCAGTAAATGCTTTGTCATCTA
>ERZ772807.327-NODE-327-length-29383-cov-8.662643_pt1 | contig 29383 bp, 30 predicted proteins | sample MGYA00511472_ERZ772807 | MGnify/ENA primary metagenome ERZ772807 (study PRJEB29015, sample SAMEA2737947) | human oral metagenome | biome: human oral; feature: human-associated habitat; material: dental | place: China | collected 2039 ... | reverse complement strand
GCTCGTCCAGCCAGGCCAGCCCCGCGCCGTCGGGCACGCCCCACACGGCCAGCTCGAGGGCCGCACCGGTGAGGTCCGCCGAGAGAATCTCCGGGGTCGGGGCCAGCGGTGAGCGCGCCCAGTCCGTGGGCGAGCAGCAGCGGTAGACGACGCCGGGCCCCTCGCGTCCGGCCCGTCCGGCCCGCTGCACCCCGGCCGCCCGTGAGACCCCCACGGTGACCAGGCCGCTCATGGACCGGGCCACGTCCAGGCGCGGCTCGCGCGCCAGGGTGGAGTCCACCACTACCCGGACCCCGGGAACCGTCAGCGAGGACTCGGCGACATTCGTGGACACCACGACGCGCCGCCGCCCCGCCGGGCTCGGGGTCAGGGCCGCGTCCTGCGCGCTCGCGGGCAGGCGGCCGTGCAGGGGAAGGACGTCCACTCCCTCGTGAGCGGCGTCGCGTAGGCGGGCGACGACGTCGTCGACCTCGCGGGCCCCGGGCAGGAAGGCCAGAAGGTCACCGGAGCGCTCGGCCAGTGCCCGCTCGATGGTGGCGGCGACGTCGGCGAGGAACTCGCGCGGCACCCCGCGCGGCCCCAGACGTCCGGTCCGCCCCGGCGGCGCCCACACCTCCGCCAGGGGGTGGAGGCGTCCGGGCACCTCCACCAGTGGGGAGGCGCCGCCCGACGTGCTGCCCAGAATGCGACGCAGGCGGTCGGCGTCGAGTGTGGCGGACATGGCCACGAGCGTCAGGTCCTCGCGCAGGGCGGTGCGCGCGTCCGTCAGGAGGGCCAGGAGCAGGTCACCCTCCAAGGAACGTTCGTGAACCTCGTCGAGGATGACGGCGTCGATGCCGGCCAGCTCCGGGTCGCGCTGGAGGCGGCGCAGGAGGAGTCCGGCGGTGACGATCTCGATCCGGGTGGCCGGGCCGGCGCGTCTCTCGCCGCGCACCGCGAAGCCGACGGTGTCACCGACCTCCTCGCCCAGCAGGTCCGCCAGGTGGCGGGCGGCCGCGCGGGCGGCGATGCGCCGCGGCTGGGTGACGATGACGCGGCCAGGCCCTCGCCCTGGGCTCTTGCCGTCCTGTGCCCCGGTGGTGGGCCCCGTGGCGGTGCGCTTGGTGAGGACATCGGCCAGGAGCGGTGGGACGAGCGTCGTCTTGCCGGTGCCGGGTGGTGCGGTGAGCACCAGGCAGGCGCCGACGCCGTCGGAACCGGAGGGGCTGGGGGAGAGACGCTCGCGCAGCTCGGGCAGCACCTCGACTACCGGAAGATCCGGGGGAGAGGAGAGCAGGGCCCTGATGGGGTCGGTTGGTCGAGCCATACGGACATTTTCTTCACAGACTGCGCGCAGCCGCGTCATCTGTGAAGAAGGTGTCGGTGAGTGAGGAAAAGGCTCCTGTGGTGGCGCAGGCTACTGCACGCCCAGGAGGATGCCCTGGGACTGCAGGGCATAGGTGAGCTTCTCGACGTACTCGGCGTGCGTCTTGACGGATTTACGCATGCCGATCGCACCGCCGATGAAGGCCGACCCCGTCGAGGAGAGGTAACGGACCATGGTCTCGCCTTGAGGGCCGGTCCCGAACTGAAGGTTCTGCGAAAGATAGAACTCACTGCCCATGAGCGCACCGAAGGCGATGGACAGGCCCTTCTTGCCGCGGGAGATCTGGACGGTGTCCGCGGAGAAGGGCTGAACGGCCCAACCCTCGCTGGTGAAGACGTTCAGGACCGCGGCCTGGGCCTGATCGATCGGCGCATTAATGATGAAAGTTCGCTCAGCCATGCCCGGATGGTAAGCGACAGCCTTTTGCTCTGGCACATCGCGTGCGATAAGACATCATGTGAAGGTGACTTGACATGGTGAGTTCTGTCAAGCACACTAGACATGTCAAGCAAACATGACACCCTCTCTCGGGGTGAGTGGCTATTCAAGGGATGATCGCCATGCTCTCCACCGTCTCCGCTCCTTCTGTCCTGGCCACCTCGTCGACCTCCTCCGCTGTCACCTTCGTTGCCGGGGTGGTCGGTGGCATCGTCGCCGGGATCGTCCTCTATCTGCTCGTCTACCGGTACTCGGCTCGCCATCTGTCTGAGGTCCGCGCCGAGGAGGCGCCCGAGCTCGTCAAGAAGCTCGGCGGGCAGATGGCTGCTTTCATCTGCAGTACCCCCATCGGAATCATAGTGGGCTTCGTGAATCCGGCGGTCACTCATCTCTCCGCCGGACCACTTCTGCAGGTCGTGCACCTCATGGGTGCCGCCATGATCGGCGTCTCCGTCGTCGGCATCGCGTGGCTGTCCCCGAGACTGCGTGCCGCCCGGAACGCGGCCGCGGCATGAGCCGGGGAGGGGAGGTCACCCATGCATCTCGGTCGTATCACCGTGCTCTGGGCGGTGAGGGGTGTGGATAACGACGTGCGCAGCCTGCGTGAGGCCCGTGGTCTCACCCAGGCTCAGCTCGGAGCCGCCCTGGGCGTCTCCAGGCAAAGTGTCAACTCCATCGAGAAGGGCAGGTACGACCCTTCCCTTCCCCTGGCCATCGCCATCGCCCGCTACTTCGAGACCACCGTTGAGGAAATCTTCCATGTCTGAGTCAGATCCCGTGCCCACTCCAGACGCAGGCTCGTCCTCCTCCGGTTCGACGCCGAAGGCTCGGAAGGGCCTGAAGGCCGCCAGGCCACGGCAGATCGCCGCCGCAGGCATGACGTCCGGCACCGTCATCGTGGTCCTCCTATGGGTGGCTGCCTTGGCGATCCCGATGCGCAACGGCTTCCTCTACGGTGCCGCCAGCGGGGGAACGGCCGTAATGCTGGCGCTTGTCGCCCTGCTTGTTGCCAAGAGGTTCGGATACGACACCTTCTTCGTCCGTGAGCTCGAGAAGCGGGACGACGAGCGTGACAAGGCCGCCTCGCGGCATGCCTGGGCCCTCGCCGGTGTCGTCGGGTTATTCGGCAATGTTGTCGTTGGCGCCGTGGGTGCCTTCGGAGGGCCGATGACGCCGGCCCTTGCCGTCGTCCTGTGGCTCCAGGTGATCAGCGTCATCGGAGGGAACATCTACTTCAACCGCACGATGTAGATCGCGTAGACTTCGCTCCACCCTGACCGGAGCCCCGCTCCGGTCATCGTCCCCGCCCTTCCGCCCGCCCCGGGCGCACCCGAGGAGAACCCATGGCCCAGCAGTCCGTCCCACTAGGAACCTGGGACGAGGACCCCGACGGCGCCTCCATCCTCCTGGCCACGGGGCGCGCCCGTCACGACCTCCTCGTCATCGCCGAACCAGCCTTCCTGCGCGACCTCGACCAGGTCTGGGGCCGTCCATCAGCCCGTGTGCGCCTGTCCTTCCTGCCCGGCGTCCACGCCCCGAGCGCCCCCGGCCAGGAGGACGCCCTGATGTCCTACGAGCGCGGCGGTCTCGGTGTCCTCGTGGCCCGTGGCCGCACCAGCCTGTACGAGGGCGAGTCCGTCCGCAGCACGACGGCGCTGGCCCGGATCGCCAGTGGTGCCCGCCTGCGTGCCGCCCTGCTCGTCAACCGTGCCACCCCGCTGCGCGGCTCCGGTGATGTGGCCGGAGGGGCGGCGCCGGGCCAGGTGCGCGTCGTCTCCGACCATCTCAACCTCTCCGGCGGTCCGCTCTTCTCGGCCACCGGCATGGTCTCGGCGAGCTGGGACGCGAACCTCACCGAGCGTCTGGGGCGCCTGCGGGGGGTCAGTGGCAGCGCCGTCGCCGCACTCGTTCCCGGCCCCCTGCGCCCGAGCCCGGCCGAGTCCCGTGTCCTGGCCTCCATGGGGGCCGATGTCGCCGTCACCGACTCCGTTGCCGAGGCCATGGCACTGGCCTCCCGAGGCGTGTCCGTCTCCGCCCTGACCTACCTCGACGCCCCGGCCGCCGGTGGGAACCTCGGACAGGCGCAGCTCTCCTTGCGGCAGGCCTCCGGTGTCGCCCTGGCGGCCGTCGAAGAGGTGCTCAGAAGCCTGCAGGCCGGTAACTGAACGTGATTCTGAGAACGGCGTGAGAAACGATGCTGACCCGTCTGCCGGCCCCCGCTAAGGTCATCCCGTGAAACCCTTCCTCTTCCTGGCCACCCGCAGCGACGACGAGCCAGCTGACGCCGAGTACGAGGCATTCCTCAAGCGCACCGGCCTGAACGAGTCCACGCTCGTCCGACTGCGCCTGGAGTCCCGGCCCCTGCCGCAGATCGACCTGGACGACTGGTCCGGCATCCTCGTGGGTGGCTCTCCCTTCAACGCCTCCACCCCGCCGGAGAAGAAGTCGGACACCCAGAATCGGGTCGAGGGCGAGCTCTCCACGTTGCTTGATCGCGTCGTCGAGGCCGACTTCCCCTTCTTCGGCGCCTGCTACGGCGTCGGCACGCTCGCCTGCCACCAGGGCGCGGTTGTCGACACCACCTACGGTGAGGCCGTCACCGCCCCCGACGTCACCCTCACCGAGGCCGGCCTGGCCGACCCGATCTGCGCAGGTGTCCCGAAGGTCTTCCAGGCCTTCGTCGCCCACAAGGAGGCCGTCACCGAGCTGCCGCCCCACGCCGTCGTCCTGGGGACCGGCCAGGCCTGCCCCGTGCAGATGTTCCGCATCAAGAACAACCTCTACGCCACCCAGTTCCATCCCGAGCTCGACGGCGACTACCTCGCCCACCGGCTCGGCTTCTACTCCGGTCACGGCTACTTCGCCGACGACGAGCTCGCCGAGCTCCAGGCCCGCGTGCGCCTCGACGACGTCTCCGACTCCTGGAAGCTCCTGGCCAACTTCGTGGCCGTCCACGCCCGCGACTGACGGGCGCGCCGTCGGCACAATGTCCCAGTTCGCCCAGCGCGGGAGGAGGTGCGTGCGGTGCGGGCGGGGTGAATGCTGGGGCGCACCCGGGCCGAACCGTCTGATCGGCCCCGAAGGTCCAGGAACTCTTCAGAAAGGGCGTCGCACATGTCCCGCATCGTCATGATCGGAGGCCACGGCAAGGTCGCGCTGCTGGCCGCACCGCTGCTCGTGGAGGCCGGCCACGAGGTCATCTCCCTCATCCGCAACCCTGATCAGGCCGACGACGTCGCCGCCGTCGGCGCCACCCCACTGGTCCTGTCTGTCGAGGAGGCCGACGTCGCCGAACTCGCCCGGGCCTTTGCCGGCGCCGACGCGATCGTCTGGTCCGCCGGGGCCGGCGGCAAGGGTGGCCCGGAGCGCACCGACGCTGTCGACCGCGCCGCCGCCATCCGCTCCATGGAGGCGGCGGCTGCAGCCGGGGTCAAGCGCTACGTCATGGTCTCCTTCCTCACCGCCTACGGGGAGGTGTCCGTGGACCACCCGTTGCGTGCCTACGCCATCGCCAAGATCGCGGCCGACCGCCACCTGCAGACCACCGACCTGGACTGGACGATCCTGGGGCCGGGCCTGCTGACCCTGGAGGAGCCCACCGGAGCCATCACCGTGGCCCGCGTTCTCAAGGGCACCCCGTCCTCGAAGGCGCCGACGTCCCGCGGCAACGTGGCTCGTGTCATCGCCGCCGTGCTCGCCGAACCGGCCAGCGTCGGCAAGGTCATCCCCTTTTACGACGGCGACACTCCCATCGCCCAGGCCGTTGCCGACGTGCCCCAGGAGTACGCCGACCTGTCCTGATCGCCGTCCTCGTGGGGGCGGGCATCAGACGGACTCCGGCCCGCGCTCGTTCCATGAGCGCGGGCCGGAGTCCGTTGTGGCAGCAGACGCGGGCGGATTACTTGCCGTCGCTCATGGAGCCGGAGGTGGGGCTGTCGGACATCTTGTCATCCGACATCTTCCCGTCATCGGTCTTGTCGTCGCTCATCTTTCCGTCGGACATCTTGCCGTCACTCATGGTGCCGTCCGGGGTGGAGGTCTGCTCCATCTTGTCCTTGTTGGCATTCGCGGAGCCGCAGGCGGCGGTCCCGACGGCGAGGGCGGCAACGAGCAGGGCGGCGGATACGATCTTGCGAGTACGCATGGGAGAACTCCTTGGTGACGTGGGTTGGCGCGTGGGCCGGTGAGTAGTGGCGCACCGCAGGGGTGTGCCGTCACCAGGAGTTCGGAGTCTGACGAAAATTGGATGGGGTCAATAAAGCGACCCTCGTCACATTGTGTCAATGTCACATCAAGCGCTTGGAACGCAGAGGGTTTGACGACCTATTTCGGCGTGATGTCAGTGCCGCAGTTGCTAGAACCTTCTGGCAGCTCTCCGGTCTGCTTCCGTGTATTGACGGTTCGCTCCGCGGAACTGCTGCTTGAGACGATCGAACCATCCGGTCGGGACAGCATCGCCGGTGCTGTTGGCCTTCGGTGCGGATGCGCTGACTGCTACTGGCTCTGCGGCGTTGGCTGTGGTGGCGCTCAGGGTGAGTCCGGTGGCCAGAATCCCTGCGCTCAGGGCCAGGGCGAGGAAGCGCTTGGGGGTAGGTGTCTGTCGCATATTGACCTCCATTAAGATTTTCTGTGGCAGTCGCACCCTAGCAGGCCTGCTTCGGTCTTGGTGGTCTTCGCTTCCTGGGTTCCGACGGCGGTGAGGGGTTGTTTGTCAGTGTGACGGGAGCGTGATGTCCGACGGCGTCTGTTGGTGCGTCAGTGGTTAGACGTTGATCCGGCGCAGTAGCTCGGCTGGTGGTAGGGCGTCGTCCTCGTGAGTCACGCGGATCTCAGTGGTCATCGTCTCCGTCGACCCACCGCACTGGATATACGTAGCCCGCGCCGGAGAGGGACGAGGAACATCATCAATGCGCCACACCCCCTTAGGGAGACCCCACACCGCAATAGAGAACACGTACTTCCCGTCCAGGAACTTTGGGGAAGAGAGGCTCCGCGCTACCCGCTTCGCAAGCTCTGCGGAGTCTGCGGCACGAAAACTCTCTGGGGCCGTTGTCGCCGTTCGTCTGTCCGGAGGTGCTGGCCGCGGCAGTCCAGTCAGGCCGTGTGAGCCCCATGGCTGGGAGCGGGTGGGGCTGGCTTTCTGGCTCAGCGGGCACCGTACTCCAGTGGGGTGATGTGCGGCCCGGCAGCAGGGGAAGGCGGTGCACCTCAGGCTGGCGCCGAGTGCAGTGAGCTGCTTATTTCGGTTCTACAGGTCGTCGCGGCGGGCCTCTTCGAGGATGGGGGGCTGCCGGCGCGGCCCATGAGGGCGACGTCAATTGACTCCAGTGAGGCGGCCACGGGGAAGTGGTCTGCTGCGATGACGCTTTCGGAGGTCATGGCCTCGACGCACTCGTCCAGCTCGAGCTGGGTCTGGCCGGCCTTGTGCAGGTCGCCGCCCAGCAGGTCGGAGGTGGAGAGGGTCGTCATGTTCTGGTAGAAACAGGGCCAGCCGTTGGAGGCCAGGAGGAAGTCTCGGTAGGACTCCGGTAGGCGGAAGCCCAGCTGAGCCTCGGTGCGGGCCATGGTCTCGTCTGAGGCGTGCAGGTGCGGTATGGCGTAGTTCCATATGCCTTTCCAGTCGGCCTCCATCCTCGTCTGGATGATCATCCACCCCCAGCCGATGTAGTCCTGCCACGTAAACTCCCGCACCCCTTGACTCGTCTTACCGGGAGCGTCAGCGGCTGTGTCAGCCATGGCTCTCAGTCTCCTTTCCTCAATGAGGAGCGCCGTTGGTTTGCACTCTCCCGTGTGGCCGGTAAGCACCTCGGCGGGTCGTGTGGTCCCCTTGCGCCTGGGCCGGGTGCAGAAAGACTCGTGGTGTTGGAGTCCATTGGGTGCAAACGGTGGGGGTCGAGTCGGGAGGGCTCGGCCCCCCCACCGTCGGTGGGGCTGTCAGTGAGGTGCGTGCTTGCCGGTCGGCTTGCGCGAGTGTCTCCGGGCAGGGTCAGCTGGCAAGGACTGCTGGGACGGCCTCATCGAGGTACCACAACCAGAACGCACGGCGTGCGGACACGTCGGTGTCCTCGCTGCCGTCGACTAGGCCCTGAGCTAGGCGCAGCATCTCCTGGGCACTGTCGTCGCCGGGGAAGGCTCGCTCCCACAGGGCAGGACGTGACGCAGGCACAGCATCTTCAGCTCCGTGCTGCGGCGGTAGGAGCGCTCAGCATCCATGTCGATCATGCGACGACAGCCTCTCTCAATCCACTATCAACTCTGAGTTGAACAGCGTCACTTCTCCCTAGTTACCGAACCATCAGCGCCGAGCACCAATGTCCCTTTCGGGTCTGTGACATACCAGTCGCGCCCTTCATGCTGAGCCATCAAAAGAACCAGCCCCGCACTCAGGTGCCCCTGAGGGCGCTTTCCCCTTTCTCTGTTGTTGCATAAACAAGCATTCTGCCGTCCGGCTCATCCATCGTCAGAAGCCTTTCTGGGGTGATCGTCTGAGAACTTGCAGGGTCGCCTGGGTGGCACACAGGTTCACGTGAATTAGGGTCCCCTAGCCACACCTCGATCATCTCGTCGTTAATTAATTGAATAAGAATCCCGGTTGTTCTAGCAACGGCGGCGTCATCGTCGTTCAACCCTTCTCTGTCCTTCACGGCATTGAATGCTTCAAGGCCACTCGTCTCCGCCTCAGTTCCCATGAACAGCACTTCAGCAACGACCGACTCAATCATAATTCAGGGTGTCACTCAGTGGAACTCGGTAGACTTTTCGGTCCTCTGGCACTCGAATACATGGGCCCGAGTGTAGTGGATCTTTAGTCCGAGGCTTGCCTGGTTCAAAAATGACTTGCTCGCCGTTACGATGGGGCTTGAGCCTAATTCCATCATGCTCTTCTCTTGGGTGCCAACAATCCGGTCGTCGGGAATGATATCAAGAATGTCGTCGACTGGACGCCCTCGCATGCTCTGCACGTCAGGGAACGGGCCTCCGGGGCGCGGCTTGTTTCTGCCCCCACTTCGATCGGTTTCTCCGCAGCTTCCGTCACCCTTGTGGGCGGTGGGGTTGGGCTTGCTGGCTTGGCGGGGATGCGGGCGAAAGTCGCTGCGACGTCGTCGAGCAGGGTGCTGGCCTTGTCCAGCAGATTCTTCAGGTTCCTGGCTGTCAGGACGGTGCTGGTGATGTCCTTGGCCAGGTGGTGACCCAGGAGGAGACGTCGTTGATCGCGTTACGTACCAGGTCGTGCACCATGCGCACGATCGTCGAGGCGAGCGTCAGCCTGCCCGAGATCGCACCGGCCACACCACCGGTCATCCGCAGGTGGGACGCGGAGCCGGCCTGCAGGGAGCTGAACATTGCTGCGCCTCTGGCCGGCAACGATGTGGTCTGGGGCTGATGGTGTCGAGTTGATGGTGTCAAGGCGCCTCCAGCTGCTGGAGAACGAGGACGCTGGTGTGTGACTGCGGTGGGCCGGTCTCTGCAGTAGGAAGACGTCTGGTCGTGGTAGTCGATCAGTAGTGGTGAGTGGGTCGTTTCTGCTGTCTGCCGGAACTGGGACGGTGCCATGTATGAACCGGTGTTGGTGGAGTTGTCAGGAGAGGTACTCGGGGTACTCCGCATAGGGGTCGTGCTCGCGATGATCCACCCACTGATCAATGACCTGCTGGGACGTGATGCCAGGAGTCAGAACGGTATGACCATCAAAGTTGTCGGTGGTAAACCACAGCACCAGATGGGGGTCCGGGTTAAGGGACCTCACCCAAACGGCAATGTCGGCCGCCTCCTCAAGATCTGCCCCGTCAACAGATATGAGCTGACCGTCGCTGAAGTGACTGATAATCGTCGACGCCCCGTCCGGGTCAAGCAGAATTTCTACGTCGGTCTCGCGGTCGACGGACCCCACGGACCTTGTTTTGCAGTCTGGCCAATGCCTCTTTCCCTCGCTGAGGAAGGTGTCGGTGTCGGCGATAACGCGCCCTGAGTTGAGAGTGGTACAAAGATAACTGACACCCATTTTAACTCCTCCTTCTAGGTTTATGGTTTCAGTTGGATGTGCAGTTCGACGTCGGGGCCGAGAATCTCTCGGGCGCGCTGACCAAGAAACTCCACAGACTCCGGGGTGTTGGTAACCAGGGTCAGACTAGAGACAGGATTGCCCGACGACCTTATCACCTCACCGTACCGCGCCATCTCGCCGTCGAACTTATTCATGAGGAACTCGGGACCCTTGCCTTGATAGAGGGCCTTGTCTCCGCCTCCTGTGTGCTTGGCATCCCAGGCCTTAGTGATTGTGCCGTCCGTGGTAACTGAGTCCGCCCAGACTTCAACACCGTTTTCGGTCGTTAGCAGGCGCTCGACGTCGGTCCTGAGGACTCTGTGCTGGTGCTGGCATGGGATCTATTCTATCGACTCAAGGGAAGAAAAACTCCCCCAGTCCGAGAAACACCACGCACCCCACATCACAGCAGTCCTCGGAATCATATTCACCTACACCCTATGAATAAGCCTCAAGGGACTCACCCAGAGACCTCACCTACGAGGCCCAGCGGATCAAGGACCTGGAGAAGGAGCTCAGAGAACTGCGACGATCCAACGTGATCTTGAGGAGCGCATCCGCTTGTCTATCGCGGCGGAGTGTGAGCGCCCCGTCCCCTGATCTGGCAGTACAAAGGAAGACGACGCCGTGGGCACGATTCCGTGCTGCCCAGCGGGTCTTCTACGACGCCCGCCGCGCCAAGGCCGAGGCCGCGATGACGGCTCGCGTGCCTGGCTCGAACAGGTACTGCGCTCGGCCAAGGCCTGATCAAACATCCCTGTCTGCTCTGTCTGAGCCTGCGTGAGACTACTGTGGGGGGCCAGCACCGGAGGATGGTGCCGGCCCACGCTTCGTGTACCTCCCTGCCGTGAGCCGAGAAAACTCCTACTCCCACACAGCGGTGGTCGGGTCCACGCCCTCAGAGCGCGCGCCGGCGTCGATGACGTCCTTGAGCCAGGCCGCCAGCCCTGGCGCGCGCTTGTCGTAGTACCGGGCGAAGCGTTCGTCTACGACATAGTCACGGGCGATGAGCACCTGCTTGGATGTGGAGACCTCGAACCACCGGTTGAGGTCCTTGCGGTGCCACCGCGCCAGGGCGTTGGCCTCAGGGCTGCCCGGCTCGACGCCGCTGCACATCGCCTCGGCCAGCGCGGCCTCCAGAGCGACAGTCTCCTCGTGCGCCTGCTCCCAGTCGGTGCGCGTCATCTGGGACTTACGGCGAGCAGACTCCGCCCAGTCCTCAGTGTCGCCCCACCGGGCCTGAGCCTCCCCAATATAGGCAGGATCCCAGTCGGTCCCCCAGATCTCCGCCATCTCAGCCACGGAGATCCTCGCTCCAGACTGATGGATCTCCATCACCATGTTGATCGATTTGAGCATCTGCTGCAGGTGGGAGACCTGTCCTTGCACCAGCTCGCGCTGACGGCGCAGGTGCGTCATAGCATCCGTCTCCGGCTCATCAAGGACCATCTTGATATCGGCCAGGTTCATGCCGGTCTGCCGATAGACGAGGACCTGCTGGATGCGCATGATGTCTGCCTCGCAGTAGAGCCGGTAGCCGGCGGCACTGCGTCGGGATGGATGCACCAGACCGGTCTCGTCCCAGTGGTGCAGCGCCCTGACACTGACGCCCAGGAGCGTTGAGACCTCACCGACCGTCATGGCGATGTCCGCGTCACCCGCTGCTGCGTTGACCGCAGTATCAACAGCCGTGTCACGCGTCCCGGCTCCGTCGTGCTCCTGCTCGGAATCCGTCACCGTGTCTCCTTTGTCAGCCTTTGTCCTGCCTGTCCTGTCTGGCGAGCGTCCTGGTACGTGTCGTCCACATTGATACCTCACGCAACGGGAGGGTCAAGTCCTCGTGCTCACAACGATGTTATCCACAGGCAGCCGGTTGACTGTGGCGCTCAGAGCCAGGAGAGTCCCAGGATGGCGTATGGCTCATTTCGTTCCGGTACCGGGTCATGCCGCCGTGGCCCATCTGTCCGCTCGGCCCCTCTCCCCAGTGATGAGCGCTCTGCCTCCTCGGGACATGCAGGTGCTGCGGTGCGGCGGGCTCGATTCCCGACTACTGGTCAGTGTCCTGGGCAGTCTGCAACCGGTCGATCTTCTGCACTCGGTCGAGGGACGCATGCGGGCCGTCGCCACTGCCATGCCCTGTCAGGGTGTGCTTCTGGCGAGCACCGCCCTGTGGGTGCATGTCGGCGGGCCGCCGCCCGACATCTTGGAGATCTGTCTACCCGGAGGGCGTCGAAGCCGGCTGTCCTACCTGGTGACCAGGCGAGGGAGGCTGCCCCGCTGCGACACCACCGTGATCGACGGCGTCACCTGCGCCACCATCGCTCGGGCCGCCGTCGACATCGCCCGCCTGGGACCGCCGGTAGATGCCGTCCAGGCCATCATGACCGCCCGTGACCACGACGTCAGCCGAGTCCACCTGCTGCTCACGCTCAACCACTGCCGGGGAGCGGCCAGCCGAGGCTGTCCCCGGGCGCAGCGCATCATTGAGGCAGTCATGCCGAAGGCGTCATAGGTACTTCCTAGGTGCTTCGGACAGGGCGGCACCACGGTGTCAGCCGGAGCGGCGGGCTGCAGACAGGCTCCTGCGGGCCTCGAAGACGCCGTCAATACGCCGCAGGGCCGCCAGCGTGTGGTCCAGGTGCCCGACCTCCGCCAGCTCGACGACGAACCGGCCGGTGACGACCCGGTCGCGGCTGGTGGCGATGTTGGCACTCATGAGGTTGACGTGACTATCCGCCAGCGCCCGGGTGACGTCGGCGAGCAGCCCCCCGCGATCGAGGGCCTCGACCTCTACCTGTACCAGGTAGGCGGATTGGGCGTGATCCGCCCAGGACACGGTGATGAGCCGCTCGGGCTCGCGCTGGAGCTGGTCGACGTTCTGGCAGTCGGCCCGGTGAACCGAGACGCCCGAGCCCCTGGTGATGAAGCCGACGATGGGGTCGCCCGGCATGGGCGTGCAGCAGCGCGCCAGCTTCACGTAGACATCGCCCTCATCCATGCCGGCTACGACGACTCCGGCGTCAGCCGTGCGCGTACGCCGGTGCGCCGTCGCCCGGGTGGGCAGAACCCCCTCGGCGAGGGTCTCCTCGGCGCCGTCCTCCCCGCCCATGGTGGTGACCAGGGTGTCGACGACGTGCTGGGCGGAGACATGTCCCTGGCCCACAGCCGCGTAGAGGCCGTCGATGTCGACCTTGTCCAGGGTCTTGGCCACGTTCATGAGGGTCTCGTGACTCATGAGACGCTGGATGGGCAGGTTCTGCTTGCGCAGAGTTCGGGCGATGGCGCCCTTGCCCTCCTCAATGGCCTCCTCGCGGCGCTCCTTGGAGAACCAGGAGCGGATCTTGTTGCGGGCCCGGGTGGAGGCGACGAAGCTGAGCCAGTCCCGGGAGGGGCCCGCGTTGATGGCCTTGGAGGTGAAGACCTCCACCGTGTCGCCGTTCTCCAGGCGCGTGTCCAGGGGCACCAGGCGGCTGTTGACGCGTGCCCCTACAGTGCGGTGACCCACCTCGGTATGCACGGCGTAGGCGAAGTCCACAGGGGTGGCCCCCGCGGGGAGGGCCCGGACATCGCCCTTGGGGGTGAAGACGTAGACCTGGTCGCCGGCCATCTCGTAGCGCAGGGCGTCGAGGAACTCGGAGGGGTCCTGGGTCTCCTGCTGCCAGTCGACGAGCTGGCGCAGCCAGCCCATATCGCCCTGGTCGGAGTCCCCGGCCCTGCCCCCCAGCGCGCTGGGCCCCTGGGCATTGGGATCCTCCTTGTAGCGCCAGTGCGCGGCCACGCCGTACTCGGCCATACGGTGCATCTCGTGGGTGCGGATCTGGATCTCCACCGGCTTACCGCCCGGCCCCACGACCGTGGTGTGCAGCGACTGGTAGAGGTTGAACTTAGGGACGGCGATGTAGTCCTTGAAGCGCCCGCTCATAGGGGTCCAGCGCGAGTGCAGGGAGCCGAGCACCGCGTAGCAGTCCTGGACGGTGTCGACGATGACTCGCACCGCCACCAGGTCGTAGATGTCGTCGAAGTCCTTACCCCGCACGATCATCTTCTGGTAGATCGAGTAATAGTGCTTGGGCCGACCGGTGACGGCCCCCTTGATCTTGTTGACCCGCAAGTCCTCCTCGATCTGGAGACGCACCTGGCGCAGGTACTCCTCGCGGGCGGGGGCCCGCTCCGCCACCATGTGCTCGATCTCCTCGTAGACGCCGGGATAGAGGGCCTTGAAGGAACGGTCCTCCAGCTCCCACTTGATCGTGTTCATTCCCAGCCGGTGAGCGAGCGGCGCGTAGATCTCCAGAGTCTCCTTGGCCTTGCGCGCGGCGTTCTCCGCGGAGACGTACTTCCAGGTACGGGCGTTGTGGAGGCGGTCGCCGAGCTTGATGACCAGGACCCGGATGTCCTTGGACATCGCGATGATCATCTTGCGCACGGTCTCAGCCTGAGCGGCCTCCCCGTACTGGAGCTTGTCGAGCTTGGTGACGCCATCGACGAGCAGCGTGATCTCGTCGCCGAAGTCGGCGCGCAGGCGCTCAAGGGTGTAGTCGGTGTCCTCCACGGTGTCATGTAGAACTGCGGCCGCCAGGGTCTGGGCCGTCATACCGAGCTCGGCGAGGATGGTCGCCACGGCAACCGGATGAGTGATGTAGGGCTCTCCGGACTTACGACGCTGACCGGCATGGGCCTTTTCCGCGACCTCGTAGGCGCGCACGATGAGACTCGTGTCCGCCTTGGGGTGGTTGGCGCGCACCGCGCGCAGCAGCGGCTCGATAGCGGCCGGGGTGGAGTGTCCACGGGAGCCGAACCACGCCAGGCGGCTGCGTACACGCGAGCCGGGGACAACACTGTCACCTGAGGTGTCTGGGGTGCTCTTCGTCTCCGTCATTGAGGCATCATATAGCGACCCGCACACTGAGACCCGCCGGTGCTGCCGGTAGGCGTGCGGTGTCGCGTCCTTCAGGAGCACGACACCGCACGAGAAACAGCCCCGGCTACCCGTCGAGCAGCAGGCCTGCGACGAGCTGCCGCCTCAGAAGATGACGATGGAGTCGACCTCGCGGCCCTGAAGCTGGCGCCGCCCACCGAGATCGGACAGCTCCAGGAGCATGCAGATGGCCGCCACCGAGGCGCCGGCCTGCTCAATGAGGGAGATGGATGCCGCAGCGGTTCCCCCGGTGGCCAGGACGTCGTCGATCACCAGGACCCGTGACCCCTGGGTGACGGTCTCGGGGCGCAGCTCCATACGAGCCGTGCCGTACTCGAGTGCGTAGTCGACGCCGATGACCGGGCCGGGGAGCTTACCGCCCTTGCGCACGGTGATCATCCCGATACCGAGCCTGACCGCCAAGGGCGCCGCGAGGATAAAACCTCGTGACTCCAGGCCCGCCACCGCGTCGATCCGACCGCGGTAGTGGTCCGCGAGCCCGTCGACGAGCTCGGTGAAGGCGCCTCCGTCCGCGAGAAGCGGGGTGATGTCTCGGAAGAGCACCCCCGGCTCGGGGAAGTCTGGAATCTCTCGCAGGTGGCTTAAGACCAGCCTGGTCAAAGACTCGGGGACCGTCTCGGAGTAGGCCACAGAGGTGGTCATCTGCGCTTCTTCTTCCTCTTGGGCTGAGCCGCCACGCCGAGGTGGTGGCCGGGGGTGACGGGCGAGGCGGCCGGGGCCGCGTCTATCCTAGCCAGCTCCTCGACGTCGTCGCCCGCCTCCTCGCGCCGATGCTGACGCGCCGCCGAGACCTTGGCGGCCTGCTTCTTGATCGCCTTCTCACGTGAACGCAGGTCCACCAGGAGCGGGGTTGCCAGGAAGATCGAGGAGAGGGTCCCCGCGATCATGCCGATGAACAGCGTCAGAGCGATGTCTCGCAGGGTTCCGGCCCCCAGGATGAAGGCGCCGACCACCAGCAACGACGCCACCGGGAGCACGCCGACCACGGAGGTGTTGATCGAGCGGATGAAGGTCTGGTTGACCGCGAGGTTCGCGAGCTCGGCGTAGGTGGAGCGACTCTGGGACTCATAACCCTGGGTGTTCTCACGGATCTTGTCGAAGACCACCACCGTGTCGTAGAGGGAGTACCCCAGGATCGTCAGTACACCGATGATCGTGGCCGGGGTGACCTCGAAACCGGACAGGGCGTAGATGCCCACCGTAACGACGACGTCGTGGCACAGTGCCAGCAACGCCGCCGCGGCCATCTTCCAGGTGCGGAAGTAGACCCAGATGAGCAGTCCGACGAAGATGAAGAACAGGACCAGGCCGCGGGCGGCCTTCTTGGTGACGTCCGAGGACCAGGTCGGTCCCACGGTCGTGGCCGACACGTTGGAGGCGTCGGTCTTGTAGGCGGTGGCGAGCTCACCTGCCAGCGAGTCGAGGCGCTCCTTGCTCAGCTGGCTGGTCTGCACCCGCACCGAGGACGATCCCATGGTCGTCACCGAGGAGCCGGCGGTCAGGTCCTTCTTGGACAGGACGTCGTTGGCGGGACGCTCCGAGGGCGAGGACAGCCCCGTCACGGTGATCTCGGAGCCGCCCTTGAAGTCGATGCCCGGGGTGAGGCCCACGGTGGCCAGGAGCGTGGCCGACCCGGCGATGATGATGACCGCGATGAGGTACCAGATCCGTCGTCTGCCGACGAAGGGGATGGAGGTCCTCCCCGAGTAGAGCTCGTTACCGAGTGTGGCGAGAGACTTCACTTCGTCTCACCGTCCTTTCCGCCGTCGGCCGCGACATCGATCGCGTCGACCTCCCCCTGCTCCGCCGCCTCGTCGACGGCGTCGTGCGTGTCATCCGAGTCGTCGGCGTCGTCAGCGGTGACCTCATCCGGGTTCTCGGCGGCCCGGCGGGCCTCGGCCTTGCGTCGTGCCAGCGAGCCGGCCACGCGGTCGGCAACGGCCTCGCGTCCCTTGCCGTAGGTGGACGACGTGGCCCCGAGGTGCTCGGGGTCGAGGCCGGAGAGCCGGTGGCCCTCTCCGAAGAAGCGGAAGCGGATGATCCACTCCATGAACGGGTGGGTGAAGAAGATGATGATGGCCAGGTCCACGCAGGTGGTCACGCCCAGCGTGAATGCGAAGCCCTGCACCCCGCCGACGGCGAGGAAGTAGAGCACGATCGCGGCCACGAGGTTGACCGCGTCGGAGACGAGGATCGTACGCCTGGCGTGCTTCCACCCCTCGTCGATCGCCGTCCTGAGCGTCCGTCCCTGACGCACCTCGTCGCGGACGCGCTCGAAGTAGATGATGAAGGAGTCCACCGTGATGCCGATGGAGATGATGAGGCCGGCCACGCCCGCCAGGGACAGGCGATATCCCATGGTCGCGCTCAGCGCGGCGATGACCAGGTAGGTACCGGCCGCGGCCACCGCCAGCGAGGCCACGGCCACCACCGCCAGGCCGCGGTACTGCCAGGCCAGGTAGAGGATGATGAGGCCGAAGCCGATGAGCCCGGCGATCAGGCCGTTGCGCAGCTGCTCAGTTCCCAAAGTGGCGGAGATCTGCTGCTCGGACTGGACCGTGAAGCTCAGCGGCAGAGAGCCGAAGGAGAGCTGGTTCGCCAGGGTGTTGGCCTGGTTCTGGTTGAAGTTACCGGTGATCTGGACCCGGCCGTCGGTGATCGGCGAGTGGACGTCCTGGTTGAACCCGGAGGCCATGATGGTCAGCCCGTCCAGGACGATGGCGAACTGGGCCTTGTCCTGGTTGCTCTGGGCCTGCGGGTTCTGGGCGCCCTGCGCGCCGGCGGCACTCGCCTGGTCGCGGTAGGCCAGCAGCCGCTTGGACAGCTCGGAGAACTTCTTGGTGCCGTCAGGGTTGAAGGCCAGCGAGACGACCCACTTGTTGGTGGTCTGCCCCCGGGAGTCGGTCTCCAGACCCGAGTTGGCGCTCTTGAGCTCGGTTCCGGTGATCTCAGCCGGGCCGAGGATGTAGGCGCCGTGCTGCTGAGACCCTGCGTCCTTGGAGCAGGAGATGACGGCGACCTTGGGGTCCTGCGTCTGACCGGTGAGATTCTTCGGATCGGAGCAGTCGGTCATGTAGCCGTCGTAGAGGAGCTTCTCAGTGATCCAGGAGTCCGACGAGTTTGTTTTGTCCTGGGCAGGGAGCGGGTCGGAGGAGATGACACCGTCCTGGTTCACGTCCGCCAGCTGCTTGGCGATCTCCTCGGGAGTCCTGGGCTGCGCCGTGGACTGGGCCGAGGGCTGCGCGGAGGGAGTCGGGGTGGAGGTGGGCTGATCGCTCTCGCTCGATCCCTCCTCGGTGTCTGCCGCATCCTCTGCCGCCTGGGTCGCCTCCCCACTGGCACCCGAGTCGGGCTGAGCCTGGGCCTGAGCGGTGGGCTGGCTTGTCGGGGCCGGGGTTGCGGCACCAGAGGGGTTCTGGCTGGCGATGTTCTTGGCGGCCTGCTGGGCGCTGCCCGGCAGGATGCGAAGGACCGGTCGGAAGTACATGACGGCGGAGGTCCGCACCAGCTCCAGGGTGGCCTGGCTGGGCTTTCCGGGCAGCGAGACCACGATGTTCTGCCCGCCCTGGCGGGAGATCTGGGCTTCGGAGACACCGGAGGCGTCCACGCGCTGGCGGATCACCTCGATGGCCTGCTCGACGTCCTCGTCGCTGATGGCCGAGCCGTCGGAGGTCGTCGGCGTCAGAATGATCTGGGTGCCGCCTTCGAGGTCGAGGGCGAGGCCCGGCGTCATCGACGCCTTGTGTCGCATGGTTCCCGCCACCAACGCACCGAAACCGATGATGATGACGAGGATGAACATCAGGAGGCGGCGCCCTGGGCGCTTTCGCTGCTTGCTGGACACGTGGTCCCTTCCTGGGGTGGGGGGGTGCTCGGGCGCGTAGCCCGATGCAGGGGTGAGTGCGGGGTACTTGTCGGGGTGCGGGCGCTCCAACGAGCCGGAGCGGTGGGCTCAGGGCTCAGGCGGAGCCGCCACGGGAGACTTCCCGGTCGCGCGTTGTCAGGACCGCGGGTCGGCCGCGTCCTGCTCCGGCTCCAGGGCCTCGTCGTCGGCCTGCTCGACGTCGCCCTCACTGTCCTCGTGGGCCCCGGCCGAGCCGAAGGGGGGCTCCTCGATGGCGGCGATGGCCCGCTTGCTCCACAGGGTCTCATCGCCCAGAGGAGTGGCCAGAGTGACCACGTCACCGTCGACCTCCACCACCGTTCCGTAGAAGCCACCGATAGTACGCACCCAGCTTCCGGGGACCAGCCCCTTCTCGGTACGGCGCCGCTGCTCCTCCTGCATCGTGCGCTGCCTACGGCTGACGAACCACATCATCAGGAGCATCCCGATGAGCATGATCCAGAGGAAATACGACGGCATGGAGGCTTCTCCGTTTCGACTAGGCAGTCTCGGCTGACGCAGACCCACGGCTGTCACAGGCCAGCGGTGGTGAGTCTAGGGCACGCGGGCCAGCACGTTCCCGATCGCTTGCGAGTGGTCGGGCACAAGTAGGTACCAACCGGTCACAAAATGATTACATTACCCGGTTGCCGGTCAGGAGAACAATGCCCCGTCCGCAGGGGGCTCAAGCCCCAGGTGGATGTAGGCCGCCGACGTGGCCGCCCGTCCCCGCGGGGTGCGTACGACCAGTCCTTCACGCACCAGGTAGGGCTCGGCCACGGTCTCCACCGTCTCAGGCTCCTCCCCCACGCTGACCGCCAGCGTCGTCAGCCCCACCGGGCCGCCACCGAACCGGGTGCACAGCGCCTCGAGCACCTGGCGATCAAGGCGGTCCAGCCCCAGGGCGTCGACCTCGAAGATGTCCAGGGCGCTGCGAGCCGCCGTGAGGTCGAGTCGGCCGGGCTGTCCGTGGACCTCCGCCCAGTCCTGGACCCGGCGCAGCAGCCGGTTGGCGATACGGGGAGTGCCACGCGAGCGCGAGGCCAGCTCCTCGGCGGCGTCCCTCTCAAGGCTTACGCCCAGCAGGCCCGCACTGCGCGTGAGGATCCGAGTGAGCTCACCCGGCCCGTAGTAGTCCAGGTGGCCGGTGAAGCCGAAGCGGTCCCGCAGCGGAGCGGGGAGCAGTCCCGCACGCGTCGTGGCGCCGACAACTGTGAAGGGGGGCAGGGACAGGGGGATGGAGGTGGCGCCGGGTCCCTTTCCGACGACGATGTCGACCCGGAAGTCCTCCATCGCCAGGTAGAGCATCTCCTCGGCGGTTCGTGCCAGCCGATGGATCTCGTCGATGAACAGCACGTCGCCCTCCTCCAGGGAGGACAGGATGGCGGCGAGGTCTCCGGCGTGCTGGATGGCCGGTCCTGAGGTCAGGCGCAGAGAGCCGTCCACCTCGGCGGCGATGATCATGGCCAGGGTGGTCTTGCCCAGCCCGGGCGGGCCGGACAGCAGAACGTGGTCGGCCGTCACTCCGCGGGCCAGGGCCGAGCGCAGGACCACCGAGAGCTGACCGCGTACTACCTCCTGGCCGGTAAAGTCCTCCAGACGCTTGGGTCTCAGGGCGGCCTCGGCGGCTCGCTCGGTGGCATCGGCTCCGCCGCCGACCAGACGCTCGTGGCCGTCCTGCCCCGTATCAGCCACGGTGCCTGCCTCCCAGCCACCTCAGTGAGGCCCGCAGCAAAGCCGCCATGTCCGGGTTCTCACCGGCCTCGGCGTAGTCAGCCTCGACGGCGGTCACAGCCTGGCGGGCGCTGGCCTCGTTCCAGCCGAGCTGAACCAGGGCGGCGACGACGTCGGCGTTGGGCGCCCCACCGTCCTCGGATGCCTCCGAGCTCTCTCGCCCGTGCGTCTGCGCACCCGGCACCGCCGCACCGAGATCGTTCCCCGTGACGGGACCGAGCTTGTCGGCGACATCCAGAATGACACGCTGGGCGCCCTTGGGCCCGAGCCCGGGCACCCGGGTGAGAGCTGCGACGTCCTGAGAGGCGATGGCGCGCCTGAGCGTGTTGGGGGTGTGAACGGCCAGCATCGCCAGCGCCAGCTTGGCCCCGACCCCCTTGGCGCTCATGAGGGTGCGGAAGCTGTCCCGCTCATCGACGTCAGCGAATCCGAACAGCGTCAATGAGTCCTCACGGACAACCATCTCGGTGTGAACGAGGGTCTCCTCACCGACCCTGAGGCCTGACAGCGTGGCGGGCGTGGCCTGGAAGCTCATGCCGACTCCGCCGGTCTCGACGACGGCGCCAGTCAGGCCGACACTGAGGACAGTGCCGCGCAGCGAGGCGATCATGGGCAGCTTCTCCTGGTGATTCTCAGAGAGTCGGACCGATCCGGACAGAATCGCAGGGGCTCCGAGGAGCTCGGAGAGACTCTGAACGGGCTCGACCAGAGGGGCAGAACTCGAACAACTGTTCGGATCCTAACAGGCCTTCGCTGTCGTCGGCGTCAGCGCCACACCCGCCGCGGGTCGACGGCACCGGTGCGCCGGGCCGCGGCCTGGGCGGCGGCCCACTGACGCTGAGCTGGCGTGCGGGCCGAGACACGGACCGCTCCCCCGGCGGAGACCATCTCGGTGGCATCGTCCGTCCCCGTCCCGCCTCCGCGCCAGCCGTGGCAGATCGCCTGGGCCAGGGCGTCGGCGGCGTCGGCCGGCCGGGGCGGGGCGTCGAGGCCGAGGATGCGGGTGACCATGGCCTGGACCTGGGTCTTGTCAGCCGTACCCGAGCCGGTGACGGCGGCCTTGGCCTCGCTGGGCGTGTGCTGAGCGACCTCCAGCCCCGCGCGCGCCGCAGTGGCCATCGCCGTGCCCATCACCTGGGCGACCCCGATGACGGAGCGCAGGTTGTCTTGGGCGAAGACCCGCTCGATGGAGACCACCGAGGGGCCCAGGCGGGCGATCCAGTCCTCGATGGCCTCGGTAATGGCCAGCAGTCGCAGCTCGGGGCTCTGCGAGGGCGGAGTGCGCACGACCCCGACCTCCACCAGCCGGACCTGGCGGCGGGGGTCGACGTCCACGCATCCCAGCCCGCAGCGGGTGAGCCCGGGATCGATCCCCAGCACCCGCTGCTGGGCGACGACGGCGCGCGCCGAACGCGGCCGGAGGCCCGCGGTAGCCAGAGGATCAGTCCTCGTCGTTGGCGAACTCGGCGGCCACCTCGGGGCTGAGGTCCACAGAGGTGTAGACATTCTGGACGTCGTCGGAGTCCTCCAGGGCGTCGATGAGACGGAAGACCTTGCGGGCGCCGTCGACATCGACCTCGACCTTGGTTCCGGCGACGAACTGGACCTCGGCGGAGTCGTAGTCCATGCCGGCCTCCGTCAGAGCGGTGCGCACGGCGACGATGTCACTGGGCTCGGAGTAGATCTCGAAGGAGTCCCCCATGTCCTCAACTTCCTCGGCGCCGGCGTCCAGGACGGCCATGAGGATGGAGTCCTCGTCCACGCCGTCGGCCTTGGCGACCTCGACGACGCCCTTGCGGGTGAAGTTGTAGGCCACCGAACCGGGGTCGGCCAGGTTACCGCCGTTGCGGGAGAAGGCGACACGCACGTCGGAGGCCGCTCGGTTGCGGTTGTCGGTGAGGCACTCGACGAGGAAGGCGACGCCGCCGGGGCCGTAGCCCTCGTACATGATGGTCTGCCAGTCGGCTCCACCGGCCTCCTCACCGCTGCCGCGCTTGACGGCTCGGGTGATGTTGTCCGCCGGCACGGAGTTCTTCTTCGCCTTCTGGATGGCGTCGAACAGGGTGGGGTTGCCGGTCGGGTCACCGCCGCCGGTACGGGCGGCGACCTCGATGTTCTTGATGAGGCGTGCGAAGAGCTTGCCGCGCTTGGCGTCGATGGCGGCCTTCTTGTGCTTGGTGGTGGCCCACTTGGAGTGACCCGACATATGTGCTCCTTGGGAGTCGATGATGGGGGCGCTGCCGGACCTGCTCAGGCCCGGCGCGTCACCATGGAGACGAAGACGTCGTGGACCCGGTGGTCGCCGCCGACCTCCGGGTGGAAGGACGTGGCGAGCAGGGTCCCTTGACGAACCGCGACGATCCTACCGCCGTCGGACCCGCTGGCCCCAGCCGCACGTCCTGCGCGGGTCGTGGCGAGGATCTCGACGTCCGAGCCCACATCCTCCACCCAGGGGGCCCGGATGAAGACGGCGTGCAGTGGCAGGTCCTTGTCCGCTCCCAGCTCCGGGGCGACGAGGTCCTCCTCGTAGGAGTCGACCTGGCGGCCGAAGGCGTTGCGGCGCACGGTCATGTCGATGCCGCCCAGGAAGGGCTGCCCCTCCTCCGCGCCTTCGACACGATCGGCCAGCATGATCATTCCGGCGCACGATCCGTAGGCGGGCAGGCCCGCGCCGATCAGCTCGCGCAGGGGCTCGAGCATGCGGAAGGCAACCAGCAACGTGCTCATCGTCGTCGACTCCCCTCCGGGGATCACCAGACCGTCGAGCCGGTCGCCAGGAGCGTCGCCCAGGTCGGTGGCGCGGCGCACGACGACGGGGCGCGCGCCCGCGGCCTCCAGGGACAAGGAGTGCTCCCGAACGTCACCCTGAAGCGCCAGGACACCGATCGCAGGGCGGGCGTCGGCCGGTGCGGGCGCGGGGAAGAGCGCCCGCGGATGGCGCGCATCCATCGTGTGGGTCAGGCGGTAGGGGCGGTTCGATTCAGTCATTGGGGTCCTTGGAGGTCGGTGCGGGAGGCCGGTGGACGGAGAGCTCGGCCAGGACCTCGGCGTCCACCGGATCGGTGAAGTCGATCGGCTCGCCGCTCCACCCGGCGGCGAGCTCGCGTGCGAGCACCGGCAGACGCACCGGGTAGATCTCCCGACCTCGTTCCTGGGCGACCCGCAGGTCATGGGGGCTCCACCAGGAGATCGAGTCGACGACATCGCGTTCCAGATCGGTCCAGCCCTCCTTCCCAACAGGGCACCTGGTCGGCAGGCGCAGAAGGAAGAAGAGCTCGTCCTGACGGCAGGTGACGGAGGCGAAGCGGAAGATCGCCTCCCGGTGGGCGACGGGGCCTTCGAGATCGACGGGGGCAACGTCGATCCCGGACTCCTCAGCCAGCTCGCGCACGGCTCCGGCGCGCGGGTCCTCGCCGGGACGGAGCCCTCCTCCCGGGGTGAAGACCCAGGTGTGATCCGGGTTGGCGGCGTCGTGCCCCACCAGGAGCAGGATGTCTGCGTCCCGGGTGACGACCAGGACCCGCGCAGCCGTTCTGAAGGGCAGACCGTCGTCGCCCAGGCTCCACTCGGAGCTGTCGAGATGCTGGTCCCAGTCCTCGGGGACCAGCACCGGGTGACGACTCGGAGCGGGAGCAGCGCTGTCCGGGGAGCCGCTCACCAGCCGCGTTCCGCGAGCCGGTGCGGCTCGGGGATCTCGTCGACGTTGATCCCGACCATCGCCTCGCCCAGGCCGCGTGAGACCTCGGCGATGACGTCGGGATCGTCGAACTGGGCGGTGGCGCGCACAATGGCGGCAGCGCGCTTGGCGGGGTCGCCGGACTTGAAGATGCCCGAGCCCACGAACACGCCCTCGGCACCCATCTGCATCATCATGGCGGCGTCGGCCGGGGTGGCGATGCCGCCGGCGGTGAACAGGACGACAGGCAGGTGCCCGGTGCGAGCAATCTCGGCGACGAGCTCGTACGGCGCGGCGAGCTCCTTGGCGGCCACGTAGAGCTCATCCTCAGGGAGGGAGGTCAGACGGCGGATCTCGTCGCGAATGGTGCGCATATGGGTCACCGCGTTGGAGACGTCGCCGGTGCCGGCCTCTCCCTTGGAGCGGATCATGGCCGCGCCCTCGGTGATGCGGCGCAGCGCCTCGCCCAGGTTGGTGGCTCCGCAGACGAAGGGGACGGTGAAGGCCTGCTTGTCGATGTGATGGGCGTAGTCGGCCGGGGTCAGGACCTCGGACTCGTCGATGTAGTCCACGCCGAGGCTCTGGAGCACCTGAGCCTCCACGAAGTGGCCGATGCGGGCCTTGGCCATGACCGGGATGGAGACGGCCTCGATGATGCCGGTGATGAGGTCGGGATCGCTCATCCGCGCCACGCCGCCCTGAGCGCGAATGTCCGCAGGGACGCGCTCGAGAGCCATGACGGCGACGGCACCCGCGTCCTGGGCGATACGAGCCTGCTCAGGTGTGACGACGTCCATGATGACGCCGCCCTTGAGCATGTCCGCCATGCCGCGCTTAACGGTGAGGGTGCCGGTGCTGGGAGTGGTCTGCTCTGTGCTCAATCGTGGTCCTCGGTCCGTGAGCCGTCGGTCGTGTCCACGCCGGAGCAGGACCGACGGCTCCATGAAAAGATGCTGACGCTGCGCATGCTACTCCTCGGTCCACGACCGGCTCGACTCGCTCGTGCTGCGAGCCCCGAGCCGCCCGCGTCCGCCGGCTCGGCATGACTTTCACGTGGTTCCTACTGGCCTCCGAGGAAGGTACGGCGAGCCAAGGTGATACGGTCGAGCAGCTCGGACTCCTTGGCGGAGAAATCAGCTTGGGCGTGACCGTCCACGGCCTGCTGACGCAGCTGGGCGAGCTCCGCGGCAGTCTTCTGGAAGACGGCCATCGCGTGCACCGCCTGTGGCCCCCGGGGGACGGCCCAGCGTCTGCCCAACCGGCGACCCTTTCCGGTGGTGAGCATCTGGACCTCGGCCGGTGCGAACCAGCCTGCACGGGCGTAGTCATCGAGCCTGCTGCGCATGGTCATGCGTTCGGCCCAACGCAACCACACCACGATCCCCATGCTGACGATGAATACCGGAACACTCACCAGAACGAACATCACGACGGGGTTCCCGCTGGCGATGACTCCGTTCCAGATGGCGTGCAAGGTGATCGCGCAGACCAGGCCGATCGGGGTCATCCAGACCCAGGCCGCCGGTGAGCGGCGCCTTGCGGACATGCCGATGGCCAACCCCGTGCAGGCGGTGAAGGTCACGTGAGCGAAGGGCGAGAACAGACCCCTGACGATGAAGATGCTGGTGATGGAGTCCCAGAACCTAATGAAGTAGCCGATGTTCTCGGCGAAGGCGAAGCCCGCCGCGATGACGGAGGCGTAGACGAGCCCGTCGACGGCCCCGTTGAAGGTACGTCTCCAGATGAGGAAGATGATGAGGACGCCGAGACCCTTGGTGGTCTCCTCGATGAGCGGCGCCGAGACCACTGCCGAGATCTGGAAGGCCCCCTCCAGGCTGAGTGTGGACTCGGCCGCGGCGTAGAGCACCGTGGTGTTGACCAGCATGGAGATGGCGGTGGATACACCTGCTCCCCACAGGAAGGCGACGATGAGAGTGGGAAGTGGCTCGGGCTCCCAACGGTCGATCCAGAACACGACGAGGAGTACGAGCCCCAGGGGGATGAGAGCCAGGAGAATCGCCGCGGACAGCACAGAGCGGTCTGAGGCCGACTGGGAGGCGAGCCAGATGACGACGAACATGAGACCAGCACCGAACAGTGCGAGAACCAGCCGTGCGATGAACTCACCCGTTCTTCTCTCGGAGTGCGGACCTGGGCGGGTCCAGGCCGGCACGGCCTGCGGACCGGCCTGTCCCTCGGGAGCGAAGGGTGCGCTCTCCCGGTGGACCTGGTAACGCTGCCCGATGCCGGGACGCGCACTGGTACCGTTGGAGGTCTGCGGCAGTGCGCTGGAGCGCTGGTATCCGGGGCGGGGTGCCCAGGGACTGGGGGGCATGCTCATTGGTTCACCTCGGTTGCACCTCGTCGTCGTGGGTCGGCTGCGCCTCGGGGGTGGTGTCGTCGTCGGCGTCGAAGGTCTGGGGCATGGGAGCGTGCCCGGCCAGGTGACACACCCGAACGAGCAGCCGGCTCCTGAGCGCCTGGGCCTCGCTGACATGGGTGTTGTGGAACCTGCGGGCCAGGACCAGGCGGGAGCAGGCCCGATCCAGCCGACTGAGCGCGGGCTTGCTCAACGGGTCCTCGGACAGCTCGCAGCGAGCGGACTCGGAGACCACCGTGCGAAGGACCCGGCTGAGATCGGACTCAATGAGGGCACGGCTGCGCGTGGCCCGCACGGCCCCGGCCGCCACGCCTGCGGCATCAGTTGCGGCATCGAGGCGCGGCGAGGTGTCGAGTCCGTCGTCGACGATGGGGCCCTCGGCATCGAGCGCCTCGCGGGCGGCCCTGCTGAGCAGCAGGCTGGAGGCGGGGTCCAGAGCACGGGTAGTGGCCAGGTCCGCCGCGGCCTCGGCCCGATGGACGAGCTGGGCCTCGAGCGTGGCGCGTGATCCCAGGACCTGACGGTGCAGACGGTCGACGCGAACTGCTCGGGCGTACAGGGCCCATCCGATGGCCACGGCCAGCCCGACGAGCACCGCGACAAGGCTCCACACCGACAGCATCGCGGCCGGTGTCCCGGAGGACACCGCTGGGAGCACTGCGACCGTGCTGGTGGGGATGCCGGCGGGGATGCCGGTCGCTTCGGTCACGGCTGTCGTCATGGTCGTCATGGTCGGTCCCCCGTCACTCCTGAAATCAGCTGCTAGTCGTCCAGGGCGTCACGCAGCCGGCCCAGCATCGTCCGTGAGCCGGGTGCGGGTGTCACGCGGGTGTGGGCCGTGGACAGGGCCATGTCGTAGACGTCGAGCACCTCATCAGTGACCATCGCCCAGTCGTAGCGTCCCACGACCTGGGAGGCCGCCTTCTGACGGGCCTGAGCCGCGGGGGCGTCCTGCAAAGTGTTAATGATGACTCGGGCCAGGTCACCACCGTCCTCGTTGCTGAACAGCGCCCCGTAGCGTCCTTCGGCGAGTACGTCGGAGAAGGCCTTGAGGTCGGAGGCGATGACCCGGGTGCCTGCGGCCATGGCCTCGACCAGGACGATCCCGAAGGACTCCCCACCGGTCTGCGGAGCCACGTAGCAGGTGGCCGAGGCCAGCATAGCGGCCTTGTCCTCATCACTGACGCCTCCCAGGAAGACCACGGAGTCACCGAAACGTGCGAGCTCATCGCGGATCTCCTGGGCCTGGCCGCGACCGGCGATGAGGAAGCGCGCCCCCGGCACGGACTCCAGCACGGTGGGAATGGCGTCAGCCAGGACTCGCAGCCCTTTGCGAGGCTCGTCGAGACGCCCCAGGAAGGAGATGGTGGGGGCGTCCTCAGTCCCTTGGAAGCGGGGGTCGTCCTTGGGAGCGCCGGCGAAGGGGGCGACGTTGACCCCGTTGGGGATGACGACGGCGTCGCCGCCGTGGAAGCGCACGAGGGTGCGCCGGGCCTCCTCGGACACGGCGATGCGCGCCGTGATGCGCTCCATGAGCGGGCCGGCGGCGCCGGCGAGCAGCTCGCGCGCCAGGGAGCGGTCCATGGCGGCGTGGAAGGTGGCCACGACGGGCCCGGTGGCCGCCTGGAGGGCCAGCAGGCCCACGTTGGGGGCGATGGGCTCGTGGACGTGGATCAGATCGAAGTCGCCGGCCTCGAGCCAGCGGCGCGCGCGGCGCGCCACCACGGCCCCGAAGTTGAGGCGGGCGACGGAGCCGTTGTAGGGGATGGGCACGGAGTCCCCGGAGCTGGTGACCCAGGGGGGCAGCGCCAGGGTCTGCGAGGCGGGGGCCAGCACCCGGACCTCGTGGCCGCGGCGCATGAGCTCGGCGGCCAGCTCCATGACGTGCGCCTGGACGCCGCCGGGCACGTCCAGGGAGAAGGGGCAGACCAGTCCGACTCTCATGCCCGCCCCTCCCGCTCCCGGGCCCGGGACCGGGCCAGGCGCTCGGGGTCGAGGTCGTCGTCGAAGACGGCCTGGAGCATGTGCCAGTCGACGGCGTGGGCGGCCAGCTCGGGGCCGATCCGCTCGACCCAGGCGCGGGTCCGCTCGGCGACCGCCTCCCGTCCGGTCAGGCCCGGGGGGGCGGGGACCCGGTGCAGGGCGATGACGACGCCCCAGGGCCCGCCGGCGGCCCGGCGCCGGGCCCCGGTGAGGCGCTCGTAGTGGACGGTGGCGGCGTACAGGGGCAGTCCGAGGCGCTCGGCGACGGCGGCCGGCCCGGCGGCCACGTGCGCCGCGCGCCCGCACAGGGGCGCCTCGACGCCGGAGGAGGACAGGTCGCGGTCGGCCAGCAGGGCGATGACGTAGTGCCCCTCGCCCGCCGCCTCCACGAGGGGCTCGAAGACCCTCTCCCCGCGGGCCTGGCCGATGATGCGCATGCCCAGGCCCCGGCGGAAGGCGACGAACTGCTCGAACAGGTCCGGCGGCTCGAGCCGTTCGGCGACCGTGAGCACCTGGGCCAGCTCGACGCAGGCCCAGGCCCCCACCATGTCCCAGTTGCCCATGTGGGGCAGGGCGATGACGATGGAGCCCCGGCGCACGTCGCGGCGGATCTCGGGGTCCATGACGGAGCGGACCCGGGCGGCGCGCTGGTCGGGGGTCAGGCCGGGCAGGGCGAAGGCCTCGTAGAAGTAGCGCATGTAGGAGCGCATGGCCGCCCTGGTGGCGCGCGACAGCTCGCGCCGGTCGGCGTCCGGCAGGATCCTGGACAGGTTGCGCTGCAGCCGGTCCACGCCGCCCCGGCCGGCGCGCAGGCGGTGGGCGAGCCAGGCCGCGTCCCCGACCAGGTGGAACAGGGCGTAGCCCAGTCCGCTCGGCAGGCGCCGCACGTGGCGCCAGGCGAAGCGGTAGACGCTCTCGATACCGGGCGTCCTCATGCGTT
>ERZ772807.318-NODE-318-length-29908-cov-13.110743_pt1 | contig 29908 bp, 22 predicted proteins | sample MGYA00511472_ERZ772807 | MGnify/ENA primary metagenome ERZ772807 (study PRJEB29015, sample SAMEA2737947) | human oral metagenome | biome: human oral; feature: human-associated habitat; material: dental | place: China | collected 2039 ... | reverse complement strand
AAAAAGAAGGCTTGGACAAAATCTTCACCGACGCGGGCTTCGAATGGCGCGAACCGGGCTGCTCCATGTGCCTGGCCATGAACGCCGACCGCCTCGCGCCGAAAGAACGCTGCGCCTCCACCTCCAACCGCAATTTTGAAGGACGGCAGGGCAACGGCGGCAGAACCCACCTCGTCAGCCCCGCCATGGCGGCTGCGGCGGCAGTGGCCGGGCGGTTTGTAGACGTGCGGGAGTTGTAATCTGTAAAAAGGAAGTGCAGGCTGCTTTTGAGATGCTTTTCGGCGTTTCAGGCAGCCTGCATTTACAACGGTTTAAGCCCATCCGTCCAAGCGGGCATTGATGCTGCCCCTTCTTTAATCAACCTACCCACGAAAGGAAAACGCCATGGGATTGGATATGCGCCCATTGAATAAGCCGAAAGCAGGCAAAGAACAACGCTTTTACGAACTTTACCGCCTGATAACGTCAGACAATCTTCCGCCCGATCAATATGATACGCTGTTGGAAGAATGGTTCGGCCTCGGCATACCCAGCTACGAAACCATCAACGCGCCGCAAGTGGGCAAAGACGCACGGGCAGATGCCTGGCTGCGCGAACAATACGATGCCCACGACAGCCCGGACAAACCGCCGTTTGACGAAGTTTATGAAGATTATCGGAGCTATTACGTCATCGAACTGGCACCCGAACGGGACAGCGTGCCGGTATACCGCGCCTTCGGGCAGGATGAAAACGTATTCCGAGGCCAGTTTTTGGCCGACTGCCAAGAGTTAATTGGCGAAGATTTGCTCAACGAAGCATGGTCGAACCATCTGGCCGAAGAAGCCGTGGACTATGCCCAACGCCTGATTGCCGCCGTTGCCCCCGCCGCGCGGCAGCACGGCTTGGAATATCTGAAAGACCAATACGAAGCGCCCGAAGCCGCGCCAGAAAGCTTGGAAAGCCAACTGCACATCGTCTATTCTTTGGCGCGCTGGCTGATGTTTTACGGCAGCCGCGGGCACGGTTACGAAGCCGATTTCTAACCCGCCCGCCGCAGGGGCTACCTAAAAATAAAGGAGCGGAGCAATGGACAAATCTGTGCTGAAAAACGACATCATGGCCGACGGCTCGCGCCTGTTCCTGCAACTGCCGCAAACCTGCCCGCCCTCGCGCCTGCTGTGGCGGATTATCCGTTTCGGCGGCCTGCCCACCGCCTTTCGCCCCGATTTGGTTACAGATGAAACGTGGATGGATTTCCGCTACAAAGGCTGGAAATTCAGTATTCACAATCCGTATGGCGAATATTGGTTCTTTGTCGAAAACAGCGAATGCCCCGAAGACATATTGCACTGTTTGGCGGAATATTTTGCCCGCCTGTCTGGTCAAGACAATGATTGATACGGTGCACCTGTTTTAGCTCCCAGAAACTCAATTCCCTTTGGAACCTCGTTTTAGCTTCGCAGAAACTCAGCTTCCCTCGGAAACCTCGGTTTCAGACGGTCTAAAAACCAAAGTTCAGGCTGCTTTGTTGTTGTTCGAAACACGCAAAAAGCAGCCTGCACCTGTTTTATAGGAACAAAATATGACTGACACCCCAGATGAAGACTTTGCCAATTTTTTGACTAAATTCGGCCAGCCGTTTGCCGCCAAGGCCGCAGACGAAGCCGTGCTGCAAAAGTATCGCGGCATCCTGCCCGACCAGCTTTTGACCTATTGGCGGCAATACGGTTTCTGCGGTTTTGCAGACGACCTGTTTTGGATAACCAATCCCGATGATTATGAAGATATTCTGCCCGGCTGGCTGCCTGAAGCCGAGCAGGCGCGGCACAAGCACTACGTTATCGCCCGCACGGGCTGGGGCGAGCTGCTGGTTTGGGAGCCGGTCTATGGGCACAAATACACCGTCAATCCGCATTTCGGTTTTGTCGGTATGGAAGAAGATGTTTCCAGGGAAATCGCTAAAGGGCGCGGCGATCAAGAAATGCGCTTGTTTTTTTCCCTGCAAAAACCGAAATATTTTGACAGGGCAGACCATAAAAACCGCCCGTTGTTCCAGCGTGCCGTGAAAAAACTCGGCGCATTGGCGGATGACGAAATGTTTTATTTCAGCCCCGCACTCGTCGTCGGCGACCATAACGATTTGGCGCATGTGGAAAAGGGCAACCTGTTCGCGCAACTGGATATCTTGCGCGGTTTGGTGGAATTGCAGATACTTGACCCGATTTAGTAAACGAATCCGAGAGAAACAGGGTGCAGGCTGCTTTGTTGTTATCCGAAACACGCAAAAGCAGCCTGCAATCAATTTTATGGATCAACCGTAAAAGATTTATCCTATTCCCAACCAAAAGCAGCCTGCACTCCAATTTTGAAAAGTGCAGGCTGCTTTTTTTGCCGAATTCTTGGCGGTTAATCGAAGCGGCGGATGTATTTCACTTCCACGCCGGACGAATTTGTGCCCATTTTGGCAATGATTTGGAACGAACGCGCCAGTTGGTAAATCAGCTTCACGGTTTGGCTAGATGTCTGCAAACCCGCTTCGTAGCTCAGCGACAGGTTGTGCGTGAGCTGTTTGCCGAAGGTGAGCACCTGCTGTGCGGGGTTCATTTCGCCGGTGGCGGCATTGCGTGTCTGCTCGCTGGTCAGGCCGAAGTTGTCGAGCAGGCCGGTGCGGTCGGCCACTTTGCCGGCCAAAAATGCGCTGGCAGCAGTGGCCAAGGCCGCATTGTCGCCGCTGTTGCCGCTGCTGGCGCGGTTCAGAATCAGCCAGGACAATTTGTCTTTTTCGCTCATCGGCTCGTTGGTGACCAGGCGGATGCGCGGCTCGTTTAGGTTGCCCAGCACTTCCACGCCTGCGCCGACGGGCGAATTGCGCCGCTCCGCACGGATGTTCAGGTTGGGCTGGCTGATGGGGCCGACAAACGAAATAATGCCTTTTTTCACCACCAAATCCTGCCCGTAGGCTTTGTATTGGCCGCGGACCACATGCACGCTGCCCACAGCCTGAATGTCGCTGGTGGTGGACGATTTGAGCGCGAGCTGGCCGCCCAGCGTTACTTTCAGCCCTTCGCCGCTGAAATGGAATTTGTTGTTCAAATCAAAGACCAGATTCAGATTAAACGGCATGGGTTTGGCGGCTTCGGGTTTGGCTTCGCCCAAAATGACCACGTCGTCGTCCAATGTGGGCGCATTGCTTTCTTGAAAGCCAAAGCGGCCTTCGTCGGTGACCAGTTTGCCGTCCAAAGTGAAGCCGTTGTTGCCGTACAGCACTTTGGTGGTGCCGGACAGGGTGAGCTGGCGGTTCACTTGGTCGAGCACGGGATAGCGTTCGAACACCACTTGCGCATCGACATTCGGCGTGCTGTTGGCGAGCGTGGCGCTGCCGGTAAGCGTTACCGTACCGTTTTTGCGCGCGAATTGCAGGCTGTCCACCAGCCAGCGGTCGCCGTCCAGATGCGATTTGAGCGTGCCGTTGTCGAGGATGATGCCGATTTGGCGGTGGCGGTAGCTCAAATTGTCGCCGGTCAGCGTGCCGCCGAGCTTCGGCTGGTTCACTTGGCCGCCAATGGTCACATTTGCGTGCAGGCGGCCGGTGACCGTTTGGCCGATGGGCATCACGTTGCGCAGCGAATCCAGGTTTTCGTTGGTCAGTTGCAGGCTGCCTGACACGGGCGCAGTCAGCAGGTTGCCCTGTCCGAACGAGCGCAGGATGTTGTATTGCCCCTGCAATTTACCGTAGCGCGTGCCGGCCTGCACTTGGTTTTGAATGCCGCGGCCGTCCAGCGTAGTGTTCAGCACGAAGCCGCTTAAATTCAGGGCTTGTTTGCGGGCGGTGGGCAGAATCACGTCGCCGCTAAGCTGTTTCAGCTGCAAAAAGCCGCTCGGGCTGTGGCTGTACGACATATCCCAGTTGGCGGCAATTACCAAATCGTGCTCCACCGGCGGTTTGTAGAAATTGTGCAGTTGCGCCAAATGCAGCTGGTTGGCCGAGCCTTTGGTGTTCAGGCCGGATTGCGCGTCCCATGAAAACTGTTGCAGCTGCAATGTGCCGCCCAATGCCTGCCAGTTGGCGGCGCTGAGTACCACGCGTTTGGCGCCGGCTTCCAGCTTCATGGCGTTTTGCAGGCGCAGTTGCAGCGCGCCACCCACGTCCAGTGTGCTGACTGTGCCGTGCCATTGCTGTGCATCGTTCAGGCCGCCGGCTGCCGCAATATTCAGCGTGAGCGGTTTTTTGTCGATGTGCAGGCTGCTTTGCGCTTTGATTTGGTGTTGGCGCAGCGTGCCGTTCAGTTGCACGTCCGCCTGTTGGATTTGCGTGCCGCCCGCGCTGATGCCGTTGCCTTTGAGCGATACGTTCAGCGGACGGTTAACATCGGGCGAGGCCTGCACGGTGAAATCGATATTTTGCGCTTTCACGGCATCGCCCACGGCAAATTGCCGCGCCTGTCCGGCGAGCTTGGCTTCCATTTGCGTGAAGCCGTCGGCGGTGCTGGCCAGCGTGCCTTTGGCGGTGAGCAGCCCTTGCAGGCCGAAGCCGAACAAATGCAGGTTCGGCGCGTGGATGTCCAAGGCCAGCGTGTCGCCGCGTTTGCCGAACGCGCCTTGCGTGCGGATGTGGTTGCTGCCCAGTTGGATGTCGGTGTTTGCTTGGCTCAAATGTTTGTTTTCATAACGGATATCGCCTTTGCCGGACAAGGGCGCGCCCGATACGGTGGACGGTGAAAAGTGCAGGCTGCTTTGGAAGGATTGTTTGGCCAATTCGCCGCCGGCGGTGATTTTGCCGTTGATGTTGCCTTCGGGCAGGCCGGGATAGAGTTTGGCGGGATTGAAGCCTTGGCTTTCCGCCGTGGCGGAGAGTTTTTGGCTTTGGAACAGTTGCAGGCTGCCTGCAATTTTGAGTTTGCCGCCCTGGTTGGGCAGGATTTCGCCGTTTTCAATCAGCAGCGTGCGTTGCCCTTTGGCGGTGTCGGTGGCGATTTTGAGCGTACCCGTGCTTTGGGCGCGTTCGGTTTTCAGCTGCCACGCAATATTCGGCTCGGTGAATGTGCCTTTGGCGTGCAGGCTGCCGTTGAGCGTGCCTTGGATGGGGGTGGACAGCGTTGCCGCGTCGGCCGCCGTGAGCTGTTCGATTTTGGCTTGCAGGTTCAGCGTTTGTTTTTGCGCGTAAATGCCGCCGTTGAGCGTAATTTGGCCGTCTTTCATCAGCTGCGCGCGGAGGTCGGGAATTTCGATGGCGCCCGAATCGTTGATGTGGAAGGTGCCGGCAAGGGTGCGCACGGGAATGCCGTTTTGGTTGGCCGCTTGCGGTTTTTCGTTGCGCAAATCCAGCGAGCCGTCCAGCGCCATGTCTTTGTCTTTATCCAGATTCGGGTGCACGCGCAGGTTGAACACCAAATCCGCCTGTGGCAGGTTCGGCATGAACGCGCGCGGGTTGATGTTTTGGCCTTGGATATCGACGTGTTCGATAAGCTGGCCCAGATGTTCGGCAAACGGGCGGATTTGGGTGCTGGCATGCAGGCCGACGCCGTTGCCCGTCAAATCGGTTTTCAGTTGGATTTGTTGCAGGCTGCCTGACGCGTTCAATGTGTTGTCCACCGCAATGCCGTCCAGCTCGCCTTTGGACAGCAGTTTGCCGCTCAGGGCAAAGGGCGACTGGGTTTGCAGGCTGACCTGCCCTTTGGTGGCCGCCCAATAATTATCCAGCGCCTGCACGTCCAGCAAATGCTGCCGGTGGTCGTAATGGTAGGCCGCGCGGATGCGGTTCAGGATTTCGGTTTTGTTCTGCGTGATTTTGCCCACTTCAATCTGCTGCACGTCAATCTGCACGGGCAGGCTGATGCTTTGCGGCAGTTTGGGTGCAGGCTGCTTTGGTTTCGGTGGCGTGGGTTTGGTGGCAATATGCAAATCGCCCAGCGCCAGTTTCTGCACCAGCAGATGCCGCTGCCACAAGGCTTGCGGCTGCCATGCCAATTCCACGCGGCTGAATTTCAAATCCGCGCTTTCGGTCTGCACGCTGACCTGGTCGGCGGCAAATCCGTGCCACACGCTGCCGGAGAGCGATTCGGTTTCAATCTGCACATTGGAAAAGCGCGGCACCTGCTTCAAGGCGAAGCGCAGGCCGTCGGTGGTGGTCAAAAGCCAGACCACGCCTGCGCCCAAGCCTGTAACCAGCGTGAGCGAGCCGAACAGCGTGTATTTTAGCCAGCGGTAACGCGGACGCTTCGGCGGAACGGGTGCAGGCTGCTTTTGACTTTCGTTTTCAGGCAGGGGAAGTGTGGAAGCGGAATCGGTCATAACGGAAATAATGCGGAAAAATTAAAAACGAGTGCCGAGGCTGATGTGCCAGCGGATTTTGCGGTCGTGGTGGCCGTAGGCGATATCGAACGAGAACGGGGCGACCGGGCTGAACCAGCGCACGCCCAAACCCGTGCCGTGGCGCGGCGTGATGGCTTGGAAGGTTTGCGCCGTGCCGCCGATGTCGTGGAAGACGGCCAGCGCGAAATCGTTTTTAATCGGATATTGGTATTCCAGGCTGGTCACAAACATGGCGCGTTCCGGCAGGACCACGGAGCTGCCGGGCAGGCGGCGGCCGATGCTGTCCAATTCGTAACCGCGCACGGACGATGCGCCGCCGGTGCGGAACATGAGCGTGGAGGGCACGCCGTTGGTATTGAAATTGCCTTTGCTATAAACATAACCCAGTTCGCCGCGCACCACGAAGGTGCCTAATGCTTTGTTTTCCGGCGTGAAATAATAACCGGCGCTGCCTTTGACGCGTGCCATGAAGGAAGACGACATCAGGCGGCCCAGCGTGGTGCCGATTTTGCCGTCGAAATAATAACCGTTGGCGGGGCGCAGCGTGGTTTCGATGCTCTGTTTGCGCCATGATGCGGTGAGCATGGTGGCATAGCGGCGGTCCAGCTTGAGGTTTTGTTCGGGGATTCTGCCGTCTTCGGCAATAAATTCAATGCCGTAGCGCGCGTCGATGCCGCTGCGGTCGCGCACGCGCCAAATGCCGCTGGTAACGGAGCGTGTTTCCAGTTTCTGCGTGGTGTTGCGCTTGTAGGCCAGATTGCTGGTCCAATAATAGCCCGAGCTTTGGCGCGGCTGGCTGATGCCGACACTGAAATTGGTCTGATAGCGGTCCATGGCGAACGATGTGGAGCCGACATAGCCGCGGTTGAACAGGTTGTAGTGTTCGTAGCCCAGCGAGCCGCCCAGCCCGTATTCGGAATCGAAACTCAAGCCGGCTTCGATTTTCTGGCGCGGCAGTTCGATGACGGAGACTTTCACGGGCACGCGGTCGCCCTGCCGTTCGTCAAAAGCAGCCTGCACCGATGCGCCGGAATAATGGCTGTTGTTTTCCAGGGCTTGCTGGTAATCCAGCAGTTTGTCCAAATCGTACACGTCGCCCGGCTTGAATTGCGCCAAGCCTTCGACAACGGAAACGGGGTAACGCCGGTTGCCTTCGATTTGGAAATCGCCGAAGTAAATCGGCTGCTGGCTGTTGATTTGCACCGACAAATCGGCGCGGTGCGTTTGCGGATTGACGGTGGCTTGGGTTTGGGTGAGGGTGGCCAGCGGGTATTTGCGGCGGGTCACGGCGCTCAAGGCCGCCGTTTTGCTGGCCGACCAGTGTTCTTGACGGAAGGGCGCGCCCACGGGCAGCTGCCACGAACGCAGGGCGTTTTTATAGTAAGTGCCCAATTCGCGGTCTTTCAGGATGTCGCCTAGAATGGCCACATTGACTTGGTCGATGCGGGTGCGTTCGCCGGCGGCCACTTTCACCAACCAGCCTGCACCTTGGCGGCTCACGGAAACTTGCGCGTTGAAATAGCCTTCGGTTTTGAGCAGGTTTTGCGCTTCTTTCGGGGTGTCTTCGGCAAGGAAGTTGATTTGTTCGTCGTCCAGTTCTTCCCGGCGCTGGTGGTCGATAATCGGCAGGTATTTTTCCAGAAGTTCCTGCAGTTCTTTGTTGTCGACTTGAACGGTGACGGGGTATTTGGGTTTGAGCGGTTTGTCCGATTCGGCGGTTTTGGATGGGCCTTTGGCCGATTCTTCGGCGGCCGGTGCGTCTTCTGCCCATGCGGCGGTGTGGGCGAACAGGCTCAGTGAACAGAGACAGGCAATGAGGCGGAGGCGGTGTTGTGCCATAAGGGTGCGTCTTAATGTGGGTGTTGTAAGGTTCCATGCAGCCTGCACGGGGCAGCCGGCGGGAAAGCGGTATTGTAAGGGCTATGGGGGAACTTGCCAAATGCTGCGGTGTAAAAATCAGGGTGCAGGCTGCTTTTGGGATGGGGCAGGCTCACATGTCCACGCAGTCCACATCGATATGCCAACGGATGCGGTGGTTGCGGGTTTGCTGTGCGTAATGCGCCCACAGGTGCAGGGCTTGGTGCAGGGCGTTGCGGTCGGTGCTTTCCACGAACACCTGCGCCCGCTCGCGTGCCGCCAGCCGCGCCATCGCCATCGGCACGGCGCCGAATTGGTACACGTGTTCGGGCAGGTGCGCCGCCACGGTATCGCGCAGGCGGTTGAGCCATTCGGTGGCTTCCGAAAGCTGGGGCGCATCGGCGCGGACGGCGGCCTGAAAACCGAACGGCGGCAGGTTCAGCAGTTCGCGCTGTGCCGATTCGTGGTCGGCAAAGAGGGCGTAATCCTGCGCTTTCACGGCGGCGAACACGGGATTGTCGGGCAGGCGCGTCTGAATCAGCACGCGGCCTGCATGTTCGGCGCGGCCTGCACGGCCTGCCACCTGCATCAGTTCGGCAAACAGATGTTCGGGCGCGCGGAAATCGCTGCTGAACAACGCGCCGTCGGCATTCAGCACCACCACCAGGTTCAGCCGTGGGAAGTCATGTCCTTTGGCGAGCATTTGCGTGCCGACCAGGATATCGATTTGGCGGTTGTCGATTTGCGCATACAAATCCGCCCAGTCGTTTTTGCGGCCGGTGCTGTCCCTGTCCACACGGGCGATGCGTGCTTGCGGCAGCAGACTGCGCAGGGTTTCTTCCGCCCGTTGCGTGCCTTGCCCGACGGCGGTCAAATCCTGATTGCCGCATTCGCTGCATGCGTGCGGGATGGGCTGGCGGAAATCGCAATGGTGGCAGCGCAGTTGGCGGGCGCGCTGGTGCAGCACCATTTTGGCGGAGCAGTGCGGGCAGCCGAACGTGTGGCCGCAGTCGCCGCAAAACAGGGCGGGGGCGAATCCGCGGCGGTTAAGATACACCAACGACATGCCGCCGCGTTGCAGGTTGTCTTTCAGCAGCGACAGGGCTTGCGGCGAAAAGCCGTTTTCCAGCGGCAGGCGGCCGGTGTCGAGCAGGGTGATTTCGGGCAGTTTGGCGGCGGGATTGGCGCGGTGCGGCAGCGAAAGCAGGGTGTATGCGCCGATTTTGGCTTTGTGCCAGCTTTCCAGGCTCGGTGTGGCGCTGCCCAGCACGATGGGGCAGCCGCTTTGTTTGGCGCGCCACACGGCCAGATTGCGGGCGTTGTAACGCAAATCGCTGTCTTGCTTGAACGAGTCGTCGTGTTCTTCGTCCACAATCAGCAGCCCCAAATCGGCCATGGGCGTGAACACCGACAGCCGCGTGCCGACAATCAGCTTGGCGTGTCCGAGCAGGGCGCGCAGGTAGTCTTGGCTGCGCTGTGCGGCGGCGGTCTGGCTGTGCAGGACGGCGGTGGGGACGTTGGGGAAGCGTTGGGCGATGCGGTGCAGCAGTTGCGGCGTTAAATTGATTTCGGGCAGCAGAAACAGCACTTGCCGCCCTTCGGCCAGCACTTTGGCCATCACGTCGAAATACACTTCGGTTTTGCCGCTGCCGGTGATGCCGTGCAGCAGGAATACGCCGAACCGCCCCAAGGATTGGGCGATAGTATCGGCGGCGCGGCGTTGTTCGTCATTCAGTGTGTGGGAGGACGGGGGGATGGGTGCAGGCTGCTTTTCGTGTTGCGCAATCCAGCCCTGTTCGGTGTATTTTTGCAGCAGCGAGGCAGCCTGCGCGTGGATGTGTTTCAAAGCAGTCATGTCGGCGCCGCCGTGTTGCAATGCCTGCCAGAAGGCCGCCTGCTTGGTGTGCCGTGCCGGCGGTGCAGGCTGCTTTTTGCCTTCTTCGGACAGCGCGTACACAATGGGCGGCGCAGGCAGCACGGCGGGTTTGTGCTCTTTCAAGGCGGCGGGCAGCGCGGTGAAGGCGGTTTGTCCGACGGGATAATGGTAATAACGCGCGGCAAAGCCTACCAGTTCGCGCCAGGCATCGGGCAGCAGGCCTTCGTCCAGCACGGCTTCGATGGGCAGGATTTTGTCGGGCGCAATATCGGGCTGTACGCCGGTTGCCCACACAATGCCGACCTGTTTCTGCCCGCGCAGCGAAACCAGCACGCGGCTGCCGGGGGGCAGGGCGGTGTCGTGGGCGTAGGTGAGCGGGGGCAGGGGGGAATTGAGGGCGATGTGGTGGTAAATCATGATGGCGCTGGGGTGCAGGCTGCTTTCTGTATTGTATAGTGGATTAAAATTGCAATGATACGGCGTTGGCTCGCCTTGACGTACTATTTGTACGCCGCCTTGTCTCATTTTTATTTTAATCCACTATAAAAGCAGCCTGCACTTTGTGGGACGCAAAGGCGGCTGCTCAAAGGCGGTGGGCGGAGGTGCAGGCTGCTTTTGATTCGGGCAGCCTATTAGCATTGGCGGAGGGGATTAGAAATGGCCGCCGATACCGCGCGCGATTTGCTGCACGGCGGTTACGTACATGCGGCTGTGATTGTATTGCCACACCACATAAAAATTGTGCAGGCCCAAATAATATTCAAACTGCCCCGGCGCGGTTTCCAAGCGGAACAGGAAGGCTTTTTCGCTGTCGGCCACCGGCTCTGCGGGCGTAACGCCCCATTGGCGCAGCTGCCCCACGGTGTAATTCAGCGCGGTTTTTTCGTCCACCAGCGCCTGAATTTTGGGCGATTCGGCCACCTGTGCAGGGACGAGCATCTTGCCGCCCGTCTGCCAGCCGTGCTGTTTCATATAATTGGCCACCGAAGCGGCGGTGTCGGGAATGTTGTTCCAAATGTCGCGCCGTCCGTCGCCGTCGAAATCGACCGCCCATTGGCGGAAGCTGGACGGCATGAACTGCGGCAGCCCCATCGCGCCGGCAAAGCTGCCGACAAAGCCCATCGGGTCGCGTTTTTCTTCCTGAGCCAGGCGCAAAAATTCGCCCAATTCTTTTTGGAACAGCTCTCCGCGGCGCGGATAATCGAACGCCAGCGTGGCCAGCGATTCCGCCACGGGGATGTTGCCCTTGTTCGCGCCGTAATTGGTTTCAATGCCCAAAATGGCGACAATCAGCGGCGCGGGCACACCGTAACGCGCGGCGGCTTGGTCGATGACGGTACGGTGCGTTTGATAAAAACGGCGGCCGCCGCTGATTTTCTGGCTGCCGGCATTGCCCGTGCGGAATTCATACCACGGGCGGCTGGTGCCGGGGCGGTTCATGATCGGGATAATGTTGCCGCGGTAACCCACGCGCGAAAAGAAATCCTGCAAATACTGCATATCCAAACCATTGGTTTGGTGTTGGTAACGGATAAACGCCTGCACGTTCGGATTGGCCAAATAACCCGTTTGCGCGACAGACGGTGCAGGCTGGTTGAAAAACGGCGGCGCAGCGTTCGGCTGCCGTTGCTGCTGCCACACGGTCAGAATCGGGTCGTCCATATCGGCAGGGCGACCGGTGGGCGTGAGCTGCTGCGAACACGCCATCAGCAGCGTCAGAATCGACAGGGAGACATAGCGCATATTCATGGTTTATCCTTGAAAAATAAAACAATATCGTGATGCAGTTTAACACAGTTTTGCATTGCCGGTCAGGCGCGGAAACGTTAAGCCGCTGTGCGGTTAAGGTTTTTATCCTGTTTTGCCGCCTGATTTTCGCGTTCAAAAGCAGCCTGCACAAAGCCGGCGTGCCGTTCGTGTATCGGAAGCAAATCGAATTCGTTATAATACGCATCTCAAATGAATCATCAAAACGGAGTCCACTCATGCAGCTGCCCGAAATTTCTCCTGAATACGCACATTACCTCAACGAATTCGAAGCCGTTATCCTGCAACAGCACAGCAAAATAGAAGCCTGGTTCCGCCGCCAGTGGAAAGAACACACGCCGCCGTTTTACGGCTCGGTCGATATCCGCAACGCAGGCTACAAAATGGCCAGCATTGACATGAACCTCTTTCCCGGCGGCTTCAACAACCTGAACCCGAACTTCATCCCGCTGGCCACCATTGCCGCGCAAGACGCAGTGGAACGCGCCTGCGAGTTCGCCAAATCCGTGCTGCTGATTCCCGAAAACCACACGCGCAACACGTTTTATCTGCAAAATGTCTATGCGCTGGCGGAGATTCTGCGCAACGCAGGCTTTGAAGTGCGCATCGGCTCGTTCAATCCCGAATTGACGGAAGCGACAGAATTTACCACCGCATTGGGCAACACATTGCTGATTGAGCCTTTGCAGCGCACCCGCGACCGCGTGCATTTGGCAGACGGTTTTTCGCCCTGCTTTGTGCTGCTGAACAACGATTTGTCGGGCGGCGTTCCCGAAATCTTGCAAAACATTGCCCAAACCGTGTTGCCGCCGCTGCACGCCGGTTGGACAACGCGCCGCAAAACGCACCATTTTGCCGCATACAACCAAGTGGCCGCCGAATTCGCGCAACTTTTGGGCATTGACGAATGGCAAATCAACCCGTATTTCGAGCAAATCGGCGGTTTGAATTTTCAGGAACGCGAAGGCGAGGACGCTTTGGCGGTGGCGGTGGAGCGCGTGTTGGCGAAAATCCAGGCCAAATATGACGAAAAAGGCATTAAAGACAAGCCGTTTGTGATTGTGAAGGCCGACGCGGGCACTTACGGCATGGGCGTGATGAGCGTGAAATCGGCCGATGAAGTGCGCAGCCTGAACCGCAAAAACCGCAATAAAATGGCGAAAGTTAAAGAAGGCTTGGAAGTGAGCGAAGTGATTGTCCAGGAAGGGATTTACACTTACGAAACGCTGAACGGAGCGGTGTCCGAACCGGTGGTGTATATGATGGACAGGTTTGTCATCGGCGGTTTTTTCCGCGTGCACGAAGGCCGTGCGAACGACGAAAACCTGAATGCGGGCGGCATGGTGTTTGTGCCGCTGAACCAAAGCATTCCTTCAGCCGGCAGCGCCAACGACGAGGAAACCGAGCAAAACTGCAAGCGCGTGTTCGAGCAATGGGAAGAGTTAGGCATGGCTCGTCCGAATCTGGAAAAGCCTGATTGCCCGAGCAACCGTCTGTATGTGTATGGCGTGATGGCGCGGCTGTCGCTTTTGGCGGCGGCGTTGGAATTGGAGAGCGCTGCATAATTTTTGAAACCCCGAATTTGGCCGAATAGGAAAGAATGTGCCGAAGACGGGGTTTTCAAAGGTTTGCAGACGGGATTTATGGCATAATGCAATGGATTGAAATGAATAATATTCTCTAAATTTTATCAAAAGCAATCCCTGTTTGGACACGGCCAAACGTCTTTTTCTAATTGTTTCAAAATGGTTTTTATCATGAGTAACGCACCGACCGAAGCACACATCCAAGACTGTGTCCGCCAGATGACGGACAACAAAACGATTACCCATTCCGAACGCACGCAAGGCTATGCGCAGCTGCGTTTGGCGGACTTTTCGGCGGTGTTGAACGAGTGGGCGCTGCCGCACGACAACAGCCAGCCGCTGCCGAACGTGCATCAGGCGTTGTTGGACAAACACGGTGTGGACGAGCAAAAAGCACAGCAAATCGTGGCATTTGTGCAACAGCAGGCCAAGCAGGGCAATTATACGGCGCTGCTGTATTGGACATACTGTTTGGCACGCGGTTTGGGCACGGCGCAGCAGCCGCAAAAAGCGGCGCAGTTGGTGAAACAGCTGTCGGTGCGCGGCGACGAACGCGCTTCGCGCTGGCTGGGCGAAATGCTGGCGGCGGCACCTTTGGCGGCGGGCGAAATGCTGACCGACGAAATGAAAGCAGCCTGCACTTCGTTTCAGGCGCAGTATCCCGAATATGACGAACAACAGGTGCAGGCTGCCTGCGAACACTATATGCAGCAGCACGCAGCCGTGAAACACATTGCCAAACAATGGCTGGAAACCGCCGTGCAGCAGGGCAGCCCCATCGCCGCGCAACGCATCCGCGGCTTGACGGCGTTGGGGCTTTTGTCGGCGGCGCCCGTGCCCAAACGCCTGCAAACCATGGAAGCTTATCTGACCAGCCAGCTGACCCAAGTCCAATCCATGCTGCATTCGGTGGACGACCCCGATATTTTGGTGCTGCCGGACAATATCCGCCTGCCGCAATATGAAGAGGACGACGCAGACCAAGTGTGGCGCAAACCGTTGATATACGGCGCGGTCGCATTGGCTGTCGCATTTTTGTTTACCGTATTGATGAAATCGTTCTTTTCGACACCGCCCACGCCGCCGCTGCCATGAACGCGCTGGGAAGAATCGTACTGATTGGCGTGGGGCTGATTGGCGGCTCGCTGATGCTGGATTTGAAACGCCGGCGGCAAGCGGGCACGGTGGTGGGCATCGACATCAATGCCGACAATCTGGCGCGTGCCTTGGAGCGGCGCGTGATTGACGAAGCGTACACCGGAATCACCGCCGACAATATCGCCCAAGCCGATTTGGTGGTTTTGGCAACGCCCGTGGCCACCCTGCCGTCATTGTGCAGGCTGCTTTCGCCGCATTTGCCGCTACACACGGTGGTGAGCGATGTGGGCAGTACCAAGCAGTCTGCCTTGGCGGCTTTTGCGCAATATCTGCCGCAGCATTTTCCGCGCTGCGTTGCCGCCCATCCCATTGCCGGTTCGGACAGGAGCGGCGCGCTGGCGGCACAGTTCGGTCTGTATCAAGACAAAAAACTGATTGTCTGCCCGCACGAGAGGCAAGATGCAGGCAGCCTGCACTTGGTGGAAAACGTGTGGCGCAGCGTTGGCGCGGAAATCCATACGATGGACGCGGCCGAACATGATGCGATTTTTGCCGCCGTGTCGCACTTTCCGCATTTGCTGGCGTTCAGTTACGTCCACCAAATGCTGGACCACCCGCAGGGCGCGCGTTATTTGGATTTTGCCGGCAGCGGTTTCCGCGATTTCACGCGCATTGCCGGCAGCCATCCGAAAATGTGGCAGGATATTCTGCTGGCGAATCGGGACAGCCTTTTGGCGATGATTGACGCGCAACAGGCGCAGTTGGACAGGCTGCGGCATTTTTTGCAGCAGGAAGACGCGCAGCAGTTGGGCGATTATCTGGCGCAGGCGAGCGGGCTGCGTGCGGATTGGGAGAAAAAGCAGAAATAGGCATTGGCATGCCAACATATAAAAAAGCAGCCTGCACTTGAATTTTGGCAAGTGCAGGCTGCTTTTGTGTTTATGGTTAGGCGGCAGGCGGTTTGTGGCGCGTTTTCCAGCCGATAAGCGCCAGCAATATCACCAGCAGCCCGGCCAGCGGATACGAGCCGCCCAGCCGCATATACGGCGTTTCGCCTGTGCGCCCCTGCACCGTGCCTTCCAGCACGCCCGCCACATCGGCCGGGGCAATGGAAACGATGTTACCCTGCGGCGAGACGATGGCGGTGGCGCCGCGGTTGGTGGCGCGAATCATGTAGCGCCCCATTTCCAGCGCGCGCGCCTGCGACTGCTGCAACTGCTGCCACATGGCGTTCGAACCGGCAAACCATGCCATATTGCTGCTGTTGGCGAGCAGGGTGGACTGTTTGGCGGGGGCAATCAAATCGTCGCCGAAGCCGTCTTCATAGCAGATATTGAAGGCGACTTTTTCGCCCGCCATATTGAGCGGGGCTTGGTTCGCGCCGCCGCGCTGGAAATCGGCCAGCGGCATATTCATGAGTTGGTACAACGGGTTGGTGATGACGGGCAGCGGTTTGTATTCGCCGAAGGGCACCAAATGGTTTTTGGCATACATTTGCTGTGCAGGCTGCTTTTGCGTGTTGGGCAGCGTGACAATGGCGTTCAGATAATTGCGACCGTTTTCCGTGAACGCGGGCACACCCACCGCCAGTTCGCTGCCGTTGCGCTCCGCCGCTTGGGCGAACTGCGTCAGGATTTCGGGTTCGATATTCTGCAAAAATTGCGGGAACGCGGTTTCGGGCAGCACCACGATTTGCGCGTGCGTTTGTTTGATGAGGTCGTAATAGAGCTGATAGGTCGGCAGGTAGCGCGATTCGTCAAATTTCAGCTGCTGCTCAATATTGCCCTGCACCGCGGCCACGGAAACCGGCCTGCCCGTGTTTTGCGTGAATTCCTGCGTGCGCAAAAAGCAGCCTGCACCCACCATCAGGGCAACGATACAGGCTGCTTTCGCCCGTTCTTTCCAGCCTTCCGTGTCCACCAAAAGCACCAGCCAGGCCGCCAAAGCCGCTGTGGCCCAGGTGACCGCGTGAATGCCCGCAATCGGCGCAAACCCCGCCAACGGGCTGTGTTCCGCGATTTGCGAATAACCCAGCGCGCCCCAGCCGAAACCGAAGCCAGGCACCAGTTGCTCGCGCGCAAATTCCGCCAGCGTCCACAACATCGGCAGCACCACGCCCACCCGCAGCGTGCGCGAACCGCCGAACCTGCGCCACAAGGCAAACGCCAGCGCGGGATACAGCGCCAAAACCGCCGGCATCAGGAACGTGAGCGGCACGGCAAACACATTGTCCAAACCCGACACATCGTGCATGGCCGTGTGAATCCACCAAAACTGGCTGCTGTAGGCCACCAGCCAGAACAAATAGGCCGACAGCACCATGTGCTTCGGTTTCAGTTCCGCCAGCCGAATCAGAGCGCCGAACAAAAGCGGCATCAGCCAGAAATGGTAATAAGGCGCGAAGGCCAGCGGCGTGGCGGCGGCAATCAAAGCCAATGCCAGCGCGTAAAAAAACGGAATGTGCCACAGGCGTTCCAGCCGGGCGTGGAGACGGGAAAACATAAGCAAATAAAGAGAAGCGGCAAAACGCCGCATTATAAAGTGAAAACAGGTATTCGGGCGGAAAAAGCAGCCTGCACACGGAATCGGGAAGGTGCAGGCTGCTTTTTGCAGGGCGAAAGCCGTGTTTTATAGTGGATGAAAATAAAAATGAAACAAGGCAGCGAGCCGTAAGGCGTACAGGTGTTACGTCAAGGCGAGCCAGCGCCGTATCATTGAAATTTAATCCACTATAACGGTTGCATGGCGTTGCGCCGCCGCCCCCGCGCTTGGGCGAGTAAACCGAAAAAGCAGCCTGCACCCCGCCGCCCATCGCCCGTAGCGCCCAAATTTGCTATAATTTGCAGCATTATCCAAACCTTAACGACCGCAAGGACAGCAACATGACAGCAACACAGCGCGATTTGAACCGCATCCGCCACAACACCAAAATCGTGGCCACCCTCGGCCCCGGCAGCAACGATGTGGCTTTGCTGCGCGACATGATTACCATCGGCGCACTGAACGTGGTGCGCTTCAATTTCAGCCACGGCACGCCCGAATTTCATGAAAACAATGCCAAAATCGTGCGCGAAGCCGCGCGGCAGGCAGGGCGCGAAGTGGCGATTATGGCCGATTTGCAAGGCCCAAAAATCCGCGTTTCCAAGCTGGCGGGCGGCAGCATCCAAATCCATGCCGGCGAAGCCCTGCTGTTTGACGCCGCGCTGGAAGGCGAAGGCACGCGCGAACGTGTGGGGCTGGATTACCGCGAACTGCCGAACGATGTCCGCGCCGACGACGTGCTGCTGCTGGATGACGGCCTGCTCACCGTGACCGTGCAAAAAGTGGAAGGCAGCGAAATCCACACCGTGGCGAACAACAGCCACGTGCTCAAAAGCAACAAAGGTATCAACAAACAGGGCGGCGGATTGTCGGCCGGCGCGTTCACCGAAAAAGATTTTCGCGATTTGAAAACGGCCATCGGCATCGGCTGCGATTATCTGGCCGTGAGTTTTGTGAAAAATGCGGAAGATATGAAAATCGCCCGCGATGCTGTGGCGGCAGAATGTGACAAAATATGTCAGAAAATCAGGCCGGGTCTGGTGGCGAAAATAGAACGCATTGAAGCCATTGAGAATTTGGATGACATTATTGAGGCATCCGACGGCATTATGGTGGCGCGCGGCGATTTGGCGGTGGAAGTGGGCAATGCCGCCGTGCCCGCGCTGCAAAAACGCATGATACGCCGCGCCCGCGAAATGCGCCGTTTCAGCATCACCGCCACGCAGATGATGGAAAGCATGATTGAAAACCCCGTGCCCACGCGTGCCGAAGTCAGCGATGTGGCCAATGCGGTGCTGGACGGCACAGACGCGGTCATGTGTTCGGCGGAAACGGCGGTGGGCAAATATCCGTTTGAAACCGTGCGCCAAATGGCGTTGATTTGCGCGGCGGCGGAAAAAGAGCAGGATTTGCTGGTGGGCGTGTCGGACACGATGGAAGAAACGCGCCGTATCGACCATGCCATTGCCAGCGCGGCGGTGCATATCGCGCGGCACACCAATGCCAAAGCGATTGTGGCACTGACGGAAAGCGGCACCACCGCGTTCCAAGTCAGCCGTTACGGCATCCAAATCCCGATTTACGCGCTTACGCCCAGCCAGCAGGCGCAACGGCGCATGGCCATGTACCGCGGCGTGCGGCCTTTGAAATTGGCCACCAGCGTGGAGCACGATAAAGCGTTTGACGAGGTGGAAGCCTTGCTGCTGGAGCGCGAAGTGCTAAAAGTGGGCGACCAATACATCATCACCAGTGGCACGCACATGCGCGAAAGCGGCGGCACGAATTCGCTGCAAGTGATGACGGTGGCGGCATAGCCGAATCGGCCGTAAAAAAGCAGCCTGCACTGTGGAAAACGAAGTGCAGGCTGCTTTTTCATTTGTTTTTTCAATACGATAAATTTTCGCATTCGCACGGTTTCATGGCGTTGCGCCGCCATACCCACGCTTGGGGCGGCCGCCCATCTCAAAAAGCAGCCTGCACCCCCCACCATATTCAAGTGCGGCAGCCTCTGCCGGCAACCGCAAACCCACTCCTCTCCCCGTGCGAGAGGGCAAAATCCGCTGCCGTTCAGAACAGAAATTCGTGCCGCCCGAAGAAGCCCTCACCCTAACCCTCCACCACGGGAAAGGGGACGGATTTGTTGCGAACTCAAAAAAAGCAGCCTGCACCTTGAATATTTGAAGTGCAGGCTGCTTTTTATGCAGGAGAATCCGCGTGATGGAAAACCGTACGGCACACCCATTCCGCCAAATCAGGCTCGATATGCGTTTGCAGCGGCAGCACATACACCGAATCGGGCACATCGGCAGGATTCAGCTTCACCGCGTCTTTCTCGGTAACGAACACATAATCGGCGGCGGGCAAATCCTGCGCGGTCAAAGGCGCGTGGTCGGGCAGGGCAACGGTGTGTTGCAGCGTGAAACCCAAATCGGCCAACGAGCGAAAAAAACGTTCGGGGCGGGCAATGCCGGCCAAGGCGGCGCACGACGCATTCGGTTGCAGGCTGCCTGGTGTCAGCGTCCGTTCCGGATGGCGCAGGCAATAGGGCAGCGAGGGCGTGCTGCGGCTGCTGAACACGGGCAGCGTGCTTTGCCAGGCCGCTTTGGCGCGGTCGATATCGTGCAGGCTGCTTTGGCTCAAGACCACGGCATCCACCTGCTGCAAACGCGAAAGCGGCTCGCGCAGGCAGCCGTTGGGCAATACATCGAGCGCGCGGCCGATATGCGCCGCCGGAAACACAGCAATTTCCAAATCGCGGTGCAGCGCGTAATGCTGCAAACCGTCGTCTGCCACCATCAGCTGAATATCGGGAAACTGCTGCAACAAGGCGCAGCCTGCCGCAAAACGGTCGGCACCCACCGCCATCGGCGCGTGCGTTTGGCGGTACAGCAGCAGAGGCTCGTCGCCCGCCACCGCCGCCGAACTTTCGGGACGCAAGATGTGGACGGCTTGCGATGTCCGCCCGTAGCCGCGGCTGATGATGCCGACACGCACGCCGCGCTGCTGCAACGCATTCACCAGCGCGCCCGTAATCGGCGTTTTGCCCGTGCCGCCCACATGAATATTGCCGACAATGACCACGGGCACGGGCAGCCGGCGGATTTTCTCGGGATGTTGCCGATACGACAGGCGCCGCTGCCGCGCCAAACAAGCAAACAGGCGCGATAACGGCGACAAAAGAATACGCCCCAATACGGAAGGCTGCTGCCAATGTCGTTCTAAAAATGTGTGGAATTTCATTTTCATCGTGAGTGCAGGCTGCTTTTGTATCGGGGCGGATGAGGGAAGGGGTGGTTATTCGCTGTTGGCATTGCTGCGGCGCGTGAACGTGATGCCGAGCTGTTTGAGTTTGCGGTACAGGTGCGTGCGCTCCAAGCCCACTTTCTGCGCCACGCGGCTCATGTTGTGGTTTTCCTGTTGAATGTGGAATTCGAAATAACGGCGTTCCAATTCTTCGCGCAATTCGCGCAAAGGCAGGTTGAAATTGAAGCCGCCTTTGATTTCTTGTTCGGTATCGTTTTCTTCAAACTGGTTCAGCATCCGCACCACATCGCCGTCGTGGATTTCGTGGTTTTTGCAGTTCATGGCCAGGCTTTTGACCACGTTGCGCAGTTGCTCGATATTGCCCGGCCATTCGTATTGGCGCAGGCGGTTGAAGGCGGACGATGTAAATTTCACGTCCAAAGGTTCGGGTAGGGAGTTGGATAATTCGCGCAGAATCTGGCCGGCCAAGAAGGGGATATCCTCGCTTTGGTGGCGCAGGGAAGGCAGATGGATGACCGAGCCGGACAAAAGGCACGACAGGCGCGTATCGGCATTGTGGTTCAGCCATTCGTTCACGGGGCGGCTGCTGGTGCAGATGATGCGGACGTTGAAGCGTTCCGCCTTGCTCAATAGGAAGCCGATGCTTTGCTGGATGGATTTGTCGTATTGCGCCATGTCGCCCAAATACAGGATACCGCCCGATGCCTTTTCCAGCAAATCCATCGGCAAATCGACCAAGTGCTCGGGGCGGCGCACTTCCACCCACGGCATATTCGGTTTTTGGAACATTTTGGCCACGGTTTCAAAAGGGCAGCCTGCTTCGCCGATGAGCAAAATATGCCCGTTGTGGCGCGTGGCGTGTTCCAGTTGTTTGTTCAGTTCTTTGATAACGCTGCTGTTGCCCAGATTGTTGCCGATGAGCACCGACTGTGCCTGCGTTTCGCCGTGTTTGAGGGCGCGCTCCACCGTTTGCAGCAGTTTTTGCAGCGGAATGGGTTTTTCCAGAAAATCCAATGCGCCGATTTTGGTCGCTTCCACGGCGGTGTCGATGCTGCCGTGCCCGCTCATCATCACCACGGGCATGGTGAGCAGGCCGCTGGTCGCCCATTCTTTCAGCAGGGTAATGCCGTCGCTGTCTGGCATCCAAATATCCAGCAAAACCAGGGAAGGGCGCAGCTGAATGCGCATTTTGCGCGCTTCTTCGGCATTTTCCGCGCAGGCAACGGTATAGCCTTCGTCTTCCAGTGTTTCTTGCAATACTTCACGAATACCGATTTCGTCATCAACAATTAAAATTTCTGTATGTTTGTTGGTCATAGCGGTTTATCTCGGTTTTCCGGGGAATGGTTTTGGGCGGGCGCGAAATAAAGATGGATGTCCGCACCGCCTTTGACACGATTGGCGATCGTAATGCGTCCGTTGTGTTCTTCCACAATTTTTTTCACCACGGGCAAACCCAAGCCTGTGCCGTTGGGTTTGTCGGTGACATACGGCTCAAAGGCATTGGACAGCATTTCTTTGCTGAAGCCTGTGCCGTTGTTCTGCACGTTCAAGTGCAGGCTGCCTTCTGCCGCATCCGTGTAAATCCAAACGTGCGGTGCGGCATCGCTTTGCGCTGCTTCGGCGGCGTTTTTGAACAGGTTGTGCAACACTTGGCGCATGGCGGTGGTGTCGGCATTGAGCATCAGCGGCATCGGGCTTAAATGCGCTTCGAACACGCAGGGGGAGCTTTCGTACAAGACCAATACTTCGGCAATAATGTCGTTGAAATTGATGGGCTTAAACTTCATCGCGGCAGGCGCGCGGGCGTAATTCCGAAAGGCTTCCACCATTTCTTTAAGGGCCGCCACCTGCTTAACGATAGTATTGGTGGATTTTTCCAAAATTTGCGCATCGTCTGTTGCTAATTTACCACGCAATTTCCATGCCAACCTTTCGGCGGATAGTTGAATCGGAGTGAGCGGATTGCGGATTTCGTGCGCCAAACGCTTGGCCACCTCGCCCCAAGCAGCTTCTTTTTGGGCACGGACGAGTGCGGTAATGTCGTCAAATACCAACACTAAGCCGTGGCCGTTTTCTTCGGGCAGGCGCACGGCTTTGCCCAGCAAAATGCGGCTTTCGTCTTGGGCCAGATAAGTGGTTTCGACGGCTTCGCGGCTGTGTTCGGTTTCGGCCAGCGTGTTGAAGACTTGGCTTAATGCGGTGTGTTGCGGCGACTGGTGCGCCCAATCCTGGGGTTTCTGCCCCAAAAGTGCGGCCAGGTTACAGCCCAAAATGGTTTCGGCGCTTTGGTTGTAGGTGTTCAGGCAGCCTGCATTGTCCAGCGTTACCACGCCGTTGCTCAAACTTTCCAGCACGCGTTCCAGATAATGCCGCACGGCTTCTTGTTCGTAGCGGTGGCGTTCGTCGGCGGTTTTGGCGATGGCCAGTTGTTCGCTCATGTGGTTGAAGAGCTGGGTCAGCCGGCCCAGTTCGTCTTTTTGAGTGACTGCAATGTGTTGGTTGAAATTGCCTTGGGCGATGGCGCGGGCGGCGTTGGAAAGCTGCACAATCGGGCTGACGAAGCGTTGGGCGAAATACAGGGCGGCGGCCAATGCCAGTAGCACGGCCAAAACGGTGGCGATGCAGAGGGTGATTAAAAAGAAGGTTTGCAGGCCTTTTTGGGCGAAATTGAGTTCGGCGTATTTGGCGCGGGCGGATTCGATGAGCTGTGCGTCTTGGGCAATGGCTTCCGGAATGCGGTGGCGGAAGAATAGGGCGTATTGCGCCTGATCGGATTGCGTGAGCAGCAGCCAGCCGCTGGCGTATAAGGTGTTGTCGAGGCTTTCGATATGGTAGTGCTTTTCGGTTTGGCGGATTTGTTGCAGGCTGCTTTCGTCCAGTTCGGGCGCGGGGAAATGTTGAGGATTGTATTGTGCGGCGGGTGTTTTGGTGCGCAGGTTCCACACGGCCAGTTGGGCGAAATCGGATTGGCCGGCCTGTTGCAGTGCGGAATCGAGGTTTTGCGGCAATGTGCTGCCTTCCAGCAGTTTGGTGCGGACGGTATCCGCCTGCGCCAAGCTGTTTTGCGCGGCGTGCTGCAAGGCGGTCTGGCTCAATTTCAGGCTGCGTTCCAGCGCTTCTTTGGTGTCATCGCCGAACCACGAATTGATGCTGTGGGCAATGAACTGTGCCGATACGCCCAGCAAAAACAGCGCGGGCAGCACGGCGACAAAGGTAAACATGCGGCTGAGTTTGCGGGCGATTTGCGAGCCGAAAATCTGGTGGTTTTTATCGCGCAGAATCAGCCAGATATAGCGCGATACCACGATGAACAGGGTAAACGCCAACACAGCCGCCGCGCCGGCAATCCACCAGAAATAAGGGGCGAAACGGCTTTGGCTGTCGGTGGAAAAGGTGAGCAGATAGAGCACGGCGAAGGCGGCGATGCCGCAGAAAATCAGGAAACGGCGCATGATGGGCGAATGTGGGGAATAAGGTTTTGAAGCATTGGCGGTTAGGGCGGCCAATGCGTGTTGCAGGTGAAACGGAAGTGCAGGCTGCTTTTTAACGGTGGATGTTCAAATCCCGCCAGCCCGAATCCAGCGACCAGTTGCGCGATGTTAGCGCGTTGATTTGGAAGGGTTTGGGCAGCTTGGTAGTGCTCAGGCTCAGGCGCACGTTCACTTTCACTTCGTATTGCGGCGTGTCGGAGAGCGTGCCGGCTTCTAAAACCGACCAGTTGGCAATGGCGCCGACGGCTTTGAGCGCGGTGGACAGGCTGCTGTATTCGGAGGAATACGTGCCGACCGTTACCCGGTAGCGGCTGGTGAGCGGATGGTAGGACAGGCGGTAATTGACGGTGTTGTTGTCGCTGACTAGGTGGCTGAGTTTGAAGCGGTACGATGCCAGCGTGGGGCGTTCCAGTTGGTAGGTGAGTGCGAAATCCAACGACACGCCTTGTTTGAGCGCATCTTCCAGTTGTTCGGGCAATTCGGTGACAAAGCGCGTGCTGATGGATAATTGCCCGTTGTTCAGGATTTTGCCGTCCAGGCGCGTGCTGCGAATGCTTTCCGCGTGTGCGGCGGGCGCGGCCAGCAGCGGCAGCAGGCAGCAGAAAACGCCCAGCCAACGAAAGCAGCCTGCACTTTTCTTATGCGCTTGCGCTTTGGGATTTGGAGATGAGGGCATAATAAAATCCGTCCTGTTTGTCGTTGGGTAAAAGGGTTTGTTCTTGTTGCAGTTGCGCGTCGGGGTGGCGTTGCAGGAAATTTTGGCATTGCCGCCCGTTTTCTTCGTGAAACAGTGAGCAGGTGGCCAAAAGCATCCGCCCGCCGGGTTTGAGGGTCTGCCACAGGCGGTCGAGCAGGATTTCCTGCTGCCGTGCGGTTTTAGCGGCATCGTTCGGGCGGCGCAGCCATTTGATGTCGGGATTGCGCTTGATAGTGCCGGAAGCGGTGCAGGGCACGTCGGCCAAAATGGCGTCGAACGGTTGGCCGTCCCACCAGTCGTCTAGATTTTGGGCGGCGGCGCAATGCAGCTGCGCGTGCAGGCCGAGCCGTGTCAGATTGTCCTGTACGCGCTGCAAACGGACGGGGTCGATGTCTAACGCGGTGAGGGCGCAGTCAGCCATTTCCAAAATATGCCCCGTTTTGCCGCCGGGCGCGGCGCAGGCGTCCAAAATGCGTTCGCCGTCCTGCGGTTGCAGCAGGTAGGCGGCCTGCTGTGCGCCCCAATCCTGCACGGAAACGCGGCCTTCGGCAAACTGCGGCAGCTGCTGCACGGGCACGGCTTCGTTCAGGCGGACGGCGTAATCGTCCAGTATTTTGGCTTCGATGCCGGCCTGCTGCAACAGCGCGGCATAGCGTTCTGCGTTGCCGTGCCGGCGGTTCACGCGCAGGGTGAGCGGCGGGTGCATTTGGAAGGCGGCGGCAATGTTGTGCCAGTGTTTCGGATACTGCTGCTGCAGGCTGCTTTTGAGCCAGGCGGGCAGGTTGTATTTGGCGGTGTCGTCAAACCGTGCGGCTTTATTCAGGCCTTCGCGTTCGCGCAGGAAGCGGCGCAGTATCGCGTTGGCGAAGGAGCGGTATTGCCCGCGTCCGATTTTGCCGATGTGGCGCACGGTTTCGTTCACCACGGCATACGGTGCGTTGCGCGTGTGGTTTAATTGGTACAGCGCCACCAGCAGATGGGCATAAAGCAAGGGATTATCGACAGGTTTGTTCAACAGGCGGTTCAGCATGAAGTGCAGGCTGCCGTAAAAGCGCTGGCAGCCGTAGGCCAAATCCTGCAACATGCCTTTGTCTTGCGCGCTTAACGCAGGTTCGGCGGCCAATAAGCGGCCCAGCTCGTCCGACAGGTTCTGCCCGCCGTGCACTGCGGTGAAAATTTGTGCTGCCAGAAATTGAACGTGCGATAAAGACATGGGTTTTCCGGAAATCAAGTTAATCGTTGCTGAATTTTAACCGAAAAACGCATTTCAGGCAGCCTGCACCTGCGGCGGGGCATGGTGCCGGCGTGTCGCACAAACCGTGCAATCTGCTATATAATCACGCTTTTACCGCTTTTATCGTTGCACAGCAAGGAGTGCGCCATGTACGACAAATACCAATCCGACACCACAAAATTCCTGAACGATTATTTGCAGCAGCACCCCGAAGAAGCCGAGCGCCGTTTGAAAAACCGCGCCCTGCTGTGGGATGTGGAACTGAACGCCGAAGAGCAGGAAGCCTTCAAAGCCGCTGCCGTGGCCAAAAAACCTTATACCTACCAACCCGATTAAGCCCAAAGCAGCCTGCACATGACGGTCCAATCGACAGAGTTCACGCCCGAATTGCGCCAATACCTGCGGCAAATGGGCACACCAGAGCCCGACATTCTGGCCGACATCCGCCGCCAAACTGAAACGCACCGTTTGGGCAAAATGGCGATTGCCGCCGAACAGGCCGCATTGCTGACCTGGCTGGCCAAACTCACGGGCGTGCGCCGTTATTTGGAAATCGGCGTGTTTACCGGCTACAGCAGCACCGCCATGGCGCTTGCCCTGCCCGAAGACGCAGAGCTGACCTGCTGCGACATTAACGTGACCTTCACCGACCAGGCGCGACGGTATTGGCAGGCGGCGGGCGTGGCACACAAAATCACCCTGCATTTGCAGCCTGCACTCATTACCATGGACGAACTGATTGCCCAAGGGCAGGGCGGCAGCTACGACATGGCGCTGATTGATGCCGACAAACCGCCCACACCGCATTATTTCGAACGCGCGCTGCAACTGGTGCGCCCCGGCGGCATCATCGCCATCGACAACCTGCTGCTGGGCGGCCGCGTGGTGCAGGCTGCTTCCGAAAAAAGCCCCGAAAGCCACCGCATATTGCAGGCATTCAACGCACGGCTGCCGCACGACGAACGCATCGAAACGCTCACATTGCCGCTGGGCGACGGCTTAACCCTGGTGCGGAAAAAATAGCCCGAAAAGCAGCCTGCACTTTATCAGCACGGGTGCAGGCTGCTTTTCCATTGCCCAACACCGCCGCCGCACGGTTTTCATGGCGTCTTGCCGCCATACCCACGCTTCGGTTGCCTCCGCCCCGCCGTTCCTTCACGCCCACGCCCAATCATGCCAACCCAAAATACCAACCAATTCCTGCAACGATTTGCCGCGCAAGTTCCCGATTTGCGCGGCAAACGCATTTGTGTCGGATTGAGCGGCGGCGCGGATTCCGTGGTGCTGCTGCACGTGCTGGCCGCCCTGCGCGACACCTTTGGCCTGGCAGATTTGTCCGCCGTGCATGTGCATCACGGGCTGAATGCCGCCGCCGACGATTGGCAACGGTTCTGCCGCGATTATGCACAGCGGCTGGGCGTGGGCTTTTCGGCGGCGCGCGTGCAGGTGGAAGCCGGAAAATCAGGTATTGAAGCGGCAGCCAGAACGGCGCGATATGCCGTGTTTGCCGAACAAAATGCTGATTTTGTCGCGCTGGCACACCATCGGGACGACCAAATCGAAACTTTTTTTCTGGCGGCATTGCGCGGCGGCGGCCTGCGCGCACTTTCCGCCATGCCCGAACAGCGTGCGCTGACGGAAAAAACCGTGCTGTGGCGGCCGCTTTTGGCCTTTTCGCGCGCGGAAATCGAACAATATGCACGGGACAACGCGCTGGTGTTTGTGCACGACGACAGCAATGAAAATCCGGCGTTTCTGCGCAACTGGCTGCGCGGCTGCTGGCTGCCCGATTTGGCGGCGCGGCTGCCGCATTATGCGGAACATCTGCACAGCAGCATTGCCTTGTTGCAGGAAGAGCGTGCGCTGCTGGAAGAAGTGACGGCGCAGGATTGGCAGGCGGTGCGGTGTGCGCAGGGATTGCATCAGGCGCGTTGGCAGGCGTTCAGTCCGGCGCGGCAACGGCAGCTGTTGCACACGTTCGCGCGGCAATACGGCTTGGGCGCGCCCACCGCAGGCAGCCTGCACCTTTGGGCGGACTGGCTGCGGCAGGCAGAACGGGGCGAATGGCGTTTGCCGCGTGGCCGTGCCGTGTTGTCGCATGGCGTTTTGTTTGCCGTACCGCAGGATTTTGCGTTGTCTTGGCCGTGGGCGGCGCAGCCCGTGCAAGGCAGCCTGCACCTTGCCGCACAACAGGCCGGATTGGCATGGCAGGGCAGTATGCCGCAGGGTGCAGGCTGCTTTCGTGCCGCGCGGCGTGATGACGAACTGCCCACCAATATCGGCCATAAAAACGTATTCCGCCTGTTGCAGGAAAAGCGCGTGCCGGCGTTTGTGCGGCCGTTTTGGGCGGTGGCGTGCGACGAAAACGGGCGGTGCATTGCCGTGGCCAACTTGCGCAGCGCGCCCGAATTGGGGCAGGCGCGTTTGATTGCACCCGATTTGTTGCCGTATCTGCCGCAGGCGGCATAATCTGCTGTTTTGTCAGGACGGCACATAGGCAAAACGGCAAAATTGCCGTAGAATTTGCCCATTTTTGGGTCATTAACGTATTGAACAGACGGGATAGGAATTATGAAAAAACTACTGCCTTTACTGAGTGTTACCTTGCTGGCCGCGTGTTCGCCGGGCAATGATGCCGCCGAGCCGAAAGCCGCCAGCCCCGCAACCGCCGCTTCCGCCCCTGTGGTGCAGGCTGCTTCTGCCCCTGCCGCCGCTTCTGCTGAAGCGAAAACGGCTTCTGCCGCAGAAGATAATTGGACACCGCCGGCCGCCGCTTCCGAACCGAAAGCGCAAGCCGAGCAACTGAACGATTTGCTGGGACAGTTCAAAGACGAAGCCGCCCAGCGCACGGAAGCCTACCGCCAAAAAAATATGCAGCCTTCTTATGAGGAAAGCATTGCGCTGGTACGCGAAGAAGTGGCCGCCGTCCGCCTTGCCGCACAGCATTTGAACAAATTGCAGCTGTCCGACAGCGAAGTGGCCGCCGCCCGCGACGCGCAGGCCAAACTGATGATTCTGCTGGCCGAAAGCAGCGAAGAGCAACTGAAATCGGTGATGAGCAGCGCGCCCGAATCGGAAGCGGATTTGCCCGACCCGGCCAAGCTGGATGCCATCGAGCAAACGCAGCAGGAAGCCGAACAATCATTGAAACGCCTGTTGCGCAAATACCGTATCCGCGCCAAATAAGCCAAAAGCAGCCTGCACTTTCTTTTTTTAAATACAACCAACGAAATCAACATCATGAAAACCTCCGAACTACGCCAAAAATTCCTAAAATTCTTCGAATCCAAAGGCCACACCATCGTCCGCTCATCCAGCCTCGTGCCGCACGACGACCCGACGCTGCTGTTTACCAACGCCGGTATGAACCAGTTTAAAGACGTGTTCCTCGGCTTCGACAAACGCCCATACAACCGCGCCACCACCGCGCAAAAATGCGTACGCGCAGGCGGCAAACACCGATTGTAGGCGCGGATAGTAAAGCTCTTTGTCGTTCCATTCGTAATTTAGGCAAAGTTGATCCGATTTTGCTTTCCGATACGACACAGTTAGGCGAAGTGTTAGATCAAATTATCCAAGATGGCGATTTAATTTTGGCTCAAGGTGCGGGTAGTGTGAGTAAAATTTCACGCGGTTTAGCGGAATCTTGGAAAAATTAGAAGAATTAATAGGATAAAAAATGAATTTAAAACAAGAAAAAATTGCGGTGTTATTAGGCGGCACTTCGGCTGAACGTGAAGTGTCTTTAAATTCCGGCAATGCGGTGCTGGATGCGCTTTTGAATCAAGGTTACAACGCGCATCCGATTGATCCAAAAGAATATAATGTCGCGAATTTAAAAAATGACGGTTTTAATCGCGTGTTCAATATTTTGCACGGTCGCGGCGGCGAAGACGGTACGATGCAAGGTTTATTAGAACAAATCGGCTTACCTTACACCGGTTGTGGTGTATTGGCCTCCGCATTAACCATGGATAAAATGCGTACCAAAATGTTGTGGAAAGCTTTTGGTTTACCTGTTGCCGATATGGATATTGTGACCAAAGAAAACGCTCACGAACTAAACCCACAAGCTGTGGTCGAAAAATTAGGTTTACCTTTAATGGTTAAGCCGTCTCTTGAGGGGTCAAGTGTAGGTTTAACAAAAGTAAAAGCAGTCGAAGAATTAAAAAGTGCGGTCGATTATGCACTTAAATTTG
>ERZ772807.310-NODE-310-length-30383-cov-7.872593_pt1 | contig 30383 bp, 21 predicted proteins | sample MGYA00511472_ERZ772807 | MGnify/ENA primary metagenome ERZ772807 (study PRJEB29015, sample SAMEA2737947) | human oral metagenome | biome: human oral; feature: human-associated habitat; material: dental | place: China | collected 2039 ... | reverse complement strand
CGGCGGGCTCGGCTTCGGGCTGAAGTGGAACATGGGGTGGATGAATGACACCCTGCGCTACCTCGCCGAGAAGCCCATCAACCGGCGCTACCACCACGGGGAGCTCACCTTCTCCCTGGTCTACGCCTTCTCCGAGCAGTTCGTCCTGCCGATGAGCCACGACGAGGTCGTCCACGGCAAGGGCTCGCTGCTGTCCAAGATGCCCGGCGACCCCTGGCAGGAGCTGGCGGGCATGCGCGCCCTGTTCGCCTACCAGTGGTCCCATCCCGGCAAGCAGCTGCTGTTCATGGGACAGGAGTTCGGTCAGGGCACCGAGTGGAACGCGGAGAACTCGCTGGACTGGTGGATCCTGGACGACCCCGGCCACCAGGGCCTGCTCCATCTGGTGAGCGACCTCAACCGCTTCTACACCGACTCCCCCGCGCTGTGGGCGGACGACTTCTCGCACCGGGGCTTCGAGTGGATCGAGGCGGGCGACGGCGACCACAACGTCCTGTCCTACCTGCGCAAGGGCACCGGGCCCGACAGTCGTGCCGACCTGGTGGTCTGCATCATCAACTTCGCGGGAACCCCGCACGAGGGATACCGGGTCGGTCTGCCCTTCGCGGGCGAGTGGGACGAGGTCATCAATACCGACGCCCCCGAGTACGGCGGTTCCGGCGTGGGCAACCTGGGGCGCCTCGAGGCCGAGGAGCTTCCCTGGAACGGTCGTCCCGCATCGGTGCGGCTGCGCGTGCCCCCGCTCGGCGCGGTGTTCCTGCGCCCCTCGCAGAGCTGAGACGGCGAGCGGCCGACGCAGCGGCCGCGATCCGGCGACCAACGCATGCGTCGCGAAGGGGGCGGCGACCGGATCATCCGGTCGCCGCCCCTCCTTTCGCCGAGATCGGTTCAGTTCCGCATCGAGATCGGTTCGTACTCGCACCGAGAAACTGCGAACCCCGCACGAAGCAGAGCCGATCGGCGGATCCCGTCGGACCCGCGCATGCATTCCGCGGTCGATGCTGGAGCCGATCCCATAGCCGGTCCGACCGATGGACCCGCGATCGATGCCCCGGCCGCCCCCGTGGCCGATTCCTGTGAGCCACCCGTGTCCGGAAAGACACCACCTCGACGAGCAAGCCCCGACCCGGGCCGCTAGGCTCATGATGTCGGCGAATGGACCCGGTCGGTGGTGCTTCCGCGCCGCTCGACCCGCTCCTCTCTCGTTGTACACCTTTTCGGCACACCTTTTCGCCGCCGTTGCGCATCCGCAGCAACGATGTCCCCAATGCAGTCTGACAAGGGAAGAAAGATGACGCAGAACCTGGTCCAGACCGTGCCCTCCCAGGTGCGGTCCGTCTCGGGTCACCCCGCCGACGCCTCGACTCAGATGGAGGTGTGGCAGGGCCTGTCCGCCGCCGTCGTCGACGCCATTGCGGGCAACTGGCACGCGACCGAGCAGAAGTACCGCGCCGGCCGGATGGAGCACTACTTCTCCGCCGAGTTCCTCATGGGACGCGCGCTCCTGAACAATCTGACCAACCTCGGCCTGGTCAAGGAGGCGGAGGAGGCGGTGAGCGCCTTCGGCCAGAACCTCTCCGACATCCTCGAGCAGGAGCCCGACGCCGCGCTGGGCAACGGCGGCCTGGGGCGCCTCGCCGCCTGCTTCCTCGACTCCTGCGCCACCCTCGATCTCCCGGTCGCCGGCTACGGCATCCTCTACCGCTACGGCCTGTTCAAGCAGCTCTTCTCCGACGGCTTCCAGACCGAGCACCCCGATCCGTGGATGGAGGAGGGCTACCCCTTCATCATCCGCCGCGAGGAGGCCCAGCGGGTCGTGCGCTACAACGACCTGGTGGTGCGCGCGGTCCCCTACGACATGCCGATCGTCGGCTACGGCACGAAGAACGTCAACACGCTGCGCCTGTGGCGAGCGGAGAGCATCGAGGAGTTCGACTACGACGCGTTCAACTCCCAGCGCTTCACCGACGCGATCGTCGAGCGCGAGCGCACGGCGGACATCTCCCGCGTCCTGTACCCCAACGACACGACGTACGAGGGCAAGGTCCTACGCGTACGCCAGCAGTACTTCTTCTGCTCGGCCTCCCTCCAGGAGATCGTCGATGACTACGTGGCGCACCACGGGGACGATCTCACCGGTTTCGCCGAGTTCAACTCCGTCCAGCTCAACGACACCCACCCGGTCCTGGCCATCCCCGAGCTCATGCGCCTGCTCATGGACGAGCACCACCTGGGCTGGGACGACGCCTGGGGAGTCGTGTCCAGGACCTTCGCGTACACCAACCACACGGTGCTCGCCGAGGCGCTGGAGACCTGGGAGATCTCGATCTTCGAGCGGCTCTTCCCGCGCATCATGGAGATCATCCGGGAGATCGACCGTCGCTTCCGCGCCGACCTGACCGCCCGCGGGATCGGCCGGGACGTCATCGACTACATGGCGCCGATCTCCAACTCCAAGGTCCACATGGCCTGGATCGCCTGCTACGCCTCGTACGCCATCAACGGCGTCGCCGCCCTGCACACCGACATCCTCAAGCGCGACACCCTCAAGGACTGGTACGCGATCTGGCCGGAGCGCTTCAACAACAAGACCAACGGTGTCACCCCCCGCCGGTGGCTGCGCGAGTGCAATCCGCGCCTGTCCGCCCTTCTGGACGAGGTCACCGGCTCCGACGCCTGGGTGAAGGACCTCTCCCTCCTGGAGGGCTACTCCGGGGCCGCCGACGACGCCGTCCTCGACCGCCTGGCCGAGGTCAAGCACGCCAACAAGACGGATTTCGCCGCCTGGATCGCCTCGCGCGAGGGCGTCGAGATCGACCCGAACGCGATCTTCGACGTGCAGATCAAGCGCCTCCACGAGTACAAGCGCCAGCTGCTCAACGCGCTCTACATCCTGGACCTGTACTTCCGCATGAAGGACGACCCCGACCTGAAGGTGCCGAAGCAGGTCTTCATCTTCGGCGCCAAGGCCGCCCCCGGCTACGTGCGCGCCAAGGCGATCATCAAGCTCATCAACACGGTGGGGGATCTGATCAACAACGACCCGGTCATCTCCAAGACGCTCAAGGTCGTGTTCGTCCACAACTACAACGTCTCCCCCGCCGAGCACATCATTCCGGCCGCCGACGTCTCCGAGCAGATCTCGATGGCGGGCAAGGAGGCCTCGGGCACGTCCAACATGAAGTTCATGATGAACGGGGCGCTCACGCTGGGAACCCTCGACGGCGCCAACGTCGAGATCCTGGACGCGGTCGGGCAGGACAACGCCTACATCTTCGGCGCCACCGAGGACGAGATCCCCGCCCTGCGCTCGACCTACGACCCGCATGCCGTCTACGAGACCGTCCCCGGCCTCAAGCGCGTCCTCGACGCCTTCATCGACGGCACCCTGGACGACAACGACTCCGGCTGGTTCGCCGACCTGCGCCGCAGCCTGCTGGAGGCCTCCTACGAGCCCGCCGACGTCTACTACGTGCTGGGGGACTTCGCCGCCTACCGCGAGACGAAGGACCGCATGGCGGCGGACTACGCCGATCAGCGCGCCTGGCAGCGCAGGGCGTGGATCAACATCACCGGTTCCGGCCGTTTCTCCTCCGACCGCACGATCAGCGACTACGCCAGGCTCTGGAACATCCGGCCCGAACCGATCGCCTGATCCGTTCCGCGCCCCTCAGCGCCTTCTGCGCGCCCTCCCCCCATCAGCGGTGGCGGGTCGGCGCGGCGCACGACCGGCCCGACGCCCCGGATCGCGGGCGCCGGGCCGGCCCGGTCACCGGGTGTCAGTCCTCCCGGCTCTCGCGCGCCTCCTGCGCCCGTGCGACGGCGTCCGCATCGAATCGCATGACGAGCGTCAGGACGAAGGCGATGGCCGCGGCACCCAGGCAGCCCACCGTGAACATCCCGAAGCCCGGTCCCAGGAAGATCGGCAGGGTCGTCAGGCCCGGGAAGGCGAAGCTCATGGCGGCCGCCCCGCTGGCCCCGGCGACACCACCACCCACAGCGCCCGCGACGCACACCGCCGCGAGCGGCTTCCTCAGCGGCAGCGTGACACCGAACATCGCCGGTTCCGTGATGCCGAAGCACGCGGAGATCGCAGCGGAGACGCATACGGTGCGATACGCCCGGTTCTTCGTCCTCAGGCACACGGCGAGGCAGGCGCCGGCCTGGGCGAAGACCGCCGGGGCGAAGAACGCGAGGATCGTGTCGGACCCGAAGGCCACGATATTGCTGATCGCGATGGGCACGAGCGCCCAGTGGAAGCCGAAGAGCACCATGAGCTGGATGAGCCCGCCCAGGGTCGCGCCGGCGAGCACGGGGCTCAGGGAGTGGACCCAGCCGTAGCCCTGCGCGAGCCCCTGGCCGATGGCACTCCCGACGGGGCCGAGGACGACCAGGACGCCACCGGCCGCCACGACGAGGGAGACGAGGGGCACCAGGGGGCCGCGCACCACCTCCGGGAGGCAGCGCCCGGCGACCCTCTCCGCACCGGCGAGGACGAGGACGCCGAGCAGGATCGGGATGACGCTCGACGGGTAGGTGACCGCACCCACGGGTGCGCCGAAGAAGGTCACCCGCTGCCCGGACTCGAGCGCCGCCGACAGGTCCGGGTAGAGGACGACCGCGGCCAGGAGGACGGCTGTGACACGGTCGGCGCCCACGAGCGCGGCCGTCGTCGAGGCGAGGAAGACGGGCAGGAAGTAGAACAGGGCAGAGGCGATCGCGTCGCACACGACGTAGGCGGGCGAGCTCTCCGCGAGCCAGCCGGCGAGGACGGCCGCGGCGAGCGTCCCCTTGAGGATGCCCGCGGCCGACAGCACGTTGACGATGGGCAGGAAGATCGCGCTGATCGCGTCGATGGCGGCCTGGTACAGGGGCCGGTCGCCCGCCTGACGGCGGGCACCGCGCCATTCGCGCCACCGGACGAGCAGTCCGCGCGCACCGGTGGGACCGGGTGCACAGGTCCGGGTCTCGGCGCTCACTGGAACATCAGCTCCGCCGCGCCGATGATGCCGAAGTCGTCGCCGAGCTCGGCCTGGCGGAAGTAGACGGGGGCGTCGTTGTCGTTGTACTGGTCGAAGTAGGCCCGCACCTTCGGGAAGAGGCGATCGCCGAGGTTGAGAAGGCCGCCGCCGAAGACGTAGCAGTTGATATTGAGCAGGACGTAGACGTTGTAGATCCACAGGGCGAGGTAGCGCGCCATCTGATCGATGGCGCTGCGGGCCATCTCGTCGCCGAGGTCGTAGGCCTCCTGGAGGGTGCGGCACGTGATGTTCTCCGTCCCGTCGACGAGCTCGACCATGGTGGTGCCCCGGCCCTCGTCGATCCACTGCCGGATGTGCCTGACGATCATGGCGCCCGAGCAGTAGGACATGAGGCAGCCGCGGTTCCCGCAGCCGCACTCGATGCCCTGACCCGGATTGACGATCATGTGGCCGGACTCCCCCGCCCATCCGTAACGGCCGCGGAAGAGCTTGTTGTCAATGACCATCGCGGAGGAGATTCCCGTGGACACGGGGCAGTAGAGCATGTCGCGGAATCCCCGACCCGCGCCGTAACGGTGCTCGGCGAGGGCCCCGGCGTGCGCGTCGTTGTCCAGCAGCACGCGGACGTTGCCGCCGATGCGCTCCTTGAGGTACTGGCGCGCCGGGACGTCCTTGAGAAGGGGCAGATTCGCCGTCTTGACGATGCGGCCCTCCTCGTAGTTCACGTAGGACGGCATCGCCACACCGATCCCGCGCAGGTCGCTCGTCTCGGTACCGCTGTCGCGCACGAGCTCGAGACAGGCGTCGATGATGCCGTCGAGGAACGCCTCGGGGGCCAGGTCCTTGTCAGCGGGGAACTGAGTGCGTCGCAGGAGGACGTGCTCGTTGTCGAACATGCCCAGCGCGACCTTGGTGCCGCCCACGTCGACGCCGATCGTGCAGCCGGTTCTGCTGGGCAGGCCGGGGGCGTCGAAGAACGGGCGCGGATTGAGCGCCTCGCGCTGAGCGGCGGCGAGCTCCTCCCGGGTGGTCAGAGGCGCTCGGGTGGTCGCGTCGGCGCCCGTACCGGTCAGTGTGCTGGTCATGGTGACTACTCCTTCGTGGTCGTGCGGGCGTCATCGCCCGCGGGATGGGGATGGCGGCGCCCCCGTGCACCGACTCGATCGGATCGCACGGCGGGCGGATGAGGACGCTGCTCGACGACGTTGTCGAACGGCCCGGGCCGCGGCATCATCGTCGGGCGGGCCTGCTGCTCGACGGCGTTCGAGCAGGTCATCGGGATCGTGGTGCTGCCGTCGGTTTCGAGGGATCGGGGCGACGGCGCCCCGGAAGTCCGCCCCCACCGTTGCGCGACCGGACGCGGGGCGCGGCGATGCGATGGCGGATCGGTGGATTCAGCCGGTCGGTCGGCCGCCCTCAGACGATCTCGGCGGCGCCGAAGGCCTCGCGGAAGTCGTCGGCGAAGGCGTCGACGGCCAGGGAGACCAGGGGCAGGGCGAGCATGGAGTCGAGGAGGTCCGCGCCCACCGTGACGGCGTGCGCGCCGGCGGCCACTGCGTCGGTGACCTGCTTGATGTTCTTGAAGCTCGCCGCCAGGATTCGCGTTGGCACCCCCTCTCTGTCGATGTCCTCCCGCAGCGCCGCGATGACGCGCAGCGGGTCGATGTCGGCGTCGGACATCCTGTTGACGTAGGGGGCCAGGTAGTCGGCTCCGGCCGCCGCGGCCAGCAGACCCTGCGCCGTCGAGTAGACGGCGGTCGCGGTGACCCGCACCCCCTGCGCCTTGAGCGCGGTGATGGCGGGGAGGCCGGCCGCGGTGGTCGGAATCTTGACGAGAGTGCGCTCCCCCGCGATCCTCCGGATGACCCGGGCCTCCCGGAGCATTCCGTCGGTGTCGCGGGCGACGACCTGGACGTGGAGGTCCCTCTCCCCGACGAGCCCGCGCAGGCGGGCCAGGTCGGAGGCGAAGTCGCTCGGCTCCGCCGCCCGCAGAATGGTCGGGTTCGTGGTGACGCCGAGCAGCGGGAAGGCCGCCAGTGCGCGCTCCACGCGCTGCGGGCGGGCGTCATCGATGAGGATCTTCATGGGTCGTCTCCCTGGGGTGGTTCGTGTCGCCGTTCAGAGGGTCTGCTCAGAGGGTCTGCTCAGTGCGGGCGATGATGTCGTCCTGGGTCTGCTTGGACAGGACGACGAAGAATGCGCTGTACCCGGCGACGCGGACGATGAGGTCGCGGTGCCGCTCCGGGTGCGCCTGCGCGTCGATGAGGACGTCCCGATCGACGACGTTGTACTGGATGTGGAAGCCGTGGAGCCGGTTGAAGAAGGCGCGGAGCATGGCGATGAGCTTCACGCGGTCCTCGGGCTCGGCGAGGATCTGCGGAGTGACCTTCTGGTTGAGCAGGACGCCTCCGGTGATGCGGCCGGTGTCCAGCTTCGAGACGGACTTGAGCACCGCCGTCGGCCCGTTGGTGTCGGCGCCGTGGCTCGGCGAGCAGCCCTCGGCGAGGGGCTCGCCCGCGTGGCGCCCGTCGGGGGTGGCGGCCGTGGAGGCCCCCTGGGGCACGTTCGCGGAGATCGAGGACGTGCCGGCGTAGTAGGTGCCGCCGATGGGTCCGCGCCCGTAGCGGGAGTTCCGGTAGGTGAAGATCTCGTCGATGTCGGTGGCGTAGGCGCGCACGAGGAGCTCATCGACATCGTCGTCGTCGTTGCCGTACTTCGGGGCCGCGACGAGCAGCTTGCGGATGCGCTCGCCCTCCTCGCCGGCGAAGTCGTTCTGGAGGGCCTCCCAGAGCTCCTCGCCGGTGATGGCCCGGTCCTCGAAGACGGTCTTCCTCAAGGCGGCCAGGGAGTCGCCGAGGTTGGCGATCCCGACCTGCAGTCCGGAGCAGAAGTCGTAGACGGCGCCGCCCTCCTTGAGGGTCCTGCCACGGCCGATGCAGTCGTCGACGAGGCCTGAGCACAGCACGTCGGCGGTCCTGTGCTCCAGCGCCAGGTCGCAGGAGGCGTCCAGCACGATGCAGTGGCGCTGGAACTCGCGGATCGTGGTGTCCCAGGCCTCCATGACCTCGTCGAAGGAGGTCATATCGCGCAGGTGCCCGCGGGAGGGCGCCAGGCGGATCCCCGAGGCCGGGTCGAGGCCGTCATTGAGGGCGACCAGGAGCGCCTTGGGGAAGTTGAGGAAGCTCATACCGGTGCACCGGTAGCCCCAGCGGCCGGGCACGGCGACCTCCACGCAGCCGATCGCGGAGTAGTCGTGGGCGTCCTCGGAGGAGACGCCGCGCTCGATGAGCGAGGGGATGATGATCTCGTCGCTGTTGAAGGCCGGCATCCCCGTGCCCAGGCGCATGAGCTCGACGGCCTCGTTCATGAAGTCGTCGCTCAGGCCCCTGTGGTAGCGGATGGTGAGGTTCGGCTGGGGCAGATGGGTCTGGGCGACGGCCCTGATGATGAGGTGGGACAGGCGGTTGACGGCGTCGGAGCCGGCGGCGTCCTGCCCGCCGATGGTGACGTTCTGGTAGAGGGGGCTGCCGGCGGAGAACCGGGTGTGGCTCCAGGAGCGGATCTTGTTGACCGTGAACGTCTTGAGCCACAGGTTGGAGAGCAGCTCGACGGCGGAGTCCTCGGTCTCGCGGCCGGCCTCGAGGTCGGCGCGCAGGTGGGGCCACAGGTACTGGTCGAGACGGCCGTAGGACAGGGAGTGGCCGTTGGACTCGATCTGCAGGGCGACGTGCACGAGCCAGATCGACTGCACGGCCTCCTGGAAGGTGGTGGCCGGGTGCTCGGGCACGACCTGGAGGATCCGGGCCATCTCGCGCAGCTCGGCGCGACGAGTCGGATCCGTCTCGGCCAGGGCGAGCCGGCCCGCGAGCTCCGAGTAGCGGTGGGCGAAGGCGATGACGGCATCGAAGGAGATGAGCAGGGCCCGGTAGAAGGGCGCCTTGTCGAGCTCGGCGGGGTCGGTGAGGTCGAGCGCGTCGAGGGCGGCGCGCGTGCGCTCCTTGTAGCCGGCCAGGCCCTCGCGAAGGAGACGACGGTAGTTGACGGCCAAGTGGGCGTCCCCCGAGGTGATGTTGCCCTCGGGGTGGATGATGCCCAGGTCGTAGAAGCGCCTGGAGTCCTCGGGCATGAGGGTCAGCGCGTGCTCCTTGAGGGTGCGCCCCCTCCAGAAGGGCGCGATCCCGCGGAGCGTCTCCTTGGCCTCCTCGGAGATGGTGAAGCGGTCGCCGGGGCGCTCGTCGAACTCGTCGAGCTCGGCGATCACCCAGTCCATGGCGTACTCCGGCATGATGGGAGCGGCCCGGTTGGCACTCGCCTGGTTGCCCGCGAGGCGCGAGGAGGGTTCGATGTAGATCGTCATCCTCTCCAGGACGTTCCTCAGCATGAGGGCCCGGATCATGACGAGCGGCTGGTCGGCGTTGTCCCGGTAGGTGTCGGTTGCGATGACGGCGCGCTCGACGCACACGGAGGGCTCGGCGCTGAGCAGTTCGTCGCGCCAGGCCTCCATGCGATCGGTGAGTCCTCCGAAGCGGGGGCCTCCCAGGGCGGGGCGCGCGGGGGGCGTGGTGACGGGGGCGGTCGTGGTGGTCATGACGGTTCCTCTCTGGTGGTGAGGGCGGTGGGGCCCGAGTCCCTTCCGACGACGTGGTCCGGCTCCGGACGCGCCTGGGCGGGGTGGACGGCGGCGGTCCCGTCGGCGGCGACGGTGACGACCTCGACGCCGGCGCCCGTGAGCGCGTCGACCTGGGCATCGGGGGCGGCCGAGTCGGTCCACAGCGCGGCGACGTCGTCAGCGCCGAGAAGCGGAACGGGACCGTGGCCGCCGAGCTTCTCGGACTCGGTGAGGACGACGACGCGCTCGGCCCTGCTCGCCAGGGCGCGCACGGCGGTGGCGCGCATGTAGTCGCGAGCGGTGAAGCCGAGCGAGGGGGTGAAGCCATCCGTGCCGATGAAGAGGCGGTCGACGATGAACTGCCGGGCGCACAGCTCGACCATCGGTCCGACCAGCACCCTCGAGTCGTGCTGCTGCTCGCCGCCGAGGAGCACCGTGCTCACCATCGGATGGGCGCCCAGCCTCTGGGCGATGAAGGCCGAGTTGGTGACGATCGTGATGCCCGTGCGCTGGATCGAGATCTGCTCGGCGAGGAGGGCGCAGCACGAGCCGGCCTCGATCATGACGGTCTCGCCGTCGTTCACGGTCGCGGCCGCGGCCGCGGCGATACGGACCTTCTCCGCGTAGTGGTAGGCGAGACGCCCTGCGGGGTCGTCGGGCGAGACGAGCATCGCGACACCGCGCTCGCGCCGGATGAGGCCACGAGCCTCGAGGTCGTCGAGGTCCTTGCGGATGGTGACGGTGGAGACGTGGGCGATACCGGCGAGCTCGGCGACGGCGATGCGACCGGCGACGACGATGGACTCGAGAAGGGTGAGCTGACGAGTACTCATGGTGTCCATGCCCCCCTTCCTATCGCACGAGATCCTGATGCGTCGTCGTCCGAAGCGTTGAGAACAACGGTAGAGGGTCACGTCTCTTCGCAAATAGGCCCTTTGTCCTTCATTCGTAAGTTATTATCGTTATGAACGAAAGGTCGTGAGTTCTCATGCCATCCAGGACGCCCCGCTCCGTCGACACCGGCAAGGTCCGTCCCCCGGCCCGCGGCCGGAGGCCGGCATCATCGGTCACCGGCCCGGCCCCGGTCGCCGCCTCCCGCACCGGGATGGTGTTCAATGTCCAGCGCTTCTCCCTGCACGACGGCCCGGGCATCCGTACGGTGGTCTTCCTCAAGGGCTGTCCGCTGCTGTGTCCGTGGTGCGCGAATCCCGAGTCGATCAACCCGAGCGTGGAGGAGTTCCTCGACCCGGACACCGGGGAGGTCTCACCCGCCGGCCGCACCCGCACGATCGAGGAGCTGCTCGAGACCTGCGAGGCGGACCGCGTCTTCTTCGAGGAGTCGGGGGGCGGCGTCACCCTGTCCGGCGGTGAGGCGATGATGCAGCACGCCTTCGCCATCGAGATGCTGCGCCGCCTCCAAGCGGTCGGTATCCACACCGCCATGGAGTCCACCGGTCACGTCGCGGCCCCGGTCTTCGAGCGCGCCCTGGAGCATCTCGATTACCTGCTCATGGATGTCAAGCACCACGACCGTCAGGAGCACAAGCGGTGGACCGGCGGTTACAACGACCTGCCGCTGCGCAACCTGTCGCGCGCCGTCTCCCGCGGTATCGACATCTGCGTCCGCATCCCCGTGATCCCCGGTGTCAACGACACCCTCCGAGACGCACGGGCCTTCGCCGCTCTCCTGCGCCGGCTCCGGGTCGAACGGGTGCAGCTCCTGCCCTTCCACCAGTTCGGCGAACGCAAGTACGCCCTCCTCGGCCGCCCCTACCGGATGGCGGGGATCGCCGCCCTCCGCCAGGAGGATCTCCTGGACTACCGGGACCTCATGAGAGCCGAGGGCGTCGAGGCCCACTTCTGAGCGCCGGTCCGCTCCCGATCATCAGAAGAGCAGCGCGGCCAGCTGGCGACGGGCCCGCGTCACCTCGGGAGTCGACGAGCCGATGATGTCGAAGAGCTCGAGCAGTCGTAGCCGCGCGGTCTCCCGCTCCTCGCCGGTGCGCGAGCGCACCGCCTCGAGCCCACGTCCCAGGGCGACGTTGACGTCCCCCTGCGACAGGGCGGCGTCGGCCCCGGCGAGCTGATCCTCCACGCTCGCCCCCGGTGCGTCCGCCGCGGCCAGGAGGGCGCGGGGGTCCTTGCCGTCCATGCGTCCCAGCATGCGGATCTGCCCCCGCGCCACCTTGAGCTCGGCATCCGCGGGGCTCTGCGCGATGGCGCTGTCGTAGACCTTCTCGGCGGCGGCGTAGTCGCCCCGTTCCATGGCCTCGCGGGCCCGGCGCTCCACCTCGGTCTCCTCGGGCTCCACCGGCTCCGCGTCCACGGCGGGCGGCGGGGCGAGGCGCCCGGTGACGCCGTTCCGGGCCGCCAGCTCAAGCAATTGGTCGAGCAGGCCCCGCAACTGGTCGGCGGGAATCGCCCCCTGGAACAGGGGCACCGGCTGTCCGGCGATCAGTGCCACGACGGTGGGCACGGCGGTGGCCTGAAGCGCCTGGACAACCTCCGGGGCGGCATCGACATCCACACGTGCGACCTGGAAGCGACCGGCGTACTCCTGAGCCAGTGCCTCGAGCCGGCTGACGAGGTCTGCGGAGGATCGGGAGCGCGCGGTGTGCAGGACGACCACCACCGGCACCTGAGTGGAGGTCTCGGCGACGTCGCGCAGGGAGGCGGCGTCGACATCCACGACCAGCGGCGCCGGTATCGCGGCCGCCGGCCCCGCGGCACCGGTCGCGGGACGCTCCGCGGGGGACTTCCCACGGCCCGGCGAACCACCGTCCGCGGCGGGAGCGCCCTGTCGGGAAGCGAGAGTGGACAGGTCCACGGCGCCGAACATGCTCATGGGAGGGCCTTTCCCGGGCTGAGCCCGCTGATGAGTCGAAACAGTGCGAGAGTAGGTGCGGCTGGGATGAGAAGGGCTTGAGAGGGGCGCGGCCCCGCGTGTCAGCCGGGCGACTTCGAGTCGTCCTTGGAGGCCGAGGCCAGCACGGCGCTCCGACCCAGCACCACGGCCGGGGAACCGGAACCAGCGGACGGTATCGAGAAGGCCACCATGACGTCGTAGGTCGACGTGACCTCGCCGGTGATCTCAGTGCCCGTCCCCAGGAGGGAGGCGACCTCCGGAAGCATCTTGAGCGTGGACTTGGCGACCGTGCGCTTGTACACGACGTCGTAGCTGAGGGTCGTGAGCACGATCGCGCCGTTGTCGGTGGTGCGCAAACCGCGGAAGCCGTCGGAGCCGGCGCGCGCCGTCACCGCGATCTCACCGGCGGAGGAGACGTCCTTGCTGCGCAACGATCCCAGCTGCTGGCGCAGCAGATCGTCGGCGAAGACCGCCCCGTTGTCCCCGTCCGGGTTGTTCAGGGCATCGACGTAGGAGTCCAGCACCTCCTGCGGCGTGGCGGCCAGCCCGTCGGCATCGCCATCCACCTGCTCGCTGCCGACTGAGGCCGTCGCGGTCGCGGGCACCTCGACGCCGGCGAACGGCCGCACCCAGGCCCACAGCCCGAAGTTGTCGCGCGCGGCGTCCTGAGTCAGCGCCAGCAGATAGGGAACATCATCGCCATCGGCGGTCTCGGTGACCGTCAAGGCGATGCGCGGGAAGCCCGTGGCCCGCCCCACGGTCCCAGCCTGACTCAGGGTCGTGAAGTGCTCGATCTTGCTGTCGTCCTGGGCCGCCGAGGCGAGAGCATATTCCTCGGTCCGTACACGCAGAGCGGGACCGGTGAGATAGCCGGACAAGAGCTCCGGACTCTTCTGGGCATCAGCGCCGTCCAGACCCGTCTGAATCCGGTCGAGAGCGCTGGTGAGGTGCTGACTGTCCAGGACGGGGTGGGCCGTGGGGGTACTGACCTCCGGCGCCGGAGGGAGTTCCTGCGAGCATGCCGCGAGGGTGAGGCCGACGGCGGTCGCCGCGGCGGAGGTGAGAAAGACTCGGCGGCTGGTCATCATGCGTGCTCCTCATCGGACTCGGGGCCGGCGGGCAGGTCGGAATCGGCGCTGCGAGGCCGCCGGTGCTCCGCAGGCCAGCCCTGAGTCGGGAAGGAGAAGCCCTGCCCCTGCGGCCCGGGCTGGCCCTCGTAGCCGACCTGGCCCCCGTAGCCGGGCTGGCCCCCGTAGTCGGGGTAGGCGGGACCGGAGAAGCCCTGCCCCTGCGGCCCGGCCTGGTCGCCGTGGCCGGACTGCCCCTCGTAGCCGGACTGCCCCTCGTAGCCGGGCTGGTCGCCGTAGTCGGGGTAGGCGGGACCGGAGAAGCCCTGCCCCTGCGCCTCGGATCCACCGGCGCCCTCGAGGGGAGCCTCGCCCCCGGACTCCCACTGGGCGGTCTGGCGGTAGTCCCACTGAGTGGTCTGGTAGGCGGCCGCCCCGCCGGCGTCCGATTCGGGAACCGCGCCGTACGCGCCGCCGATCCCATCGGGCGATTCGCCGTCATACATGTGCTGCTCGAAGGCCTGAGGGTCCTCAGAAGCCTCGACACCGCCGAGGTAGACGCGACCGGTGCGCGGGTCGATCCACTCCTCCCCGGCGGCCTCCGCCCGTTCCTTGTCCCGAAGCTCTCTGCGCGACAGCGGCCTGTTCGGGTCGCCGATCTGCGGGATCCCGGCAGTGGTGACTCCATCGGCCTGAGCGAGCCGAGCGGCACGCTCGGCGGAGCGGGCGCGCCGCTGCTCATCCGCACGACGCATCTGGATGTCGATGAGAAGGAGGAACACGCCGACGAGCAGGAGGAGCCCGCCGAGGACGAGTCCCGGAACGAGCCAGGGCGTCGAGACCCTGCGGGGCCAGGACAGTGAGATGCTGGGGGCGGGCGAGGCCCCGTCGGTGGCCGCCAGCACGACCAGGTCGGTGTCGGCGGCGTCCAGGTCGAGTGCGACCGAGCCCTTGTCCGAGGCAGTGGTCAGCCACAGATCGGAATTGCTCGGATCCGCCCCGGAGGCCTCCAGGACGGTGCAGCCGTTCGCATCGGTGCTCGGGGCGGCCGTCGGCGCATCGGAGGCGGTCGCCTCGGCCGTCGCACCGGGAGTCGCTGCCGGAGCAGTCTCATCACCGCACCTAGTTGTGACATCGGTCGCGGACAATCTGTCCCAGCTGTCCATGCCCGTGACGGAGACGTACGGGTCGTTGGCGAGCCAGGCATTGACATCGGCCGAGCGCCCCACTGCGAGGAAGACCTGGTCGTCGCCCGAGGCGGCCGTGGCGGTGACGGTGACCTTGGAGTCGATTCGGTTGAGGACGCCCGGCTGCGTGACGACGTAGTTCTGGGCGGGGGCCGAGGCGAGAGTCGCCTCGGCGGTCGCACCGGGTCGCCAAACAGTGGCGGAGCAGACGGCCAGGATGATGGCGATCAGGCCGAGGACGGCGATGATCGCGCTCAGGATCCGTCGGTTCACGGCGTGACTCTCCTCGAAGTCGTGGACATGGCACCGCTGTCACCGGCCCCTGCGCCGAACGCTGCTCCCACAGAGCCCGGTTGCAGACATCGCCCAGAATCGCACGTTCATTCCATCCGTGCGAGGAGCCCCGCCGAAGATCACAGAGCCTGCGCCCTCAGCGGACGAGCGGCCCGCAGGCGCCTAAAGACACCTGAAAGCCACCTGAATCGGCGTGTCTCCCCGATTCCGCTCGACGTCGGAGCACAATCCGATCATGATCAGGCCCTCAGGGCCTAGGCGCGAAGGGCGCTCTCATGGCTACGATTGGGTCACAGCGGGCCGCGGCGGCCCGCCAGAAGGAGGAGTGACGTGGCCGAGGGGTCTTCTGAGGAATTCGCCATCACCATGCGGGGGTACGACCGCACCCAGGTCGATCAACGCATCAAGGCGCTGTCCCGTCAACTTGGAGATGCCCGCCGCGAGGTCGCCAGCCTCGACCAGCGGGCGATGACGCTCGCCGGCGAGCTCGCCGACGCCCAGCGTCGTCTGCGCGAGGCGGACAAGCCCACCTATGCCGGACTCGGTTCGCGCATCGAGCAGCTCCTGCGCAGCGCCGAGGAGCAGAGCACCTCCGTGCTGTCCAAGGCGAACGCCGAGGCCGACGCGCTCCTGGCTCGCACGCGCGCCAATGCCGCGCACCTGTCCGAGCGCAGCTCCTCCGAGGCGGCAACCATGGTCGCCGACGCCCGGCGGGAGGCCGCCGAGCTGCGATCCCACAGCGAGGCCGAGTCCTCCACCATCCTGGCCAACGCCCAGGCCCGGGCGGACGAGCTCATCGCCTCGGCGCAGCGCAAGGCGGAGCAGATCACCTCCGAGGCCAAGGCGAGCGCGGCCGAGGCCCGGTCCTCGGCCGATCGCGAGGCGCAGCTGACGGTGGCCGCGGCCAAGAAGTCCGCTGCCGAGCTCACCGTGACCGCCGAGCGCGAGGCAGGAGAGACCCGGGAAGCGGCGGAATCGGAGGCCGACGCCCTGAGGCGCTCCTCTCAGGACCAGGCGGACTCAGTGACGGCGACCGCCGCCGAGGAGGCCCGTATCACCGTGGACAAGGCTCGCGCCGAGGCCGACTCCCTGCTGTCGGCCGCTCGCAGCGAGGCGGAGGCGTTGAGGCGCACGAGCACGGCCGAGGCCGAGGCCGCGCGAGCGGAGGCCACGGAACTGCGCCAGCAGGCGCTTCTCGAGATCGCCGCGGCGCACGAGGCGGCGGCCGAGGAGGACTCCACCGCTCACGAGGCCGCGCGCCAGCACATCGAGGAGATGAACCGTCAGGCGCAGGAGCAGGCGGCCCAGGCCGAGGCCCGCCTCGAGGAGGCCCTCACCCGCGCGGAGGCCGTGCGCTCCGAGGTGGACGACACCCTCCGCTCCCGCCAGGAGGAGGCGACGCGCCTGGCCGAGGACACCCTGAACCAGGCCCGTCTTGAGGCGACGGCCCTCCTTGAGGACGCCCGTGCCGACGCCGAGGTCGAGAAGACCACCATGATGCGTCAGATCAGGGAACTCGAGCGCCAGCGCGACTCGGTCGCCAGCTACCTCGAGGAGATGCGCAGCGTGCTCGGCAACGTCATGCCGCAGGCTCCGGAGTTCTCCGACGTCATCAGCGCCGCACTGGCGACCGGCGTTCCGCAGGCCGCGGGCCTGTCCGATGTGGCCGGCAGTGGCGCCAGCGCCGATTCCGCAGGCTCTCCCGAGGCTGCGTCGCAGAGCGCCGGCTCTCCCGAGACGGTCGCCGACACCGATGAGGACCAGTCGCTCCAGGAGGACCTGCTGAGCATGGGCGGCCGCAAGCGCCGCTGAACTCGAACCGGCCCTCCCGGTGATCTCACGACCAGGCGCGGCGCACGAGGGCGAGCGTCTCCTCACGGGTCATGCCCAAGTTGCGCATGGTCGTCACGAAGCACATGGTCTCCCGTTCGGCCGCGGTGTCGGCGAGGTCCATGACATAGGTGCCGTGGCGACCGCGCCCCTCGACAACCCCCTCGAGCTCCAGTTCCCGATAGGCCTTGGCGACCGTGTTGACGGCGACATCGAGCTCGGCCGCCAGCGCACGTGTGGTCGGCAGGCGCACACCGGCGGCCAGGCGACCCGAGGTGACATCGACACGGATCGCAGAGCAGATCTGCGCGAAGACCGGCTCCGAGGAGTCCGGATCCAATGTGATGCGCAGGCGGATAGAGGCGGCCATGTTTCTAGTGTGCGCCTTATCACTCGCTTCCGCATCTTGAGACAGACCCCGGATTGTCAGTCGATCACCCGCCGTCGCACTCGCCTCTCAGGACGCGTCGCCGCCATCCACGGCTACCATAAACGGCGCTTCCAGCAGGCGGTGTGCCAGTGGCGGCGCTCCTCCAGACCGCGATCCGCTCCGAAGAGGGACTCGTTCGACCAGGCGACGACATGCGGCGTTCCCGGCGCGATGCTCCGGTTGCAGCCGGGGCAGGTGTAGGGCTTGTCGCCTCCGCGCAGGTGACGCACGGTGAAATCGGCTCCCCCCGGGCCGGTCTGAGTGCGCGGCATCGAGTTCAGCCGCTCCACGTCGAGGGGACGGTGTCCAGCGCCGTAAGGACGTTTGGAGCTGCGTCGTGCCATGGACCCGACCATATCGCCGCGCCGCCCGGACGTCGTCCGGGACCCTGAGCCCGACGGGCACTGAACGAGCACAGAACGAGCACCGAATCAGCCGAGTGCCGGTCGGAGTCATGCGATGGCGCGCTGGGATGGACGACGCGGGGCTCTCCCGGGAGAGTCATTCCCGAGGGAGCCCCGATGCGCGTGTCAGCGCGATGGGACGGCCCGCGTCGGAGCGCGCCCATCGGCGCCCGGTGTCCGGGCCGTCAGACGAGACCCATCTCGGTCACGGCCTTCTTCTCGTCAAGGAGCTCGGCCGCGGAGGCGTCGATCCTGCCGCGAGAGAACTCGTCGATCTCCAGCCCCTGAACGATCCTCCACTCCCCGTCCTCGGAGGTGCAGGGGAAGGAGGAGATGATTCCCTCGGGCACTCCGTAGGAGCCGTCCGACATGATCGAGGCCGAGGTCCAGGAGTAGCCGTCGACTCCCATGCACCAGTCGTGGACGTGATCGATGGCGGCGGAGGCGGCGGACGCGGCCGAGGACGCGCCGCGGGCGGCGATGATGGCGGCACCGCGTCCCGCGACGGTGGGGATGAAGTCCTCCTCGACCCAGGCTCGATCGGCGAGGATGTCGGTGATCGGGGCGCCCTTGACCGTGGCCTGGGTGAGGTCGGGGTACTGGGTCGAGGAGTGGTTGCCCCAGACGGTGACCTTGTCGATGTCGGTGACGTGGCAACCGGCCTTGGCGGCCAGCTGAGCCAGCGCGCGGTTGTGATCCAGGCGGGTCATCGCGGTGAAGCGGGAGGTCGGGATGTCCCCCGCGTGCGAGGCCGCGATCAGCGCGTTGGTGTTGGCGGGGTTGCCGACGACGAGCACCTTGATGTCGTCCGCGGCGCCCGCGTTCAGGGCCTCGCCCTGAGGACCGAAGATGCCGCCGTTGGCGGACAGCAGATCGCTGCGCTCCATACCGGCCTTGCGCGGCATGGAGCCGACGAGGAAGGCGATGTTGGCGCCCTCGAAGGCCTGCTCGGGGTCGTCGAAGATATCGACGTCGCCCAGAGTCGGGAAGGCGGAGTCGAACAGCTCCATCGCGGTGCCCTCGGCTGCCTTGACGGCCTGCGGAATCTCGAGCAGGCGCAGGTTGACGCGCTGGTCGGGACCGAGCAGGGCACCGGAGGCGATGCGGAAGAGCAGCGCGTAACCGATATTGCCTGCGGCACCGGTGACGGTGACGTTGACGGGGGCGTTGGCCATGAAGACTCCTTCGGAATGACGTGTCACTCGGGCCGCGAGCGACGCAGCCCACGGCCCGAGCCTACGGCGAGGACTCGGCGCCGACCCGGGACGATGGGTTCGTCGCCCATGTAATCCCGATCATACGGGCCGTGGCTCGCCCAGCGGCCCGGTCCCGGCCGGCACCGGACGAGCATCCGGCGGTGCCGGGCGATGAGGGGGTGGCGGAGGGCGAGGTCCAGTGCCCGGCTCAGCTCACGGCATCGGCCCCGGCCGCCTCGGCGGAGGCGGTCAGCTCCTCGGGACTGACGAGGCCCTCGACGCTGACGCGGTCGAGGTACTTCATGCCGTCGAAGGAGAGCTCCCGGGCGTTCTCCGGGTCGCCGTCGGCGCCGATCCGACCGCCCGCGAGACGGTCGACGACGATGGCGATGGCGCCGTCACCGGTGACATTGGTGGCGGTGCCGAAGGAGTCCATGGCGATGTACGTGGCGATCATGAGGGCGACCTGCGCGTCGTCGAAGCCGAGCATGGAGGACAGCAGTCCCGTGGCCGCCATGATGGCCCCGCCGGGAACGCCCGGGGCGGCGACCATGGTGATGCCGAGCATGAAGATGAAGCCGACCCATTGCGCCGTCGAGACGCTCAATCCCTGGGTGAGCACGATCGCGAAGGCGAAGGAGAAGATCTTCGAGGTCGAGCCGGCCAGGTGGATGGTGGCGCACAGCGGGATGGTGAAGGAGGCGACGGCGTCCGACACGCCGTTCCTCCTGGTCTGGGCCAGCGTCACGGGGATCGTCGCCGCCGAGGAGGAGGTGCCCAGGGCGGTCAGGTAGGCGGGCATCATGGTCGCCAGCGCCCGCACGGGATTCCTGCCGCCGATGATGCCGGCCACGACGTACTGGACGCCGAGGATGACGACCTCCAGGATGAGGACCACGACGACGACCCGCAGGAGCGTGCGCATGACGGACCACGCCTCGCCGGTGTAGGTGAGGTTGAGGAAGATGCCGAAGATGTGCAAGGGCAGCAGCGGGATGATGATCCGCTCGATGAGCCTGGTGATGATGGCGCGGAACTCGATGAAGCCCTTGCGGAGGACGCCGCGCGGGATGAGCGACAGGCCGATGCCGATGACGAAGGAGAGCAGGAGAGCGGTCATGACCGGGACCGCGGCCGGCATCTCGATGCTGAAGTACGTCTCCAGCGCGCTGCCGGGCTCCTCGACGCCGGACAGCGACGTGCTGGCCAGCAGCCGGGGGAACAGCGCGGCGCACACGACGTAGGTGAGAAAGCCCGAGAAGAGGGTGGAGGCGTAGGCGATGGCCGTCGTGATGCCGAGCCACCTGCCGGCGCCGCGGCCGAGGTCGGCGATCGCCGGAGTCACCAGCCCGATGATGATCAGCGGGATGGCGAAGGTCAGGAACTGGCTGAACAGGGCGGAGAAGGTCGCGAAGACCCGGCCCACGGCCTGCGGGAGGAACGGCTCCCCGCCGATCCTGATACCGCCCAGGGCGAGGGAGAGTGCGATGGCGGCGAGCACCCACACGAGGATGCCGCCGGCTGAGAGCGCCTTGCGAAGATATGACACGGAGAAACTGCCCTTTCGGCCGGGGCGGGCGGTCGGGAGCCGCCTCACTGCGCCGCAGCATGCCACAGGACGGATGATGACCGGGGGTCGTATCTCGCGGACTGATCCCGGCGGCGGGCGCGGATCCCCCGCATCCCTCCGCGCGGGACGGCCGTCAGACGACTCGCGGCAGGTCCGCGTAGTACGTCAGGATGAACAGGGCCGCCGCGAGGAGGATCCCGAAGAGGACGTCGAAGAGGCGCCCGCGCGCGGCCATCCAGGTGCCGTCGGGCCGTTGGAGACGCAGGAGCGCGAACAGCAGCACGCCCGTGCCGAGCCACACGATCGCCAGGCGACGGTGCCCCAGCAGGGAGATCACGGGCATCGCCGTCAGGCCAAGCGCCACCGCGAGCACTGCCAGCGTCCGGTAGGGCTCCTTGTGCTCGGCCGGCGGCCGGGCCACGGGAAGCCCCGCCTGCGCCCACGCGTCCTCGGCCGAGGGCCGCGGAGAGTGCGGGGCCCGCGGTCGATCCGCCGGCGGCTCCGCATCGGCGGTGCCCGGAGTGCTCTGGTCCTGGCTCACGGCCGTCATCGTACCGGTGCCCGCCGACGGATCATCAGTGGGCGAAGTGACGGGAGCCGGTGACGTACATGGTGACGCCGGCCGCCCGGGCGGCGGCGATGACCTCGTCATCGCGAATGGAGCCGCCGGGCTGGACGACGGCGGTGACGCCGGCGTCGATGAGGACCTGGAGGCCGTCGGCGAAGGGGAAGAAGGCGTCGGACGCGGCGACCGCACCGCGGGCGCGCTCGGGCGGCCCGCTTCGAAGGGCCTCGGGAGCGGACGCGTCACCGGTCGCTCGAGCGCCCAGGGTATTGGCGCGCTCGACGGCCAGCCTGCAGGAGTCGACTCGATTGACCTGACCCATGCCCACGCCCACGGTTGCGCCATCCCTCGCCAGGAGGATCGCGTTCGAGCGGACGGAGCGCACGGACAGCCACGCGAAGCGCAGGTCGGCGAGCGTCCTCCCGTCCGCCGCCTCACCGGCGACGAGCCGCCAGGTCGTCGGATCGGCGTCCCCGGACTGATAGGTGTCGCGCTCCTGGATGACGGCGCCCCCCGAGATCGGCCTGATCTCATAGCCCTCCCCTCCCGGGGGCTCGACGACGAGCAGACGCAGGTTCTTCTTGGCGGACAGGATCTCCACGGCCTCGTCGGCGAACGCGGGCGCGGCGACGACCTCGGTGAAGATCGGCCTGATCTGCCGGGCCATCTCGGCGCTCACGGCGGCATTGGTGGCGATGACCCCGCCGTAGGCGGAGACGGGGTCGCAGGCGTGGGCCCTGCGATGGGCCTCGGCGACGTCGCCGGTGGCCGACACGGCGATGCCGCAGGGGTTGGCGTGCTTGACGACCGCGACCGCGACGGCGTCGCCATGATCGTGCACGGCCCGGAGCGCGGCGTCGGTGTCGGTGTAGTTGTTGTAGCTCATGGCCTTGCCGTGCAGCCGGCGGGCTCCCGCCACTCCCCCGGCGGCGCCCGGAGCGCGGTAGACGGCGGCGGCCTGGTGCGGGTTCTCCCCGTAGCGCAGACCGGCGAGGCGCTCGTAGCCGGCGCCGACATACGCGGGCGGAATGGGAGCGGGGGCCCCTGACCCGGAGGCCTCGTCACCGGTCGCAGTCATGACCCCGGTATCAGTTCCGGCCTGCGCGGCGTCGTGCTCGGTCTGCTCGGCCAGCCAGGTGGCGACGGCGGCGTCGTAGGCGGCCGTGCGCGCGAGGGCCCGGGCCGCCAGGAGCCGGCGCTGGGCGAGGGTGAAGCCCCCGGCGCGCACGGCGGCGGCCGCCTCGTCGTAGGCGGAGGGCTCGACGACGACGGCGACGCCGGAGTGGTTCTTGGCGGCGGCCCGAACCATGGCGGGCCCGCCGATGTCGATCTGCTCGATGCAGGCGTCGAAGCCGGCGCCCGAGGCGACGGTATCGGCGAAGGGGTAGAGGTTGACCACGACGAGGTCGATCGGGGACACCTCCAGCTCCGCGAGCCGGTTCATGTGCTCGGTCCTACGACGGTCGGCGAGGATTCCGGCGTGGATGGTCGGGTGCAGTGTCTTGACGCGCCCCTGAAGGCACTCGGGGAAGCCGGTGACGTCCTCGACCGGCGTCACGGGCAGGCCCGCGCCCGCGATGGTGGCGGCGGTGGAACCGGTGGAGAGGATCTCGACGTCGGCGTCGGTGAGGGCGGTCGCCAGCTCGATCAGGCCCGTCTTGTCGTGGACGGAGATCAGGGCCCGGCGCACGGGGACCCTGTCCGGATCATCCGGATCCGGGCCGGTCGGCCTCCGGGTGTGCTGGTCGGGGACGGCGGACTTGGACTGAGTGGCCACGGGCGCTCCTGGTGCGATCGGCTGCGGGGACGCCCAGGCGGGCGACGTCCCCTGCTCATGATCGGCGGCCGTTCCCCGGTGGTGCCCCACCCTCGCCAGTCACGGCCAGCGCCAGTCTAGCCGCCCCCGCCCGTCCCCCCGCCCATTCCGTCTCCTCCGTGTCCGTGCGGATCACCCCGCGGACTCACCCCCCCCGCCATCGCCATGCGCCGCCATTCGCTCCGGGCGGTGCGTCGGGCCGGAGAGCCGGAGCGGGCGGAGAGGCCGGTCCGACCGGTCCTGCAGAGCTCATCGCGGTCCCCCGGCGCTGCGGCGGGCGGCATCAGTCCCGCTCGGCGGCGGGCCCGTCGTCGGCTCCGTCGGCGCGAGCGCGGCGGGACTCGCGGGCGGCAGCGCGTCGCTCCCGGACCGCCTCGACGCCGGCATCCATGCGCTCGCGCGTGCTGTGCAGGGGGGCGTCGGCGGCATCGGCGGTCGCCGCCATCCCTCGTGCGGTCAGCCGGCGGGTGGTGGGATGGGTGAGCGCCGCGACGGCGACGAGCCCGACCCCGACCTCCAGGGCGATGAAGAGGCACAGGTGGCCGAGGTGCGGGCCGACCCGGGCCATCCGGCCGGGACCGATCGGTCCGGAGGCCGCCAGGGCCAGGACCAGGCAGCCGAGCGTCACGACGAGGGTCGCGGTCACGGCGGCCAGGAGGGACTCGCCGAGCTCGAGCCCGAGGAGCTCCCGACGTCGTCGCCAGGCCGCGCCCATGGCGGCGATCGTGATGACCATGGGCAGGTAGACGCCCGCGGCGCCGAGCGGCGCGTCGGGCAGCAGCCCCAGTATCGGCATGGCCGGAACCGTGTCGGCGATGACGACGTCGGGCGAGAACAGGCTGCCGGTCCCCACTGTGAAGCCCGGGCCCGCGAGCCAGGCGAGCGCCCACACGAGCATGGTCGGCACCCAGCCCGCCTGCAGCGCGATGAGTCCGAGAGAGGCCGTGATCCCCCCGGCGGACAGGGCGTCGTGAAGACGTCCGACGCGTCCGGCTCCCTGGACGACGGCCACCGCTGCGACAACGGCGACCAGCATGGCCATGGCCACGGCCGTGCCGCGCACGAGGCCGAGGGCGGGATCCGCCCAACGGGGGCGGCGCGACCACCATCGATCCGCTCCGGGCAGGCCCCGCCCGGAGCGCTGAAGATGACCGAAGACGATGAGCGCCGTCAGGGCGCCGAGTCCCGGCACCGCCGTCCACATGCGGGACTCCTCCGGGCTCGAGGCGATGATGATGAGGGCCCCGGTCGCCATCGCGGTCAGAACCGTCCACAGTCCCGAGAGCGAGCGGATGAGGTGCGAGCGATGCACGGACCACCGGATGATGAGCGCCTGGAGGATAGTGGCTCCCATCAGCGGCAGGCCGATGACGCCGTCGGGACTCGCGGGGCTCCCCCACGCACCGCCCAGGCCCAGGCCCCACAGGCCGGTGCCGGTGCGCAGGGCGGTCCCCACGGACAGGGCCGCCGCGGCGTCCATGGAGGAGGTGGCGGCGAAGACGGCGAGCGTCGGCACCACGATGAGCAGCCAGCCCGCCAGCACCGGCTCCAGACCCGCACGCACGGCGAAGGGCCAGTCGGCGGGCACCACCAGGCGCAGCCGCCCGGCGCGGGTGGTCTCGTCGGCGTCCGAGACCACCCGACCGCGTCGCGCCCGGGCCTCCCCCGCGCTCACGCCCGCTCCGCCGCGCCGACGACCTTCCGATGCGCATCGCGAGCGAGGGCGGCGGTCTCGCTGGGGGTGCGTCCCACGTGCGCGCCCGCGGCCTCCAGCGCCGCCTTCTTGGCACGGGCGGTGCCGGAGGATCCGGAGACGATGGCGCCAGCGTGCCCCATGGTCCGGCCCTCCGGAGCGGTGAAGCCGGCGACGTAGGCGACGACGGGCTTGGTCATGGAGGACCGGATGTAGGTGGCGGCGCGTTCCTCGGCGTCCCCCCCGATCTCCCCGATCATGACGACCAGCTCGGTATCGGGATCCGCCTCGAAGGCGGCCAGGGCGTCGATGTGGCTCGTGCCGACGACGGGGTCGCCGCCGATGCCGACGCAGGTGGTGAAGCCGAGGTCGCGCAGCTCGTGCATGAGCTGGTAGGTCAGCGTTCCCGACTTCGAGACCAGGCCGACCGGGCCGGAGCCGGTGATATCGGGCGGGGTGATGCCGACGTTGGAGCGGGTCGGGGAGATGATGCCCGGGCAGTTCGGGCCGATGATCCGCGCCCCGCGCTCGGCGGCGTAGGCATGGGCGTAGACCGCGTCGGCCACGGGGATGCCCTCGGTGATGACGACGATGAGGCGCATGCCGGCGTCGACGGCCTCGATGATCGCCTCCCTGGCGAAGGCCGGGGGGACGAAGATCGCCGAGACGGCGGCGCCGGTGGCCCGCCCGGCCTCGGCGACGGCGCCGTGGACCGGCACCTCGACGGTGCCGGGGCGTACGCCGAGCGCTTCGGCGCCGTGGCCGAGAGGAGCCACGTCGAAGGCGACCGTGGCGCCGGCCTTGCGCGGATTGACTCCGGCGACGACTTTTGTGCCGGCGCAGAGCATGCGGCGGGTGTGCTTGCGGCCCTCGGAGCCGGTCATGCCCTGGACGATGACGCGGTCGCTCTCGGTGAGGAAGATGCTCATGGCTCAGACCTCCCGCTCGGTGGCGGTGCTGTGGGAGATGTCGCAGGCGATCCGGGCGACGGCGTCGGCCGCGCCGTCCATGGTCCCGACGACGGTGACGCCCGGCAGGGCGGCCTCGGCGAGGATCCGGTGGGCGAGATCCGCGTTGTTGCCGTCCAGGCGCACGACGATGGGCTTGTCGACGTCCTCCAGGGAGCCGACGGCGGCCACGATGCCCCGGGCGACGGTGTCGCAGGAGGTGATGCCGCCGAAGACGTTGACGAGGACGGCGCGCACCTGCGGGTCCGAGGCCACCACCTCCAGGCCGGTGGCCATGACCTCGGCCGAGGATCCGCCGCCCAGGTCCAGGAAGTTGGCCGGGCGCATGCCGCCGTGGTGCTCGCCGGCCCCCGCGACCGCGTCGAGAGTGGACATGACCAGTCCGGCCCCGTTGCCGAGCACCCCGATCTCGCCGCTCAGGCGGACATAGCTCAGGCCGGCCTCCTCGGCGCGGGTCTCGAGCGGGTCGGCGCCGGAGGCGTCATGGAGGGCCGCGTGCTCGGGGTGCCGGAAGGACGCGTTGTCGTCGAGCGTGACCTTGCCGTCCAGGGCCAGGACGGCGCCGTCCGAGGTGAGCGCGAGGGGGTTGACCTCCACGAGGGTGGCGTCCTCGGCGGTGACGACCTCCCACAGGCGCACGATGACCTCGGCGACCCGGGTGGCCGTGGGGCCGGGCTCGAAGCCCGCCGTCCCGACGATCTCCGCGGCGACGTCGTCGGTGAGGCCGGCCAGGGGATCGACGGCGACCCGTGCGAGCGCCTCCGGGCGCTCGGCGGCGAGGGCCTCGATGTCCATGCCGCCCTCGCGCGAGCACATGGCCAGGTAGCGCCGCTCCGCCCGGTCCAGGAGGACGGAGAAGTAGAACTCGGAGTCGATATCGGCGCCCTCGGAGATGAGGACGGTGCGCACCACGTGCCCCTTGATGTCCATGCCCAGGATGTCGCGGGCGCGGTCCTCGGCCTCCTGGGCGGTGCGGGCGAGCCTGACGCCGCCGGCCTTGCCACGGCCGCCGGTCTTGACCTGGGCCTTGACGACGACCAGGGACGAGCCGGCCCCGAACAGCTCCGCGGCGGCCTCTCGCGCGCCCTCGGGAGTCGTGGCGATCGCGCCGTCGAGCACCGGCACGCCGTGCGCTCGGAACAGGTCTCGCGCCTGGTACTCGTACAGATCCATCCAGTCCATCCTTCCGGGCCCGCGCACCGCGGATCCGCGGTCGATCCTCGCGCGCCGCACGTGCGGGCCAGGCGACAAGGGTAGCGCGCCGGGAAGGTCGGGAGCCGATGAATCCGCGCGCGAGTCGGGACCAACGTCCGCATCGGGTCGAGGACCGCTCCGACGCCGGTACGGGCGGGCCGAGCCCGGCGAGCACGAGCGCCGGGGGCGCCTCCGGGCGGCACCGGAGGGATCGGACGGGCGCGCCGGGTGACGGACGAGCGGGAAGAAGCGCCTCGTCCGCGTGACGCGGGCCCCATCGACGGGAGACAATAGGGGGCCATCGGACCAGCCGGACACCGCTAGGAGATCACGTGAAAGAGGGACACCGATGACCGCCGCGCCCGCCAGCACCACGACCGCCGCACCAGGACCGGTGAAGATCGGCGTCCTGACCTCCGGCGGCGACGCGCAGGGCATGAATGCCGCCGTGCGCGCCGTCGTCCGCACCGCCCTGCGCATGGGCGCCCGGCCCTACGCGGTTATGGAGGGCTGGGCCGGCGCCGTCGCCGGGGGCGACGGCATCCGCCCGCTCGAGTGGGACTCGGTCGGCTCGATCCTCCACCGCGGCGGCACGATCATCGGCACCGCCCGCTCGGCGGAGTTCCGCGAGCGCGCCGGGCAGCTGGCCGCCGCCCGCAACCTCCTGGAGCACGACATCGACCGTCTCGTCGTCATCGGCGGCGACGGCTCGCTCACCGGTACCGATGTGTTCCGCACGAACTGGCCCGGGCTGCTCGCCGAGCTGGTCGAGCGCGGCGAGATCACCCCCGAGACGGCCGCGGCCCACCCGGCGCTCATGGTGACCGGCATCGTCGGGAGCATCGACAACGACCTCGTCGGCGCGGACATGACCATCGGCACCGACTCCGCCCTGCACCGCATCCTCGAGGCGATCGACGACATCTCCTCCACCGCCGCCTCCCACCAGCGCACCTTCATCATCGAGGTCATGGGGCGTCACTGCGGCTACCTGGCGCTCATGGCCGCGGTCGCCGGCGGATGCGACTACGTCCTGGTGCCCGAGCTCCCGCCGCCCGGCGGCTGGGAGGAGGACATGTGCCGCAAGCTCGCCAAGGGCCGCGAGGCCGGGCGCCGCGAGTCCATGGTCGTCGTCGCCGAGGGCGCGACCGACCGGGCCGGGAACCGCATCTCCGCCGACGACGTCAAGCGCGTGCTGGCCGAACGGCTGGGCGAGGACGCCCGCGTCACGATCCTGGGGCACGTCCAGCGCGGTGGTAAGCCGAGCGCCTACGACCGGTGGATGTCGACCCTGCTGGGCTGCGCGGCCGCCCGCGAGGTGCTCGTCGCCACGGCCGAGACGGAGCCCGTCATCATCGCCGAGCGCCACAACCGCATCAGTCGCCTGCCCATGATGGAGCAGGTCCGCGCCACGCGCGCGGTCAAGGAGCTCGTGGCCGACGAGGACTACGAGGGGGCGGTGGCCGCCCGCGGCGCGAGCTTCGGGGAGATGCTGCAGATCTTCGAGACCATGTCCACTCCCCCTGAGCTCGACCCCGAGGTCGTCGCCCCGCCCCAGGAGACGGGCGCCCCCTCCAAGCGGGTCGCCATCATCCACGCGGGCGGCCTCGCCCCCGGCATGAACACGGCGGCGCGCGCCGCGGTGCGCCTCGGCCTGGACCACAGCTTCACCATGCTCGGGGTCTACGGGGGCTTCCCCGGGCTCCTCGACGGCGATGTGCGCGAGCTGAGCTGGGACGATGTCGAGGGCTGGGTCGGGGACGGCGGCGCCGAGCTCGGCACGCGGCGCGAGATCCCCACCATCGAGCAGCTCTACGCGCTGGGACGCGCCATCGAGTCCCACAGGATCGATGCCCTGCTCATCATCGGCGGGTTCAACGCCTACCTGTCCGCGCACGAGCTGGTCAGCGAGCGGGACCGCTACCCCGCCTTCAAGATCCCGATCATCTGCGTGCCCGCCTCGATCGACAACAACCTGCCGGGCAGCGAGCTGAGCATCGGCGCGGACACCGCCCTGAACAACGCCGTCGGCGCGCTGGACTCGATCAAGCAGTCGGCTGCCGCCTCCCACCGCTGCTTCGTGGCCGAGTCGATGGGGCGCAAGTGCGGCTACCTCGCCCTCATGAGCGGCATCGCCACCGGAGCCGAGCGCGTCTACCTCAACGAGGACGGCCTCACGCTGGCCCAGCTCGCCCAGGACTCGGCGCGCATGGTGGAGTCGTTCCGCTCGGGCCGCCAGCTCTACCTGGTGATCCGCAACGAGCGGGCGAGCAGGAACTACACCCTGGACGTGCTCGCCAAGATCTTCGCCCAGGAGGGCCGCGGCCTCTACGACGTGCGCCACGCGGCGATCGGCCACCTGCAGCAGGGCGGGGACCCGTCCTCCTTCGACCGCATCATGGCCACCAAGCTCGTGGCGCACGCCCTCGGCCTGCTGGCGGACCAGCTGGAGGCCGGGACCCACCACTCCAGCTACGTGGGCCTGATGGAGGGGCGGATCTCCCACCACCGCCTGGAGCGCATGAACGATGAGCTGGACCTGGCCGCGCGCAGGCCCCTCCATCAGTGGTGGATGGGCCTGCGCGACGCCATCGGCCTGGTCAGTCAGAACACGGGCGTCCTCCCCCTGGAGGGCGTTCCCGACTTCGGCGCGTCGGTGAGCGCCGCGGCCACGGCCTCGGACTGACTGCACCGACCACGACCGGCTACGACCGACGGCGACCGGCCGGGCGATTGACCGCGCGACTGGCCACGCGATCGGTCTCGGGGCCGACGCGCCGGCCCGTCCTGCGTCCGGGGCCTACGCGCTCTCCGTGATGGTGGGGGCGCCGACGCCCTCGGCGCGCTCGGTCAGGGCGCGGGCGAACTGGGCGGCGTGGAGGCGCGCGTAGGCGCCGCCGCGCTCCAGCAGCTCGGCGTGGCCGCCCTGCTCGACGATGTCGCCGTGCTCCATGACCAGGATCGTGTCCGCGTCACGGATGGTGGACAGGCGATGGGCGATCACGAAGCTCGTGCGCCCGTACCGCAACGCCGCCATGGCCCGCTGCACCAGCAGCTCGGTGCGGGTGTCCACCGAGCTGGTGGCCTCGTCCAGGATGAGGACGGCGGGATCGGCGATGAAGGCCCGGGCGATGGTGAGCAGCTGGCGCTCGCCGGCCGAGACGTTGGCGGCGTCCTCCTCCAGGACCGTCTCGTACCCGTCGGGCAGGGCCCGCACGATGTGGTCGACGTAGCAGGCGCGCGCGGCGTCCTCGACGGCCTCGTCGGAGGCGCCGGGGCGCCCGTAGCGGATGTTCTCCCGGATCGTGCCCTGGAAGAGCCACGGGTCCTGCAGCACCATTCCGGTGCGCGCGCGCACATCGCGCCTGCGCATGGTGGAGGTATCGGCGCCGTCGAGGGTGATGCGGCCGTCGTCGATCTCGTAGAAGCGCATGAGGAGATTGACCAGGGTGGTTTTGCCCGCCCCCGTGGGTCCCACGATGGCGACGGTCTGACCGGGCTCGACGCGCAGCGACAGGTCGCGGATGAGCTCGGCATCGGGATCGTAGGAGAAGCGGACGTGCTCCATCTCGATGACGCCGGCGCCGCGCCCCGTCGCCGGCGCCGTGGAGACCTCCGAGCCCGCCGGGGCGGCCGGCGCCCCCGGGGCCTCGGCGGGGGCCGTGCCGTCCGTGCCGTCCGCGTCGCTCTCGTCGGACTCGTCGGGGCTCTC
>ERZ772807.309-NODE-309-length-30400-cov-5.072137_pt1 | contig 30400 bp, 26 predicted proteins | sample MGYA00511472_ERZ772807 | MGnify/ENA primary metagenome ERZ772807 (study PRJEB29015, sample SAMEA2737947) | human oral metagenome | biome: human oral; feature: human-associated habitat; material: dental | place: China | collected 2039 ... | reverse complement strand
GCGCACCGGCTACCCGATCATCACCGGCGACTACACCGCCGCCCAAAAAATCGTTTCTCATCCAAGCTGTGAACAAACTTTGCTAAATCCCATAAACTTACGTCGTATAACTCTTGCAATGGCACTACCCTTTTTGTCGCGCCCAGCGCATTAGCAATAATTTGCGCCGTATGGAGTGCGCGCATAGCCGAGCTTGTAATAATTAAATCAGGCGCAAGCCCCAAGCTACGCAGCTTTTCTCCAAGTTTATTTGCACAAAGTTCGCCCACTTGGCTTAATGCCCGCTCGAAATCGCTTCCGTTGCCGCTTTGCGCCTCAGCATGTCTTATAAAATATATCCGTTTCATCTGCATCCTTTCATAAAATTTTATGTATAATTTAGCGTTAAATTCTACAAAATTCTAAATTTTTTCTGGATCATTCCAAAGCCATAACCGACCACGAATCCCGCTATGTGCGCATACCACGCCACATTTATGCCCATTAGCATCGGTGCAAAGCTCATTATCAAAATCGCGATAAAAATCCCGCCCGCATTGCGTTCATCAAAATAAGCAATCACGCCTAAAAGCACGCAAATAGCGCCACTAGCGCCTACGATATTGACGATTTCTCCCATGCTCATGGCATAACGGATATAAATCAGACACAAAGCGCCGCTCAGCAGCCCGCCTACGATGTAAAGTAGCGTAAATTTTATCCCACCGAACGCTCGCTCTAAAATCCCACCGAATTGATATAAAACCGCCATATTCATCACTAGATGCATCACTCCGCCGTGCATAAAAAATGAACTTAGTAGCTGCCACGGCATCCCTTCGAAAAAATACGGATTGAGCCCAAAAAATAGATAGGACTTAAAGCCAAAAAAATATTCTAATGCGAATGAAATTACGAAAAATAGGACATTCGCCACAATGATCGCGAGAGTAAATTTGCCTGATTGCATGAAACTCCTTAAATTTTTCACGCATAGTAGCAAAATTTTGATTAAATTAAAGGCGTCGTGTAATTTTATAGGCTCGAGATAAATTTCATAGATAAGTGTTGGCATCAAAATTTCGGCGAATAGTTTTAATTGCAAGCGCTTTATCAAATAGCTGTACTAAAATTTAAAATTTATATATAAAGCTTTAAACTAAAAATTTCATTAATAAAATTTAGATCGTAAATCTTTTTTAAAGCTTTACGGAATTCATAGAGTTTATCCGACGTAAATTAAAAAGCAAACACGCTGTAAATTTAATGACGATAAAATTGCAGTTATATGAAGCTATTTTGTAGAATTTTATGTAAAATTATAAGTATAATTTCACTAGAAATAACAAAAATTTGAGTTCAAATTAATTTCAAAATAAATTTTTAGAGTAATATTTTATTAAATGCTTGTTATATATAATTACGCGTTAAAAATGCTAATTTGATTTGCCATAACAGCATCAAAGTGAGTTTTTATTCATAAGTTTTTGCTGCAGGAGTTTAAAAGCCATAAAAATTTTAAAATTTGATTAGAATTTTAGAAATTTAATAAATTCTGCAAAGCTAGGTCGCAGCTAGAATTACAAGCGAAATTTTATCTGTAAAATTTCGCTTAAACCCTAGAGCATAAATAAAACCGCCGCGAATTTTTAAAAAGTCTAACGAAATTTCATAAAATCTAATAAATTCCAAAAGTTATGAGAAATTTTTCAAAAAATGCGGCGAAAGAATTTTCAAAATTCTAGTTATTTACTCGTCCGTATCCTGCGAAGCGGTTCGATGCTAGGCAGCTTATGCGGTCTTTGCCGCAGCGTACGATATAGCTATTTTCCATCTTTTGCCCTGCTACATGGACGTTTTTCTTATTTAAATTTACGAAGTCCGCTTGATTTCTACCACGAGTATTGTGGACAAATTTCACGCGACCATCAGCATAGATCTCGCGCACGATACCGATATGGCTGATCTCGTTATTGACCTTGCCTTTGTTAGAGCGCAAGGTGTTTTGAAAAAACACCAAATCCCCCACTCGCGGCGTATTGCTGAGTAAATTTTTACGGCTGTAATAATTATATATTGCTTGGGATTTGCGTCCGTTTGTGAAGTATTTCGGCAGATCTTTTGAGTTAAAAAATAGATCATCGTATTTATCATTTAGCACGGTGATAAATCCGCTGCAGTCCCCTCCCGCGCGAGTGCCGGTGTAATCGTCTACAGATGCGATTAGCGGGCGGTTAAACTCGCTTCCCGGCACCGAAGTTATTCCTTCTTCATGATCGTTTAAGACATACGCTTGCTGGCTGCCGGCAGACGGGGCTTTTGAGGAGCAACCGACCAGCAAAAACGCACCCAAAGCGCAAATAATTAGTTGTTTCATATAAAAATCCTTATAAAATTATGTAACGATTAAATTTGGGCGTAATTTTAGCGCTCAGTGGTAACAAAATGGTAACTTTAAAGCTAAATTCTGTATAATCGCCGAAATTTTACACGGAGAAATCATGCATTATCTACGAATTAACGGGGGCAAAAAACTAAGCGGCAGCGTCAAAATAAGCGGCGCAAAAAACGCCGCATTGCCGCTCATAGCCCTATCTATCCTTTCAAAAAACGAAGTCGTAATTAAAAATTTACCCGCAGTTTCCGATATCCACACGCTAATTCAGCTACTTTCAAATTTAGGCGCAAAATGCGAGTTCCTTGACGCTAACACCGCTAAAATCGATCCGCGCGAGGTAAACTCGACCAAAGCGATCTACGATATAGTGCGCAAAATGCGCGCTTCGATCTTGGTGCTGGGGCCGCTTTTAGCGCGATTTAGACACTGCGAGGTAAGCCTTCCGGGAGGCTGCGCGATCGGCGCAAGACCGATCGATCTACACCTTAGCGCGCTTGAAAAGATGGGCGCAGAGGTTAAGATCGAGCAGGGTTACGTCGTTTGCACCGCAAAAAAGGGGCTTAAGGGCGCGACTATAAATTTTGACAAAATTACCGTCACCGGCACCGAAAATATCGTAATGGCGGCGGCTTTAGCAAGCGGTACCACGCATATCATAAACGCGGCGAAAGAGCCCGAAGTAATCGCCGTTTGCAACGCATTAAAAAGCGCAGGTATCGACATAGAGGGTGTTGGCACTAACGAAATCCTCATCAAAGGAAGCGGCGGCGAGCTTTTAAGCTTGAACGAAATTTCGATCATTCCCGATCGCATCGAGGCGGGCACCTATCTGTGCGCAGGCGTGATCACGGGCTCTCGTATCACGATCACGCACGCTTGCGCGGCTCATCTTGGCGCCGTGCTTGCAAAATTTGAAGATATGGGCTTTAAATTTGAAATTTCAAACGGCGGCGACGAAATAACGATCCTGCCCACCTCAAAGATTAAACCCGTAGAGATCATCACGAGCGAATATCCGGGCTTTCCTACCGATATGCAGGCGCAGTTTATGGCGCTAGCATGCATCTCCTCGGGCGTCAGCACCATCGACGAGAGGCTTTTTGAAAACCGCTTCATGCACGTTAGCGAACTTTCAAGAATGGGCGCAGATATCCGCTTAAACGGACACATCGCGACGATCAGCGGCGGCAAGCTAAACGGCGCGGACGTTATGGCGACCGATCTACGCGCCAGCTCGGCACTCGTTTTAGCCGCCCTTGCGGCGCACGGCGAGAGCAAAATACATAGAATTTACCACCTAGATCGTGGATATGAGAGGCTGGAAGCTAAGCTTGGTGCGCTTGGTGCGGACATACAGAGACTGGAGGAATGAAGACTTCGGAATAAAAATCTTGTGCAAGCAAGCGATGCGGGATTTTACGCAAAACGCGTTTTGAAATGCCACGCTACGTAAGAGCCACGTAAATTCTATCAGTAGCAATGCATTAAATCGATAAAGCTAAGTGTGGCGAAATTTTAAAGGCAAATCTTGGTAGAATTTCAAGGATGAGTTCCTTAAGAATTTAAGTGGCGAGCTTTGGTAAAAATTTAATGAACGAGCCGTAGTGGAATTCTTTAAGCACATGCGAGCGGAATTCCTACGGCAAAGCGGAATTTTACGAGTGATATGCTTTGAAATTTTAAGCAACGCTAGCAGCAAAATAAGGCAAGTTTGAGCCCGTAAAATTTCGCGCATTTATTTGGGTAAATTTTGCTTTGCAAGCTTTGGCGCAACATAGAATTCAAGGCTACGCAAGGTCTTAACTGTGCGAATTTTAAATGTAAAAAATGATAAAAAGGACTTAAAATGATAGGAATAAATGAGGCTATAGATTTGGCTACGGCTAGAATCACATCAAGCAGGCGGAGCGAAATGGTGCCTCTTCCCAGCGCTTTAGGTCGCATTCTTTCTAGCGATATTTCTGCGATTAAAAACCTGCCCTGCTTCGATAATTCGGCGCTTGACGGCTATGCCTATGCGGCGGAATTCAAAGACGAAGAGCTAGAGATCGTAGAGCCTACGATTTTTGCAGGAGACGAAAAATTCTACGAAATCAAGGCTGCGCAAGCGCAAAAGATAATGACCGGCGCGCCAATGCCTGCAGGCGCGGACTCCGTCGCGAGGCTAGAGGATGTAGACGCGCAAGGCGGAACTCTAAAAATCCCTGCTTCCGTTCATGCCCACGACGGCTTTCGTAAAAAAGGCGAGGAAGTGCGCGTGGGCGAGCTTTTATTGCGCCTTGGCGAAATTTTAAACCCTGCTAAAATTATGCTTCTTGCCGCGCAAGGAATTTACGAAGTGGACGTTTACGCGCGTCCTAAAATCGCCCTATTTTCCAGTGGAAACGAGCTAAAAGAGCCGTGGCAGAGCGCAAGCGAGCGCGAAATTTATAACGCCAACTCTAGTGGTATTGCTGCATTGCTGCAAAAATACGGCTTTGAAAATGAGTATTTAGGGATTTTAAAGGATGATTTTAGCGCAGTATGCGAGGCGCTAGACGCTGCTACGCGTAAATTTGACGTGCTAATTACCAGCGGTGGAGCAAGCGCTGGGGAGGCGGATTTTATGCAAAGCGCTATGAGTGAACTTGGATTTTTGCAGGTTTTCGATCACATTGATATCAAGCCCGGCCGCCCCAGCAAGTGCTTCGCAAAAGACGGCAAATTCGTCTTTGCAATGGCAGGCAATCCGATGGCTGCTTTCGTGCTTACGCGCGCAGTCATACTGCCGATCCTATTTAAGCTTAGCGGCGCAAGCGAGGCTTTTAGCGCAGAAGCGGCGATCTATGCCAAGCTCGCAAGCGATCTGAAGCTAAAAAGCGGCAGAGTAAATTTAACCGTAGGCGCATATGAAGGCGGAGTTTTTACGCCTATGCCGTCGCCTTCTGGGCGCATCAGACCGCTGGCTGCAGCATCGCATTTTTTCTTGGCTGATCCCGAATGCGACAAAGTTCGCGCTGGAGAAATCGTAAAAATTTATGAAATTTAAGCGAGAAATTATTGACAAATGAAAATTTATAGGCTACAATCGCGCTTTATTTTTACCGCATGCGGGAATAGCTCAGTGGTAGAGCGCAACCTTGCCATGGTTGATGTCGCGAGTTCGACTCTCGTTTCCCGCTCCATTTTACATTCTGTTTTGTATTAAACGTGCCCGGATGGCGGAATCGGTAGACGCAAGGGACTTAAAATCCCTCGGAATTTTTTCCGTGCCGGTTCAAGTCCGGCTCCGGGCACCACCTAATAAGCCGGCGTGGCGACATAGCCAAGTGGTAAGGCATGAGCCTGCAAAGCTTTGATCCCCGGTTCGAATCCGGGTGTCGCCTCCAGATCCTAAAAAGGAGTTATTATGAGATACATACTAGCGGCTCTTTTGGCATTGATGGTTTTTAGCGGGTGCTCTAATACTTGGCACGGCGTAAAAGAGGATTCGCACAACGCGGCTCAATGGACCAAAGAAAAGGTTCACAACGGCGCCGAGTGGGTCGGAGAAAAAACCGAATAAAATTGCGCGCGTAGATCTTGATCTGCGCGAATCTACGGCGGGATTTACCCGCCCTTAATCGGGAGATGGCTGAGCGGTCGAAAGCGGCGGTCTTGAAAACCGTTGAGGTGAAAGCCTCCTGGGGTTCGAATCCCTATCTCCCGGCCATTTTAATCTAATCCAAAACTTTATTTTAATTTCAAAATTTCGCATTTTATTTATGCTAATTTTCATTTAATGCTCTTTGCGTTTAAACTCTACTTCACTATTAACGGCGTAAATAGGCAGCTAGAATAGCATATTCGTAAACGAATGCTAGAAAGATACGTAGCGAAAAAGCTAGAATTTCGATATTGGCCTGGTTGATCAGTTCGAATCAAAGTAATATACAATGGTGAAATAATATAATGGCATTAAGCTTTGAGCGTTCGTCTGGTATAAAAGTGAATGAAAAATCTAGCAACGAAATTTAGTTATGAGTTTTTAAGACGTAGCATTCATTGTGTAGGGCGTAAAATTTTGGAAGCTCCGCGAAATTTCAAATTCCATGCCGCACGCCGTAAAATTTTAGCGTGTGTATCGTATGATTTAACGTACGCGCCGTAAAATTTTAACGCTCATACAAAATTTTAAAATTCGCGCCTAAATTTAAGCTATAATCGCTTCAAATTTAAGGAGCCGCAAATGCTAAAATCATATCCTCTTGCGATGCAGGGCGTGGAGTTTCGCGGACACGGCGTGACGGGCATTTACGAGATGGGCGAGCGGATTGCCTTCGTCCACTTTGCCTTTGCAGCCCCTAGCAAGCAAAACATCGCCGCGAAGCTAACGCCCAGCTACGTGCTGCTAGATACGTTTTCGCTCGATTTTAGCGAGCACAAAAGATCAGTGCTCACCTACGAGCAGCGCGAAATTTTCTCTGCCGCCTCTGCGCTTTGTTACCCGCAGGACGGCCACTTCGTGCTAAATACGAGATACTACGAGGGCTTCGTCGATTCGCCCGCAAAACTCATCAAAATACAAAATGGCGAAATGACCGAGCTCGGCAACGCCCCAACGCCCGTGAAGCAGATCTACAACGATGCGCGAACCTACGAATTTGAGGGCTTTGCCGTGCGGATGAGTTCACCCTTTATGATGGAGTGCAGAGCTTCGCAAGGTGGGTCAAATTTAAACGGCTCGGCGCTGATTTGGGCGGCGTAGTAAATTTCAGCGGCGCGGCGAGCGAAAATTTAAAAAATTCCTCCGAAAATGTCGGCGCGGCGGTTGTTTGCGAAACCAGCGAAAGCTATCCGCGCAATGAAACGAGCGAGGCTAAAGATAAAATTTCAAACGGCGGCAAGCGGCCCTGCAAAAAAGCGGCCGCAAAAGGCAAAACTCTTTGGCGGCTGAAGCTAGGCGCGTATCTATATACGCCCGTTTGTCTGCGCGGAGGAGCGACGTCGCATTTTGATGCGCAAGGTAAGCGGCAGGGTCGAGAGACGCTGTATTTCGGCACCGCGGGCAAGAGTGGGCATCTATACGCCGTGGATGCGGCAAGCGGTGAGGTGATCTTTAAGTTTGATACCGGCGGCACCGAGCATTTCGCGTGGTTTGAGGGCAAAATTTTACTCGCAGATCGCAGCGGCAAGCCCGTTTTGATTAGCGCGGATGAGGGCTCAATCTTAAAAGAGGTGGAATTCGGCAAGTTTCAATTCGGCTCGGATCAGATCATGCTTGCTAGCAAAGGTCGCCTCTATGCCGTGGCAAACGACGGAGCCGCGATGTACGCCGTCTGCGCGGATTTATAAAATTTAATCGCAAGGCTTGAGGCGCCGAACGCTTTGGATATGAAATTTACCTATTTGAGGCTCATGTCCGCTAGCCGCAGTACCCTTGCTAGCCGCATCCCATCTCTCGCCCATTTGGCAAATGCCAAAAACCGCGAATTCTTTGGTATAAAGCACGCCGTAGCTCACTTACTAAGTAAAATTTATTCGCCCGGCGCCTCGTTTCGGATTGAAATTCAACCCCCTCGCCTTAAAATTTAAAGCAGCCACGGCAAATTTCAAGGCGCAAAGTGGTGTGAGCTGCCGCAAAATTCCATCGAGCTTTGCGGTGTGCGCGGGCAAACCTCGGCGATGATATTGATCGAAACGCCCGCTTTAGCGGCAATTGCGTAGATTTTGGGCAAAAACTTCGGCGCGAAGCTGAACAAAATCTCGTACTCCTCGCCGCTTTGCAACGCAGCCTCGCTAGGATGGGCGATCCAGCGCGCACCCACGCCGCTAGCCTCCATAAAACTGATAAATCCGCCCTTGCCGTCATAGATGATCAAAGTATCGATCGCGCGGAAGCTAAATTTCCCCTCCGTGATCTTTGAAAAAATCAGTTTGGCGATGAAAAACGGCAAAACCAATGCCGTCAGGCTCATAATAAAAATTATAAATCCTCTAAGGCTTTGTAAAAATCCGGCAAACGCAACGGCTATCACGATGAACGAAAGCACAATGCCTGCGGAATTTCTAGCCGGCACGATATGTCCGAATAGCGGCGTGGCGGTGAGCTTTATGAGCGATATCTCATCAAATTTTATAGATTTCGTGATTTTGCCTTTATTGACGTAGTTGATGCTCCTGTTCGTCAAATGAACAAAGCGCGTATGGGCGCTGTTGAGATAGGACACGACGGCGAATACTACAGGAACAAACGGCGTATAGTATGGGAAAATATCCCCTATATACAGAAACACCGGTACCGCCAAGGGAGCGAAGAATAGATTATAAATAAAGAATACTATTATGTTGTAGTCTTTGACGATGAGGGGTTTATTGCCAAATTGCGGCGGATTTCGGCGCTCGGCGTCTTGCCTAGACTGCGACCGCTGCGGCTCGTCGTTAAAATTTTTCATTAAATTTACCCCCATTTTTAAAATTTATCACTAGCGGCTCGGGCGTTTTGCGGCGCTAAATTTGCCGACCTCGCCGCACGCTTTAGCGACGCAATCCCAAGCAGAGCCCGCTTGCGTCCTTTTGAAATTTTATTTCGTTAAAATTTATCCGAGCCTTTGTTTGTACGCTGCGTATCGGTACCGCGTGCGCTTACCGCGCCGCCGCATGAAATTTCGAGATCTTATAGCTCGAAATCAAAGCAGTAAAAATCATCCGCCTCGCCCCAAAGCTCCTCTAGCGAGCGTCCATCTATCTGCGGCGCGCCGTAGAGCTCCCGCAGCGTGGCGAAATACCGCTCGCCGCTTGCGTTTGCGCCCGCTTCGTCCGCGCATCTTTGAAACGAGCAGCGATCCGCATAGGCGATGATCATATACTCTGCGCCGCATAGGCGAAATCCGAGCTCTGGCTCGCCGCCCTCGGCTACGCATTTTAGCAGCATTTGCTCTATAGTTTCAAATGAGTAGTCTGACATTTCGCTCCGATCTTAAAATTTTATCGCCACCGCGACACTTATTGTGCCGCCGCATATCGCGAGCGGTTTTGTTCCGCCAAAAACCCGAAGCGCTCGATCATATCCAAAAGCATATCGGCTCTGCAAATTTCATCGTCCAGCAGATCGTCGTATTGATCTCGCAGTCGCTCGGCGTCTTGCGCCACGGGCTCTAGATGCTCCCTGGCCTGTGCGAGCTCGCCCTTCATCACGTAGTATTCGCCCAAGATCACGCGAGCTTGCGTCTTGCTAACCTCGTCGCCTTCGCCCTCAAGTGCTGCTTTTAGGCTCTGCACGCCGCCCTCCTCAAGCCCTCGCGAGAGCTGCATTATAGCCTTGTTTAAGTAAAGCTTCGCATCCATTTTCGCTCCTTAGCTAAATTTCATTTGAAATAATAGAACAAATTTCCGCCGCACTCAAGATCCACGAACTCCTTGCTGTCAAAAAACAGCTTAAATTCCATGTGGCTCAGATATTTAGCGTCCTGCGCTTTCTCTACCAAATTTCTCGCGTCTTGTCTCGTGAAATAAAAAACTACGGGCGCGTCGGACACCGCTGCGATATACCAAATTTTAAGCGGCACTAAAAGCTCGCTTCGGTTTCGCAGCAGCTCCTCTACCGCGCCTTGGATCAGATCGGTGCGGATCTGTGATTCGAAGGACTCGACCGAGATATAAAAATTCTTTAGCTCGTTTAGCTTCGCGTAAAGCGGCGTGCGGGCAAGATAGCGCTCGATGCACTTTTTATCGGTGATTTTCGCGGCGTCTTTATCGAAGCGAAGCACGATCTTAAGCCACGCCGAGTCCCTGCCCGCGCCGTAAAACGCGCTGATCGCTCGAGTTTTAAATTTAGCGTCTATGAACTCTATCAGACCCCTGACGTTTTCACTATTTTTGACTTTGCCCTCTATGATCTCTTTGCAGCGCCTACTCTGATACGGGCTTAGATCGCAAAACATCGCGCGCCTTTAAATTTAAAGTGATTTAAATTTAGCCCGCATCGTAAGCCTGCAGCATATCGAAGGTCGGAGCGAAAAACAGCGCGCCCGTCTTTGCGGTGCTGAAATCCAGTAGGCGGTCGTAGTTGCCTCGCGGGCGGCCGATAAACATACTCTCAAGCATCAGCTCCAGCGTGCTAAAGGTGCTTGCGTAGGCGATGAAGTAGGTTCCCGTCTCGCCGCCCTGCATAAACGGCATATTGCCGCGCACGACCTTTTTATCGTCACCGACGTTGGCGGCGGCGGAGTGCGAGTTGCTAGGTTTTATCTCCTCGCTCATCTCGATGTCGTTTTGTTTACTACGCCCGATGACGCGCTCCTGCTCGGCGACGCCCGCGGCGTTCCATGCGCTCATATCGTGGATATATTTTTGCACGAAAAGATAGCTGCCGCCCTTGTACGCCGCATCCTCGTCGCCTACCTTGGCGAAAAAGTCGCGATCTGCGCCCTGCGGGTTTTCGGTGCCGTCCACAAAGCCGATGATAGCGCGCCCGTCGTAGTATTTAAAGCCGCAGATCTCCTCCTCGCACGTCGCGACGTCCTTTAGCGCGGCTCTGATCTCGCTTGCCATATCGTAGCAAACGGCTTGATTTGCGGCTCTGATGTGGATATGGATATCGCCTCCGGTAGCGGGCGCGATGTGTTTATCGCCCCTAATCTCTTCGAAATTTTTTAGCTCTTTCGGCAAAGGCTTCGGCAAGCCGAGCATTTTCCATGCCTCAAAGCCCACGCCGAGCACGCAGCTCGTCTCGCTAGCCGCGCCGAATCTCGTAACGGCGGTTTTGTTTAAATTTATCACCAGGCCGCAAAGACCCTCGAAAGCCTTTTTGCAGGCGGTTTTGCCTGCGTTAAAGCGCCAGATCATAAATACGGTGTTGTTGCCGGGCGCGTCGGTTACGTTTTGGGATTTTGCGTGCGCACAGGCGCAACTCTTTTCTTTACTCATTTTCGCTCCTTCAAAGTAAAATTTAAAAGGAATTTTAGCGCAATATCGGTAAATGGCGGGCGCAGAGATAAAATTTAGACGGCTTTGGGTTTGATTTTGGCGGAGGGAATTTTATCTTTGATCGTGGGATTTACGGCGAGGGTGGAATTTTGGCTTTAAATTTATAAAATTTACGCCGAATGGGAAGCGAAATTTTAGAGCTTTGCGGGGATGAAATTTTAAGATAATGGCAGATGGGAAGGGATTCGAACCCTCGAAAGCTTGCACTTTACACGCGTTCCAGGCGTGCTCCTTCAACCGCTCGGACACCCATCTAAATTAAAAGTCGCGATTATAGCGAAAATCTAAAATTTTGCCAAATTTCGTTTCGGCGCGCAACTCGTTTTGCCTTTAAATTTAAAACGCGGCGCTTAGAATTTTACCGCAGCGTTTGGAATTTTATCGCGCTGCTTGTAATTTCGCCGTGCCCGCTTGGAATTCTACCGCGCCACTAAGCCAAGCCGCTTTGCGCTTCTTAGCCGAACGGCGATTTCACCTTGCTGCGGCCATTTTAAAATTTAGATTATCTTTGAAATTTGGATTTGCCGCCCGCCGCAGGGCTAAATTTAAAAAGCGCAAGCAGATTTTTTAAACGATCCGCTTGCGCCGTAAAAGCCGAGCTGCGCTTTAAATTTACGGGTATTTTAAAATTTCGCGCTGCCCGTAAATTTATAAAGCTAATTAAAAATTCTATCCTTCGGGAAGGTGGACATATCGGGCTGCACGTCCTGCTCGGCGCCGATAAGCGCCTTTATTTCGCTATCCTCGATGCTAAAGCCGCCGCCGAGCGCCTTGTATGCATTCACCGTCGCGTTTAGTACATCAAGATCGGTCTGCACTTTGTTTAGCTGCGCGCTAAGTAGGTTTCGCTGCGAATCCAAAAACTCCAGATGATCGCTGTAGCCCGCCTGATACCTGCTTGAGGCGTTTGAATAAATTTTGCTCTGCGAAGCGACGAGATCGGCGAGGTTTGCCTGTCTTAGTTTGGCGTTTTGCACGCCTACAAGCGCATCGCGAACGTCGCCGAAAGCGGTTTTAAGCGCCTTGTCGTATGCGATGAAGCTTGCGTTTTGCTCTAAATTTGCAAGCTCGACGCGCCTTTTTTGGCGGCCGAAGTCAAGCAACGGCCCTACGAGCGAGCCACCGATATTCCATGTGCTCGCGCTTGCGGTAAATAGCCTGTCAAACTCGCCGCTTGCGTATCCTGCCGAGCCCGTAAGCGAGAAGGTAGGGAAATAGCCTGCCTTGGCGACGCCCACTAAGAAGTTGCTTGCGCGCAGATTTTCGAGCGAGCTTGCGACGTCCGGGCGGTGCAGGATCACGTCGCTTGGGATTCCGCTTGGAATCTGCGGAGCGCTAGGCATTTTCGCGGCGGTCTGCGGCGCGCCGCGTAAAATTTCATCGTAGCTCTTGCCCGTTAGGATATTTAGCGAAGTTTGAGCTGCGGAGAGCTGATTTTGCACGCTTATGAGGCTTGCCTCGGCGCTTTGGACCGCGGCTTTGGCCTGATAAAATACGATCTCGCTAACTGCGCCCGCATCGAGCTGCTTTTTGCGGTAGTTTTGCGTATCTTGATAGCTTTTTAGGCTGTCTTTTAAAATTTTCTCCTGCTGCTTTAGTGCTAGCAGCGTAAAATATGTCGTCGCAACCGTGCTAGTAATCGTATTTTTAGCAGTTTCGTAGTCGTATTTCGTCGCATTAAATTTAGCATGCGCCGAATCTACGCTGTTGCGCACGCGCCCCCAAAAATCGACCTCGTAGCTTAGCACGGCGCCGATCTGATACGAGCCGTGGGAGTTGCGATCGGGTTGGTTGCCGAAATTATTTTGACGCACCGCGCTGCCGCTTAAATTTACGTTCGGTAGGTATTCGAGCTTATTCAGCCCTAAATTTACCCGCGCGTACTCGACGTTGTTCAGCGCGGTTTGCAGGTCGGAATTTTGCTCCAGCGCGCTTTGGATCAGGGCGTTTAGCTGCGGATCGTTAAAGCTTTTCCACCACTGCGTGCTAACGTTCGTGCTCGCGTAATCCGCCTTAAAGCCGGTCTGCTTTTGCGGCGTAACGGGCTTGAAGTTGCAACCGCAGAGTAAAATTCCAAGCGTCAAGGCGCTTAAAAGAGCATTATTTATTTTCATCGTTCACCTCGTTAGTTTGGACTTTTTTGCCGCGTCTATCAAGCCAAGCGTTGAAGCTTTCGAGCAGGTAGAAAAACAGCGGCACGAAAAAGATCGCGATCGTAGATGCCGCGAGCATTCCGCCTACGACGCCGGTTCCTAGCGCGTGGCGGCTAGCAGCGCCCGCGCCGGTGGCGATAACCATCGGAAGCACGCCAAGGCCGAACGCAAGGCTCGTCATCACGATAGGGCGGAACCTCATTCTGGCGGCCTCGACGGCAGCTTCCGCGATCGGGCGGTGGTTGTTTAGGTGCTCGTTCATCGCAAATTCCACGATCAAAATCGCATTTTTCGCCGCCAGACCTATTAGAAGTAAAAGTCCGATCTGAAAATATATGTCGTTATTCAGCCCGCGGAAATATGTAAATACGAGCGCGCCGAATACCGAAAACGGCACGGCGGTAAGCACGGCAAGCGGCATGAGCCACCTTTCGTATTGAGCCGCCAGGATCAAAAACACGAAGATCATTCCGAATACGAATGCCTGCGCGCCCTTGCCCGTCTCGCTGACCTCTTGATACGCAGAGCCCGCCCAGCCGATCGAATATCCGCTAGGAAGTTCCTCTTTTATGACCTCTTGGATCGCTGCAATCGCCTGACCCGAGGTGTAGCCCGTGTTTGGCTCACCCATAATCTGCGCTGCCGGGAAGGCGTTAAATCTATTAACGGAATCAGGACCCAGCGAGCGCTCAAGCCTCACTAAAGAATTTAACGCGATCAGATCGCCGCTGTCGCTGCGGACGTAGAGCGATTTTAGATCGTTAGGATCATCTCTATAGTTTTGCGTAGCGCGGATATAGACCTTAAACGTGCGGCCTAAGAGGTTAAAGTCGTTGATGTAATACTGCCCGATGGTGGAATTTAGCACGGTGAAAATGTCGGCTATCTTAACGCCTAGCATTTTTACCTTCTCTTTATCTATATAGAGCTTATACTGCGGGAAATCGGTATCCAGCGTCGTTCGCACGAGCTTTAAAGCGGGGTGTTGATTGGCTTTGGCAGTTACGCGATCCATATCTGCGCGAATTTCATCGTAGCTCTTGCCCGTCGTGCTTTGCGCGTAGAGCTCAAATCCGCCCGTAAGCGAAAGACCCATAATAGGCGGCGGCGTGACGACGTAGGTCATCGAGTTGCGATCCGCGCCGTAGAGCTGCCCGTTTAGCGCGGCGGCTAAGGCGAAGTTGGAATTTTCATCACCCGGGCGATCTTTCCAGTCTTTTAGCTTCATAAAAAAAGCTCCCGCATTTTCTCTAAGCGCTCCGGCTAGCATATCGTATCCCGTGATTTGGGTTATATCTTTTACGTTTGGATACTTTTTAGCGATGCTTGCGATGAAATCCTGATCGGCTTCCGTTCTAGGCAGCGTAGATGCAGACGGAAGCGTAGTCATCGCCATAATCGAGCCTTTGTCCTCGTTAGGCACCAGGCCGCTAGGAGTGAGTACAAGAAGCTTCACCATCGCATAGATGATGATGCCTACAAAAACGAGGCTGATTAGTACGTGGCGAAGAACCATGCCGACGCCTGCGGCGTAAATTTTAGTTGAGATGCTAAAAAGATTATTAAACCATCTTATAAAGAAAAAAGGCTCAGATTCCTTTTTTTGCAAAATTAGAGCGCAAAGTGCGGGCGTTAGTGTAAGGGCTACGAAGCCTGAAAAACATACCGAGGCTACGAGCGTTAATGCAAATTGCCTCTGCATAACCCCAGTAAAGCCCTCCATAAACGCAACCGGCACGAAAACCGCCGAAAGCACGAGCACGATGGAGATGACGGGCGCTACGATCTCGCCCATCGCTTTCGTGGTAGCTTCTTTGACGCTAAGATCCGGCTCCTCGTGCAAAATTCTCTCTACGTTTTCGATTACGATAATGGCGTCGTCCACGACGATGCCGATAGCTAAAATAAGCGCAAAAAGGGTAATTAAATTTATTGAAAATCCGAAGGCATAAATTCCGATAAACGCGCCGCAGATTGACACAGGCGCAGCAAGCGTCGGAATGATCGTCGCTCTAAGATTGCCTAAGAACATATACATAACGATGATGACGAGGATTAACGCTTCAATGAAAGTATGAATGACCTCTTCGATCGATACTTTTACGAAGCTAGTCGTATCGTAGGCGACGTCGTAGGTCAGCTCGCCTGGGAAATTTGGTTTAAGCTCGTCTATGCGCTTATTTACCGCTTCAACTACGGCTAGGGCGTTGGCGCCACTTTGCATAAAGATAAGCACAGGCACCATCTCTTTACCGTTAAATTTCGCCGAGATATTGTAGCTTGCGCCGCCAAGTTTGACCTCGGCGACATCTTTTACGCGCAAGAAATTCCCATCTTTTTGCGCGCGTATGATGATATTTTCAAACTCTTCGACGGTTTTTAAACGACCCTCAGGCTTGATCGCATAGACGTAGGGATTGCCTAAGTTCATCGGCTGCTCGCCCATCTTACCCGCGGCGTATTGGCTGTTTTGCTCGCTTATTGCGGCGATTATCTCGGCGGTAGTAACGTTAAATTTCTTAAGCAGCTCAGGCTTAACCCAGATCCTCATAGCATAGTCTTTCGTACCCAGCGCTTGAGCTTCGCCGACGCCCGGCACGCGCTTTAGCTCATCTACGACGTTGATAGCTACGTAGTTTTGCATCTCTACAACATCCATCTGTTCGCTAGGATCGTAAAACGCAAGCACTTCGAGCATCGTACTGCTGCGCTCGGTGACGGTTACGCCATAGCGGCGCACTTCGTCGGGAAGTAGCGTAAGAGCTGGCGTGACGCGGTTGTTTACATTGACTTTCGCATCTGCTGGATTTGTGCCGATTTGAAAATATACGTTGATACGAACGTCGCCGGAGGAGCTTGCTGAGCTTTCCATATAGATCATATTTTCAACGCCATTGATTGCGTTTTCAAGAGGGGCTGCGACGACGTCGGCGATCGTCTGCGCATCCGCGCCGCTATATGTAGCGCTAACGACGATTTGCGGCGGCGTGAGTTGCGGATACTCCTCGACGGAGGAATTTTTAAGAGCCAAAACGCCCGCGATTACGATGATGATCGAAACGACGCAGGCAAAAACGGGGCGGTTGATGAAAAATTTAGAAAACATTATTTCCCGCTTTCCGCATTGCTCTGAGACGGTTGCTCGTTCGGCTGTCCCGCTACGTAAGGATCAGTGCTCGCGGGTACGGGAGTGACCTTGGAGCCCACATTGATCTTTTTAAAATTATCCAAAATGATCTGATCGCCGTCTTGCAACCCGCCTGAGATCGTCGCCGTGCGGGTATCTTGCGCCGCGATTTTGACCGCCTTTTTAGCGACCTTTCCGTCTTGCACGACATAGACTATGGTGTTGCTAAGATCTTGCTTGAGCGCAACTTGCGGAATTTTAAAGCCGTTTTTCTGATAAAAGCCCTCGACGCTTACTTTGGTAAAAATTCCCGGGCGAATTTCTAAGCTTGGATTTGGAATTTGAGCTTTAGCGCTGACTGACGCTGTGTTTGTATTGATGACGCTATCGATAAAGCTTAGCGTGCCATTGTAGTCCTTGCCGCCGAGATTTATGCTTACCTGACGCCCTAGCTGCTTCCACTGCCCGTTTTTTAAATTTGCATCAAGCTCCAGTCTATCGACGTCCGCGATGCCGAATTCCACGTCGATCGGATCAAATTTAGAAAGCCTAACCAGATCCTCACCCACGTTTACGTATGCGCCCACATCCTTTTGCGTATCGCCCGCCATGCCGTCAAAAGGCGCGGTCACGAGTGAATGGTCAAAATCGATCTTGGCGCTTTTAAAATTTGCTTCGGCTACCATAAACGCAGCTTTTGCGGTGTCGAAGTCCTTTTGAGAGATCGTGTTGCTAGCTTTTAGAGCTTTGGCTCTTTTGTAGTCCGCCGAGGCATTTTGCAAATTAGCGTTTGCGCTGTCAAACGCCGCTTGGTAGCGCGAGCGGTCGATCTCGTAGAGCACGTCGCCCTTTTTGACGCTACGACCAGGCTCGAAAAGCTGCTTTTCGATGGTGCCCGAAACCTGCGGCTTTAGCATTATCTCAAGCTCGCTCACGGTCTGTCCGTTAAATTTCAAAATTATCGGCACGTCGGCGGATTTAGCGATAAATACGCCTACCGGCAGTGCGGGAGCCTCGCCGCTTTGCTTTGCGCCGCTTTTCTCCTTTTTTTCAAAATAGGAGCAGCCAGAGACCAAAAACGCTGCGAAAATCAAACTAGCGACTTTTTTCATGTAGTTTCCTCTATTTGGGTTAAAATTTTGTATTTGTAATAGTTATTACGAATAAATTATAAATTATAATAAAAACTATATAAATAAAACTTAAATTTAGCCCGTAAAATAATATATCGGACGGAATTATAGCGGAATTTCGATATAATCTCGCTAAAATTTTAAAGGCTTTTTATGAGAAAAATTCTTACTATCGCGGGTTCTGATAGCGGCGGCGGTGCCGGCATCCAAGCCGATATCAAGACGATAAGCGCGCACAAGATGTTTGCTATGAGCGCTATTACGGCGCTTACAGCGCAAAATTCGCGCGGTGTATTCGGCGTGCTGGACGTTTCGCCAGATTTTGTGGAGGCGCAGCTGGACGCGATTTTTAGCGACATCTTTCCGGATGCCGTTAAAATCGGAATGATCTCCAATGAGGGGGTTGCCGAAGCCATCGCAAAGAGCCTGAGCAAGCACGGCGCGAAAAACGTCGTCTTAGATCCCGTGATGGTAGCCACCAGCGGCGGAGTTTTGATGAAACAAAGCGCGCTGCATGCGCTAAAATATAAGCTCGCCCCCGCCGCGGAGATCATCACGCCCAACGTGCGCGAGGCCGAGGTCTTGGCGGAGATGAAAATTTCAAGCTTAGCAGGTATGCGCGCCGCGGCAGTTAAAATTTCGCAGTTTTTCGGCGGCGCGATTTTGATTAAAGGCGGCGATCTTGCGGGTGCAAGCGAGGCTTGCATTGCGACAGAAGCAGGCACGGCAGAAATGAATATAGCGCGAAATTTTAATGCTTCGCAGCGCGAGATGGGCGAAAACGGGGCGCTCAAAAATTCTGCGGGTTTGACGGAGCGCGCAAATTTCGCGGATGAAAATTTTACTAGCGAAGGCGTAAATTTAGCGGCGGGCGCGGAGCCCTCTTTTGAACAAAATTTATCCGCAGCGCCTTTATATGACGGCTTTAAACCGAGCGGCGAGGACGAGGGCGGCGATTTGAGAAATTTCGCAGTCGATATTTTGTATGAAAACGGCAAATTTTACGAATTTTCGGCGCCTAAAATTGCTACGCGTAACACCCACGGCACGGGCTGCACGCTCTCAAGCGCAATCGTGTGCGCGCTGGCGGCGGGGCTTAGTCTGCCCGCAGCCGTCGCCCATGCCAAGGGCTTCGTGCGTAGGGCGCTTGGCTGGGGTGAGCAGATCGGGCACGGATGCGGCGCGATAGATCATTATTTTACGGTGCGCGATCCCTTCGGCGCGGACTTTGGCGGATCTTGCGCGAACGAAATCAAAATCATCGCCCCGGATTAAAATTTCAAGCGCTCGTTGAAGTCCCTGCATTCGTTAAAATCCAAAACTCCGCTGCTAATTAAATTTAATCTAGCGGCACGAGATCGTCCAAATGGCTCGTCGCGACTTGTGATAAACGGCGGGATTACGTGGCTAAAAAGCGTGCGCTACGGGGATATGCGCACTTAAAATTTTAGTTGATTTTTAGGCATCATAATCCGCGTAGAATTCTAAAGAATTTTTGAATTTTATTGTAGGGTTCGCGTTACAAGTTAGGGCTTTTCTTATTTGCCTTATGCTACAGCTCTGCTTCGTGGCATTGTTAAATTTGCGTTATTTCTCATAAGGCTTTATACGCGAAAAAAGAGAGTTAGAAATATAAAATTAGTCATGCACTCACTGCTCACGTTACCGCCTACCTTCACTCCTATAAGGTAGACGCATCATTGTATGCCGACTATTGCGCTATACTTGCCGCAGTATTGCGACACTGCTGCGAACTTAGCGATCTATGCCTGTCGTTTCATATTCGCTGAGCTTGCTAAAATTCCAAATTTTCTAGCAAAAGAGTTATAATGGCTAAAATTACGTAAATTTAGGAATTTAAAATGCGCTGCAAAAAAGGACTACTACTCTTAATCATCGCCTCAGGGATAATCTCTGCCGCAGATAACTGGATCGCATCGCTACTGCTGCCTAGCATCGCAGATACGTTTGGGGTGCAGGTAAGCGCCGCCTCCGCAGTTTTGACGGCATATCTGATCCCCTATGGCTTACTTCAGCCGGTTTACGGACATCTTAGCGATCGCTACGGCAGAGGTAAAATTTTAATCTCGCTAATGCTCTTTTTGGCGATATTTACGCTTCTTTGTTCCACTGCAAAAAGTTTAGCGTGGCTTGTTTTATTTCGCTTTTGCACGGGATGCGCGGCAGCGGGTATAATCGCCGTCTGCCTCGGCGTTATAGGCGATGCATATGACGATAAGGATAGACAAAAAATCGTAGCGATATTTCTGGGTTCGGTATTTTTAGGGCAGGGGCTGAGTGCGGCTTTAGGTGGATGGGCGGTGGCTAGATTTTCTTGGAGGGAGATATTTTTAGCCTTTTCTGCGCTGTCTGCGGTATCTTTCGTATCACTATTTACGCTAAATTTCAAAGACGCTCCGAAAAGCGGAGGCGAAAGCTTCGTAAAATCCCTAGCCAGCTTGCGCGGCGATGCTGCGCTTTTGAGAAGCTATTTTTTGGCTTTATGTAACGGCGTAATCGTGCTTGGGGCGTATTCATTCATAGGCGCTTATCTACTTAAAAAGCTAGGCTTGAGCTCAAATTTTGCCGGAGCCTGCCTTATGCTTTACGGCGTCGCTTGCTTTTTGGCAGGAAACGCTGCTAGATATTTAAAAGAGAAGTTGCCGCCAAAAGAAATTCTATCCCTCGGCTTTTTGGCGTCCGCTTCTGCGCTGTGCCTTTTGGCGAGTTGCTTCGCTGCCACCGCATATGTAGGGACGTTTTTGCTGGGATTCGGCTATGTTTGCGCGCAGTCCGTCCTAGCAAGCGCGGCACTTCGTTGTGGCTCCGCCAAAGGTCTATCCTCTGGGATCATAGGCACGGCGATATTTTTCGGAGGCGGCATCGGTACTGCCGTAGGTGGCAAGGCGCTTGAATATTTAAGCTACCAAGGGCTATTTTGCGGCTTTGCCGCGTTAGCCGCCGCGCTGCTGATTTTTTACCGTGCAAGCTTTAAGGGCACGCGAGAAATTTAATTCTCTGCAACAATAGCAGAATTTAAAATTAAACACACTTTGCTGCCGAGAAATTTCATAAAATTGCGCTATTTCAGGGCGCCGCATTGGTATCGTTGTAAATATCGCCGTGCATTGCATCACGCTGCCGATTTTAGGGTTCACGCTGCCGCTTTTTCAGCTTCCGTGGTATGAGTTTGTTTCGGAATTTTTCGGGCACGCGGTTTGGTTTTGGGCGATCGAAGTATTCCGCCGCGATCTACGAAATCGCGTAACGGGTGAGCCCGATCCCGCGGACCGCTCGGGCGCTTCGCTCTTCTAGCTAAATTTGGAATTCCGCCCCGTTTAGTGCGGAATTCCATCATTTTTTATAAACGCAGTAAAATCACGATAAATTTTTATGTTAAAATTATGATTAATAAAATTTCAAAAGAAGCGGCAATGAAATATAAAATTTTAGTTGCAACCTTTACGGCTGCTCTGGGCTTACAGGGAGCGCTTGCGAGCGATTTTGACGAGCAGGCTTGCGCGGCGCTAAAGGGCACGAAAATTTACGATACAAAGATTAGCGAAGCGATCTGGAATCAAAGCGGCGAAATCGGCGCCGATAAGATGTCTGCGCTAACGGGAGGCGCCAAAAAGACACTAAAAGCCGCGCCGCACTGCATAATTCACGGCGAGATAGCCTCGCGCACGGGCTCGGACGGCAAGCATTACGGCATAAAATTTGAGCTGCGCTTGCCTGGTGCTTGGAACGGCAAACTGCTATTTCAAGGCGGCGGCGGTCTGGACGGCTTCGTCGCGCCGGCTCTTGGCGCCGTGCCTATCCGCACGAGTAGCGCAACGCCCGCGCTTATGAGGGGCTATGCGGTCGTAACGACCGATTCGGGACACCCTACGCCTACGCCCGAGTTCGGACTTGAGCAACAGGCGCGGCTGGATTACGCGTATCAGGCTATCGGCAAGGTCGCGAGCGTCTCAAAGCAGCTGGTTTTCGAGGCGTATAAAAAAGAGCCCGCGCACAGCTATTTTATGGGCTGCTCAAACGGCGGGCGCTCGGCTCTGATGGCGGCGCAGAGGTATCCGCTGGAATTTGACGGCGTAATCGCGGCAAATCCGGGTTTTAGGCTTTCGCGCGCGGCGATCGCGGAGCAGTGGGACAACCGGCAGCTTATGAAGATCGCGCCTAAAAACGCCGCCGGGGAGAAAATTTTTGCAAACGCCCTTACGCAGGAGGATTTGGATAAGCTAAGCAGGGCGGTTCTGGACAAATGCGATGCGCTAGACGGGCTAAAAGACGGAATCATCGGCGCTTGGGAGCGTTGCGAGTTCGATCCTAGCGGACTTGATCTGCCCAAAGATAAAATTTCTGCGATAAAGGCGATATTTAAGGGCGCAAAAAACAGCAAGGGCGAGCAAATTTACAGCGGCTGGTTTTACGATGCCGGGGTAAATCAGCCCGGCTGGCGCATGTGGAAGCTTGGCGACTCGCAAACGGCAGAGCCAAATGCTAGAAATATCGTGCTCTCAAAGGGCTCGATGAATTATTATTTCTTGACGCCGCCGCAACCGGAGTTTGATCTGATGAGCTTTGATTTCGATAAGGACGTAGAGCGAACGTTCGAGACCGCGGCGATAAACGATGCGATTTCGACCAAGCTAGATAGCTTCCGCGCTAACGGCGGTAAGCTCATCATCGTAACGGGCGTTTCCGATCCCGTATTTTCGGCGATGGATCAGCGCGATTGGTTTAAAAAGCTAGTGGAAACGAACGCGAATGCGGACGAATTTGCGCGATTTTTTGCATTGCCTGGGATGAATCACTGCGGCGGCGGTAACGGCATCGATGACGTCGATCCGCTAAGCGCGCTTGAAGCGTGGCGCGAGCAGGGAACGGCTCCATCTAGCCTGCTAGGCAAAAGCACGAGCCGCGCGGGTAAGCAGATCCCTATTTGCGCGTATCCAAAAGTGGCTACCTACGTAGGCGGCGACGAAAATAACGCGAGTAGCTTTGAGTGCAGATAAAATTTATTTAAAGGAGTAAAGATGAGAGGCAAAATTTTAATCGCGGCCTTTGCGGCGGCGCTTTTGTGCGGCTGCGCGGCGCACGATGCAAAGCTGGGCAGGGAGGCGGATAATAGGGGCGAAAGCGTGGCTGCGGACTGCGGCACGAGCGAGGGCGTCTGCAAGGTGCCCGCCGTGCAGGGGCCGATGGTAGGCGGCGGCACGGATGAGCACGGCTGCTTAGTCGCCGCGGGGCAGAGCTTTTCAAAGATCAAGAATGGCTGCGTGCAGGTTTTTGACGTCGCGGACGTGAGGTTGGATGATCCGGATAACGCTACGCTCGCGATCTACGGGATATTTTCCGCGGATAAAAGCAGGGTAGAAATTTTTTGGGCGAGCTTGCCGCAGAGCGAAATTTTAAGCAAAGTTAAGGGCGGCTACTACGTCTCGAAGGACGGCAAAATTTCGCTGCTAAAAAGCGGCAATAGCTATAATATCCGCAGAAAATAGCGGGTGAAATTTTAAGCTCGCTAAATTTCGCGCGCCGCGGAGAAATTTAATCCAAGCGCGCCAAGGTTTAGCCGATCTAGTAGAGCCTAAGGCTTAAATTTAGGGTAAGCTAATACCAAGCATTCGGTTATTTGCGGCATCTCTGCCACCGATAAAATTTAATCAAAGGAGCAAAAATGAGAAAAACGGTTTTGGTCGTGGGCGCGACGGGAGCGGTCGGGTGCGAGATCGTGCGAGGGCTTTGCGAAACCAAAACTACGACAAGATCGTCGTCTGGGCGCGTAGGGAGCTAAAGTTTAGCCACGAAAAACTTGAGGTGCAGATCGTAAATTTAGATAAGATCAAAGAGATAGAGCCGTGCGACATAGACGAGATTTTCTGCGCGCTGGGCACGACGATGAAGCAAGCCGGTAGCCGCGGGCAGTTTTACAAAGTGGACGTGAGCTACCCCGTAAATACCGCAAAATGGGGCATCGCCGCGGGCGCTCGCCGTTTCGTGCTTATCTCCGCCTACGGCGCGGACGAACGGTCGAGATTTTTCTACATGAGAGCAAAGGGCAAGGCCGAGAAAAAGATCGCCGAGCTGGGCTTTGAAAGCCTGCAAATCGCTAGGCTGCCCGCGATAAAAAGCGAGCGTAACGAGTTGCGACTCAGCGAGCTCTTTACGATCTAGCTGTTCGGGCTTTTGCCGAAGGGGATCTTGACGAACTACCGCCCGATGAGCGCGCAAAAATATCGCCGTCGTCGTCATCGCCGCCGCGCAAACGTAGAGCAAAGGCGTGCAAATTTATCATCCAAAAGAGTTTGCGTAGCAGCTCGAATTTGAGGGGCTTGCAGGATTAGGCAAAATTTGCAAGCCCTCGCCTCGTAAATTTAAATTTATCCCGGGATAATCAAATTTGCGCGCTTGCCTCAACGAGCGTTTAAATTTACAGCTACCTAAAAGCAAAATTTGATAGAAATTTGGAGCTTTGACCTCAGTGCGCGTCGCCGCCTTTGTGCGTTTATAGTTCTCTGCGCGAGGGCTCAAATTTAGCGTGGAAAAAGCTCGCGCTAAAAATCTCCAAGACCGACAAAATAGCCAAAAATAGCGACAAACCCGCAAAGAGCCCGTAAATAGGCGCTTTTGTAGCGAGTATAAAACGAGCCGTTTTCTATGTAATATATTTTACAAATTTACATTATCTATTTATAAAGCCAACGTATAATCACGCAAAAAAATATAAAGGAGCATACTTATGAAGTATACGGGAACTACGTATAGGCCACCTTACGAGGCTAACTCTTTGCTGGTGCAGGCGACTTAGGGCTGTAGTCACAATCGCTGCGCATTTTGCACGATGTACCACGACGTCCCGTTTGCGGTCGAATCGATCGAGCAAATAGAGCGCGATTTGCCCGAGGCTAGGCGCTATAATCCCTTCGTCAGGCGCATTTTTTTGCTAAACGGCGACGCTTTTTCGCTGGATTACGAGACGCTTAGCGCCATAGGCGAGAAAGCGTCCAAATTTTCCCCGAGGTCGAGGCCATCGCCTCTTACGCGACGATCACGGGCATCGCCAAAAAGAGCGACGAGGAGCTGCAAAATTTGCGCAAGCTTAGATTTAACGGTATGAATATCGGCTCGAGTCGGGTCACACGCAGACCCTTAAACTGCTTAAAAAAGGCTACGATGCCGACGAGGCCAAGGCGCAGCTGCTTAGGCTAAAAAGATTCGGTTACGACTTTTGCCTAAATATCGTCGTCGGCGGCGGGATGCAGTTTTCAAAAGAGCACATTGACGAAAGCGCGAAGCTCATAAACGAGGTGCAGCCTTGGATGGTTTTTCTCATGACCTTGTTTCTGGCTAAAGGAAGCGCGCTTTATAGCGTCGCACAAAAGGGTAAATTTACCGAAAATACCGCAGGCGAGAATCTGCTGGAGGAAATGCGCCTAATCGAAGCGCTCGAGCTAAAAGACACGCAGATACTGGGGATGCACCCTAGCAACTCCGTACCCCTCGCGGGAAGGCTACCGCAGGATAAGGACAGGCTGCTGGCGGCGCTAGAAAAAGGCATAAAAGCTAGGAGCGAGGAGTTTTTTCCTCTCGCCCGCAAAGAGGCGCCGAGGGCAGGTACATTAGCTAAAAATTTAAAGGAAAAGAATATGAAAAATTTTAATCAATCGACAAAACTGTGCGAAATTTTGGGCGTCAGCTTGCCTATCGTGCAGGCTCCGATGAATAACGTAACAAATGCCGCATTGGTAGCTGCCGTATCAAATGCCGGCGGAATGGGCGTGCTGGGGCCAAATGCCGGCAGAGACTCTGAAAATTTAAACACGAAAGAGCGATATAAACGAGAATTTGAACGTATAAAGTCGCTAACTAATAAGCCTTACGGCGTAAATATCGTTTGTCGAAACGATAATGACAAAAAATATGCGCTAAAGGTTATGGAAACGGCATTTGAGGCTGGCGTAAAGGTGTTTTTCTTTGTCGGCATAGCGGAAACGGAGCTATTTAAATTTATAAAAGATAACGGCGGAGTTTTGGTGCATAGAGCGCTTACGCCAAGCGCAAATTCGGCTCGCGCGGCACAAGAAGAGGGCGCAGATATTATAATTGCCACGGGATACGATGAAGGAGGAGTGGGCCCGCAAAATAAAATAGGTACTTTTAGCATCGTGCCGATCATCGCCGATGCCGTGAGCGTGCCTGTGATGGCTGCGGGCGGGATAAACGACATTAGAGGCGTACGAGCAGCCTTTGCGCTTGGGGCTAGCGGTGTTTACGTGGGTACTAGATTTATCGCTAGTACCGAGTGCCCGGCAGCGCAACCGGCAAAAGAGAGCATCGTATCTATGGGCTCTAGCGAGCTGTTTTTTGTTTCGGAATATCAACGCGTAGTGCCGAGTAAATTTGCCAAGGAGCTAAACGCAATGTATCTAAACGGCGACAAGGAAGTAGTGGCGCAAAAAATCGAGCGACTAAATCCGCTAAGGCTCGCAATGATAGATGGCGATATAGAAAATGGCATAATATACGTAAATTCTGGTATTAGCCTAATAAAAGAGATAAAAAGCGCCAAAAAAATCGTCGGCGAGCTTATGGCCGATTTTGTTTAATAAGATGGATAAATTTGCCAAATTTAGGCTATTATCGGCAAAAAATAAAATTTAAATTTTATCAAACCAAAGAAGAAAAAATGTCACTAAAACCTGTCGAACTTCACAAAGCGTATCGCCTCATAAATCACGGGCCGACCGTCATGGTCTCGGCCGAATTTGACGGCGTGCGGGACGTCATGAGCGCGTCATGGGTCTGCCCTCTGGACTACGACAAGCTAACGGCCGTCATAGGTGCTAGCTCTTTTACCCGCTCGCTTTTTGAAAAGAGCGGCAAATTTGCCGTGTAGGTGCCTTTCGTCTCGCAGGCGCAATTCGTCGCCAAGATGGGCACGACAAGTATGCGAGGGGGCGCGGGCAAGCTTGAGGGCGTGGAGATGTTTTACGAGCGGGACGTGCCGATGATGCGGGGCTGCGCGGCGCTTCGTCCTCGTATCATCTCTGGGTGCGAAAGAGAACTCGCTAAGCCTTTATCTGCGCGCCAAAGGGCAGATCGAGTGGCGCGTGAGCGAGCTCGGTTTTGAGAACCTCCAGATTGCTCATCTGCCGTTAATCCTCGGCGAGAGACCTGATGCTCACCTGCAACAGCAGATCGCAGCGATGTATTTAAACTGCTACCTCTCGCTCGGTAAATTTGGCCGCTTAGCGGCGCACATATTGCCCGCTGCGAGCGTGATTTTTAGCTCAAAATCCTATAAAAATTCGCTCATTTTTTCTCTTTATTTTGTTTGATCTCCTCAAGACTTAGACCGCTTTTACCGATGCTGTCCATACCGAGCGTTTCGATCATCACGAGTATTGCGGCTGGGTCTTTGCCTAATACGCGCGCTAGCGTGTCCGTAATCTCGGCGATGATTTGCTTTTTTTGCTCTTTTGTAGGCTCTGGAGCGGCTACTTTTATATTTACGAATGGCATTTTCTCTCCTTAAATTTGATAAAGCAGGGCTAATTATATCAAATTTTAGCCTGTTACCCGTCTCGCTTGCGTTCTAAAATTTAAGTAGATGTATTAAAATTTAACTTTAAATTTGATTTAAAGCTGGTATGATTATTATGTGATTTGGTAGTAGTAAAATTTGATAAATTTACCCAAAAGGAGCGAATATGCGTAAGAATTTTTTCGGTTCTATCGTTTTGGCTGCGGCCTTGGCAAGCGGCGCGCTTATAGCGGTGCCGCAGACTGCGAGTGCGGGCGTTTTGGCGCATCAAGTAAAAACCCAGGGCGAGCTTGGCTCGGTGTTTATCAACCCATACGACGTGGCGCCTCTAACCGCCGTCATCGATAGGGCGGGCAAGGACATCAAGGATATCCACGTGCGGGTGCTCGGTAAGCCGAACGGCGGCATCGACATCGCCTATAACGTCTCCGAGCATGCGCTGCTGACGCACGACGGCGTGCCGATCTGGGGGCTGTATCCGGACTATCTAAACGAGGTCGAAGTAAGCTACGTTTTTAACGGCGAAAAGAAGGTCGAAAAGTATAAAATTTACGCTCAGCCGATCGTGACGTATAGCCGCGATTATAGATTTAGCCACATGCAAAAGATGAAGGTCAAAAAGGTCGATCCTGCGTTTAAAAACAGGCTTTATCTCATCAACAACACGATCACGAGCGTTTATAAGCCGCTTGATTGGAAAAACGGCGGTGCGGCTAGCTGGAACGACTTCACCGAAAATTTCGTCGTCGATACGCAGGGCGAGGTCAGATGGTATCTGGACTATCAGAAATTTTACGACCGCAGCGAGCGCAGAGTGATGGACGGGGGCATGATGATGGGCTTTCATCAGCTACCAAACGGCGATCTTAGCTGGGGCATGGCGCAGCGATATATGCGCTACGATATGATGGGCAAGGAGGTGTATAATCGCGAGCTGCCGCGCGGCTACATCGACCTTAGCCACGAGGTGATGCCGCTAAAGAATGATCACTTGCTGCTTCGCGTCGGCAAATACAACTACCACCACGCAGACGGCAGGCTCTCGCACACGATCAGAGATCACATCATCGAAGTGGACGGCAGCGGCAAGGTCGTGGACGAGTGGGATCTGAATGAAATTTTCGGCAAAAACGTCTACCGCAGCAACCTCATCAAAGCTCTTGACGCTCGTGCTGTATGCCTAAACATCGACATGGATGCCAAAGAGATCAAAATCAGCGACGATCTGCCTTTCGGCGACGTGACCTCGACCGGCACGGGACGCAACTGGGCGCACGTAAATTCCATCTCATACGATCCTAGCGACGACGGCATCATCCTCTCGCTTCGCCACCAAGGCATAGTTAAGATCGGCCGCGACAAAAAGGTAAAATGGATCCTCGCATCGCCTGAGGGCTGGAGCGCGGACTTTAAAGAAAAAGTGCTAGTGCCCGTGGATAAAAACGGCAACAAGATCAAATGCGAAAACTCAAAATGCGAGGGCGACTTCGACTGGTCGTGGACGCAGCACACCGCGTGGCTCACTCCGCGCTACGATAACAAGGGCAGCGTAAAGCACATCAGCGTATTTGACAACGGCGACGGCCGCGGCATGGAGCAGCCTGCGCTAAAAGAGCAAAAATACTCTCGCGCGGTCGAGTACAAGATCGACGAGAAAAAGGGCACCGTCGAGCAGACGTGGGAGTTTGGCAAGGAGCGCGGATTTGATTTTTATAGCGCGGTTACGAGCAACGTGGAGTGGCAAAAGGATAAAAGCACGTACTTCATCTCAAGCTCGAACGTCTATCTGCTAAAGCCCGATAAGACGATCAAAATGGTGCTCGTGGAGATCGATCCGAAAACAAACGACATTAAATTTGAAATGGACGTGGAGTCGGCGTCTAGAGACGACGTAGCATACCGCGCGCTGGTGATCGATCCGAATATTTTTGATTATTAAAATTTCGCGGCGAGATTAAATTTGCTGGGATTGCCGCAGTAAATTTAGAATTTACTGCGGCGGGTTAAATTCGGTTTGGAATTTAACCCGCTTGCTTAAATTTTACCCACCGCATCGTCGAAATTCGGCTTATCAAATTTGCCGAATTTTATCTTTTAAGACTTAAATTCTACTCGCTTATAAAATATTTCTGAGCGTATGCGGCGTCGTTGTAAAGCCCTTCGCCGTATCTGTCTTTACCGTAATTTTTAATTATCTCTTGCCCTGCGCTTGAAGCTACGAAATCTATAAAATCTTTCGATTTCTTGCTTTCGGCAGTATCGCTATCGTTTTGTCTTAGGGCGCAATACGTATTTATTAGATATTTATCGCCACGAAATAGAATTTCGCTGGATTTTATATCTTTTTTCGCCACGACCCAAGTACTGCTATCGCTCATAAAATATGCTCCGTTTTTATCGGCTTTTAAAAGAGTCGCTAACATAAAATCTTTATTTGCCTCATACCACTGGCCTTGCGGAACGATATTTGCCATTTTCCAGATACTAAGCTCTTTTTTATGAGTTCCGGAGTTGTCCGCTCTGGTGTAAAAAAGGCTTTGGGACTTGGCTATATCAGTATAGGCTTCTGTTACGTTTTGGGCGGTTTTTATCTTTGCGGGATCGCTTTTAGGCCCTACTATAAAAAACTCGTTTGATCCGATCAACGTCCTTTGCGTAGCCCAGCCCTCTTTTACGGCGCTTATTTCCGCCTTTGGAGCGTGAACCATAGCGATATCTATCTTTTTATTTTTCAAAAGTTCGAGAGTCTGGCCGCTTCCTGCTTTTATCCAGCAAATTTTGGTGTCGTTTGCCTTGCTAAATTCATTAGATAAAACTTCGAGTAGCCCAAGCTCTCCCGGGCTTCCCGTAGCAAGCTTTAGCTCCGTTTTTCCATCTCCATACACTGCGGTGCACTCACTCGCCATCAAACTGGCGCATAGCAAAATCGCGATACAAATAGACTTTTTCATAACTACTCCTTGTTTTGAAATGTAAAATTTCAGGCATTATACAACCAAGGAACTTAAACTCGAAATGGTTAAAGAATTAAAAAAGAAGCTCGTTGCTTAGATTTTATTTCAAATTTACCCTTTATTTTATACAATCTTTAAAATTTACCGCAAAGGAATTTTA